>ERZ827522.1684-NODE-1684-length-17980-cov-26.122957_pt1 | contig 17980 bp, 9 predicted proteins | sample MGYA00519580_ERZ827522 | MGnify/ENA primary metagenome ERZ827522 (study PRJEB31778, sample SAMEA3449340) | human gut metagenome | biome: human gut; feature: human-associated habitat; material: faeces | place: United Kingdom | collected 2010/2012 ... | reverse complement strand
ACAAAGATTATAAAGGAATCCTTGTAACGGATAGTTTGCAGCAATACCATTTGGTCGACAAAAAGCTTGCAGACGTAACAAACGCAAACTGTTGGGCGCATGCAAGGCGTGATTTTGCGGATGCGGTTAAGGCTGCAGATAAAAAAGATCCATCGTCTGTAAGACAATCGGCTGCATACCAGGCTTTGCAGAAGATCGCCGAGTTTTATAATGCTGATACCGAGTTAAAAGAACTCTCATCAAAGGAACGTCTTCAAAAACGGCAGGAACTGATCAAGCCGATGGTTGAAGAAGTTTTTGCGTGGGTAAAACAGCAGGCGAGTGACTGTACAGTACCTCCAAAATCCAAAACAGGTCATGGACTTAATTTTGTAATTAATCAGGAAAAATACCTAAGAGTATTTCTCGAAGATGGTGATGTTCCAATTGATAATTCCGCCTCAGAGAAAGCTATACGTACCTTTTGCCTTGGCAAGAAAAACTGGATGTTCCACAATACTGCAAAAGGAGCCTCTGCCAGCGCAATGGTATATAGTATTTCTGAAACCGCAAAGCTGAATAATCTGCGACCGTATTATTACTTTAAATATATCCTTACAGAGTTGCCTAAACTCTGTGATGAAAGAGGAAATATAGATCCTACAGAATTGGATTATCTCATGCCATGGTCAGATAGCCTTCCGGATGAATGCCGGAAACCACGCCGCTCATAATAGGCGGCGTTGATTTTAACAACCTGCGTATGATTTAACGTTTACGTTTGAGTAGTTAATTAGTGGTTGAATAAGTAAAGTCAGGGTGGACATGAGTTCACTCTGTTTTTTATATAAAATTTATATTTTACTTTCATATTATTGTAAATAGTGGTAATCTGTTATTAGTACTAAAGGTGTATGATATTGTATTTTTAAAGGAGCGTTGATATGACAAAACATGTATTAAAGAGAATGATAGGAGTTGTCCTTTGCTTATGTCTATTGCTTCAATTACTGCCTCAGGCTCAAAATGTACTTGCAGCATCTAGTAAGGTTGAGACGGCGCTGGACTGGGCACAGAAAATTGCAGATGATAATAGTCATGGGTATTCACAACAACATAGAAATGGACCAGATTATGATTGTTCTTCATATGTGAGTACTGCACTTGTAAAAGCCGGATTAAATGATAATGGTAGTCTTACAACTTATACTATGAAGAAGTATTTGTGCTCAAAAGGATTTACATGGATTCCTTGGAGCTCAATTGGAGGTCAGAGTGGTTTAAAAAGAGGTGATATTCTATTAGATGAAGATACACATACGGAATTCTATATTGGAAATGGAAAGATGATTGGAGCACATAGGGATTATGGATATCCAGCAACGGGAGATCAAACTGGAAAAGAAATATCTGTTCAAAGTTTTTATAATAATCAATATGGTATTTCATGGAACGGAGTATTACGATATGAGGAAACAAATCCTGTCACAACTACACCATCCATCTGGAAAAACAGTGACAGCTATACGGTAGGAAATTCGGCAACACTAACATGGAACAGTGTAGATAATGCAACAGGATATTGGTTTTCAGTCTGGTATAAGGGGGAACAAATTGTTACAACTCAGGTTTCAGGAAGCTCGGAGTATACATTAAATAATCTGGGAGAGGGAGAGTATACTGCCTATATAACGGCTTATAATGATAGCAGTAGTAAGCAGGGCTATGTGACCTTTAGGGTAAATTATGTTTCTGGCGAGCAGACGATTCCAAACGGTAGATATCAGATATGCTCTGCTTTGGACAATTCATCTGTTATATCTATTTCAGGCGCATCAACGGATGATGAGGCAAATGTATTGTTATATGCAAACGAGAGACATGATAATCAGTATTTTGATTTTGAATATTTGGGAAATGGATATTATAAAATAACTGCAAAACATAGCGGAAAGGTGCTGGATGTTTATTGGGAAAAGATGGAAGCAGGAGCAAACGTTCAGCAGTACTATTGGAATAATGGTGATAATCAGCAGTGGGTAGTAAAAGATGCAGGTGATGGATATTTTTACATTATATCAAAATCAAATAGTTTGTATATGGATGTGTATGGAGGTGTAGCGTCGAATGATGTCAATATTGATACATATACGGGACATGGAGGAACCAGTGAAAAATGGAAACTGATTCCAGCAGGTGAGAAGTCTGTTGCTGATGGAAAATATCAGATATGTACTGCTTTGGACGATTCAAGTGTTATTTCAATTTCTGAAGCATCAAAAGATGCATGTGCTAATGCATTGCTTTATGCAAATGAAAATCATAAGAACCAGGTGTTTAATTTTGAATATCAATGGGATGGATATTATAAAATCATCGCAAGACACAGTGGAATGGCGCTTGATGTTTATAATTCAGAACAGTCAAGTGGTGCAAATGTAGAACAGTATCCTTGGAAAAACAGTGATAATCAGAAATGGGTTGTTAAGCCTGCTGGAGATGGATATTATTATATCGTTTCAAAAGGCAATGGATTATATCTGGATGTGTACGGCGGAGTGGCTGTGAATGATGCCAATATAGATACATATTTTGGACATGGAGGAGCCAGTGAAAAATGGCGTTTAATACCTGTAAATGAACCAGAGAATCTGCTTACAGTAAAAGGATGTTCGGTATCATTGAAGGAAAACATAGGAGTTAATATGTATGCTTCCTTTTCAGATGATATATTAGAAGATGATGGGGCAAAAGTCAGATTTACATATGCCGATAATTCTTATATAGAAGTGCCTCTTTCAAATTATATGTCAACAACCTATAATAATGAGAATGTAAAGAAAATTACATTTGATACAGTACCTGCAAAACTGACTGAGAAAATCAAGGTAAGTGTAATAAAGAGTGACGATACTCAGACTAATATGTTTTCATTTTCAACAAGTGATTATTTGTATGCGCTTATAAATAGTACTGATAAATCAATTGGTGCAAACCAGAAGAATATTGCCAAGGCTCTATTAAATTATGGGGCATATTCACAGATTTACTTCGGGGTAGACACAGCAGACCTGGCGAATAAAAAACTAACTGATAATACCGTAGAAAAGACAGATAGCGATACAGTGATTAAGTCTATTCAAGGTCAAGAAAATGGGCTGTTCAGTAACAAAGATTTTGAATATATAGGTTCATCACTGGTGTGTGATTCTAGTACTGATTTAAAACTGTATTTTGTCAATAAGAGCCGACTTACGATGAAGCAGATAGAAAATCAATATGATATATCTGTGGCAAACAAGAATACGCATGGATTTGATGTAGGAACGGATGGCAATATTTTATGGATTAAGGTAAAAGATTTAAGACCAAATGAACTGGAGGAGATGTATTCAGTAAGAATTTTATCGGATGATGGTTCAGTTATCGTTGAAACAAGTCCGAGTGTATATATAAAAAAGGCATTGTTATCGGAAGATGTAAAGTTGGAAAATTTGTGCAAGGCTATGTGGATGTATGGACAGGCAGTGAGGGATTATGGAAAGTGATGATTTTGAGGAAAGGAATTGTTTATGAAGAGAATAGTTAGTGTACTAATGTCAATAGTGGTTGTTTTGAGTTGCGTTGTATTTATTATGCCACCAAATATTGTGTTAGCTGTAAATTACACGTGGCCAGTCGATAAGTCAATTGGAATATCTAGCGGTTTTGGTTCGTATAGTGGACATACTGGCTGTGATTTTGCTTGCAGTATTGGACATGATGTATATGCTGTAGCTGATGGAACTGTGGTAACGGCAACGGATTCAGGATGTACAGGGTCACATAGATCAGATGGTTACCCGAAATGTTCGAAAGGGGCAAACTGTCCTGCGACCAAATTAAACAAAAATGGAAAAGGCTCATATGCTAATTGGATTATTATTAGACATGGGACTAATGTATATTCGTTATATGCGCATTTATCAACAGAAAGCCTTAAAGTTAAAGTAGGAGATACTGTAAAACAAGGACAAAACATTGCAAAAACTGGTTCGGCAGGAAATGTAACTGGACCCCATTTACATTTTGAACTTAGAATAGGAGGTAATTCAACAGGTTATGCAAAAAATCCAGCATCTTATTTGAGTCGTGAAAATGTTACACCAGTAACAAATCCCCCAACCTACTCCAACTTCTGGGTAGACCATTACCTATTTGATTTATCTGAGACGGTATCATTCACTGCTGTGGCATCGGGAGCAGACAATTATACAATAGGAATCGACAAGACCGGTGTTGGTCGTGTTGTGACAGAAGGTTGTGGAAGTACGTATACTATTTCAGCTGACAGGCTTGGAGCAGGAGAGTATTCAGCATATATGACGGTTGCAAATAGCGCGGGATATGTTGATACTTACAGAGTATATTTTGTTGTAGTTGAAAAATGTAATTTTGGAGATAAATTTTCAGCAAGGATTCAGAATATAGGAACCGGATGCTATATTACAAACAAAGATAGCAAAATCGTTGGAGCTCCTGAGAGCGGATATAATGATCAGATATGGTTTTTTAATAAGTGTTCAGATGGTTCATACACCATCATGAGTCAGCTTGATGGACTCATGATGGATGATGAATGGGACAGCGATGTTCCGGCAGGTGCTGATATTCGCGCATGGAGTGCTACGGGACAGGATAAGCAGAGATTTAATATATATTATATGGATGATGCATTTTATATCCGACCGGCAAATACCAAAACTCTTGTCGTAGATATGGGAGCAGGAGAGCCATATAATGTGGCATGCTACAACCTTTCAAGGAATGCTGGACAGCAGAAATACAGGTTTGACATGGTTGGCATGGGCGATTATATTCCATACGGACTGGGAGATGAATTTTATGCACAGCTCAGGTGTCAGGGAACAAATTTATATGTAACAAATCAAAGTGGTAATGTAGCAGGCGCTGCGGCAACAGCTGATGACAGTCAAATATGGAAATTTATGAGACAGTCAAATGGGGCCTACGTTATTCAGAATACATTGGATGGTTCATATATAGATGTAGAAAATTCAAATGATGCAAATAAGACCAATTTCCTTTCGTATAATGAATATACAGGCAACAGGAATCAGCAGTTCTATTTCTATGAAATGGACAATGCTTTTTATATCAAACCTTTAATCAGTAATACCAGGGTAATGGATATGCAGTCAACTGCTCCATACAATGTGGCACTATGGGATAAGGGAAATGACTGGGGACCACAAAAGTTTGATGTGATAAAAGTCAGCCACAGTGATGACAACATGAGTAAACCGGTTGAGACGTCGTATTTTAAAGGACATAAATATGAGCTCTATAATGAATCAATGACCTGGGAGTCGGCTAAGCTCTTTTGTGAGAAAAAGGGAGGACATCTTGTTACTATTTCAGATGAGAAAGAGAATGAATTTGTTAATGGCATGAGATGCCGTAACCTTTCAACCGATTACCAGCAGAGTATATGGCTTGGAGGTTCTGATACAGCAAATGAGGGAACATGGTCTTGGATTACAGGTGAACCGTTTACATACAGTAACTGGGAACCAAACGAGCCTAATGGTGGAACCTCGCAGAATTATCTTCAGATGTATTCATCAGGTAACTGGGATGATGTGCAGAATGAAGCTGGCAGATTTGTGTTATGTGAATATGATTCGGTACAACCAAAGCTGACACCTGTTGCCAGTTCGCTCAGTCTGAGTGATAATATTGGATTTAATATTTACATGCAGATATCCGATGATGTGCTGAGTGATGATGGTGCAATGATGATTATTACAAATTCGGATGGAAAGGTCATTAAGAAGCCGATTTCGTCATATGAGACAACAACGTATCAGGACAAATCGGTAAAAAAAATAGTCAGTATGGTACCTGCGGCAAAGATGTCCGGAAAGCTTTCATTTAAAATTTTAAAATCAGATGGAACAGAAAGCAGTACTTATATATGTTCAGTTATGGATTACGCAAATGAAATGATTAAGAAAGCCGATACTGATAATGAGTGTAAAAAGGCACTTCCTCTAGTAAAGGCAATGCTGAACTATGGAGCGTATTCTCAGATATATTTTGGTGAGGACAATACGAATCTTGCAAATGCCATATTAAAAGATGACAATACTGCAACGATAAAGAGTGAGGATATAATAAAATCTATTACATACAGTGAGCAGGGGCTTTTTAGCAATAAAGATTTAGGGTATATAGGCTCATCACTTATATGTGAATCAGATACCTCATTAAAGCTGTATTTTAACAATAAGAATAAGCTAACAGAGAAGCAGATAAAGGGTAGATATGATATCAGCACACTTGACAAAAACAAGCATGATTATGATACTGGTGTTGACGGAAGCATTTTTTGGATAAAGATAAAAGGCATAAAACCAGCAGAGCTCGGTAATGTTTATGGAGTAAACCTGGTATCTGATGAGGGTTCAGTTATTGTGGAGACGAGTCCATATGTGTATGTGAAAAAGGCATTGGAGTCTGGTGATAGCAGGCTGCAGAATCTGTGCAAAGCAATGTGGGCTTATGGACAGGCTGCAAGGGAGTATGAAAAGTAGTGTTCAAGAAAGGAATTGCTTATGAAGAGAGTATTTAGTGTATTAATGTCAATAGTGATTGTTTTAAGTTGCATTGTATTTATTATGCCACCAAATATAGTGTTGGCAGCAAATAATGCTGACGATATAGTTTCTATTGCAAGAGGAGAATTAGGAAGTACAAATTATAGTAAATATTATGGTGGAAATAAAGGTGCTTGGTGTGCAGATTTTGTCTCATGGTGTGCTCAGCAGGCTGGGGTTGACAGTATAGCCAAGAGTTCTTCTTGTTACAATATGTATATCGGTATGAAGAATAATGGCTGCCAAGAAGTTAGTTCTCCTCAAAAGGGGGATATTGTATTTTTCTATTGTACAAAATGCAGTTCAACAGCTGGAAAATGGTGTCATGTTGGAATCATGGAGGATTCCACATACTCTATTGAAGGAAACAGATGGAGTAATGGTGTATCAAAGGTAGAAAGAGGAAACTCATATTCTCATAATGGAGATTTAGGTTATAAGCACAGAGATGGAATTGTTAGAAAATATTTGAGACCTAAATATAGTTTCCCAAATCCTGTCACAACTACACCATCCATCTGGAAAAACAGTGACAGCTATACGGTAGGAAATTCGGCAACACTAACATGGAACAGTGTAGATAATGCAACAGGATATTGGTTTTCAGTCTGGTATAAGGGGGAACAAATTGTTACAACTCAGGTTTCAGGAAGCTCGGAGTATACATTAAATAATCTGGGAGAGGGAGAGTATACTGCCTATATAACGGCTTATAATGATAGCAGTAGTAAGCAGGGTTATGTGACCTTTAGGGTAAATTATCTTGATATAGGTACAAATTTTATAGCTAATATAATTAAAGTTGATTCATGGAGTCATGTGGTTAATGATAATACAAATGCTTGCATAGGTAAAGAAGTGGGAAATGCAAACGAGTATTATGAATTCGTAAGACAGAGTGATGGCTCATATATAATTAAATCACTTGAAGATGGAAAATATCTCGAGGTTTCTGATGGTGGAAATAAAAATGGTCAGAATGTGGGCTTTAGTGATTATACAGGAGAAAATAACCAAAGATGGTATATAAAGAATGGCTCTAGTGGAAAAATATTAATTCCTAAAAACGCAACAGGATCGTGCCTAGATATATCTAATAATGGCTCAGCAGTAGGAACAAATGCACAAATATGGGCTCAGGCGGGAGTGGCAGCCCAAGAATTTAGTATATATACACAGTCGAATATTCCAAACTTCATTAATTTTGGAGATGATTTTTACGCAAATATAATCAAAGCAAGTACATGGAGTACTCTTGTAAATAAGAATCCTAATTTGGAAGTTGGTGGAGAGGGTGAAGCAGAAGGAAGCGATATATGGCATTTCAGACGAATGAAAGATGGTACATATATCATACAGTCTCTATTTGATGGAAAATATCTTGATGTTGAGAAATTTAGCAATCAAAAGGGAGCTAACGTATATTGCTATGATTATACAGGTGATAGTAATCAGAGATGGTATTTGACATTGGGAAAAAATGGAAAGGTCTTAATTCCAAAGAATGCTACTGGATTATGTTTAGATGTTTCTAATGATGGTTCGGACGCTGGTACAAATGCACAGCTATGGGAACCAAACGGAACAACTGCCCAGGAGTTCAATGTTTATAAAGAGGACACGATAAAGCTAGGCACGGCAAATGTTACTTTATCAAATAACAACTATATATATGATGGCAAAGAGAAGAAACCGGATGTAACAGTAAAATATGGATATGCTACGTTACAACAAGGCACAGATTATACGGTGGAGCATTCAAATAACGTAAAAGCAGGTACAGCTACCGTTACAATAAAAGGCACCGGAATATATTCAGGTACGGTTTCTAAAAACTTTGAAATAAAGGAAGCTTTATATACGGTGTATGGATATCAGGTTGTTATCAATGGAAATTTTGATTTGAAATATTATATTGATTTGTCCAAAGAAGCTGCAAATGATACCGATGCGTACATTGAGTTTAAAGTCGGTGATAGAGTACAAAAGGTAAAACAGAGAGAAACATCGAATGGACACTATGTTTATACATGTGAAGTTCCTGTAGCTCAGATTGGTGACAAAGTGACGGCAACATTATATTATAAGGATAAATCATATGTTCTTACACAGTATTCGGTCAAAGATTATTTAAATGCAATAGTTCAAAACAAGGATAAAAAAGAAGAGTATTGCAAGGCTACAGACATTGCATCAGCTATACTGAATTATGGGGCAAGGGCACAGCTATATTTTGGATATAAGACGGATTCATTAGTTAACAGTGCTTTATCGGATGCTGAGATAAAAAAAGTGGATTCGATTTTGGTACAGGATATTAAGAATGCTATAACCAATATGGAAAGCGGCAACCTTGAAAACAATGATTTCAAATACTATGGAGCTTCATTAGTATGCAAGTCAGATACAGGAATGAAACTGTATTTTGAAAATAAAAATAGTCTTTCTCTTAAAGAGATTGAGAAGAAATATGATATTTCGGTTAAAGATTGTAAGAAGCAGGTTAGTAAATCCATAAACGGAAATATGATTTGTATTACTATTAATGACTTAAATGCTACTGAACTGGATGATAATTTTGTGGTGCAGATAACGAATAAGCAAAACAGCAGTCAGAGTATGTCTGTTTCAACAAGCCCGTATATTTATATAAAGAAATCTATGGATTTAGGAAATGCAAAGCTCATAAATCTCAGCAAAGCGATGTATTGGTATAGTCAGAAGGCTATGGAGTATTCAATGCGCTGATAAAGTGTGATGATATTAATGCTTATAACAGCGCAGAACGTGTGATCAAGAACTTTGCAGTAGACCGCTGGGGGTATTTTGAGTAACAATTATCAGTTTTGTTTTGATACAAAAATCCTGCTGACTTGAAAAAGTAAATTCCAGTGCAAGAGTAAATTCCATCGTGATTTAAAACATAAAAACCTGTCGAATGGACTAATTGACTTTCTTGCAGGTATCAGTCACAGAAGTGACTTCCCAAGGAGGTGAACATTCTTTGTCCTATCCTAAGAGATAATACCTTATGTTTTATCTGGTGTCTATCAGGAACCGTCAGACATGATAATTATTATGGATAACATCTGATGAAGGAAGAATCCCTTCTTTAGTAATCTGATTTACAGAAACTTATTAACCAAGTAGTCTTGATTGACTACACCATAATTATACTAGGATATAGAAAATGAAATTTAATTTTAACAAAAAAATGGTTAGCACAATAGTGATATTGATTTTTGGCGTAGCAATTACAGTTGCAGCACTGTCTGCAAAGAATATAGCGCTTGAAAATAAAACAAGCTCAGAAATAGCCACAGAGGCAGTATCAGCTACAGAGATGATATTGGATACAGGAAATACAGAGACTGGTAATGTGGATAAGAATTCTGACGAAAGTTCAACAACTACAAAAGAAACGGGCAAAAGCTTGAAAGATACAAAGAGCTCATCAGAAAACACCGATAATAATGATTCCAGGAATTCATATGAGACTGATATAATGAAAAATGATGAATCAGAAAACACTTCAGACGATGTAAATAAAACAGGTGATAAGATTGATAAAAAATCTGAAATAAACAATTCAGGAGATAGTGGTTCAGGCACAGATGATTCAGATAATAACAATTCAGGAATGAATAATAATAATGAACCGAAATCTGATAACGGAGTGATAGAGCTTCCAATTATACCGATTGACTAATGTGACGTCAGTTGTGGTTTTACCTACATTTGAAGAAGAAACGTAAGAGGAGTTAATACAATGGAGAAAGTCGAATGAAGACAAAAAAGTTTTTATCATTGGTGTTAAGTGCGGCTATGATATTAGGTGTGGCTGTTCCGGTCGCAGCAGAACCGGTGTCAGCAGGACAAGGCGTTGAAGCAGAACAACAGCCAATTGTAGAAAATAGCATTACAAGTGGATATATTCTGAGTGATTTGGATTATAATACACCGGTGTATGAACCTGATGATGCGGTACCTTATTCTGATGATTGGGGATATTCTGCAGATGAAACTATAGAGAACAAGTATCCGGCAAATGGAGTCAGCGATATCAAGGCGAAATATCCGTCTGTTCGTAATCAAAATCCTCTTGGCACATGCTGGACATTTTCGTCAATAGGCCTTGCAGAGTTTGATCTGATTAATGATGGTGCGTTTGATAAAAATATAGATCTTAGTGAACTGCATATGGCATATTATGCATATAATTCGCTGCTAGATCCGCTTGGTGGAACAGATGGGGACTATGCAAAGTACTATATGAATAATACAAGTGTTCAGTATGGTTATCTCAATCGTGGTGGCAACTATTTGATGGCGGCACGCAGAATGGGACAGTGGTGTGGTCCGGTAAGCGAGAGTGATGTACCATATAGTAAGGTGGCAAGCAACGGATATACAGCAAGCACTATTGATACTTTTCTTAATACAGGTTTATCTGATGAATATGCATATTCAAAGGATAAGGCACATCTGGAAAATACATACATGATTAATATCAAGGAAAATGCATCAGATGTGAAAAAAGCCATAAAAAAATATGGTGCAGTGGGAATTATGTATAGTCATAATGATACCGGATATCATTACATAAATAACAGTTATAATGATAAAACAAATAACAGAGCAGGTCATGCGGTAATGGTTGTTGGATGGGATGATAACTATTCTAAAGATAATTTCAGAGACGGTGTTAAACCTGAAAAAGATGGTGCATGGCTTATTCGTAATAGTTGGGGAGACGGAACCGGTTCATATTATAATCAGAGTTATTTCTGGATGTCATATGAAACGTTTTCTTTATCCGATACGGCTTGGGTGTTTGATTTTTCTGCTAATGATGGATATGATAACAATTATCAGGTTGATGGAGGATTAAATGTAGCCCATCAAAGCGGTTACAGGAAATTGGCCAATGTTTTTACTACTCAGGCAAAACAGGGAGTATCTTCTGAGGATTTGAAAGCAGTTTCCCTGTCTATTACATCTAAAACAAATGTGAATTATACAATAGAGATTTATACAGATTTAAAGGATAAGACAAAGCCAATAAGCGGAACAAAGCAGGAGACTGCTACCACTACAGGGCAGACAACCTATGCCGGAGTATACACAATTCCACTTAAATCAGCGGTTAATCTGAAGCCTGGGACAAGCTATTCGGTTGTAGTGACTACTGATACACCTGCCATTGACCTTGAGGCAGCGATGACCGGAGATGTAAATTATAATAATGAAATGGTGTGGGAGAATCATGCGTCAAGTGATAATACGGCAAGCTATTATTTCTATGGGACAGGGTTGGCATATTCCCGCAGTTGGAATTATCAGAATACGCATGGTAATTTCTGTATAAAAGCATTTACCGCCAATAATGTAGAAAAAGATTCTGAGAAGCTTGTTGGCAGGAGCCTTACTTTAAAAGATAATATTGATATGAACTACTATATGGAGCTTCCTGAAAGTATCAAATCAAACAGCAACGCATATATGGAGTTTACGGTGAATAATAGCCGGCCATATAAGGTCAGCGTAAACGATGCAATCCCTGTTGAGAAAAACGGAAAGGTTATATATAAGTTTGCATGTCCACTAAATGCTGCACAGATGTCAGATACGGTTAAAGCCAAAATGGTGGTGGATGGTAATAGTGGAAATGAATACACTTACAGTGTAAAAGAATATGCCACCGAGCTCCTGTCAAAATCAAATGAGTATCCGGCGGAGACCATTAAGCTTGTGAAGGCACTCTTAAACTATGGAACCGCAGCGCAGAACTTCTTTAAATATAACACTGATAAGCCGGCAAATGCTGGTTTGAGCGATACAGATAAAGCTGTAGCAGCGGCTGATTTTGAGGAATATAAGGCTGTTATTAAAACGGATAGTGCAAATGGTCAGAGTAATGGACTGACATATTACGGAAGCTCTCTGATATGTAAGTCTGAGATGACAGTAAGACATTATTTTATGGTGAACGAAGGCTATGATATAAACAATTACAAGTTCAGCTATGTTAATGCAGATGGCAATGAAGTCACTCTGACACCTAAAAAGGCTTCAGATGGGGTGTATTGTGTAGATATAAACGGAATAATGGCACGCAACCTGAATAGTAATTATGCATGCAAAGTCACCGGAAAGAATAAGGCCTGTATTTTCGAGCTGGACTATGGTCCGTTCAGCTATTCACAGAAGGTCATTAATAGCGAAAATTCATCTGATGAATTAAAAAATCTGGTGAACGCGCTATATTGGTATTGGTATTATGGATATAGAAATTAAAAAGACTGCATAATTAAAACTACCGCAGAATTTAACGCTTTAACTAAGCTAAATTCCTGCGGTGGTTTCTTTTGTGCTTATCTGCTTACAATGCTAATCACGGAAGACAAGACCGCCTTTCTGACATATGTGACAAAGTAATTCACTGCTCTCTGATAAAAATATGCTGTCATTTTCTCTTAATAATGACAGTATGATGGTCTATGGCTGGACACTCAAGATTATAAATAATTGTATTTTACAGGGTAATCCGCTATATTAGATATAAGTGTAACGGATTATTTTAGTTCTGCAGAAAGAGATGCAGGGTGGTAGGTAAGAAATTATAGATTCGGGTGAAGTGAATTTTTATGCAATTTTACCACTTTACCGCATTAAAATTTAATATTTTTTTTATAAAATATGCAAAATATGACAAAAAGTACTGGATAAAATGTCCTATACGAGGTAAAATGCATATATGTAATCAAACAGCACATTTGAAGGTTGTGCAGATAGTATTGGTTATATTTTGCGAATTGGGGGGATTTTTCATGAGAATATATCATGCTAAGGATTATGCAGATATGAGCAGAAAGGCTGCAAATATCGTATCGGCACAGGTGATTATGAAGCCTAATTGTGTATTGGGACTGGCTACAGGCTCTACACCTATCGGCTTGTATAAGCAGCTCGTTGAGTGGTTCAAGAAGGGGGATTTGGACTTCTCAGAGGTTATGACGGTGAATCTTGATGAGTACAAGGGACTAAGCCGTGAGAATGACCAGAGCTACTATTATTTTATGCATCAGAATTTGTTTGATCATGTGAATATTCCGGTTGAGAATACTCACCTGCCAAACGGCATGGAGCCGGATTCACAGAAGGAGTGCAAGCGCTATACAGAGCTGATTCAGTCTCTTGGCGGTGTTGATTTACAGCTTCTTGGTATCGGGCACAATGGTCATATCGGTTTTAATGAGCCGGGCGAGTCTTTTGACAAGCAGGTACACTGTGTGAATCTGACAGAGTCTACTATTGAGGCCAATAAGCGCTTCTTTGCATCGGCTGATGATGTTCCGAAGCAGGCTTATACAATGGGCATCAAGACCATCATGCAGGCTAAGAAGATTCTTATTGTTGCAAGTGGTGAGGATAAGGCTGAGATTGTGCACAAGGCTTTCTTTGGACCGATTACACCACAGGTGCCGGCTTCTGTATTGCAGCTGCACAATGATGTTACGCTTGTAGCGGATGAGGCTGCACTGAGTTGCTTGTAGATGTTTTTTAGTTGAGAAGGTACATGTATATGTTAATAAAAAATGCAAGGGTATTTACAGAGGATGGCAGCTTTATGCAAGGTGATGTTGTCGTTAAGGATGGCCGTTTTGACAGTGTTTTGGAGAGAACAGCTGACACGGATGCGGCGGCTGACAGCACACAGCAGGAGATTATAGATGCATCAGGTCTTATCATGATACCGGGTCTTGTGGATATTCATTTTCATGGATGCAAGGGGGCTGATATGTGTGACGGCACCAAAGAGGCACTTGATGTGATTACAGCATACGAGGCTTCTATCGGAGTGACGAGCGTGTGTCCGGCTACTATGACCATTCAAAGGGATGAGCTTTTGAGTGTCATGAAAAATGCCGGTGATTATAATTATCATGGTGGTGCACATCTTGTAGGTATCAATATGGAGGGACCTTTTATCAGTCCTTCTAAAAAGGGCGCACAGGCGGCAGAGAATATCATGCGATGTGATTATGATTATTTCTGTGAGCTTCAGGATGCGGCCCATGGCTTGATAAAGCTTGTAGATATTGCTCCGGAAGAGCCGGGCGCGATTGATTTTATAGACAGGGTAAGAGGAAGTGTTGTGGTTTCAATAGCACACACAGCGGCTGATTATGACACCGCAGTAGAGGCTATTGAGCATGGTGCAAGCCATGCTACACATTTGTATAATGCGATGCCACCGCTTCATCACAGGAAGCCGGGAGTTATCGGGGCTGTGAGAGATTCAAAAAAGTGTCATGCAGAGCTCATTTGTGACGGAGTGCATATTCATCCGTCGGTTATCAGGGCGACATTTGCCATGTTTGGTGCGAAGCGCATGATTTTAATAAGTGACAGCATGAGAGCCACAGGGCTTGAGGATGGCGAGTATACACTCGGTGGACAGGCAGTGACGGTCAGAGGTCCGCTTGCTACACTCCATGATGGGACAATTGCAGGCTCGGCAACCAATCTGATGGATTGTATGCGTTTCACAGTAAGGCAGGCAGGTATTCCGCTTGAGGAGGCTATTATGTGTGCTACAGCCAATCCGGCTAAGGAGATTGGCATCTATGATGAAGCAGGCAGCATTTCTGCAGGAAAGAGAGCAGATTTTGTGCTTCTCAATGATGATTTGGATATTGTGAGTGTGTATATCGACGGAAAGGAGATATCATGTTAGGTTTTTTCAAGAATAAGTCAAAGGGAAAGGTGATCTGTTCTCCGTGCAACGGCAGAGTGGTTCCTATTACAGAGGTTCCGGATCCTACTTTTTCTGAGAAGATATTGGGAGACGGTGTGGCCGTGATTCCTTCTGAGGGCAGGTTTTACGCTCCGGCGGATGGTGAGGTGACAGCTGTATTTGATACGTTGCATGCTTTTACCATGACGACCACTCAGGGAGTCGAGTTGCTTTTGCACATTGGTCTGGATACAGTGATACTAAAGGGTGCTCCTTTTAAATCACATATTTCTGTTGGTGATCAGGTGAAGAAGGGCGACCTTTTGATGGAGGCTGACCTGGAGCAGATTAAGGCAGCAGATCTTAATGTCATTACTCCGGTCTTAATTGGCAACACTGCTGATTATAGTGAGATAAAGATGCTCAAAGAGGGGGATGTATCCGCCGGTGATGAGATTTTAAGTCTCGCGTAGATTTGAATATAATTATATAATAATAACGAACTTTATTGGAGTATCTCCAGTTTAGTATACATAATGTAAAGGAGGGGAAATTTATGAAATTTCTTCAAAAACTGGGTAAAGCTTTAATGCTTCCCGTAGCAGTACTTCCTATCTGTGGTATCCTCATGGGTATTGGATATTATTTATGTCCTGCAACCATGCAGGGTGGTGACATCGAGGGTGTACGTAATTTAATAGGTCTGTTTTTAGTTAAAGCAGGGGGCGCTTTGATTGACAACATGGCCATCCTTTTTGTAATCGGCGTTGGTGTCGGTATGTCGGAAAAGAACGACGGTACCGGCGGTATTGCAGCTTTAGCTTCATGGCTGATGATGACAACACTCCTGTCTACAGACTTTGTTACAAAAATCATGCCATCTATCGCTGACAGCGCTACAAAGACACTTGCATTCGACAAGATTGCAAACCCATTTATCGGTATCTTAGCCGGTGTTATTGGTTCTTTGTGTTACAACAGATTTAAGGATACAAAGCTTCCTGACTGGCTGTCATTCTTCAGCGGCAAGCGTTGCGTAGCAATTATCGCAGGTGTTGTTTCAATCCTTGTATCTGTAGTATTACTGTTTGTATGGCCATTACTTTTCGGTGCTCTTGTAGCTATCGGTAAAGCAATCGTTGGTTTTGACGTAGTCGGCGCAGGTATCTATGCATTCCTGAACCGTCTGTTAATCCCTACAGGTTTACACCATGCATTAAACAACGTATTCTGGTTCGATACTATCGGACTTGGAGACCTCTCTCATTTCTGGAATGGCGAGACATCAAAGGATGTTTCATGGAGCCTCGGAATGTACATGTCAGGTTTCTTCCCATGTATGATGTTTGGTATTCCTGGTGCAGCACTTGCCATGGTTAAGTGTGCAAAGCCTGCTAAGAAAAAGGCTGCCATCGGTATCCTTGCTTCTGCAGCTATCTGTGCATTCATCTGTGGTGTTACAGAGCCTTTCGAGTTTGCATTTATGTTCCTTGCTCCTGTTCTCTATGTGATTTATGCTTTACTTTATGGTATTTTCACAATGATTACAGTAGCTCTTGGATTTAGAGCAGGCTTCTCATTCTCAGCCGGCGCGATGGATTTATTATTCTCATCTTCACTTCCGGCTGCAGCAAAGACATGGCTCATCATTCCTCTTGGAATCGCAGCTTTTATCGTATTCTACATTGTATTCTATTTCGCTATCAAGAAATGGGATCTTAAGACCCCTGGTAGAGAGGACGATGATGTTGAGGCAGAGAAGAAGGCGGTGCTTTCTAACAATGACTACACAGCAGTAGCAAAGACTATTCTTGAGGGCTGCGGTGGCAAAGACAATATTGCAAGCATTGACAACTGCATCACAAGACTCAGACTTGAGGTTAAGGATATCACTCAGGTTGATGACAAGAAGATTAAATCTGCAGGTGTTGCAGGCGTTATGAAGCCTGGCAAGAATTCTGTTCAGGTTATTATCGGAACCAAGGTTCAGTTTGTTGCGGATGAGTTTTCTAAGCTTTGCGAGTAGATTTGTTCTGCAATATAGCAGTGCTGATTCACATTAGGTGATTCAAATAATTTCATAATACATGATTTAAAGCCACACCGGGTGTTATGCCTGGGGTGGCTTTTTTGAGTTCGGGACGTAAGCTCCGCCCGGTTGTGGTGCACACGGACTCTCGTTTTCGCTACGCTGCGCTGTTAAGATACTGTACGGATTATGCTTTTGGGTTTTCAATGCTCGACGAAACCGGCTTTTATGCGCCGTCCGTGGCGCATAACGCCTTCCCCAGCCGTCCATGGCTGCGGATTTCTGTGCTTCATGGGCATAATCCTACAGTATCTAAACAGCTTCGCTATGCGCTCTCACGAGAGTCCGTGTGCACCACGCCGGGCGGGGCTTACGGCCCTTACGCTGTGGTGGTAATCCACCTAGGAGAGCGTCGCTGGTCATACTGTTAGGTGTGAACAGTAACTGTCCAAATAGTGGGGAATGTATAGCTTTACAGCAAGGGTTGAAAAACAAACAAATGTTTGCTATAATAAACGAAGTCCAGCTAATAAATGTCAATAGTTAAATGAGAAAAAATCTATTTTATTTTCT
>ERZ827522.1683-NODE-1683-length-17985-cov-3.405856_pt1 | contig 17985 bp, 18 predicted proteins | sample MGYA00519580_ERZ827522 | MGnify/ENA primary metagenome ERZ827522 (study PRJEB31778, sample SAMEA3449340) | human gut metagenome | biome: human gut; feature: human-associated habitat; material: faeces | place: United Kingdom | collected 2010/2012 ... | reverse complement strand
ATGGGCGGTGGCGGTCATTTCCTTCAGGTCAGCCTCGGTGCCGACCACGAAGTTGCCGATGGAGGTGTTCGCCGGCTGGTACACGTAGTACCAGTTCTCGGTGAACTTCTTGCCGTTGGCGGCGACTTCCTTGATCTTGCTCATAGGCTCGGTCTGCACGGAAGTGTAGCCCGCCGCGGCGATCTCAGGCATGTGCTGCGTGATGGTCTTGAACGACCACATCCATGCGTGCAGGATGGCGCCGTTCTTCATGTGCTTGGTCAGACCGTACTGGTTACGGGCAGCCTCGAAAGAAGAATTTCCGACGGTGTCCTGGTAGCTGTCACGATCGGCGGCAAGTGCGGTGGATGCCACACCCATACCGCCGAACAACGTGGCGACCGCCACTGCTCCAGCCGCAGCTTTCTTCCAAGCCTTGGCGGCACGTGACTTGCGTTCCGCGCGTCTGCGCTCCACACGAGTCATCATCTCTGGCTGAACCTCATGCGGAGGTTCTTTTTTAGTGAATGCGTTCGCTATACTTGCGAACGTATGAGTGCTAAGCCGCACCTTACCCTCCCTGCTTCCTTGCATCTTCGATATGATAACGTTTGCCATTAGCATACGTTGCGTTAAAAATACCACATTTTTCCTTTGAAAAATGAGTGATTTTTGTTGAAAACAAGGCGTGAAAATGACATATTTTTCTGCCTTCTTGCGAACGATATCAGCAAGGGTCACACCCCTACAGTCACCCAAACAACCAATAATTACTGCAATCTCACGCATGCAAACGTTTCAGAAAACATGCTCAATCCACCCGTCGAATCCAGATAAAGAGGCACGATACAATAGACCAAGCGCGTTAAAGGAGCTTGAAAAATGAATTTCAATCGGTACATCGCATTACGTGCGATCGTCGAATTCGTGGGTGCTGTAGCATGCGCAACGCAACTGTTTCAGCACCGTACCTGGCCAGGCATCATCATGATGTCGTTGATCGCCCTGTTCTGGGCCATCGGCGAATTATGGCTCACCATGGTGTACAACCGCGCTCACCCCCGCCGAGACGAACTGTCTGACGAACATCAGGCCACCGCAATCCGCTTCACTTTCTTCGTGCTGGTGGTAGTATTGGTGGCCCTGGGATTCGCGGGAATGATCATCTCCCTGCTCAAGCATACGCCGTTCACGATTCCTTCCATGACGCTGCCAACCCTTGGCATGCTGGCATTAGCCATCGCCGACGCACGTTACCTGTGGTTGGAGCACGCGGGCAACGAAAGCGGAGAAGACGATGAAGACTAGTCTGAAATTCAAACGTATGGAACGCGGGCTCAAACAGTCCGACCTCGCCGACCTCGTCAACGTGCGCCGCGAAACAATCGGACGACTCGAGCAGGGTCAGTACTGCCCATCGCTCAGGCTTGCCATGGATCTGGCAAAAGCGCTCGACACCACCGTCGAAGACCTGTTCAGTTTCGACGACGAGGAATAGCTTCGGCGTGTCGTTTTCCAATTTTCCTCAAGAATGGCGAGTTCCCAACGAAAATTCGATATTTGACGATTTGGGGGCATGTGCGGAGCTCGTCACACGATGAGACATCGACGTCACATATGTGCGAATGGCGTCACACCACGGGAAGGGCGCCATTCCAAGCGAAGCGTATAGTCAAGGCAGTAGCAGGGAACCGCAAGGCGAACTGCTGAAGACACTTCCACTTATTAGAGAGGAATTACGATCATGAAGAAGAAGATCGTTGCAATCCTGGCTACCATCGCCGCCGTGTTCGGTTTCGGCTTCGCCGCCAACTCCGCAATGGCTGTCGACCAGTACGGCGCAACCGGCAAGGTCGAAGGCTCCACTGTCACCTTCACTTTCACCAACCTGCCTAAGGGCAGGTACTACGTCGCTTCCGAGTCTGAAGCCGTTTCGGCCATCACGCTCGCCGCCGCCAAGTCCAACATCGTGTCCATCACCGTTGACAATGGCACCGCCACTGCCACCTTCACCGTCAAAGCTTCCTGCAATGACACCAAAGTGACCGCCACCCTGTACAACGCTGACACAAACGAGGCGCTTACCAGTGCCGACGTCACCGTTCCCGCTACCGGCGATTGCGAAACCACCACCAATGGCTCCGCTCAGACTGCTAACACCGGCGCTGCTATCGCTCCGTACATTGTGGCTGTCGTGCTGCTCGCCGCTGCTGGCATCTCCCTGGTCGCCGTTCGTAAGAGCTCTGCTCGCTGAATTTGATTCAGCCGGAACAACCGGAAAATAACTGAACATAACGTTCATAGACAAAAGGGGCTTGGGCCAATCCCAAGCCCCTTTTCTACATCTGGATCGCAAGCATTGACAATACTAAGTCAATGAAAAAACGTGAATCCACACAGTAAAAAAGGAAACCGATGAAGGTTCTATTCGTTTGCACCGGAAACGTCTGCCGCTCCCCCATGGGAGAATTGCTTCTTCCCAAGTACATGCCCGACCTTGAATCCGACAGCGCGGGCACACGCGGCCTTGACAATCACCCCATCGCACAATCGAGCGCAAAACTCATGACCACACACGGCATCGACTCGAGTGCGTTTCGTTCCAAGCGCATCACCCCGCAACTTGCGAACAGCAGTGACCTTATCCTGTGCTTCGAACATGAGCAACGCAACGAAATCGCAATAATCGCTCCAATCACAGCACGTAGGACCTTCCTTATCAAGGATTTCGCCAATATGTGCGCGTATTGCAAAGAACAGGGGTATATGGATGGCGATACGCGCGAGGAACGACTCGAATCGGTCATCGACAATGCCAGCATGATCCGTCCTATGATTCCCGATACCGCCAATATCGAAGATCCTATGGGTAAAGATTACGCGGTCTACGAGCGTTCATATCAGGAGATTTGCAAGGCTTTGCAGACCATTGCTGATACCACTACTCGATAACCCCTTACTGTAGGGGAGTCAAGCTGAAACCATGGTCACGCTCAGTTGCCTCCCCTACAAAGAGCTTTCCCCCATCTGGGAGGGCTCCTTGCTATTATGAGTTTGTTTTGGATTTTGAAAATCTCTGAGAGGGAAACATGGCCGCAGCAGAAAGTACAGCGCCACAAAACGGTCAGGTAGTGGTTGAGCCTACCGAAACGGAAGACAACGGCATCACCCTGATGGACCTGTTCCGTATTGTCCGCAAGCATATTGTGGTCGGCATCATCACTTTTGTGGTGGTCTTCGCCGCCGTGTGCGCCTACACGTTCCTGGTTCCACCGAAATATTCGGCCACTTCCCAAGTGTTCGCCACGTACAGCGATTCCTCGGTGCAGGATAATAACATTTCCAACATCAACAGCGCCAGTACGTACATCACTAACCAGATTCAGTCGTACCCGACTCTGGCCACCACTGAATCCGTGCTGAAGCCAGTCATCGATGACTTGGGTCTCGACACTACTGTGGCGGGTCTTGCTGGTCAGCTGACGGTCACGAACCCGACGAACACCGCCTTCGTGAATATCACCGCGCAGAGCGGCGATGCGAAGCAGTCGTCCGACATCGCCAATGCGGTAGCCGAATCGTTGAGCAACGTAGTGGAAAAGTCGCTGTATGCGTCTGGCAAGGAATCACCGGTGAAGCTGTCCATCGTGCAGCGCGCCAGCGTGCCGGTCTCCCCCAGCTCTCCGAAGGTCGCACTGTATCTTGCCGTCGGACTTGTCGGTGGTCTGATTCTCGGCGTCTTCGCCACGCTGATTCGCGATCTTATGGCCACCCGCGTGGAGGAAGCCAGTGACCTGCAGGATATCATCAACGCTCCAATCATGGGTCGTATTCCGACGGATGAGTCTTTGCAAAGCAACAAGCCCATCATCGTCTCCTCCCCTGCCGGCCGCGTGTCCGAAGAATTCCGTCGTATCCGCACCAACTTGTCGTTCACGTCAACGGTTGAAGGCTCCGACGCGCGTATGATCGTCATCTCCTCCGTCGGCCCGTCCGAAGGCAAGACCACCGTTTCCGTGAATGTGGCCGCAGCCTTGGCCGAGAACGGTGCCAAGGTGCTGCTCATCGACGCCGACCTGCGTCACCCGTCCGTGGCCGACCGACTTGGTTTGGAAGGCGGCGCTGGCTTGGCGCACGTCCTGTCCGGACAGGCCACCGTCAAGGATGTGGTGCAGCGCTATTGGAAGCCGAATCTGCATATCATGCCTGCCGGTCCGAAGCCGCCGAACGCTTCCATGCTGCTGAATTCGAAGACCATGACCGAAATGCTGGACATGGCCCTGCAGACCTACGATTACGTGATTGTGGATACCTCCCCGATGGTCGTGGCCAATGATGCCGCCGTATTCGGTGCGAAGAGCGATGGCGTGGTGCTGGTTTCCGGCCGCGACGTCACCATGAAGCGCGACCTGAAGGATATTGCCGTGCAGCTCGAGAACCTCAACGTTCCGGTGGTTGGCTTTGTGTTCAACTTCGAGAAGGAGCGCAAGGTTTCCAACAACGATAACTACTACTATTACTACTATTACGATGAGGACGGCAAAAAGAGCCACAAGGCTCACAAGAGCAGATCCAAAGCTAAGCGTAAGAAGTAGTCGAAGTAGTCAGTAACTAGTTAGCACTAGTCAGCAACGCCTGCGTTTTGCGAATGCATTCAGGCATCAGGAAGGGCGAGAACCGCAATGGTTTTCGCCCTTCCTTTATTTATGTCTATCTTTTGTTGCTATCCATTGTCATCTGTCGGCAACGGCACGACACGTCGGTATTATGTGCGTATGAGACTTATTGGCAATATTCTGTGGCTGATTTTGGGCGGTCTGTTTCTGGCCGCAAGCTGGGCCGTCATCGGACTGGTGCTGTGCGTCACCATTATTGGCATTCCGCTGGGCGTGCAGGCGTTCAAAATGGCGGGTTTGACGTTGACCCCGTTCGGCAAGACCGTGGTATATGGCGGCGGTGTGGGATCGGTGCTGGCCAATATTGTATGGTTCGTGTTGGCTGGCGTATGGATGGCGATTGGTTACGTATTCGCCGGTTTGCTGAACTGCGTCACCATCATTGGCATTCCGTTCGACATTCAGTCGTTCAAGATGGCCAAACTGGCGTTATGGCCGTTCGGATCGCAAATCCGCAGCCTGTAATCGCTCCAAAACACTCCAAATCACTTCAAATTACTTCATCCAACGTAGACGGCCATCAGCCGCCGTTTTGCATGTAAGTATCGAGGAGCTGCGGTCCGATTGGGCCGTAGCTCCTGCAGTTGAGCAGAAAGCTCCACCGTGGGCCGTGCCAAGCGATGTGGCCGCTGGAGCTTGTTGTTGCTGCCGTTGCTGCTGTTGTTGCTGAGCGACTTGGGCCAGCCTCTGCTCCTCCTGGGCCTTCTTCTTGGATTCCTCCCGCTGCGCAATGTTCTTCTCACGCTCGTCGAGCTGCGATTGGCGCTGGTCCTGCTCCTGCTGTTTCTGATCCTGTTGCTGTTGCGTCTGGTCCTGTTCGGACTTCTGCTCGTCAAGCTGCTTCTTCAACGAATCCTGTTCAGTTTTCTGCTGCTCCAGCTGTTTCTTGAGGTCTTGGATGCCGTCCAGTTGCTGGCTGAGCTTGTCAACTTGATGTTGCAGCTTGTCGTTCTGTTCCTGCTGCGAAGTCAATTGCCGCTGCAGTTCCTTGTATTGGCTGCTTTGCGTCGGATCCGCGCTCATGTTGCCAATGGCGAGCGCCACGATGGCAACGAGAATGATGACGATCCACCGTTTCCAAGAGCCTGGCTGCTTGGATTTCTTCGTATGCTTTCCACCGGTTGGAGGGTCGGTTGACCTGTCTGGGTTTAAAGGCTCGTTGTTTGAGACGGGCGGAGTGTTGGCCGAAGTCAGATTGTTCGCATCAGAAGGATATGGCATGACGGTGGTTTCCACCGGCGCAGTGGTCAGCGGCAACTGTGCGGTATCTGCTTTGGACTGCTTTGCGTTGTTCCTGGTTTTCATCGCCTTGGCCGGCTTCTCATCTGAGATTTTTTGGCTGTAGCTGATGCCGGTTCCTGGAATGCTGGCTCCAACATAGGTGCCACGCTTCCCCACTGTCACATGCGGCGCTCCACGTTTGCCGAACGTGACACTGCTGACGCCCTTTTTGCCGAGATTGATGCGCACACCCTTGCCCAGGCTGATGCTTTTGCGGATCCTGAACCCCATAGCTCTCCCCCTTGATAGCGTCTCTCTTTAGCCATTATATGGCTTCAGGTTTCGCTTAATTATGTTCGACACCACACAAAACATACATTTTCATCAAGAGAAGTACATTCCGACCGACATTTTTTATACATTTTGGCACCCCCTATTGGAAATCGGGGATCCAGCCAAGCACCATCTTCAAAACCAGTCAGTAAGGCGTGTACGTAATTACCAATACCGATAATGGGAAACTGTATGTGGGAAGCGCCACCGGAAGGAAGGTAGTGTCCGCTATCTTGCGCACTTTGGTTTTCGCCCGTCCCTGTGGCGGTGATCAGTTCGCTGCCGGTACATTCTCACCGAGCCTTGACATGTCGAGGTAGCGGCGCGTCGACCACTCGTTGGAGGTCACGTAGCGGATGCGTGCGCATATGAGCATCAGGGCGCTGCGCCCGTCGGGGAATGAGCCGACCACGCGTGTGCGTCGTCTGATCTCGCGGTTAAGGCGTTCGATCATGTTGTTGGTCCGGATGCGCCTCCTATGCTCGCGGGGATAGTCGTCGAGCAGGTAGGTCGTCGTCTCGCCGATGGCCTCCCCGAGGCATTTGGCGGCCTCTCTCAGCTTCTTCGATTCCATGTCCTTGGCGACGATTCCGCCTTCTCCAGCGCCTTGTCCCTCGACTCCATGGAGAACACGGCCTTCAGCGCGTCGGCCGCCCAATCCTTGTTCCCGGGGTTGACCTTGGCGAGGATGTTGCGCTCGAAATGCACCATGCACCGCTGGTAACGGGCGCCGGGCAGCAATTCGCCCACGGCGCCGGTGATCTCGTCGGCTTCGGCGTCGAGCATCGCGTTCAAGGTCTCCTCGACGCTCTTGCGGACCATACGGTCCAATGTGGTCTCCAACATGGCCTGGTCGACCTGTAGATGTGACATGGCTTGTGCCCTGCTTTCCAATCGCGGTTTTCTTATGTTTGGCGACAGAAAATCGTACACAGGACACGGGCCATGCCCCTATCTCAAGCCCAAACCAAAGTGCACAAAAATTCGGGCGTTATCAGGCGTTCCCTCTGTTCCTCGGTTCTATTTCTTGGCGGAAACAAACCTAACAGGAGAATGCCCCCCTTCCATACCTGCACGCGAAAAAGCCCCGGCAACGGACGCCGGGGCTTTCCCACCACACAAACTGGCAAAGACTCTAATTTTATTGTATTGTTCACGGAGTCGAGAGACTCTATATTGGCAGCCTCGGTGTTCCAGTCGTCCTCGCCTTCTTTATAAACATGCCAATATGTATATTGTTAATTAGATCCGGCATTTGAATTGTTGGCATTTTCAGTTTTCGAAATGCTCCCTCATCCGCTGCCACAGTGTGTATGTTTCTTCTTGTGTTTTTCCGTCTTTCATTACGTCTAGCTTAAACTTTGCAACATATCTGTAAATTCCGAGGTACTTATATGTGCCGTTCCGCATGTAGAAAGTGGCACGCTCATGTCCTGGTTCAGAATGGTCAAAGTGTTCTAGAAGGTATGCTCCTTTAGGAACGTTTGGGCATAATTCTGCCGATAGGTAATTTCCATATTTCTTATTTTTCTCATGTAAAAAGACGAATGTGTATGTTTTCTCGCTTGAAGTGTCTGCTTTCTTGTGGGTTATCTTAGCCACTGATTTGAAACGGGTGTTTGCATTGGTGCATGAAGTTTGTTGTTTGCCGTTTATCTCTATTGTGTTGCACTCGTCGTCTGCTGAGTCACCTCCGATTTTGCCGTTGGATGTGCAGATTCCATTTACCGCTTCCGCGATGGTTCTGTACTCGTCGTCCAATAATGGTTCATTGAAATATGTGGTTGTAACTGTGAACTCTCTGGGCTCTCTGCTCTGCATGATATCTCCTTGCATTTGGAACGTTTTTGTATCTCGACTTTGGGATAAGGGAAAGTGGTGATGTTTTCTTGGACCTCGTTGTTCGAATGGGTAGTCGGAATAATCCTACATGTATTCAGATAACAAGTCTGTTCCCCGGGTTCTAAATGAAGCGCAACACCTTCTTGAGTTAGGACTTGAACACTTCCAACCATAGAACAGGCGTTGCGCTTCTATTTAGAACTTAGGGTGGCACCATACATCATGATGAACGAGTAAGGTTGACGGGGAGGGGAAATCACATGAACCAGGCATGCGTACACAACAACACCATCGACACGGGCAACCACCATGGCCGGCCGCAATATCGGCCGTTCCTGCGATTTCTGACAACGCGGGAACGCAACATCATCTGGCTGCTGCTGGCCATCGCTTTTCTTCCGGTGGACGGCACCGCGCTCGGCCTGTACGCGCCGTTTTGGTCGCCAATCAGTCCGGCGCTGTTCGCCGTGTACTGCCTATGCGATTGGCGTCAACTGCGCATCGTGGCCAACCGATACCTGCCAATGTTTCTTCTGCCGGCGGCCTGCATAATCCTGTCCATCCCAGGATGGGTGAAATTCGGTGTCCACCTCAACGCCGCTTTCATGAGTGTCACTGGATTATTGGGCGTGCTTGCCACATTAGGTGCGTTTGCCATCGCGTTCGACGTCAAACGCATTCCATGGCGTACGCCACTGCGGATCCTCATCGCTTCCTACTGGTTCTCTTTCGGTGTGGGCGTGGCGCAATGGCTATCCATCCATCTGCATATCAAGCCGTTGACCGACTATTTCGCGCACCTCATGTACCGGCAGTACATCAATGAAAGCTCGGTGTGGGGCGGTGGTCGTCCGCAGTTCCTGTTCGCGGAGCCCAGCTATATCGGCATGCATCTGTTCGGCGTCTTATTGCCGCTTATGTGGCTCATGCGCGGGCGTGACCGTATCTATGCCAAACGGTTGCGCAACCTCATCGTCATGTATGCCATCGGCGCCGTGCTCATGCAGGCCGGCACCCGCATCATTCTCGATTCGGTAGTGGCACTGCTGATTGCCATCATCGTGCACAACTCGTGGCATGACGGGAAACAGCGCGTACGCGGCATCGCGCAACTGCTTGGCGCGGGCGCGCTTGGTCTGCTAGGCATACTCGCCGATTCCCGACTATCTTCGATTGCGGAAAACGGTGCCGAAGGAGATGGTTCGTTCTTCGCGCGGATCTACCAGAGTCTTGACCCGATATGCGGGCTGCTCGCCCATCCGTGGACGGTGCTTACCGGATATGGCGCCGGCAACATCATCAACGCGGTGTGGGCCGGCGCGGGCCGCGCGGGACGATTGCTGAACAGTCTGGGTATGAACGGCAGTGCGGCAGTGGGATTCGCGACTGGCATGAATGCGGACACCGTGTGGACGATGTGCGCGTACACCAGCGTTATTGCCGAGTATGGGCTGATTGGTCTGGTTCTGCTTGTTATTGCCTCGGTGGTTTCCATGATGCGTGGGCGCGCTACTTCTTGTATGGCTGCGCTTCCGATGGAAGTTCGGGAGCCGGGCAACGGTTGGACCTCGGATGCCAGCCAGACACTGGATGATGATTGGATGCCAAGCGTTTCCAAAGCGACCACTGCCAAGCGCGGTATTTGGAGCAAAACTGTTATCTGCTGGCTTGTCTTGATCGTGTACCTGTACATCCAATGCGAGAACTACGCGTTCGCCGCACTGCCATTGTTTATCTTCGCAGCAAGCAAGCTGCGTGAGCAGGCATATCCAGTAAAGGGCGTTTGTGATTGCGGTAACAGGCAACAACCGATTATGAAAACGAATGGTGGAAACAAAAAAGGGGAAGGTCGAGAACCTTGAACCGCACCCCGATTGTTGGCCTGAAGAAATTCAGATTCGATGATCGGAGATGCGGTTCTTTCGTATGCGTGAGGATCGAAGGAAACGCCACTACGACGGGTTCCGGATAACGTCCGAAAAGTTGCGCACTTTCGTATTCCGGTTCTGACGTAAGAGGGTATGGTCCGCGTCCTGTGTACGATTTTCATTCGCCAAAACAAAAACCGCGATTAGAAAACAGGAGACGGAACCAAGACCCTCGAACATCATACAGATCGACCAGAACCTGCTCGAGACCAGACTTGAACGGTTCGACGCCGAGGCCGATGAGATTGCCGAAGCTGTGTCAGATACGAGCGTTCCGGAAGGTGGGAGGCATACCGTGCCGGCCACTACGAACGCAGTCTGACCGCCAAGGTCAGCAGGCTTGGCTTGAAGGTGTCCGAATCTAAGGTGCATTTAGATTGGGGCCGGCATAACCATTATCAGTCAAGTTGGTGTTTCTCTTCCCGGTTAGGGAGTCCAAGAAAACGTCACCACCCCTCTCTGCATAACAAAAATCCGTGCGATTGCCAACCCCAAATCGCACGGATTTTCTATATCAAAATCGCAATATTTTTCTTCCGTGTTTACCGTGAATATTGGTGATTGGACTGCTCTAGTGTTTTAATCACTGTTGGCATGTCGGTCCATGGAGCGTATTTCTGCTCCTGCTGTGGTATGAGCCTATCGCGGCCGTGCTTATGTTCCACTGTGTTATGCCGTTCTGCGTTGTGCATGGCGTTGCTGATATGACCGCTGTCGATTAGTTTGGCATTAATATCTTTGCCACGGTTCCCCTTACTGATACCGGCTTTTTCCGCAGCTGATTCAACAATGGACGTCAATGTGAAACTCGACGGGCAGATACTGATGTGATCAAACAGCCATACTTCGAAGCAAGGGTTTGAAATGACAAGCTCGATTCCATTATCTTTGCAAATTTTGGCGGCTTGGCCATGGTCGTGAAAGTTGTCGACATCGACTACCACCCAGACTTTCTCGTAACAATCTGTGGAAGTGTCCCGTTCGTCTTCTTCCTTCAGTTTGGCTGCATATTTCGCTAGCTGGGCTGGACTATTGTTCTTGTACTGGTATTCAATATTGACGTTGTATAAAGATTGAAGTTGCGTAAAATATCGTTTTTCGGTCACGGCTCCACCGGCCACGACAAGATAACGCTTCTTGCGTGACCGGCGTGGTCTTGCGGCTTTACGTCCATGTTGGGGCATGTTTCGCTTCTTGGACATCAGCTTTCGTCTCCGTTCACGATTTGAGCGAACGCGGTATGGAAGTCAGGCTTTGGAGTGGCTCCGTATACGCCGTTGAGGTAATTTTTGCCGATGTTCTCACCTTTCCTGATGCCGAGATCCGTAACGGGGAAGAGCTCTGATGCTCCGTCCGTATTTTTCTCCACGAGCCATATCTGATCGGGCTGTAGCAGCCGTCTCGCCGAGCCCGATTGATTGATTAGCGATACGTCATGAGTCGTGAAAATAAGCTGGGATCCATGGGGATTCGTCTCAGAATCAGCGTACAGCTTTACTAACTCTGCTACTAACGTTGGATGCAGGCTGGTGTCGATTTCATCGATGAGCGTTACCGACTGACTCGACAACTGGCGGATGGCAAGTGAGAAAAACGACAGTGCGGCAACGGTACCTCTGGACTCGTCATCTGGGCTGAAACCTGCGGACGACGAATCGCCAGTATGCGTGAACTGCAGCTGTGAAGCGTTCTTGACGTTGAATGTTTCCTCTACTTTTCCCTCATCTATTCCCAAGCGTTTGTGCATCTCTTCCTTAACCCGGGACCAAACCTCCGGAGGAACATTTATCGGAACGTTTTTCACGTCGCTGATCCCGAAATCCGCATATCGAATCAAAGTAGCCAAATTCTTTGACAGTGGGGTTTCTTTCTTGAATTCGTCCAGCAGCAACGGCAGCTCCTGGTCGAAAGCATTCGCTTCATAATAGGCTATGCCGCGTTGGAAGAATGAAAATACGGGCTGAATGGATTCGATGCCTGCGGCCGCCGCGGCGGAAAGCAGAAGCGCGTTAGGGCGGAGCTCTATGGTTTTGCGCACCTGGGTGCGCGGACCCTTAAATGAGGTTCCGAACTTCACTCCGTTATCTGCGGAGCGGGAAAACAGCAACGATGAATGCGTGGAAAAACGTCCGTTTATGTCTTTGAAGAAGGTTAATTCTTCTTCCAAAATTTGCTGGTTGTCGTAACGAAACCAGTAGCGATACTTCAAGCCATCGTTTGCAATGAACTCAAGGAAAAAGGAGGATGGTTGTGCGAACGGATCCTTCTGTAACAGAAAAGGCTCGCGATAGATGATGCTGTCCGCGTTTCCCTGGCTGTAACTATTCGCTACCATGCTGCTCATAGTGCGTAGTGCTTTTAGGAAGTTGGATTTTCCTGATGCGTTGGCGCCGTATATCGCAGTGATTGGAGATTGCTCTGAACCGTCGGGGTCCATGAATTTCTCGTCACGAGTCATGGAGAAAGCCTGTTCGTCTCGAAAACTCCTGAAATTTGAAAAGCTAAAGTCAATCAGCATTGGATGCCTCGTTGTTTGGTTCTCTTTCTATGAAGCTATTATATTCAGAAATGACCATTTTTTGCAATTTTTTGCTAAAAGTAGTGATTTCTTGATGTCTATCGAGATTAAATGATGGGTTTGCTTGATTGTGTGACTTTGATTCAATGTTTTAGGCAATTAGTGTTGATGGTTTTTGAACATGATGGGTGCCGTATTTGAGCCGTGGGAAAAATGTTATTTCGCTTATATGTGGCAGGTGGTCGGCGTACACATACCCTCTAACTATGAAAAATGTACCCCCGAAGTGGCTTTTGCCTGCTGCGACCTGCCACATATAAGCGAAATGGGAGTTTTCATCTCCCGAAATCTGCCACATATAAGCAAAATGGGAAAGCTGGGTGCATGTATTTCGTTACTTTCAGGACGTGGCGGAATGGTGATGGAAACCTGTGCCGGTCACTACCAATGATTTAAGGAAATTCTCGGGATGCTATCTATATTTGGCAAGGCCTAATTATCGTTGTATCCGTGTTTGCGGGTATCCAGTGCCTGCTTCCAATAGGTTTCTCGAGCGAGAACAACGTTTTTGGGTACGGTGGAATCGTAATGTTCCAAAAGCGTGTAGCGGAAATGCGTCTCTACGTACGCCTCTCCCTGCTGCTCCACAAGTTTGCGCAGTTCCGTATTGCCTCTGCGGTCATAGTCTATGTAGTTTTTCCACCGCTGATATATGCCGTTCCTTCCGATAACGTCCGAATTCCTGCGCACTTTCGGTTTTGTTCTTCGTTGAGATGTTGAAGCGGGCATGGCCCGCGTCCTGTGTACGATTTTCAGTCGCCAAACAAAGAATCGCAATTGGAAAGCAGGACGCGCAGCCATGCCCGACAGCAACATCATACAGATCGACCAGAACCTGTTCGAGACCAAACTCGACCGGCTGGTCACCGAGAAGATGACCCAGATCCTCAACGCCATGCTCGACGCCGAGGCCGACGAGATCACCGGGGCCGCCAGATACGAACGCAAGGAGGGGCGCAAGGCGTACAGGGCCGGCCACTACGAACGCACGCTCACGGCAAAGGCGGGCAGGCTCGAGCTCAGGGTGCCGAAACTCAAGGGCGCGGTCTTCGAATCCGCGGTCATCGAACGCTACCGCAGGCGGGAGTCCAGCGTCGAGGAGGCGTTGATGGAGATGTACCTGGCGGGAGTGAGCACCCGTCAGGTCGACGACATCAGCAAACTGCTGTGGGGTGACAGGATGCCATCCCAGACCCTTTCCGACAAGCTCAAGCGCGTGTATGACGACATCGACCGATGGCGCACCCGGCCATTGGAATCCGAATACCCGTACGTGTTCATGGACGGCGTGTGGCACAAGCGCTCCTGGGGCGGAAGCGTGGAGAACGTCAGCGTCCTCGTCGCCATCGGCGTCAACGCGGAGGGCCACCGCGAGGTCATCGGCGTGACGGAGGGCATGAGGGAGGACGCTGCCAGCTGGGAGCAGTTCATACGAAGCATGATCGAACGCGGTTTGAAGGGCGTGCGCCTCGTGGTCGGCGACCGGTGCGCGGGACTCGTCTCCACGGTGAACTCGATGCTTCCCCGGGCGAAGTACCAGCGGTGCATGGTGCACTTCATGCGCAACGTGCTCTCGAAGGTGCCGCCCAACCACCGGGATTGGGCGTCCGCGGCCCTGAAGGCGATATTCGCCATGGAGTCCCGCGAATCCGCCCTCGCCAAGGCCGGGACGGTCGCCGCGGAGATGGAGTCCAGGAAGCTCAAGGCGGCGGCCGGCTGCCTGCGCGAGGGCATCGGGGAGACGACCGCCTACCTTTTGCCGGAATTCCCGACGGAGCACCGCAGGAGGATCCGCACGAACAACATGATCGAACGGCTGAACCGGGAGATCCGGCGTCGCACGCGCGTCGTCGGCAGTTTCCCGGACGGCAACAGCGCGTTGATGCTCATCTGCGCCAGAACCAGGTACGTCACCGCGAACGAATGGAGCACGCGCCGCTACCTCGACATGTCCCGGCTCGATGACAACCTGCAGGAAGCGAACTGATCATCGTCCCATGGACGGGCACGACCCTAAGTGCGCAAACCTTCGGGCACTACCAATCACCAACGCCACCCCACATACTAAGCAGATTATTAGCGAAACTACCAGCAAAATTATGTTGCGCAATCCATGGAAAATGGTTGAACATAATGAGAAACATCGCAAGCAGTCTCAGCGATTCGATACCAGATTCTCGCTTACTGTGTATCGTAGGTCGTTTCCCGTCCGACATTTCATTTTCCCTTCCTGTGAATTGACAATGCACTGAGATCTCCGATGCACCACCTCATGTGTCGCTGAATAAACGCATTACATATATAGCTAATTACCATGGCGACCGCTACTGTTACCACACCTAAAATCAATTCAGTAAATAAATTAGCCGTTCTAACAGGAAAACGAAGAATCGAAAAGAATAAAAACTTCGTCAACTTAAGTGACACATCATTCAATGCATAAAAAATCAAGCTGTCTTTTCCAATAACACTGATTACACGAACATTGGGAATCAAAAGACTGAAACAAATCGCTGAAGTAATACCCGCGATAGTTGTAAGGAAAGACAAGAAGCACTGAATCAGCACATTGGGTATTGATATATTTGTTGAAATCTCAAAAAATAACAGGAAAACAACAAAGGAAGCAGCGGCCAAAAGAAGTTTACTTACCTTTTTGGCATGATCCCAAGAATATGCATTGCACAGTTTTGCAAGAAGATATCCCAAACCAACATATGCAGTTGATTCGAAGAGCTTTCCAATCTGGAAAGGAAGTTGCGCTGCAGAGGGAATACTCTTAAGCACAAAATCAATCACAACATACATAGTCAACGTCAAGGAAAGCGCAAAAACATTGTCTCTTGTAATTTTAATCGTAATCCATAGCGCTAAAGAAGCCGTAAATAAAGACCAGAGGAACCATAATCCTGCATTTCCTTGGGCAAGGATAATAGAGACAATCGTTTGCAGAGGATTTGCGTCTGCTGTTTTCCCAGCTGAAGTGTATAGCGATGGTTTCAGGAGCTTAACAGCAGGAGTTATAAGCGCAAGAACAGAAAAAAAGTAGTACGGAATTAGCAAGGTTTTCGCTCTCTTTGCCAAAAGAGATACAAATTCTATTGCTGGCTTAAAGAAGAGCCCGCTTAACACAAAGAAAAGCGGCATATGAAATGTGTATATGGCATCATGAATAGGCTTGAGTGCAGGGAACCAACTATCGCCTAAATGTCCAAAGAAAACAAGAAACATAGCAACAGCACGTGCATTATCAATCCATCTAATTCGTTTTTTTGACATAATATCTTTCTTTATTACGAGTATGATTATTTTCACATAGAACCGCTACAGCAAATAAGGCAATATTCATTACATTTGGCGGATACAAAAAAGACTGATCCACACAAAAAGCAATAAACACACACAATATTCCAATTGCTAAAATGCGCCCATTATAAGAACGCCAGCACATACGAATTATCGAAATAATTCCACAAAAAAAAGCAACTGTTGATATTAATCCAAAAATGCAAAAATACTTCGGTAATCCCTCACCTCCGATAGCAACATTAGGATCTTGCCCTATAAGAATTTGTCTTAATAGTTCTGGACCATTCATCTCACTAATTACATCAATGTTGTGTGCCCATTGAATTGTGCGCCCATTCCCGGTTGAAGAAGATAAAGTTTGTTTTATAAGACGATCAGTGAACTGGGAAATAATCGTGCGCTGTACCGCTAAAGCTACAATACCAGCGGTGACAACCACGCCTCCCCCAATCAACGTAATTCCTCGGCGACGAGGAGGAATCTGTCTAATAAATTGAATCAAGAGCACGAAGAGAAACAGAAAGAAAGGGATCTGAATTGATCTGGAACCACATAATAAGAAACCAACAAATCCTAGAATCAATGCAATATATCGAGCATACTTCCAAGATGAAGGTCTCAACCGATGTGACAAAAGATAAGAAATACTCAGTACGGAGAAAATACCGAAAGAGTTACCAGTCTGATAGGTTGAAACTATCTTTTCAGCCGTATTCGTCTCAGCATTCCAGCCAATTGCTTTATCTAAAAAATCTTGTCCATATGTATAAGTGACTCCAGGAATAGCCAACTGTGAAATTCCAATGAAGTATTGTGCAACGCCATAAGCATTAGTAATAATCATTGCAATTATTACAATCTTTGTAAATCTATCGGATGAAATCCGAGACGCAGATATGCCTACCGCGGGGGATATCAAAACGATAAGTATTTGCGCAAGAAAATATGGTCTTGCTCCTTGAGTGATATCCGTTAAGATTGTTATTATTCCAAAGAAAAGCAAAACTACATATAGTATGGCAAAATTTTTATGCCTCTGAATCAGCAGCAACGTTTGATTGGGATGTCTGAGCACAACATACACTGTCAGAAGCAAATTTAGTGTAAGAGGTAATCCTGCAATTTGTATTCCCGCTTTAGGGAAGGCCATTGTAATAAAAGTAAATAATGCATCCATACTGTGTATCTATACCTGCCATATCACTTTGCGGTAGGAATCACAGTATCTCGCAGAAAAGCGAGAGACTTCTCCCGAAGCTTTTCAAGCCGCTCATTGGTCTGTGCATAATCAATGCTATTTTCAAGAAGCTGATCATCCATGACATGTCGGTTTGCAAGGCCCAAAGAATCCAGCAAATCAAGCATACGTGAATTCGTAGTCTGCTTGACCGTAAAGAAGTGGAATGGCTTGTTATAGACAATGGAGAATACCGTGCCATGGAAGGAATTCGTTACTACAGCTTTCGCATTACGGATGAGATTCACAAAAGTATTAGGCGTTGCGTTCCAGAAATATTTATCCTGATCAAGCGTGTAATCTTCTATCGCCGTGCCGATGGTATAGACCTTCACTCCCAGCTTATTAGCCAACTTCCTGGCGTATTCATAAACATTCTTTTGCCGGTTGTATCCATAAACTAGAACATAGTCCTCATTGGGAACAAAATCACTGTCATCGGCAATCAGGTTCCAGTCTTTCTGCTCAAGTAGGAAAACCGGATCCACAACCGATTCGACATGCTGAATTCCAAGCGATTCAAGCATTGGCACTGACGAAGGTTCCCGCACCGAAACAGCATCAAAATCAGAAATCAGACGCTTGTATCGAGTTTTTTGATCTTCCGGAATCTCAGGCATAGCAATGCTTGCCGCATAAGCAACCTTCTTGGCACCTTGTGGAGCAAAACTTAAGAAAAAAGCATCATCCTTGCCGTTCTCCTTGTTCTTGCAATTCCAGATCTGGTCGCTACCGCAGATATACACATCTGCTGCAGGAACATCGGCCTTAATATCATCGAAGTTCTTGTACATCTTAGAACTCATCGGAATGTACCGTTCGAGGAAACGCCCGAATACCTTACGTCCCTTTGCCAAATCAGGAGTTCGGACGATGTTCCGA
>ERZ827522.1661-NODE-1661-length-18201-cov-3.665767_pt1 | contig 18201 bp, 16 predicted proteins | sample MGYA00519580_ERZ827522 | MGnify/ENA primary metagenome ERZ827522 (study PRJEB31778, sample SAMEA3449340) | human gut metagenome | biome: human gut; feature: human-associated habitat; material: faeces | place: United Kingdom | collected 2010/2012 ... | reverse complement strand
GGAGGCCACCTCGATCCCCCCGTCCAGGTACACAGCGGCAAACACCGCCTCCGTGGCGTCTGCCAGGATGGAGATCCGCTCCCGGCCGCCGCCAGCCTCCTCGCCCCGGCCCAGCTTCAGATACTGGCCCAGGCCCAGCTTCTGCGCCACTTCATACAGGCTCTGCTCACACACCAGGGCCGCCCGGATGCGGGTCAGGTCCCCCTCCGGAAGGTCCGGGTGCTGGCAGAAGAGAAACTCCGCTGTCACAAAGCCCAGCACGGAGTCCCCCAGGAACTCCAGCCGCTCATTGCTGCGCAGCCCACCGGCCCGGTGCTCGTTGGCGTAGGAGCTGTGGTTCAGCGCCTCCTCGAGAAGAGCCTGGTTGCGGAAGGTGTAATTCAGTTTTTTCTCCAGATCCCGCATATCGTCCACTCCCAAAAGGAAGCCCCGCTCTGCGCGGGGCGTTCCTGCAAGTTATCCGTTCAGCTTGCCTGCCACGTAATTCACCGCGTCGCCCACGGTCTTGATGGCCTTGACCTCGTCCTCCGCCGTCTGTCCCAGCTCGAACTCCTCCTCCATGGCCATCACCAACTCCACCAGGTCCACAGAGTCGGCGCCCAGGTCGTCTTCAAAGGAGGTCTCCAGCGTCACCTCGTCCAGCTCCATACCAAACTGCTCGGACACCAAATCCTTCATGGTCTGAAAAATTTCCTCATTCGACATGTCGTTCACCCCTCAAGGAAAAATGGTTCTGTGCCTTGCTGGGGTAATCATACGGCAATCTCTACGGCGGTGTCAATAGGAAATCAATTTTTTTCCATGCCGGGCTGGACCCGCATGTGTTCGATGTTGGCCTGAATGTCCGCGATGAAACCGCTTTCCGCATACTCCTTGGCCCGCAGCACCGCATTTTCGATGGCCCTGGCGTTGGAACCGCCATGGGCCTTGATCACCGGCTTTTGGATCCCCAGGAAGGGTGTGCCGCCCACCTCGCTGGGATCCAGCAGCTTTTTCATCTGCCCCAGATCCCCTTTCACCAGACCGGCGGCCAGCTTGGTCTTGGTGCTGGAGAGGAACATCTCCTTCAGGGACTTGAGCAGGAACTTGCCTACGCCCTCCATGGTTTTCAGCAGCACGTTGCCGGAGAAGCCGTCGCAGACGATGACGTCGCACCCGCCCTTGATGGCCTCCTTGGCCTCAATGTTGCCGATGAAGTTCAGGTGTCCCGCCGTGTGGGCCTCCCGCAGCCAGCGCAGGGTCTCCTTCTGGAGATCGGTGCCCTTGCTGTCCTCGGTGCCGATGTTCAGCAGTCCCACACGGGGCCGCTCTACCCCAAGCACCCGGTGGGCGTAGTAGCTGCCCAGATAGGCGAACTGTACCAGATATTCCGGGGTACACTCGGCGTTGGCGCCGCAGTCGATGAGTACCGCCTGACCGGTGGTGGTGGGAATTACCGGGGCCATGGCCGCCCGACGGATGCCCCGGATGCGCTTGACGATGAGGGTAGCGCCGGTGAGCAGAGCGCCGGTGCTGCCGGCGGAGACCATGGCGTCGGCCCTGCCGTCCCGCAGCATGGTCAGTCCCACGCCCATGGAGGTGTCCTTCTTCCGGCGGAACACCGTGGCGGGGTCGTCACACATCTCCACCGTCTCAGTGGTGTGGACGATCTCCATGCCCTGGGGCAGCGTCTTTTCGCCGCAGGCCTCCAGTGCCTGCAAAATAGCGGTGGTGTCGCCGGTGAGGGTGACGTCCACGCCCCAGCGCTTCTGACCGGATAGCGCACCCTTGACGATTTCCAGCGGGGCATTGTCGCCGCCCATGGCGTCGATGATGAGTTTCATGACAGGATCTCCTCCTTCCGGGCTTCGATGATGGCCAGCGAGCGCTGGCTCAGCTCGGCATTCTTGTTGCGCTTGCCCTTGACCCGGTGGTCCAGCGGCGGGATGATGCCGAAGTTGATGTTCATGGGCTGGAATACCCCCACGGTCTGATTGCTGACATACAACCCCAGAGCGCCGATGGCCGTTTCCTGCGGGAAGTCGATGGGGGCCTGCCCCTTCAGGCGGCGGGCCGTCTCCACTCCCACCAGAAAGCCGCTGGCGCAGGACTCCACATAGCCCTCTACGCCGGTCATCTGTCCGGCAAAAGCGATACGGGATCGGGACTTCAGCCGGTAATACCGATCCAGCAGCCGGGGGGAGTCCAGATAGGTGTTGCGGTGCATGACGCCGTAGCGCAGGAACTGAGCGTCCTTCAGAGCGGGGATCATGGTGAATACCCGCTTCTGCTCCGGCCACCGCAGGTGGGTCTGGAAGCCCACCAGATTGTAAATGGAGCCGTCGGCGTTGTCCCGCCGCAGCTGTACCACGGCGTAAGGCTCCTTCCCGGTCTTGGGGTCCGGCAGGCCACGGGGCTTCAGCGGCCCGAAGCGCAGGGTGTCCTCACCCCGGCGGGCCATGACCTCCACCGGCATACAGCCCTCAAAGACCTGCCCATCCTCGAAGCCGTGGACCTCCGCCTCCTGGGCGGTGGTTAGCTCCTTCCAGAAGGACAGATACTCCTCCTTGGACAGGGGGCAGTTGATGTAGTCCGGAGTACCCTTATCATAGCGGGAGGCGAAGTAGGCACTGTCCATATCCACGCTGTCAAAGCTCACCAGCGGAGCGGCAGCGTCGAAGAAGTTCAGGGTGGTCTGCTGCCCATCGCCCAGCAGGGGCAGCAGATGTTCTGCCAGAGCGTCGGAGGTCAGCGGCCCGGAGGCCACCACCACTTGCCCCTCCGGCAGCTCCGTTACCTCGCCGGGGACCACGGTGATGAGCGGGTGGTTCCGGAGCTCCTCCGTCACCATCCGGGCAAAGCCCTCCCGGTCCACTGCCAGAGCGCCTCCAGCGGGGACGGCGGTGGCGTCGGCGCAGCGGAGGATCAGGCTGTCCAGTCGCCGCAGCTCCTCCTTCAGCAGGCCCACGGCATTCTCCAGCCCCGCTCCCCGTAGGGAGTTGGAGCAGCAAAGCTCGGCAAACCATGGGGTCACATGGGCGGGGGTCATCTTCTCTGGCTTCATCTCCCGCAGGGTCACGGGAATGCCCCGCCGGGCCAGCTGCCAAGCACATTCGGAGCCGGCCAGACCGGCGCCGATCACAGTTACAGGCTCCATTTATTCCTCCGTTTCAGCGTCAGCCTTCTTGGCGGCAGACGTGGTAGCTTTCTTAGTAGCGGCCTTTTTGGCCGTAGTGGTTTTCTTGGTAGTTGCGGCTTTCTTAGTGGTAGCCTTCTCGGCCGCCTTTCTGGAGGCCGTCGCTTTTTTGGCTGCGGCCTTCTCCACTGCCGTGGATGCTTCGGCGGCACCCTCTGCGGCGGTCGCTGCTTTTTTCGCAGCGGCCTTCGCCACGGCGGAGGCAGGCTTTTTGCTCGCCGTCTTGGCCGTGGATTTTTTGGCGGCGGTTTTGGTCGTGCCGGTTTTCTTAGCGGTGCTTTTCTTTGCCGCAGTTTTCTTAGCTGTGGTGGTTTTCTTGGCGGCGGGCTTGTCAGATGCCTCCGTTTGGACAGTTTCGGACGTCGGCTGACCGTCCGCTGCGGTACCATTTGTCCCGCTTTCCGTCCCATCGGACGCAGCAGTCCGCTTGGGATAGCCTCGCTGATCCTCCGGCAGGAAATTTTCGCACGCCGGGTTGATGCAGAAGGGACGCTTGAACCCCCGGCCGGATTTTTTGAACATGGTGTGGCCGCAGACAGGGCAGTCATCCTTCACAGGTACGTCGAAGGTGACGAAGGAGCAGGTGGGGAACTTTTCGCAGCAGTAATAGTTATACTGCTTGCCGGATTTCTTGCTGATGCCGGTGCGCTTCATGAGCCGGCCACCGCACACGGGGCAGCGGCCCGGCATCTCCACCACCAGAGGCTTGGTGAACTTGCACTCCGGGTAGCCGGGGCAGGCCAGGAACCGGCCGAACCGGCCGGACTTGATGACCATGTTCCTGCCGCAGAGGTCACACTTCTCCTCGGTGACCTCGTCGGGGACCTTCAGATAAACACCCTCCATGTCCTTCTCCACCTGATGGAGATTGGACTCGAAGCCACCGTAGAACTGGCGCAGCAGCTGCTTCCACGGCAGCTTTCCGGACTCCACCTCATCCAGCTCCTCCTCCATGTGGGCGGTGAACTTCACGTCCACGATGTCCTTGAAGCGGTCGCACATAAGGCCGTTGACCACGTCGCCCAGCGGCGTCATTTTCAGGTACTTGCCGTCCTTGATGACGTACTCCCGGTCCAGAATGGTGGACACCGTGGGAGCATAGGTGGAGGGGCGGCCGATGCCGTTTTCCTCCATGGCCCGGATGAGGGAGGCGTCGGTGAACCGGGCGGGGGGCTGGGTGAAGTGCTGGGCCGGGTCAAAGCCCGTCAGCGTCACCACCTCGCCCTGTGCCAGCGGGGGCAGGGCGGGGGCCTTTTCCTCCTTCTCGTCGTCCCGGCTCTCCTCGTATACGGCGGTATAGCCGGCGAACTTCAGGCTGCTGGCGCTGGCCCGGAAGCTGTGGGCTCCGGCGCCCAGCTCTACGCTGACGCTGTCATAGACGGCGTTGGACATCTGGCTGGCCAGAAAACGGCTCCAGATCAGGCGGTACAGCCGATACTGCTCGCTGGTAAGATCGCTCTTGACCCGCTCCGGGGTCAGATCCACGTCGCTGGGGCGGATGGCCTCGTGGGCGTCCTGCGCCCCGGCCTTGGTCTTATACTGCCGGGGGGCGGCGGGACAGTAGCCTGCGCCGTAGCGCCCGGTGACGAAGCTGCGGGCCGCCGCCTGCGCCTCGTCGGAGATCCGCAGGGAGTCGGTACGCATATAGGTGATCAGACCCACGGTACCCTCGCCGGTGATGTCCACGCCCTCATACAGCTGCTGGGCGATGGCCATGGTGCGCCGGGGGGTCATGTTCAGCTTCCGGGAGGCATCCTGCTGCATGGTGGAGGTGGTGAAGGGCGGGGCGGGGGAGCGCTGCTTATCCGTGCGCTTCACGCTCTTGACGGCGAAAGGCAGGTCCTGCACCTCCGCCTGAATGGCGCTGACCTCCTCCTGAGAGGCGGGCTCATATTTCTTGCCGTCCTTGCCGTAATATCTGGCCCGGAAGGGGACGCCGCCGTCGTTTTTCAGCAGGGCGTCCAGCGTCCAGTACTCCTGGGGGACGAAGTCCTTGATCTCCTTCTCCCGGTCTGCCACCAGACGCATGGCCACCGACTGCACCCGGCCTGCCGACAGGCCCCGCCGGATCTTTTTCCACAGCAGGGGGGACAGCTCATATCCCACGATGCGGTCCAGAATACGCCGGGCCTGCTGGGCGTCCACCAGATCCTGATCGATCTCACGGGGGTGATGGATGCTCTCGGTGACCACCTTGCGGGTGATCTCGTTGAAGGTGACTCGCTTGGCTTTTTCGTCGCTGAGGTCCAGCAGGTTCTTCAGGTGCCAGCTGATGGCCTCACCCTCACGGTCCGGGTCGGTGGCCAGATATACGGTGTCGCTGGCCTTGGAGAGTTTTTTCAGCTCATTGATAAGCTCCTCCTTACCCCGGATGGGGCGGTAGTTGGGCTCGAAGTCGTGCTCGACATCCACGCCCAGCTTGCTTTTGGGCAGGTCACGCAGATGTCCCATACTGGCCCTGACCTCGTAATCCGGTCCCAGATACTTGCCGATGGTCTTGGCCTTGGCAGGGGACTCCACGATCACCAGATTTCGGGCTGCTTTTTTTGCCATGTTCTTATCCTTCCTTTTTACAACCGGATCTCCACCGTGCGGACGAAGCGCCGTGCTCCGTGCTGCGTGGCATATCCGTCGATCTCTAATACCGTCAGGGCTGACAGCACCCGCCGAATGGGCAGGTCGGCCCGCTCCGCCACGTCATCGGTGAGCAGAGGGGCATCGGTGGTCAGCACCTGTAGGATGCGGATCTGGTCGTCCGTCAGACCCGCCGTATCCGCCGTCAGGTCCAGTACCGGCAGGGCGGGGGGAGTTTCCTTCTTCTCCGGCTTCGCCGTGGACGATTCCTCCGCCCTTTGAGCGGGGAGACTGTCCTGCTCCGGCACCGGAGGAAGATTCTCCGACGAGGGGCGCAGCCGGTGGGGGAACCGGCTCCGGTACCCCTCCAGAATGTCCCAGCCGCAGGTCACAAGTCCTGCGCCGTCCCGGATGAGGCGGTTGCTGCCCCGGCTGTTGGGGGCGTCGATGGGGCCGGGGACGGCGAACACGTCCCGTCCCTGCTCCAGCGCCGTATTGGCGGTGATGAGAGCACCGCTGCGCTCCGGGGCCTCCACCACCAGCACCGCCGGACTCAGGCCGCTGAGGATGCGGTTGCGGACAGGGAAGTGACTGCCCATAGGCTCCGTTCCCGGCGGGTACTCGCTCAGCAGCACGCCGGTGGCGGCGATGTCCTCGTAGAGCCGCCGGTTCTCCGCCGGATAGACCACGTCCACGCCGCCGCCCAGAACGGCCGCCGTAAAGCCGCCGGCCCGCAGAGCGCCCCGGTGGGAGGCTCCGTCGATGCCCCTGGCAAGGCCCGACACCACCACGGCACCCTCCTTCGCCAGCTGGTAGCCCAGCTCCTCGGCGGCGGAGATGCCATAGGGGGTACACGTCCGGGTGCCCACCACGGAGACGGCGGCCTCCTCGTCGAACAGGGGCATCCGGCCCCGTCCGTACAGCAGCACCGGCGGGTCATAGATGTTCCGCAGCCGATCCGGGTAGAGGGCGTCCTGCATGGTCAGCAGGAAGATATCCCCCTTGGCACAGCGGGCCAGCACGTCCTCGGCCCGGTCTGTGGACTTGTCCGACAGCAGCGCCGCCTGAGAGGAGGACAGCCCCTCCACCGGAGGGAGATCCTCCGGCTGGGCGTAGTATATGTCCTCCGGCGAGGGGAAATGCTCCAGAAGCAGAAGCTTGCTGCGGTTGGTCAGCCCCGGCAGGGTGGTGAGCCATACCCAGTATTTCAGAGCAGCCATGTGAGATCCCTCCTTATCGCCAGCTTTCCCACAGCAGCACCGCTGCGGCAATGGCTGCATTCAGAGATTCGCAGCGGTCCGACATGGGGATGCGGATGGTTTGGCCGCACAGGTTCAGTACCTCCCGGCTCAGGCCACGGCCCTCGCTGCCGATGGCCAGCGTGCAGCGGGTGTAGTCCGCCTGCCGGGCGTCCACGGTGTCCTCCCGCAGGGCGGCCCCGTACAGGGGCAGGCCGCTGCGGTGCAGCAGGGCCGCCAGTTCCTCCGGTGTGCCGGAATAGATGGGGCGGCGGAACACGGCCCCCATGGACGAGCGCACCGCCTTCCAGCCGTAGGGGTCGGCGCAGCCGCCGGTGAGCAGCAGGCCGTCGGCGTCGAAGGCGTCCAGCGTCCGCAGGATGGTGCCTACGTTGCCGGGGTCCTGCACCCCGTCCAGCAGCACATACCGCCGGCCGGTGAGGGATCGGGGCAGGGGAGTCTGAGGCAGGCGGCAGGTGAAAAGCACCCCCTGAGGGGTCTTTACCGGGGAGATGGAGGCCATGACGTCCTCCGGCACCTGCACCTGCCGGATGTGCTCCGGAAGCCGGGGCAGGGGGGAGATGGTCACCACGGCGGTGATCTCCGCCTGCCACAGCAGGGCCTCCTGCAGCAGCTTGGGACTGTCGCAGAGGAATTCCCCCGTCTCCCACCGGTAGGCGGCGGAGCCGGCCAACCTGCGGATATGGCCCATGAGGGGGTTGTGACGGCTGGTGATGTGCTCCATGGAGGCTCCTTTCCCGGCGTTTTCATGCACCGAAGGGATGATTTGACACCTTATTCTAAAGGATTCCTCCGGTAATTTCAAGCCCTTTCTGCCGGGAAGGGCAAAAAAGAGGGGATTTTCCACGGAATATTCCCAAAAACTTCTTGACTTTTGGCGGATATCCGGTATAATAATTAGGCCTGCGTATGCGGGCAAATCCTTGCTCTCACCGGAGCGTGAGGGCCATAAGTCCAAAAGGAGGTGCAAAAAGTATGGCTAAGATTTCCGCCAACTATGAGGTCGTTTACATTCTCGACCCGGCACAGGGTGAGGAGGCTATTGCCGCCAATGTGGCAAAGTTCCAGGCTCTGGCTGAGCAGCACGGCTGCTCCGACGTGGTCGTGGATGAGTGGGGCAAGCGTCGTCTTGCTTACGCCATCGATTACAAGACCGAAGGCTACTATGTGCTGATGAGCTTCACCAGCGCACCGGAATTCCCCAAGGAGCTGGATCGTATCCTGGGTATTACCGAGGGCGTGATGCGTTCCATGATCGTCTGCAAGGACGAGTAAGGGGGAAGCACAATGCTGAACAAGATTTTCATCATGGGTCGCCTGACCAGGGACCCGGAGCTGCGGCGTACCCAGAGCGGTACGGCGGTCACCAGCTTCTCTTTGGCCGTGGACCGGGACTATAAGTCCCAGAGCGGCGAAAAGGAGACCGATTTCATCGATGTGGTGGCTTGGCGCAGCACGGCGGAGTTCGTCTCCAAGTATTTCACCAAGGGCCGCATGGCCGTGGTGGAGGGGCGGCTCCAGATCCGTGACTGGAAAGACAAGGAGGGCAACAACCGCAGAAGTGCGGAGGTGGTTGCCGACAATGTCTATTTCGGTGACAGCAGACCCGGCGGTGCCGGTGGGAATAACGGCGGTTATTCTCAGGCTCCCGCCTACGGTGCTCCCGCCGGAGGGTATTCCGCCCCGGTGGGCGGCCCGTCCGATTTTGCCGAGATCGACGAGGAGGACGGCGACCTGCCGTTCTGATGTGCCAAGGCACATGAAATCTTTATAAGGAGGAATTTTCCATGGCTATGGAACGTGAAAATAGAGCGCCCCGTGGCAACGGCCGTAAGCGCCGTAAGGTTTGCCAGTTCTGCGTGGATAAGTGCGAGCATATCGATTATAAGGATGCCGCCAAGCTGCGTCGCTTCATCAGCGAGCGCTCCAAGATCCTGCCCCGCCGTACCACCGGTACCTGTGCTATGCATCAGCGCCAGCTGACCGAGGCCATCAAGCGTGCCCGTCAGATCGCTCTGCTGCCCTTCGTTACCGAGTAAGTTGGTCATCAAAAAGAGCCTGCCAGCCGGCAGGCTCTTTTTTGTTCCAAAGGCGAAGGCTTTGGAACAGAGGGGGTGATTTGGCCCGATGGGAGATCAGGACAGCAGTACCTGAATTTCGGAGAGATTTTGGGCGAAGTGGATGCCCCGCTGGCGCTCCGGGGAGGAGAGGCCGGAGGCGATCATATGGTCCAGAAGGGCCTTCAGGTGGCAGTAGTAGCCGTCCAGATCGTAGAGGATGCAGGGGGCGGACAGCTGACCCAGCGATACCTGCGACATGACCTCCGTGATCTCCTCCAGTGTGCCGGTGCCGCCGGGGAAGGCGATGAAGGCGTCCCCCAGCTGGATCATTTTGGCCTTGCGCTCCGCCATGCTTCGGGTGACGATGAGCTGGGTCAGGCCGTCGTACTGCAGGTCCTGTGCCATGAAGCACTCCGGCTCCACGCCGATGACGCTGCCGCCCTGCTCCAGTGCGCTCTGGGCCAGCAGTCCCATGAGGCCGGTTTTGGAGCCGCCGTAGACCAGCGTGTGGCCTGCGGTACCGATCCATGCTCCCAGTTCCCGGACGGCCTGCGCCAGATGGGGGTCGGTGCCGCAGCTGGCGCCCAGATATACGGTGATGTGCATAGGCGATACCTCCGTGGGTGATTTGTGTCAGTATAGCACGATATGGAGAGAAAAACAAGGACAGGCGGGAGCCTGTCCTTGTGTGAAGTGCGGGGATATCAGCCCCAGAGGGCGGTGAGCATGGGGATGATCTGCTTTTTCCGGCTCATGACCTTGGGCAGGAACAGGCTGTTGTCCTTGGGCTCGGCGGAGAAGGCGTTGCGGATGACGTCATCGCTGCCCACATACAGCAGCTGCGTACCCTCCATCAGCACGTCCGTCAGCATCAGGATCACCATGTCGTAGTGGTGCTCCTCCTGATCGTGGCGCATAGCCTCCAGAAACTCCTCCCGGCGCTGGAGCATATCCTCGGAATCCAGACAGGTGATCTGCCCCACACCCAGATTCTGCTCAGCAATGTGGAACTCCTTGAAGTCGCTGTGCAGCAGATCTTCGGCGGATTTGCCGTCGAAGCTGCTGTCGAAGAGGAGCTTGCCCAGTTCGTTGAGGGAGACATTGGCGATGCGGGCCATGCGCTCGGCCATGGCTACATCCCGCTTGGTGCAGGTGGGGGACTTGAACATGACGGTATCGGACAGAATGGCCGCCGCCATCAGGCCCGCCATGGCCGGGGAGGGCATGACGCCGTGTTCCTGATACATTTCGGTGATGATGGTATTGGTGCTGCCCACCGGCTCATTGCGGACCCGGATGGGCTGAGTGGTCTGGATATCCGCCAGACGGTGGTGGTCGATGATCTCCAGAATCTCCGCCTGATCCAGACCCTGCACGGCCTGCGCCCGCTCATTGTGGTCCACCAGCACCACACGCTTGCGCCGGGGGCGCAGCAGGTGATACCGGGACAGGGTGCCAACGACCTTTTCGTTCTGGTCCAGCACCGGGTAGCAGCGATAGCGGCTCTTCAGCACCACCTCCCGCACGTCATCAATATAGTCCGACAGATGGAAGCAGACGATGTCGTCAGTGTGGCAAGGGCGGGAGATGGGGATGGCCTGATAGATGAGACGGGCCACCCGGCTGGCATCGTAGGGACTGGAGATGATGCAGGTGTTCCTGGCGTCGGCCAGCAGCTCCTGATCCACCTCCGTCTGGCAGAGGATCAGGCAGCACACGTTTGTTTCCAGCGCACGGCGGATCATATCCGGCTGGTCGCCGCACAGGACGATGTGGTCCTTGCCGTTCCACAGCAGATTCTCGCAGCTTTGAGGCAGGGCGATGACCACATCGCCGGTGACGGAATCCACCAGATCACCGGTGTCGTTGAGGACACGGCCCTCGATGACGCTCAGGAGGTTGAACAGAGGCAGGGCCTCCACACGGGGCTCACTGATGGTGTTCATGCTGTAGGTGGCGATGTCGCCGGCGGACAGAGTCCCATACAGAGTGCCATCCTCGTTGACCACGGGGATGGCGGAGATGCGCTGCTCCCGCATGATGTGCCAGGCCCGGTCCATGGTGACGGTGGCATTCAGGGCGGGAGGTGTGTCGTAATCCAGATCTGACACCTGCGTGCGGACGTTCTGGATCAGCTGAGGGGGCTGGAAACCGAAGCGGTTCAGCAGGCGCTGGGTCTCATCGCTGACGTGGCCCAGATAGGCCGCTACGTAGTCCCGGTCGCCCAGAGCGTTCCGCAGGGCGGCATAGGACATGGCAGCCACGATGGAATCCGTGTCGGGGTTCCGATGCCCGACCACATAGATCTCGTTCATACAATAGCTCCTTTTTTGTTCCGTGGGAGTGATTCATGTACTGATTATAATTATTATACGGCGTAAGGGAAATTTGTCAATGCGGGGATATGCCGGAAAAGAGGAGAAAAAAGGCTTCCAAATCCGGCAAAGCGGCGAAAACTGCGGAAAAGCGGCACTGTGCGTCGGTTGTATACAATGTGCGGGGATGTGTCGCTGTCTCTTGACCTTTTGAAAAAGCGGCGGTATAATAAACAGACGATAAAGAAATTTTATCCAAAGGAGAGGGGTCCTGAATTGAAGAGCAGAAACCAGAGCGTGGACATGACGCAGGGCGTCATTTGGAAGCAACTGGCGTATTTCGCCCTGCCGCTGTTTTTAGGCAATCTCTGTCAGCAGCTGTATAACACGGCGGACAGCGTCATCGTGGGAAAATTTGTGGGCAAGGACGCTTTGGCGGCGGTGTCCAGCAGCGGGAACCTCATCTTTATGATGACGGGCTTTTTTATGGGCCTGTTTGTGGGGGCCGGCGTCATCATCAGCCGCTATTTCGGCGCCAAGTGCTATGATCGGCTGGAGGCGGCGGTGCATACCGATCTGGCCTTCGCCATGGTCTGCGGCGTTTTGCTGACGCTGGTGGGCATCTTCCTGACCCCCCAGATCCTGGTGTGGATGCGGACGCCGGAGGACGTGCTGCCCCAGTCCATCCAATATTTCCGATTGTACTTCATGGGCAGCCTCTTTATGATCGTCTACAACGCCTGTATGGGCATTTTGCAGGCGGTGGGCGACAGCCGCAGTCCCCTGCGCTACCTTATCATCTCCTCCATCACCAATGTGACGTTGGATCTGATCTTCGTGGGAGCGCTGAAATGGGGTGTCAACGGCGCCGCCATCGCCACGGTGGTGAGCCAGATGGTCAGCGCCGTGCTGTGCTTCCGGAAGCTGATGCAGGCGGACGGCCCCTACCGGCTGGTTCCCAAGCGCATCCGCTTCGAGCTGCCGATGCTCAAGCAGATCACGGCGCAGGGCATCCCCTCCGGTGTGCAGAACTCCATCATCGCCATCGCCAACGTGGTGGTGCAGTCCAACATCAATACCTTCGGCTCCGATGCCATGGCGGGCTGCGGCTCCTACGCCAAGGTGGAGGGCTTCGTGTTCCTGCCCATCACCTCCTTTGCCATGGCGCTGACCACCTTTACGGGGCAGAATCTGGGCGCAGGGCAGTATGACCGGGCCAAGAGGGGGGCACGGGTGGGCTTCACCTGCTCCACGCTGCTGGCGGAGCTTATCGGACTGACACTACTGCTGGTGGCCCCCTATGCCATCGCCCTGTTCAACGATGACCCGGCAGTCATCGCCATCGGCGTACGGCAGACCCGGACGGAGGCGCTGTTCTACTTTGCACTGGCCTTCGCCCACAGCATCTCCGCCGTGATGCGGGGAGCGGGCCGGGCCAAGATGCCCATGTACACCATGCTGGTGTGCTGGTGCGTCATCCGTGTGACGTATATCACGCTGGCGCTGAAGGTGTGGCCGGATATTACCACCATCTTCTGGGCATACCCCATTACGTGGTGTCTCAGCTGCGTGGTGTTTCTGCTGTATTATCTGAAGGCCGACTGGGTCCATTCGTTCCAGAAGATGCACTGAAGGGGCTCCGGCGGGTACGATATTTTGCCCCCGGCGGGTAAGTTTCGTTCAATAGCGGCAGAGAGAATGCCTGCACACAAGGACCCATAAAAAGAGGACGTCTGTGGGACGTCCTCTTTTTATATGCAGTTTACAGGTTATCTACCCGCAGGGCACGGATGGCATTCAGCACGGCGATGACCATGACACCCACGTCGGCAAAGATGGCCGCCCACATATTGGCGATGCCCATGGCACCCAGCACCAGACACAGGCCCTTGATACCCAGCGCAAACACGATGTTCTCGTACACGATCCGCAGGCACTTGCGGGAGATGCGGATGGCCTTGGAGATCTTCAGGGGGTCGTCGTCCATCAGCACCACGTCCGCCGCCTCAATGGCGGCATCGGAGCCCATGGCACCCATGGCGATGCCGATATCGGCACGGGACAGCACCGGGGCATCGTTGATGCCGTCGCCCACGAAGGCCAGCTTGCCGTCGGCGTTGCTCAGCAGGCGCTCCACCTGCGCCACCTTATCCGCAGGCAGCAGCTCACTGTGTACCTCGTCCACGCACAGTTCTCCGGCCACGTGGTCGGCCACCCGCCGGATATCGCCGGTGAGCATGACGGTCTTTTCCACGCCCGCCTGCTTCAGGGCGGCAATGGCCTCCTTGGCGTGGGGCTTCACCACGTCGGAAATGACGATGTGGCCGGCGTACTGACCGTCGATGGCCAGATGGATGATGGTGCCGACGCTATGGCAGTCGTGCCACGCAATGCCCAGCCGATCCATGAGCTTGCTGTTGCCCACGGCTACGTCGGTGCCGTCCACCTTGGCGGTGATGCCATTGCCGCTGATCTCCTGCACGTCCGTGACACGGTGGCGGTCGATCTCGCCGCCGTAGGCCCGCTGGAGGCTCTTGCTGATGGGATGGGAGGAGGCGCACTCCGCCAGAGCGGCGTACTCCAGAACCTTCTTCTGGGGCATGGTGTTGTGGTGAACGTCGGTGACGTCAAAGACGCCCTGGGTCAGGGTGCCGGTCTTGTCAAAGACCACCACACGGGTTTTGGAGAGGGTCTCCAGATAGTTGGAGCCCTTCACCAGCACGCCGGCCCGGCTGGCACCGCCCAATCCGGCGAAGAAGCTCAGGGGAATGCTGATGACCAGCGCACAGGGGCAGCTGATGACCAGGAAGGTAAGGGCGCGGTAGACCCAAGTGCCCCAGTCGCCGCTGAGGCCCATGACCAGCCGCACCACCGGCGGCAGCACCGCCAGCACCAGAGCGCCGATGCAGACGGCGGGGGTGTAGATGCGGGCAAATTTGGAGATGAAGTTCTCGGAGCGGGATTTGTGGGAGCTGGAGTTCTCCACCAGCTCCAGAATTTTGGAGACGGTAGACTCACCGAAGGCCTTGGTGGTGCGGATCTTCAGCACGCCCGTCATATTGACGCAGCCGCTGATGACCTCGTCGCCGACGGCGGCATCACGGGGCAGACTCTCGCCGGTGAGGGCGGCGGTGTTCAGGGTAGAGCTGCCCTCCGTCACTACGCCGTCCAGCGGGATCTTCTCGCCGGGCTGCACCACGATGATGCTGCCCACGGTCACGTCGTCCGGATCCACCTGCACCAGCTTGCCGTCCTGCTCGATGTTGGCATAATCCGGGCGGATATCCATCAGGGCGGTGATGCTGCGGCGGCTCTTGCCCACGGCGTAGCTCTGGAACAGCTCACCGATCTGATAGAACAGCATCACGGCCACGGCCTCCAGATAGTCGCCGCTTTTCTCGTAGACGGCCAGTGCAATGGCACCCACGGTGGCCACCGCCATCAGGAAGTTCTCGTCGAACACCTGACCCTTGATGATGCCCCGGAAGGCCTTGCGGAGAATATCATAGCCGATGATGAGATAGGCAGCCAAATACAGCACCGTCCCGGCCACGCCGCCGATGGAGAAGAGCTTCACCGCGGCCACCAGCACCGCTGTGGCAATGATGCGCCAGAGAACCTTCTTCTGCTTCTTTGTCATGTTGGTCACTTCCTTCCATAAAACGTGCCGGAGGACCTCCGGCACGTTTCGCTTCTTACAGATAGATCTCGCAGTCGTCCTCGACCTTTTTGCAGTTTTTCAGTACCGCCTTCATGACGGTCTTGGGGTCGCTGCCCTCGGCAAACTCCACGATCAACTTCTGGGTCATGAAGTTCACCACGGCGTCCTGCACGCCCTCGGTCTTTTTGGTGGCCTCCTCCATGAGGTTGGCGCAGTTGGCACAGTCTACTTCGATCTGATAAGTCTTTTTCATAAAAATGCTCCTTTCGTGCGGCGACTTTCAACCATTAAGCACTTGTTTAATCTTGATGACTGTACTATAATAGATGTCGACGAGAAAGTCAATGCGGAAAGACGCTTCCCTTCCAAACGGGCGAAAAGTCCTTCCAAACGGAACAGAAAGGCGGGAGAACCATGGGAGAATTGCCCCATCATCATGAGGACCGGAAGCGACTGGAGCGGCTGCGAAGCTTCATTCAGGAGCCGGAGAGCTTTCAGGAGGTGGCCAATCTCTGCCGCCTGCTGTCGGATAACAGCCGGGTGCGGATCTTCTGGCTGCTGTGCCACTGTGAGGAGTGCGTCATGAATCTGTCGGCGCTGGTGGGTATGAGCAGCCCCGCCGCCTCCCACCATCTGCGGCAGCTGAAGGACAGCGGCCTCATCGTCAGCCGCCGGGTGGGGAAGGAGGTCTACTACCGGGCGGCGGATACGGAGGTGGCCCAGCTGCTGCACCAGATCATCGAGCGCACGGTGGAGGTGACGTGCCCCCAGTCGGACAGTCAGCTGGTGTCCGGTGCGCCCCATCTGCCACCGCTGGATCAGCATGACTACTGCGGCAGCTGTCCGGCGGAGCAGCTGGAGATCATCCGGCAGGTCCATCGGTTCCTGACGGAGCATCTGGACAGCCGCATCACCATCGAGCAGCTGTCCCGGCAGTTTCTCATGAACCCCTCCACCATGAAGGAACTGTTCAAGGAGGTGTACGGCAGCTCCATCGCCGCCCATATCCGCCAGCACCGCATGGAGCGGGCCTCCGCTCTGCTGCTGGAGAGCGACGACAGCGTGGCTCAGATCGCCCGGACCGTGGGCTATGAGAGCCAGAGCAAGTTCACCTCGGAATTCAAGAAGGCATTTTCCATGCTACCCACGGAGTATCGAAGGCTCCATAAGCAGGCGTAAAAAAGATGCGGAAGTCATATGGCTTCCGCATCTTTTTTATAGGGATCATCTCTTTTTGGAACGGGCCAGAGTGAAACCGAACACGATGCCGCAGAGACCGCCCACGATGTGGGTCATCTGGGAGATGTTGTCGCTCTCGGAGAGACCGTCCACCACCTCGTTGCCCAGATACAGGGCCACCACCAGCAGCATGGTCAGAGGGATGCCGCCCCGGCGCATCTCGGTGAAGGAGTTCAGCACGATCATCATGAACACCACACCGCTGGCTCCCAGCAGCGCCGTACCGGGGAAGAAGATGAACTGCACCAGTCCCGTCACCAGAGCCGTTACCAGAATGGTCATCAGCAGGTTGCGGCTGCCGTACTTTTCCTCCAAGCCCGGCCCCACCAGCAATAGCAGCAGCATATTGTTCATGTAGTGGCTGTAACCGGAGTGGCCCAGCACATGGCCGAAGAAGCGCACATAGGTCAGCGGATCCGCCAGCGACGATCGGTATACACAGAAGAACCGGGTGGTGCTGACGCCGCCTGTCCAGCCGTCCAGCAGCAGGACCAGCAGGCTCAGCAGGGCAAACAGCAGCACCACCGGGGCATTGAATCGGATCACCAGTTTTTTCACGCATCATACCTCTTTCCAAATGGGAATATTTCGATTATAATAGATTTATCCAAATTTGTAAACCGAGGGGGAAGCATTGTTGAAAAAAGCTTGGAAGATCGTGCTGGCTGTGGTGCTGGCGCTGCTGGTGGTGGTGCTGGGGTACGTGGCCTATGTGTTCATCGACTATCACCGCATCGGGGATCAGGAGCTGACGGTGGAGCGGAACGCCGCTGCCACCGTGGAGGCGGGGAAGGAGTACGGCATCCTCTCCTATAATATCGGTTTCGGCGCTTATGAGGACGATTACAGCTTCTTCATGGACGGCGGCACGGAGTCCCGTGCGTGGTCTGAGGAGCGGCTTACCGCCAATATCGAGCGCATCGGGGCGTTTTTGCAGCAGCAGGATGCCGACCTGTACCTGTTGCAGGAGGTGGACCGGGACTCCACCCGCAGCTACCACGTGGATGAGGCTGCCATGCTGACGGCGCAGCTGCCGGGGCTGGGTTATGCCTGGGCGCAGAACTACGACTCGCCGTATCTGTTCTACCCGCTGGACCAGCCCCACGGCAAGTCCGTGTCGGGCCTGCTGACCCTCTCCTCCTTCGGCATTACCGAGGCCCGGCGGGTGGAGCTGCCCATCGAGGCCGGTGTGATGAAGCTGGTGGATCTGGATCGGTGTTACAGCGTCCACCGCATCCCCGCCGCCGACGGCCGGGAGTTGGTGCTGTATAATGTCCATCTGTCCGCCTACACCTCCGACGGTACCATCGCTGTGGAGCAGCTGGAGTTGCTGCGGGCGGATATGCAGGCGGAGTATGAAAAGGGCAACTGGTGCATTGCCGGCGGCGACTTCAATAAGGATCTGCTGGGCCAGTCGGAGGAGATCTTCGGCGGCTCTGCCGAGGGCTACACCTGGGCGCAGCCCCTGCCGGAGGGGATCTGGGACGGCACCAATCTGTCGCTGGTGGCTCCGCTGGACGAGACGGACCCCGTCCCCAGCTGCCGCAACGCCGACGCTCCGTATCACGAGGGACAGTACGTGCTGACGGTGGACGGCTTCGTGGTGTCGGACAACGTCACCGTGGAGCAGGCTGTGGTGGAGGACACGGGCTTTGCGTGGTCGGATCACAATCCGGTGTCCATGCGTTTTGTGCTGAACTGAGCGAAAGAGGGAGGGCGTCTGCGCCCTCCCCCCTCGGTGGAGGAAGGCATATCAGCGGGAACGAAAATTTCCCTGAAAATTATTGCAATTAGGTGTTGACAAATGCGGGCTTTTGTATTATACTGACTAAGTCAGTTGCGGTGAGCAAGCGACGCAAGTGAATATGGGGGTATAGCTCAGCTGGGAGCCCGGTTGAAGCGGTAAACAACCCCCGCA
>ERZ827522.1657-NODE-1657-length-18223-cov-5.392999_pt1 | contig 18223 bp, 15 predicted proteins | sample MGYA00519580_ERZ827522 | MGnify/ENA primary metagenome ERZ827522 (study PRJEB31778, sample SAMEA3449340) | human gut metagenome | biome: human gut; feature: human-associated habitat; material: faeces | place: United Kingdom | collected 2010/2012 ... | reverse complement strand
AAAAATATCCAGCGCGATCTGCGGAATATGGCAAAGGATGTTCAGCGGGAATTTTCGTCCTATCAGGGCAGAGGGGATTTTTCTCCCAATGATGAGGACGGTGGCTGGCGCCAGGATAACGGCCAGCCGCATCCGGATGGCGACTCCACTGATGCGCAAAGCCGTCGCCAGTACAGCGCCCAGAATCAGTATGGGACAAATCGGCAGGGAAATTCACATGTTTCGGTTGCTCCCAAAAACAAATACAAGACGGTCAGCACGGCCGGCATTCTCTTTACCGTTTTTGGCGGTATCGGGCTGGGTGTCTTTTTGATTTTTCTGTTGATGACAACTGGGCTCACGCTGTTGACCGATATGTTCGGGATGCCGTATCTGTTTTTGAGCATCGTCTTGTTGATCCTGACAGGAATTTCTATCTGGATGCTGGCCAAGGGGATCTCGCTGCTCAAGCGAACCAGCCGGCTGAAAAAGTACTTAAAAATTGTAGGCAGTAGCCAGTTTTGTCCCATCGATATGCTGGTGAGGGAGAGCGGATTCGACCGCGCCTTTGTGCTCAAGGATTTGCAGAAGATGATTCAGAAGCGCGTCCTGCCCGACGCGCACATCGACGACCAGAAGACCTGCCTGATGCTGGGCGACGAGATCTACCAGCAGTACCTGTATGTGCAGAGCCAGGCTCAGCGCCGCCAGCAGGAGGAGCAGCGCCAGCGCGACGAGCAACAGCGCCAGCAGGAACAGCAGCGCCAGCAGGAGGAGCAGGCCTTCGCGGGCAATCCCGAGCTTGCCGCTACCATCCGGCAGGGCCGCGAGATGATCCGGCGCATCCGAGAATCCAACGACCGCATCGAGGGAGAGGAAGTTTCTGCCAAGATGGACCGCCTGGAACAGATTGCAGAGAAGATTTTCGAACAGGTGCAGGAGCACCCGGAAAAGCTGCCGGATATCCGCAAATTGATGAACTACTATCTGCCCACCACCTTGAAACTGTTGGATGCCTACGAGGAATTTGACAGCCAGCCGGTGCAGGGCGAAAATATCAAGACGGCAAAACAGCAGATCGAACAGACACTGGACACCATCAACATCGCGTTTGAGAATCTGCTGGATAAACTTTTTACCGACGAGGTGCTGGATGTCAGCTCGGACATCTCGGTCCTGGAGACGATGCTCAAGCAGGAAGGCTTGACCGGCTCGGAATTTGATCTCAAATAAAAGCAGAATTTGGAGGAGGAAAGCAAGATGAGCAACCCATACGATCCGACAAAGGAACCGGAATTGACCTTGACGCTGGACCCCTTTGCGCAGGAGGTTCCAACGATGGAGCAGCCGCAAGCCCAGATGCCAGTGGAGAAAAAAGAGGAGCCTAAGCCAATCTTTGATGAGAGCCAGCTGACCGAGCAGGAGCGCAAGATGGTCAACGACTTTGCTGCCCAGATCGACCTGAATAACTCCAACGTCATCCTCCAGTACGGCGCAGGTGCCCAGAAAAAGATGGCGGACTTTTCCGAGAGCGCGCTGGAGAATGTGCGCACCAAGGATTTGGGCGAGATCGGTGAGATGCTTTCCAGCGTTGTGACCGAGCTGAAAAACTTTGACGAAGAGGAAGAAAAGGGATTCTTTGGCTTTTTCAAAAAGAACGCCAACAAGCTCAATTCGATGAAGGCCAAGTACGCCAAGGCGGAAGCGAATGTCAACCAGATTGTGGAGGGCCTGGAAAAGCACATGATGACCCTGCTCAAGGACGTCGCAATGCTGGACAAGATGTACGAGATCAACAAGACCTACTTTAAGGAGCTGTCAATGTACATTCTGGCCGGACAGAAAAAGCTGCAGGAGGTGCGCTCCACCCAGTTGACCCAGCTGATTGCGAAGGCGCAGCAGACCAACCTCCCTGAGGACGCACAGGCGGCAAACGACCTGTCGGCGATGTGCGACCGCTTTGAGAAGAAGCTGCACGATCTGGAGCTGACCCGCATGGTATCCGTGCAGATGGGCCCCCAGACCCGGCTTTTGCAGAACAACGACACGCTGATGATCGAGAAGATCCAGTCCTCCCTGGTGAACACCATCCCCCTGTGGAAGAGCCAGATGGTGCTGGCCCTGGGCATGGAGCACGGCCGTCAGGCTACCGCCGCACAGAATGCCGTCACCGAGATGACCAACGATCTGCTGAAGAAGAACGCCGATACGCTGAAGATGGGCACCATCGCCACCGCCAAGGAGGCCGAGCGCTCCATCATCGATATCGAGACGCTGCAGCACACCAACCAGCAGCTGATCTCCACCCTGGACGAGGTGCTGAACATCCAGAAGGAGGGCGCGGCCAAGCGCAAGGAAGCCGAAGTCGAGCTGGGTAAGATCGAGGGTGAGCTGAAGCAGAAGCTGCTGGAGCTGCGGAGCTAATCGAAACACACAAACCGTCAGCCCAGCTCGACCGTGCGGCGAAGCCGCACACGCGCCGGACGGCGCGCACAAGCGTTTCGGCTTGCCGAAGCCTTGCCGCAGGACGAATTCACTTCGTCCGAGGATGTCAGATCATCCGGGGTCCCCGTTTTGCGCGCAGCACAAAACGGGGCGCTGGGTAAGATCGAGGGTGAGCTGAAGCAGAAGCTGATGGAGCTGCGGAGCTGAAAATAAGATCAATCTCCTTTGGAAAGGGGAACAGGTATGAAGTTTTTTGAAAAACGCGGCGTGGCACTGGTGGTGCTGGTGCTGGCCATTGCCGGCGCGGTGTTCATCGGCCAGAGCCGCAAGGACGGCTTTATCGCCAAGAAGCCCACGGAGCTGCTGGACGTGCAGTACCAGGACTGGATCTGTGACGAGGCCGGTCTGCTGAACGGACAGACGGAGCAGCTGATCCGGGACTACAACGACAACTGGAACAGCAAGTATTACGCCATTACGGCGGTGGCCAGCATCGACCATCTGACCGGCTGGGACGCGGAGGATTACGCCGCCAACCTGGGCGAGAAGTGGGGGCTGGGACGCAACGACATGATACTGCTGCTGGTGAAGGACGGTGACTGGCAGGTCTACTGCGGCGACAATGTGGGCTACACCATGACCGACACCCAGCAAAATCAGCTGCGGCAGGCCATTGAGACCACCTATTACAGCGGCGACTTCGACAGCGCCGTGACGGCCTTCTTCCGGCAGGCGGACGTGTTCTACGCCCAGGCGAAGCTGGACGGCGGCGACAGCAATGACAGCGGCTGGTACGCCCCGGCGGCACCGGCGGCCAGCAGCGGCGGCACGTCCATCGGCAGCGTGGTGGTGCTGATCATCGGTATCTTCTTGGTGTGGATGGTGCTGGATGCTATGCGGTACAGCCGCTATCGCCGGCGGTATATCGTGGGCGCACCGGTGAATGTGGTACGCCCGGTGTACTACCCCATTTTCTGGGGCAGACGGTACGCGCCGCCCCGGCCTCCCAGAGCACCCCGGCCCCCGCGGCCGCCTCACGGCGGCGGGCCGCGACCGCCCTACAGCGGTGGTCCCCGGCCTCCCATGGGCGGCGGTCCGAGACCCGGCGCACCGAGGCCGCCCCGGCCCAATAGCCGGCCCGGCGGCGGTCCGAGACCCAGTGCGCCCCGGCCCAGCCGGCCCAGTCGTCCCAGCGGCGGCAGCGGGTTCAGCGGCGGCGGCTTCGGCGGCAGTTCCCGCGGCGGAGGAAGCTCCCGAGGCGGAGGCTTTGGCGGCGGCGGTTTCGGCGGCGGCAAGCGTCGGTAAGCATAGTAAAAACACCCGGCCTGACGGCCGGGTGTTTTTGCGCTGCGGGGCCTTCGACCGGGGGTGTTTACTCCGAAGAGCTGACGGAAGCTACCGCACCTGGGTGATGAACTGCTCCAGGCCCTGCCGCAGCAGGGACGAGGCGGCCTGTCCCTCCCCCGCCTCGATATGGGCGGTGAATTGGGCTAGCCGTTCCAGACAGCGGTCGATGCCGGTAAGCTGGATATACTCCTTCCAGAACTCCAGGTTCACCCGGGTAAAGGCGTTGAACAGCAGCGGTGTGATGGTGTTGCCGCTGAGAAAGGTGATGCCCCGGTGGTAGCGGAACAGGGCCTCGGCCAGCGCATCCGTCCCCTCCTGCGCCGCCTGCTCCGCCTGGCGCTGTAAGGCCTGCAGCGCTGCCATGTCTGCCGGTGTGTGCCGCGCAGCCAGCTCCTCCATGGCGGGGCCCTCCAGATAATAGCGCAGCTGAAGGATACTGCCCGCCGTTTTGGCATCTGGGAGACCGCCATGGAAATCCATGATGGCCCGCAGCGTTTCCAAGCTGCCGGTCTGGGCGTAGTCTGCCACGGTGACGCCGCGGCGGGAGGCGATGTCCAGAAAGCCGAGACGATGCAGCTCCCGCAATCCCTCATGGACCACGGTCTTGCTGATCTTCATCTCATCGGCCAGCTCACGCTCAGTGGGCAGCCGATCCCCCGGGCGCAGCTCGCCGGAGAGGATCATGCCCTCCAGCTGCTGGATGAACAGCTCCTTGACGGTGGGGGCGACGATCTCACGAAAGGCCATAGCGCATGCTCCTTTGCTTTCTTTTCTGGTCCGACCAGGACCATATAAAAAGTTATCACACCTTTGGCAGAAAAGTCAATAGGATATTGGCAGAAAAGTTGGTATTATAGGTATAATAGAGCTTAAAATCATAACGCTGCTCCCCTATGAGAGAAAAATATCTCTGGTCAGAGCAGCAGATAACGGAGGAGAGAGACGATGCGCGACATCAACGGCAGCAAGCCTACCAGCTTCCCCCTGGACGAGGAAAAACTCTCGTTCAAGATCCCCTGTCCCGACCGGCCGCCCCGGGAGAAGATCCTGAAGCTGGGCAGCATGATCACCAACCGCATTGGCCTGAAGGCCACCGCTGACGACCCCGAATACTGGGGGCTGGATGCGCTGGTGACCGATGAGATGGCGGACGTGGCACTGAAAATGGGTGTCCGCAAGCCTAAGACCCTTGAGCAGCTGATGAAGCTGACGAAGATGGAACGCGAGCCCCTGCAGAAGCTGCTGGACGAGATGGCCTGGCTGGGTCTCATTGAGTACAACTGGGAGAACCTGGACGGCAAAAACCCGAACCACGAGAAGCGGTACATCCTGCCCCTGTTCGTGCCCGGCAGCGCCGAGTTTTTGAATATGCGGCGGAGCCAGATCGACGCGCACCCGGAGGTGGCGGCGTTCTTTGAGCGCATGACCATGCTGCCCCTGGAGAAGATCACGCCGATGGTGCCCCCCGGAGGCGCGGGCATCGGTATGCACGTGATCCCGGTGGAGAAGGCCATCGAGACGGAACAGGAGGCCATTGGGCTGGAGAAGATCTCCTACTGGCTGCACAAGTATGAAGGCAAGTACGCCAAGAGTATGTGCTCCTGCCGCGCCAGCCGCGACAAGCTGGGCGAGGGCTGCGGCGACGATGTGGAGAATTGGTGCATCGCCGTGGGCGACATGGCCGACTATGTGGTGCAGACCCAGCGGGGCGAGTACATCACCTATGACGAGGCGATGGCCATATTCAAACAGGCGGAGGACAACGGCTTCGTCCACCAGATCACCAACATCGACGGCGAGCAGAAGATCTTTGGTATCTGCAACTGCAACGTCAACGTGTGCAACGCCCTGCGGACCAGCCAGATGTTCAACACGCCCAATATGTCCCGCAGCGCCTATGTGGCCGCGGTGGAGACGGAGAAGTGCGTGGCCTGCGGGCGCTGCGTGGAGAACTGTCCCGCCGGTGCGGTGAAGCTGGGCCAGAAGCTGTGCACCAAGGACGGCTATATCGAGTATCCCCGGGCCGAGCTGCCCGACGAGGTGAAGTGGGGCCCGGAGAAGTGGAGCATCGACTATCGGGACCGCAACCGCATCAACTGCTACGACACCGGCACCGCACCCTGCAAGACCGCCTGCCCCGCCCACATCGCCGTGCAGGGATATCTGAAGCTGGCGGCACAGGGCAAGTACCGGGAGGCTTTGCAGCTCATCAAGCGGGAGAACCCATTTCCTGCCGTGTGCGGCCGCATCTGCAACCGCCGGTGCGAGGACGCCTGCACCCGCGGCACCGTGGACGAGGCCGTGGCCATCGACGAGGTAAAGCGCTTTATCGCCCAGCAGGATCTGGACGCGGAGACGCGCTTCATCCCGGAGAAGGTCATTCCCAAGGTTGACGGCGAATTCAGCGAAAAGATCGCCATCATCGGTGGAGGCCCCGCCGGCATGAGCTGCGCCTACTATCTGGCGGAAAAGGGCTATCGCCCCACGGTGTTTGAAAAGGAGAGCCGTCCCGGCGGTATGCTGATGAACGCCATTCCCTCCTTCCGTCTGGAGAAGGACGTGGTGGAAGCAGAGATCGACGTGCTGCGCGCGCTGGGCGTGGAGTTCCGCTGCGGCGTGGAGGTGGGTAAGGACATCACCATTGCCCAGCTCCGTGAGGAGGGCTACAAGGGCTTCTATGTAGCCGTCGGATTGCAGCACGGCGGCGCCCTGGCCGTGCCCGGCGGCGACGCGGAGAACGTGATCTCCGGCATCGACTTCATCCGCGGCGTGCATCTGCGGGACGAAAAGGCGCTGAAGGGCCGGGTGGTGGTCGTCGGCGGCGGCAACATCGCGGCCGACGTGGCCCGCACCGCCGTGCGCTGCGGCGCGGAGAGCGTGAGCCTGTACTGCCTGGAGGGCTATGAGGAGATGCCCATGGGCGAGGAGGACCGAAGCGAGTGCGAGCGCGAGGGTATCGCCATTTACGCCGGATGGGGTCCCAAGGAGGTCCAGACCGAGAACGGCAAGGCCGCCAACATCGCCTTTGTCAAGTGCCTGAGCGTCAAGGACGAAAGCGGGCGCTTCGCGCCGGTGTACGATGAGAACACCGTGCAGATGGCCCCCTGCGGCACGGTGCTGTACTGCATCGGCCAGAAGGCGGAATGGAAGACGCTTCTCGCGGGCACCCAGGTGGAATTCAACCCCAACGGCACCGCCAAGGCCGATCCCGTCACCTATCAGACGGCTGAGCCGGACATCTTCGTGGGCGGCGATGCCTATACCGGCCAGAAGTTCGCCATCGATGCCATTGCCGCCGGCAAGCAGGGCGCGATCAGCCTGCACCGCTATGTGCAGGGCGCCACGCTGACCATCGGCCGCGACCGCCGGCAGTTCATCGAGCTGAACAAGAAAAACGCGCTGATCGCCGTGGACAGCTACGACAACACGCCGCGCCAGCGCATCGGCTACAACGACGCCCTGCGTAAGACCTTCCGGGACGAGCGCGTGGCCTTCACCGCCGAGCAGGTGAAGGCGGAGACAGCCCGATGCCTGGGCTGCGGCGCCAGCATCGTGGACCCCAACAAGTGCATCGGCTGCGGCGTGTGCACCACCAAGTGCGCCTTTGACGCCATCCACCTGCACCGGGAGCGTCCGGAGTGCAGCACCATGTACGCCTGCGAGGACAAGATGAAGGCCATCCTGCCCTATATGATCAAGCGGAACATCAAGATCAAGAAGGCGGAGCGCAGGGCCAAGAAAGCGGCCAAGTAATATGCACGAGCTGGGCATTGTTTTCCACGTGATCAAGACCGTGGAGCGCGTGGGCGCGGAAAACGATCTCACCCGCGTGGCGGGCGTAACGCTGGAGCTGGGCGAGGTGTGCGGCGCCATCCCAAAGGAGCTGATCAGCTGCTGGGACTGGGCCGTGCAGAAGTCCGACCTGCTGCGGGGCGCGCAGCTGCACATCGACACGCTGCCCGCCGTGACACACTGCGGCGGCTGCGGTGCGGACTACCCCACCGTGGCCCACGGGCGGACCTGCCCTAACTGCGGCAGCGAGGATACCTGGCTGCTGCGGGGCAGCGAGATCAGCATTAAAGAGATAGAGGGTGCGTAGTATGGATACCTATAAGATCATCGAAGTAAAAGAGAGCGTGTTTGCCGACAACGACCGGGAGGCGGCACGGGTACGGGAGGCGCTGAAGCAAAAGGGAACGTTCCTGCTGAACCTGATGTCCTCCCCCGGCAGCGGTAAGACCACAACGCTGCTGCGGACCATCGAGGCGCTGAAGGACGAGCTGCGGATGGGCGTGATGGAGGCGGACATCGACTCGGACGTGGATGCCGCCGCTATTGCCGGCGCCGGGGTGCGGTCTATCCAGCTGCACACCGGCGGGATGTGCCACCTGGACGCGGGTATGACGGAACAGGGCCTGCGGGAGATCGGCACGGACGATCTGGACCTGGTGGTGCTGGAAAATGTGGGGAACCTGGTGTGTCCGGCGGAGTTTGACACCGGCGCGGTGAAGAACGCCGTGATCCTCTCCATACCGGAGGGCCACGACAAGCCCCTGAAGTACCCCCTGATCTTCACCGTGTGCGATGTGCTGCTCATCAACAAGACCGACGTGCTGCCCTATTTCGACTTCGACATGGAGAAGGTGATCGAATACGCTCACCGGCGCAATCCGAAGCTGGAGGTCTTCCCGGTATCGGCCAAGACCGGCGAGGGTATGGACGCCTGGTGCGACTGGCTGCGTAAGCAGGTGAAGGATTGGCAGGCATGACAAAAGGCCCCGCGGCTTTGGGGTGTCTTTCCTTTTTATGAACGGCGTCTGCAGGTCAAAAGTCGGCCTTGTAAATCCAGGCGGTTTGGTTTATAATACTATGTACTGTCAAAACGGCTGCGGAATGCAACGCAGAAGAACATAGAAAAGGTGAGAATGATATGGAACGAATGAGAATTGCCGCGATCTTCGCCGATCAGGAGTCCCTGGGCGGCAAGGACGTGACCGTGTGCGGCTGGGCACGCACCATCCGCGACATGAAGACATTTGGCTTCATCGAGCTGAACGACGGCTCCTGCTTCAAAAATCTGCAGGTGGTCATGTCCGCCGAGGAGCTGGCCAACTATAAGGACATCGCCGCACAGAACGTGGGCGCGGCGCTGATCGTCAAGGGCACCGTGGTGCTGACGCCGGATGCCAAGCAGCCCCTGGAGGTGAAAGCCCACAGCATCGCGGTAGAGGGCAAGTCCACGCCGGATTACCCCCTGCAGAAGAAGCGTCACAGCGTGGAATTCCTGCGGACCATCCAGCACCTGCGGCCCCGTACCAACCTGTTCTCCGCCACGTTCCGCGTCCGCTCCGCGGCGGCCTACGCGGTGCATGAGTTTTTCCAGAGCCGGGGTTTTGTGTATGTACAGACCCCCATCATCACCGGCAGCGACTGCGAGGGTGCCGGCGAGATGTTCCAGGTGACCACCCTCGATCTGAACAACGTCCCCAAGACCGAGGACGGGCAGGTGGATTACACCCAGGACTTCTTCGGCAAAAAGACCAGCCTGACCGTGTCCGGCCAGCTGAACGCCGAGAACTTCGCCATGGCCTTCGGCGATGTGTATACCTTCGGCCCCACCTTCCGTGCGGAGAACTCCAACACCCAGCGCCATGCCGCCGAGTTCTGGATGATCGAGCCGGAGATGGCCTTCTGCGATCTGGCCGGCGACATGGATGTGGCCGAGGCCATGATCAAGCACATCATCCGCCGGGTGCTGGAGCGTTGCCCTCAGGAGATCGACTTCTTCAACAGCTTCGTGGACAAGGGGCTGAAGGAGCGTTTGGAGCACGTGGCGTCCAGCGACTTTGGCCGGGTCAGTTATACCGACGCGGTGGAGATCCTGAAGAAGAATAATGACAAGTTCGACTACAAGGTGGAGTGGGGCACCGACCTTCAGACCGAGCACGAGCGGTACCTCACCGAGCAGGTCTACAAGAAGCCGGTGTTCGTCACTGACTATCCCAAGGAGATCAAGGCATTCTATATGCGCCTGAACGACGATGGCAAGACCGTGGCCGCGGCGGACTGCCTGGTGCCCGGCATCGGCGAGATCATCGGCGGCAGCCAGCGCGAGGAGCGTCTGGAGCTGCTGGAGAGCCGCATCCGTGAGCTGGGCATGAACCCGGAGGATTACTGGTGGTACTGCGACCTGCGTCGCTACGGTTCCTGCCGTCACGCCGGCTTCGGCCTGGGCTTCGAGCGCATGGTGATGTACCTCACCGGCGTCAGCAACATCCGCGACGTGGAGCTGCATCCCCGCACGGTGGGCAACGCGGAATTTTAAGCGAAAGCCAAAAGAGCACCCATGGGGTGCTCTTTTTTCTGTGATAAAAAGGCGCGCAGGGGGGCAAAAGCCTCTCTGCGCGCTGGCACCCCCGGCCAGACTCTAACTGGCGGCCTACCGCTTAGTATTCACAGTTATAACTCACACATCGTTAATATTAGTCCTTCACGACTCTCGTAGCACACCGAATTACACAGTCTTCAGGGGAGTAAGTTCTTCATTCGACATTGTTGATACTCCGCTATATCTGCTGGTATTTCGTAGTGCAATTAGCAAAATGTTAGCAGTTTTACAGAGGAGTCAAAATCTAAATCAGTTGGTTCGATTTTGAATTATAGCATAGAACCATCGTGAATGGAAGTATTTTTTGGAGGTTTCCATGTCAGAATATACACTTGAGATCAAACAGATCGTAGATTATCCACGATGCCGGATCTACCGGCAGTTCGTGCAAGCCTTGATAGCAGACCGGAGCATTCGCGTGAGCGGAGGCTCCGGTCTTTTTTATAAGGAGGTCGAACGATGAAAAAGACTGCACAAGAACCCAAAGTGACCAAGAATCCTCTGTACCATGATAAGCCAGCACTTTCAGACCGGTAGAAATCGCCGCTCCCGCATGATATGATAAGCTTGAAGAAAAGTTTTCCTGTCCACGCAATGAATGGTTATTTTTGTTGTCTATATAAGTGAAAGGCCTTTACGCAGAAAGAAGGGAGGGCGCAATGAAAGACCATGAGATCATAGAATTGTACTGGGCGCGTAACGAGAGCGCGATTACCGCCACCACAGAAAAGTACGGGAACTACTGCCATACGATTGCATATAACATACTGCGTAACAAAGAGGATGCGGAGGAATGTGCCAACGACACATATCTCGGCGCATGGAATTCGATCCCGCCGCAGCGTCCGAGCCGTTTGTCGATCTACTTAGGGAAAATCACGCGCAACCTCGCTCTGAACCGTTATAAGCGGTATACTGCCGAAAAACGCGGACACGGACAAGTAGTCCTCGCGCTGTCTGAGTTGGAAGCCTGCGTTCCTTCGGAAACGACTGTGGAGCAGACCATAGAAGAAAATGAGTTGGCTGCCGCCATTGACCGCTTCCTGTATGCAAAGCCCAAGCTGAACCGTAACATTTTTGTCCGCAGATACTATCATCTCTATGCAATACGGGATATTGCGGACGCATACGGAATGAGCGAGAGCAAGGTGACATCTTTGCTTTTCCGTATGAGAAACGAACTAAGACGATTTCTTGAAAAGGAGGGAATTATGCTATGAAAACCGAAGTTCTTCTTCGTTCGATCGGAAAGATCAATGACGAGCTTATCGCTGACGCGGAAAGCGAAGCAAATACCAAAAGAAAGCCCGGTTGGGCCAAGTTTGGAACAATGGCTGCCTGCCTTGCACTGGTTCTCTGCACCGGCATCGCCACACATGCCATCCGAAGCAATGCGACAGCAGGTACCTTCACAATGGATGTCAACCCCAGCGTGGAATATACGATTGCCAAGAGCGGCGCCGTCAAGAGCATCCGCAGCCTGAACAGCGATGCGGAAAATGCGCTCAGCGATGTTGCGCTGGGAAAGCAGAGTGTCGAGACCGCTCTAACGCGCACGGTCGCCGCCTACGAGGCCTGCGGATACATGGAAAATGGCGAAGCGACGGTTCTGATCTCTTTTGATTCCCGTCTTGATGCGAACGCCGAGCTAAAGGCATCGCTCTCCGCGGAGATCCAGCAGGCCCTGGAGCAGACCGATGCCGTCGGCACGCTGGTTTTCCACTCCGAACTGACGGAAAACGCCGAAGCAGCAAAGATCGCCGAGGAATTCCATGTCTCCCTTGGCCGCGCCGACTGGATCCTCACCGCAGCAAACAAAACCGGGCTGCCCACGGACGAGGTTGCCCGCATGTCGTTGGACGAGCTTCTTAAATTCCAAGAGGTCTCCGGCATTTCTTCTGTCTGCGTATCGAAGTTCATCTCCTTGGAGGAAGCAAAGAAGATTGCACTGAAGGACGCCAAACTGGATGAACTGACGCAGAAGATCGTGTTCACCCGAGAGGAGCTGAGCCGCAATCAGGGCAAGCCCTGCTACCTGCTGGAGTTCTACACCGGGACGAATCAATATTTCTACCAAATCGACGCAAAGAGCGGCAGCATTATTTACGCCGGGAAATATATCACGCTTTCCGAAGCGAAAAAAATCGCCCTGGATGATGCCGGATGCGAGGATAAAGTCAGCTTTACCGAGGAAACCCTTGTGAGCGGCGGCATCAAAACGCCTTACTACCAGCTCGTCTTTGCCGATGCAAAAACACAGTGGACATACCGCATTGATGCGGTGCTGGGCACTGTGTTGGAGAAGCAACAGAAAGAAATCGTGACAACGGACTTCATCTCTTTGGATGAGGCGAAGGAGATCGCCTTGAAGGATGCCGGACTTAATGAAGCTACACAAAAGATCGTGTTCACCCGAGAGGAGCTGAACCGCAATTCAGGCAAGCCCTGCTACATCCTGGAGTTCTACACCGCGAAGAAGCAGTATTCCTACAAGGTGGACGCCAAGAACGGCAGCATCATCGAGGCTTACCACTTCATTCTTCTGGCGGACGCGAAGAAAATCGCACTGGACGACGCCGGGGTTAATGTGAAGGTGGTCTTCACGACAGAGGAGCTGGTTGCCGGCGGCATCAAGTCACCCTACTATTACTTCGTCTTTGAAAGTGACTCAGCTCGCTGGACTTACAAAATTGACGCCGTTCTGGGCGTGATCATGGATAAGACCTGCGATAAGATCATTCCCACTGCCCCGGAGTTTATCGGCTTGGAAAAGGCAAAGCAGATCGCATTAGAGGACGCGGGACTTGATGAAGCTACCCAAAAAATCGTGTTCACCCGAGAGGAGCTGAGCCGCAATCAGGGCAAGCCTTGCTACATTCTGGAGTTCTATACGGACAAGTGTGCGTATTCCTACAAGGTCGATGCAGTATCCGGAGACATCCTCGAAAAGAACATCGAGTGGCGTTCCCTTCAGGAGAGCGAGCCTGTTTCGGAAACAGTTCAGAGTTCTGATTCCAATCAGCGCAGATTAGGTTAACCACGACGAGGTGCTTTTGAGCAAGGGGCACGCCCGCAGTGGGCGAGGATATGCCCGGCTGCGATCCGGCTATTACGGCCTCTGAAGACATCCCCTTCGATGCCGCGGCCATGCTGGGAGAAGATGGCTTCCATTCGCTCATGGACTCATTGGCTACGATACAGAAGCCGTGAAATCAACAGGTGGTCATATAGAGCATACTTCGGCATACATAAATTGCCAGGAGCCGGACTGCGCGTATCACGCAGCCCGGCTCCTGACCTGTAAGGAGACAATGGTCGAAAGTAGCCTAAATTGGAAGTAAGATGAAGTCTTTTTACTTGGCGATACGCTCCAGGATTTCGATCAGCAGCTCGGTAGTGATCTTGACATCCTCGATCTTGCAGGTTTCATTGGGCGTATGCACGTCAAGAAGCGTCGGACCAACGGAGATCATGTCCAGGTGGGGATTCTTCTCCGCAAAGGCGCCGCACTCCACGCCGGCGTGTACCGGCTCCACGATCATATCCGTGCCGGTCAGATGCTTGTAGGCCTCGCAAGCGATATGGGTCAGCTTGCTGTTGGGATTGACCGCCCAGCCGGGAACATGACCCTCGCTGTCGAAGGTAAAACCGAAGCTATTGGCCAGTGCGCTGCAGATCACACCGATCTGAGTGGCCTGATAGGCAACGCTGCTGCGGGCAAACACTGTGAAGCGCACCATTAGAGCATATGTAATTCGAGGTTTTATGCCATATGTGTATATTTTACGATATACAACGGAGGATAGCAAGATTTTTAAGCTGTGCCGTTTGGGGGTAAGGCTTTTGTATAAAGCATAGATTTTTTTCCTTGCAGACCTGCCATTATCTCTGAGTACATGTCCATCACTACACAACCGCTGTAAGAACTGTGCAGATATGCCTCCTATATTTTGTGTCGTCAAAATGACAGTCATGAGCTGTGCCGACAGTATTTACCTCTTGCGTATATAGAACTTATGTTCTGTTATAGTGTTTAAGAAAACTGGGAGGAGGACGGATAGATGGGACGGCATATTCTACACGTAGATATGAACGCATTTTATGCATCCGTGGAATGTCGGCGTCGCCCTGAACTGCGGCAAAAGCCGGTGGCAGTCTGTGGTGATCCAGAAGCCCGTCACGGAATCGTCCTTACTGCCAACTATGTAGCAAAGCCACGAGGCGTCAAAACAGGCATGGCCATCTGGCAGGCGAAGCAGCTTTGTCCCGATCTGGTGGTGCTGCCTGCCGATATGAGGGAGTATATCCGATTCAGTAAGATGGCTCGCGAGATTTACGAGAAATACACCGACCAGATCGAACCGTTTGGCCTTGATGAAAGCTGGTTGGATGTGACCGGCAGCGTCGGTCTGTTCGGTTCGGCCGTGAGTATTGCCGAAGAGATCAGCGAGCGGATCAAGTTTGAGTTGGGGATCACCGCCAGCATCGGCGTTTCCGACAATAAGATCACGGCGAAGCTGGGTAGTGACTATAAAAAGCCGGACGCCATCACCCGTATCGAGCGGGATAACTATAAAGAAATTGTCTATCCGCTGCCAGCAACCGATTTACTCTATGTTGGTCCTGCCACAGAGCGCAAGCTGCGCAGTGTTGGGATTCATACCATCGGGCAGCTTGCCGAGGCGTCACCGAAGCTTCTGGAATATAAGCTGGGAAAGATGGGTCTGGTGCTGCACACTTTTGCCAACGGATTAGATATATCACCTGTGCATCGCAGTGATCATATCCGTGCCATAAAATCGGTAGGCAACAGCGCCACCACGCCGCGCGATCTGGTCAACGACGATGATGTGCGTCTCATGCTGTATCTGTTGGCGGAAAGCGTCGCCTGCAGGATGCGGGAGCTGGCATCAAAGTGTACGGTGGTCGAAGTTGCTGTCCGGGATACGGAGCTGCATTGGTACTGCCGACAAAAGAAACTGGCAGTTCCCACCTGCTCCAGTGCGGAGATCGCAGAAGTGGCGTTCGACCTGTTCCGTCGCAGCTATTCATGGATAGCGCCGATACGCAGCATCGGTGTGCGCGGCACCGATCTGGTAGATGCGACTATTGGTATACAAACGTCGCTTTTTGATAACGATAGGCATCGGAGCGCGTGGGAACAAATCGATGTGACCATGGACAGGTTGCGGCAGCGATATGGCTATATGAGTGTGAGCCGCGCCATCACCATGTCTGACCCGGCATTGGGCTGCATCAATCCCAAGGATGACCATACCGTGCATCCGATAGGCTACTTCGCAGGATAGGGGGAATATCCATGGAACTTGAAAAGAAGTATGTGCCGGTGACGGTGCATTTTGACGCCAACGGGAAGATGCGTCCTATCGAGATCGAGTTTGACGAAATGCGCAGATATCATATCGACAAGATACTGGACATGCGCCGCGCAGCCTGCCAAAGTGTAGGCGGCGTGGGAGAGAGATATACCTGCCGCATACGGGGCAGGGAGAGTTATCTCTGGTTTAAAAAAGGCCGCTGGTTCGTAGCAGCGAAGGAAGGAAAATAAGAAGGAGGCTGCCGGCAACGCCGGCAGCCTCCCTTGCGTAGAGAAAACTACTTACCAATACTTGGGATACTTGCTGGTGCTCTGCTGTTTTTCGGCATATTGCCACCAGGGAACTTGGGTAGCGAAATCCGTCAGCCTATCCCAGAACTGATCGGCCGGCGTCCCCTTGTCCACGTAGACCGTGACAGTATAGGTCTTGCTGCTGCCATCCTCCATGGCGGCGGTGTAGGTCACGGCATTGGTGAAGTCCACCGTTTCACCGTTACCGGGCGTTAGGGACTTGACGCCGTTGGTGGCGATAACCGGGGTCAGCTTCGTCACATCTGTGCCGCGGGGCATGGTGATGGTAATAGTATTGGTGCTGTTGTTCACCGCGCCGGCCACACCGTTGATGGAGAAACTGGTGATGCCCTTGACAGTCGTTGTGGCCGTCTCCCACTTGCAGGTGATGGTCACATTGCCTGCAGGCATAGTAAAGCGGTTACCGGTGATCTTCACCGTTTCACCACCTGCCACAGCCAGCGAGTAGGTCAGAGAGCCTTCTGCCATCTGATAGCCGCTGTCGGGCGTTATGGTTTCACAGTACCCGTATGAGGTATATGTATCACTGCCAGCAGCAAATAGCTGACAACACGGCATGAGCGCAATGCCCTCAAACCGGCATTAAAATGGATGCGGCCGTGAATTCATTGTGCTCGGTATGTATTATTACCCCAAGAAGAGAAGCGTAAGGTAAAACTATAGGAAATGACCGCATATTCATCATAGTCACTGAAGAAAAAAAGATGCAGGGACGAGAGCTATCAGCACTCGTCCCTGCGTCTTTTGTTTCATGGTCTGGCTCCGGTATAGTCTATGTTGAATATATGCAAGCGTTGTCTCAGGCAAATGATAAGACATCCACTTTCTGCCTGCAAACAGTGTTCACAGCGCAAAGGGCGTTGGCACTTTTTCGTTTCCGCAACCGGTGTGTGCGCTGAAAGGTCCACTCGCAGCGAAGATCTCTTCTATTTGCAGATCGCATCAGACACGGCGAAAGCCCTCTTACCTTGACGCCGTGCAATGCGGATAGTCCCGCAGCCGTCCGGTGTACAGCCGGGTGTGGGGCAGCTTCAGAAAGTGGATGGGCTGGACGACACGGGCGCGCAGCTCACCCGCGCCGCGCACCTCCGCGTGCAGCAGCATATCCTCCACAAATTCCGAGCAGTAGTAGCGGTTCGAGCGCTTCCAGAGGATGCGGAAATACGCCAGGAGCAGGCCGCCCAAATTATAGGAAAACTGCTCCCGCCGCGCCCACATGGTCTCCAGCGTCGCCTCCAGCGCCGCGTACCGCTCCTCGGTGATCTCCACCGCAAGGATGACGGCGGTGGTGTCGGAGAAGCGGCGGAACGTCCCCACGTGGGGGGATTCGATGACGAAGCCGCCCCAAAAGGGGTTATAGGGGTGCCTGCGCCCGAAGGAATACATCCTCGTCAGGTCCTGGGACAGGCTGAGGGAGGCGTGGTTGTACTCCGCGCCGGTGATCCGCTTCAGAATACGGGACAGCATCGTACCCGTTTGTGTGATGACGATAAAAATCTGCTTGTGCGTTCCGTTCATAAGGCTCCTTCGCATGTTGGACGGCCTGTGCGCCGCCGCGATGTGTGGGTCATTCGCGGTTCATTCCGACGGCTCTCCCGTCAGAAAGGTGCGTCTATCCTATCAATCACAGCGATGGATGTCAAGGCAGTTCTATGTCAAGGCTGCCTTGAAAAGTGGCGGCATACCGACTTTGTGACAGTTTTGTGACACTTTCTCCGCACTTTTGCGGGGGAAGTCAGAGACTTCTTCTGATATGATACAGACAAGGTTGATACACAACCACAAATATTTCAAAAAAGGAGCGTAACATACCATGAAAAAGAAAACAGTTTGGAGCCTTTTACTGGCACTGGCAATGACGGTTACAGCCATCGGAGCATCGACTGCGGCATTTGCCGCTGCGCCCAATCAGGCAGAGCCGCAGACCCTCATCGCTACCGAAAATGAGGATGCCATCTGGGAGCAGATCGAGGCACTGGAGGAAAAAAGCGATGCCGTATTCCAGAGAAATGAAGCACTGTGGGACAAGGTGGACGAGGGCTGCAATGCCCTGCCTGATGACTACGATTTCGAGAACTTTGACGAGGCAGCGTTCATCCGCAGCATGACTACGCTGACGGAGGCGGAGAAGGAAACCCTTTTGAATGACATCAAGGAGCTGAACGAGCTGGATGCCCAGATGGAGAAGCTGTATGGACAGCTGCCCGCCTGCGACAATATGCCGCTTTACGAGAAGGCACTGGAAAAGGCCGATCCCAAGGTGCTGGACGAGATCGACACGCTGGAGCAGGAGTATGACCGCCTCTGCGAGAAGAACGACGACCTGTGGGACAAGGTGGACGAGGCTTACTTCAACCTGCCGGACGACTACGACTTCGACAACTACGATGAGGCCGCCTTCATCCGCAGCCTGA
>ERZ827522.1645-NODE-1645-length-18352-cov-6.250096_pt1 | contig 18352 bp, 19 predicted proteins | sample MGYA00519580_ERZ827522 | MGnify/ENA primary metagenome ERZ827522 (study PRJEB31778, sample SAMEA3449340) | human gut metagenome | biome: human gut; feature: human-associated habitat; material: faeces | place: United Kingdom | collected 2010/2012 ... | reverse complement strand
CGAATGCTGGCGGGGGTCTGTACATATAAGTGATATTTTACTCAAAAAGTTCCGGAGCAATATCCGTCAGAGCAAATCCGGGAATGTCTTTCTCGTCTTTGTAGGTACCATCTTCGGCCAGAAACTCGACCTTTGCAAAGTCTTCAACTGGAATTTCGGATTCACGGACATACCAGTTCCGATAATCGTCCGCAGTCTGTTTCAGGGTGGAGGCAATGCTGCGGTCAGCATTGTACTTGTCGTAGAAAGCTCGCCAAGGCAGATACCGCCAAATTTTACCCTCGGTCTTGATGGTGATGCGGCACATGATTTTATCGTTGGACAGACCGGTATTTTTGGCACCTGCACGGTCGTTAGCTGTCATCCAGACAACAGGGTGGTAGTTTTCGTATTTGTCAACAGCTTTAACACCAATTTCGTGTCCATTAAAGAACATCGGTTCTTTATGGAAAGTCGCGTTATCATATTTCAAATTTGAGGGTGCTAAAACCAGCTTCCCGGTGGCAAGAATCATCCGATACTTGATAAGGCTGGTGTAGTGATACAGATTTTCGGGCAGTTTAGTCTTTTTTGCACGTATCGTTTTAAGAAAGTGTTGATAACTACGATTGAATAGTATATAATAAAGGTAGGAGAGGGGAATCGCAGGTGAAAAGACTATTTGTAATGACCGCCGGATTTGAAAAGTCATGGGAACATATGGGGCTTGGCGATGAAGAATTGCGGGAACTTCAGAATGTTCTGCTCGAAAACCCGGATGCTGGAGATGTGATTCCTGACTTGGCAGGAGCACGTAAAATCCGGATTCCATTGACCGGACGAGGAAAGTCTGGCGGTGGGCGCGTGATATATGTGGATGTTGTGGTGAAGGAGCAAATTTTCTTGCTCCTTGCTTATCCCAAAAATGTGCAGGCGGACATGAACCCTGCACAGAAGAAAATTATTCGTAATTTGATTGAAACCATAAAGGAGGCTTGACTTATGGAAAACTTCGATTACTTTGACGCTTTGAAGGAAAGTCTTGAGCAGGCCGTTGACTACACAAAGGGCGATAAAAGCCGTTGCCGTACAGTGGTGCGGGAAACGCCGATTCCTGCATATAAGGCAGATGATGTGGCCCGGACGCGCAAGGAACTAAAACTTTCCCAGAGAGGACTTGCAACGGCGCTTGGTGTTTCTCCGAGAACAGTTGAGTCGTGGGAGGCCGGAAAAAATGCACCGTCTGGTGCTGCACAACGGCTGCTCTATCTGTTTGAATGTGATCACACGTTGGTGGAGCGCTTGGTGGCTCGCTGAGATTGAGTTTTTATCGACAGGGTATGATATCGCTTTGACGGCAATTTCCTGCACACTCAAAGTCACACAATAAACGAAGTGTGTCATTGCACCAAACAGGCTCGTGCCAATCAGATGTCGGAACGGGCCTGTCAGAGTAACATTGGGTGGAGTAGCACCTTGGCACATTTAATTTTGATGTCATATTTTAATATTGCGAAAGAACTTTTCCAAAAAAGCCTTGACAGGCCTGGGGCTGGTATGGTATTATATGAGCGGACAAGAAGAAAGCCCCCAGATGACAGTTCCAGCTGTATCTGAGGACTTCCCACGTACGATCATAATAGACGCATTGTTATGATACCAGATTTCTGGGCTTTTGTCAACGTGGGCTTGTACTATCTCAAAGAAGGAGGACGAGTGCATGTCCATGTATTTTTATGTGAACAGCAACGCTCAGCCGAACGGTGACCATGAGGTTCACCGCTCGGACTGTAGTTGGTTGCCGAGTGCGGAGAACAGGGTCTACTTAGGCTGTTTCAGTACCTCGCGGGAGGCTGTTAATGCTGCCCGGAAGTATTATCGTCAGGTAGACGGTTGTTGCTTCTGCTGCCCGGAAAGTCACCACTCTTGACGGCAGGAATGGCCCGCCCCGTATACGGGCGGGCCATTTTTTGCGAGGAGGGAAATGTTAAGGTATGATGATGCAGATCTCGGAACTTGTAAAAGCCCAGGGCGGTCTGGTACTGAGCAGGAAGGAAACTAAGGCTTCCGGAAACGGTGGCTGCCCGTACAAAAGGCTGACGCTCCGTGCATTGACAGAGGATGGAGAAATCGACAGCAGCGCTCTGGAGGACTTTTGCGCCAGTGAGACACTGAGCCATGCTTGGTTTGCGTCCCCTGGAGATGTTGTGATACGACTCTTTTCACCGCTGTGCCCCGTAGTGATTGAAAAAGGGCAGGAAAAGCTGCTTGTTCCATCGCAGCTTGCCATCCTGAAGGTGAAGGACTGCACAATTCTGTTGCCAGAATTTTTAAAGATCTCACTTTCACAAAAAGAAATTCAGGAGAAAATTCGGAGAATCGAGAGCGGAACTACCCAACGAGTGGTAAAACTTGGTACCATTATGGAACTGCGGATTGAAGTTCCTGATAAGGAGACGCAGAGGCGGGTCGTTGAGATGGATACGCTTTGCCGCAAAAAGGAGCGAATGTACCTGAAACTGATGGAGCAGGAACGGCAGCTGACTGAAATTGCAATCAGGAAGATCATGGGAGGAACGTTGAGATGACGACGAAAAAAGATATTGAAAGCGCTTTGATGCGCGGCGCAGACACGCTGCGGGATACCATTGACGCCGCAAACTATAAGGATTACGTTCTGCCGGTGATGTTTGTCAAATACCTGAGCGATTCGTATACCGACGCAGTGGAAGAACTGAGCAAACAATACTCCGGTATCCGTCTGGAACGCCAGAAAAAATATCTGCCGTTCATGGTCGCAGAGGGGTGCTCATTCTATGATCTGTATCAGCAGCGCTTTGCTGACAATATCGGGCAGCTGATGAATGCGGCGATGCGGCAGATCGAGGCGGATAACAATCAGCAGCTTGCCGGTGTGCTGAGCGCAGTAGATTACAACAGTGAAAATGCGCTTGGTACCCGGGAACATAAAAATGCCATCCTCCGGGATCTGCTGGAGGATTTTGAACCTCTGGATCTTCGGCCGTCTGCGATCGAAGTCAAGGAAGGGCAGGTGCCTGCAGATGTGATCGGCGATGCGTATGAGTATATGATTGGCCAGTTTGCAAGCATGGCGGGCAAGAAGGCAGGGTCTTTCTATACTCCTGCGGCAGTTTCTGAGATCATGGCACGCATCGTGGACGTGCAGCCCGGGGAACGTGTCTACGACCCTACCTGCGGATCTGGCTCCCTGCTGATCAAAGCCGCAAAAAAGCAGAACAGCAAGGAAGTATCTATCTATGGGCAGGAGGTCAACGGTTCTTCAGTCGCCATGGCAAAGATGAATATGTACATCCACGAAATTCGGGATGCGAAGATCGGCTGGGGCGACACCCTTGCTAATCCGGTGTTTCTGGATGCAGACGGAAATCTGCTGCTGTTCGACGCTATCGTTGCCAATATGCCGTTCTCTAAGGACAAATGGGCATCCGGCTTCAACCCCGGCGGCGAATCCTCTGGAAAGGGTAAAAAAGAGTTCAAGATGGAGGCATCACTGGACAAATTCCATCGGTTTGACTGGGGCGTGCCGCCTGCAAGTAAGGGCGACTGGGCATTCCTGCTCCACATGATCGCCAGCCTGTCCGTAAACGGCCGGATCGCGGCGGTCGCACCGCATGGCGTACTGTTCCGTGGCGCGGCAGAGGGCAGAATCCGCCAGCGGGTGGTAGAAGAAAATCTGCTGGATACTGTGATCGGCCTCCCGGAGAACTTGTTCTATGGTACGTCCATCCCGGCGTGCATCCTTGTGTTCAAAAAGAACCGTCCTACCACGGATGTCCTGTTCATTGATGCCAGCAAAACGGATGAGGCAGGCAACCCGCGTTATATCAAGGCAACGAACCAGAATGAACTGGGGCAGGAGCATATCGACGCTATTGTAGACGCTTATCACAGCCGTACAGAGCAGCCCGGATTTGTGCATGTGGCAACGCGGGAGGAAATTCAGGAAAACGAATACAACCTGAACATCCCGCGCTATGTGGACACCTTTGAAGAGGAAGAGGTCGTGGATATCGCTGCTGTACAGGCAAATATCGCCCGCCTGAAACAGGAGATTGCCGAAGCAGAAGCAAAGATGGATGTGTACCTGAAAGAGCTGGGGCTGTAACAACGCAAAGAATGAGGAGACCACACGATGACCCAAGAAAAAAAGCACTCCGAGACAGGACAGGACTGCCCGGAAGGGTATAAAAGCTGTGATGGATACAAGATACCGAAGGAGTGGCATATTGTCCGGTTTGATTCGCTGTTCAGCAGGGTGACAAGGAAAAACGACGAGAACAACCAGAATGTGCTTACAATCTCGGCGCAGCAGGGACTGATAAGCCAAATTGAGTATTACAACACCCTGTATGCAAGCGAAAACAAGACAGGATACACCCTCTTGCACAGGGGTGATTTTTCTTATAACAAGAGTTATTCGTCTGGGTATGCCTATGGTGCAATCAAGCGGTTGGATGCGTATGAGAAAGGCATCGTATCTCCGCTATATCTTTGTTTTACGCCCCGGCAGGGGGTAAATTCCGATTTCTATCTTCAGTACTTTGAAGCGGGCTGTTTTGATCGGGAAATTTATAAAATTGCTCAAGAAGGTGCCCGAAATCACGGCCTGCTGAATGTATCGACAGAGGATTTTTTTCATTCGATGCTTGTCTTTCCACCGTTGGAAGAACAGGAACGCATCACAGAAATCCTTACACAATGCGACCATGTGATCGAGCTGAAAGAGCAGAAACTCGATGAGCTGAAACAACTGAAAAAAGAATTCCTGCGGAAAATGTTCCCTGCAAAAGGCTGCGATACGCCGGAAATTCGCTTTCCGGGATTTACTGGCGCTTGGGAACAGCATAAGTTAATTGATGTTTGTGATTATGTTGATTATAGAGGAAAAACACCGACAAAAACTGATTCGGGAAATTTTCTCGTAACAGCTAAAAATATTAAAGATGGGTATATAGATTATGAAACATCACAAGAATATATTTCTGAAGACGATTACGAAGAAACAATGCATAGAGGTAAACCAGAAATTGGAGATGTTCTTATAACTACAGAAGCACCTTGTGGCAATGTAGCCCAAGTAAATAAGGAAAATATAGCCCTAGCACAGCGAATCATAAAGTATCGAGGACATAGAAATCTTATTGCTAACACATATTTAAAATACTATCTATTGTCGCCAGAATTTCAGAATATTTTAAATGCAAAAAGTTCTGGTGGAACAGTTAAGGGGATAAAGGGAAGTATTCTTCATCAGCAGATAATTAAGTACCCTAAGTATGAAGAACAGGTAAAAATTGGACAGGATTTAAATGCTATCAATAACCTCATCACTCTTCATCAGCGTGAGCTTGAAGAAACAAAAAAATACAAAAAAACATTGGCAAGACTGCTGCTGACCGGGATTGTCCGAGTGAAGGAATAACAACACAAAAAGCAGCCAGTGGAGTTTCCTGCAGGCAGCAGGACAGAGGAAAATGATATGCCGGACCACACGATTTTTAACGAACGCCCTGAGTCACAGGATCGGGCGCTGAAAGTAATTGAACGATTGGGCTATACCATTGTGCCCCGCAGCGAGGCAGAACGGAAGCGCGGCTCCCGGAAAGCAGTGCTGTTTACGGAAGAATTGCAGGCGTTTCTGAGCAAACAAACCTACCGGTTTGGCAGTGAGACAAGGTACTTTTCTGGGGGAGCCATTGCCAGAGCGATGCAAGCGGTGGATCAGCACAGCGCAGCAGGGCTTTATGCCGCAAATAAGGAAATCTACGAGCTGATCTGCTCCGGCAAGAGCATGGAGGAAGAACTCCCGGATGGTACCCGGCAGTCGTTTGATATCCGCTATATCGACTTTGAACACCCGGAGAACAATACGTTTCAGGTGACCGACGAGTTCGAGGTAGAACGTCCGAACGGGAGATTTGCCCGTCCGGATCTTGTTGTGCTGGTGAACGGCATCCCGCTGGTCGTAATCGAATGTAAAAAATCCAGCGTGGATGTTATGGAAGGCGTGATGCAGAATATCCGGAACTGGGGCGAGGACTATATCCCGCATCTGTTCCGCTATGCACAGCTTGTTATGGCAATGAACCCGGATAAGGTGTTGTATGGCACCTGCGGTACACCGGCAAAATATTTTGTGTCCTGGCATGAGGATAACAAGGATTGGCTGAATGACTGGTGCAGAAAATGTTCACCGGATGGACAGATCCGGGAACAGGACCGTGCGCTGGTATCGTTGCTGCATCCGGAGCGGCTGCTGGACCTGATCCGCAACTTTATCATCTACGATAACAATGTGAAAAAGATCTGTAGATATAAGCAGTATTTTGCGGTTAAAAAGTGCATGGATCGCATTTTGCTGAGAGACAATGCGCACACCAGAAACGGTGTTGTCTGGCATACGCAGGGCAGCGGCAAAACGATCACGATGATTATGTTGACAAAGATGATCACCCGGGAGAGCATGAAGCCCGAAAGCCAGATCCGGGAACCGCGCTTTATCATGGTTACGGACCGTGTCAATCTGGATAAGCAGATCCGAGATAACTTTATCCATACCCAGATGAGTCCCCACCGAGCCAAAACCGGCAAGGGGCTGATCGAACTTTTGCAGGACAACAGCAATACGGTCATTACAGCACTGGTGAACAAGTTTGAAGCAGCAGTCAAGCAGGAATACTGCAATGATAGCAAGAATCTGTTTCTGTTCATCGATGAGGGACACAGAACGCAGTATGGAAAACTTAATCTCTACATGAACAAGGTGCTCCCGAATGCTGTCAAGATTGCCTTTACTGGCACACCACTGATCCAGAAGCAGCCGAAGGATACGAGTCGGAAGATTGTTCCGGCAAAGGACACCTATGCCAAGTTTGGCCCCCTGATTGACAAATACACCCTGCAGGATGCTATCGATGATAAAGTCACAGTGCCCATCGTGTACGAAGGTCGTGTGATTCCGCAAGAGGTCACAAGCCAGCAGATCAATGAACATCTGAAGCACATCACGGTGGGGCTGACCGAAGATGCCCGGAAGGATCTGGAAGTCAAATACAGCCGTTTTGTTACGCTGGCACAGACAGAACAGCGCCTGAACATGATCGCGTTCGATCTGCACGAGCATTTTGTCCATTATGTGCGGCCCAAGGGATTCAAAGCGATGCTGACATGCTCATCTCGCGCAGAGGCGGTTCAGCTGTTCTACAAACTCCGGGGTCTTGGAGGAATCACGCCGGCGGTAGTTATTACACCCAATTCTGCAAAAGAAGGCGATGATGAAACTAATACGCCGCAGTCTTTGAAGACCATTGCAGAGTTCTTTCGCAAAGAGGTCGATCCACTTTTCAAAAATAATTATGATGCCTATGAAGATTCGGTGACAGGACGCTTCACAGACCCAGACGGAGACGTGGATCTGCTGATTGTAAAGGACAAACTCCTTACCGGATTTGATGCTCCCATTGCCGCTGTGCTGTATGTGGATAAAAAATTGCAGGACCATACCCTTTTGCAGGCCATTGCACGTGTCAATCGCGTTTATACGGACAAGGATTTTGGTCTGGTCGTGGATTACATCGGCATTTTCAAAAAACTGAACTCAGCACTGGATCTTTATAGTGACGAGCAGTCCGGCATGAACCTGTTCGACCGCACAGAGATCCAATCGGCCATTGCAACGATCAACGACGAAAAGACGAAACTTGAAGCACTGTATCAGGAACTGTGGGACATCTTTGACGGGATTGACCGGAACGAAACCAGTGCGAATGTCTGGCAGGAACGGCTACGGGAGTATGATCTCCGTAGAGATTTTTACGAAAAGCTGTCTGCTTTTGCCAAGATGGTGGACTTTTTGTATTCCAGCTATGAGCTGTTTGAACAGGTCGGTTTTGAGCGAGCTGAAATGTATCGCAAAGATTACCTGTTCTTCAAAAAACTGAAAGACAGCGTGACGCTCCGTTTCAATGACAGTGTGGATTTTTCAAGATATGAAGACGGCATTCGTCAACTGCTCAACACCTATGTCCATGCGGAAGATGCAAAGACCCTGATTGAGCCGCTGGATATTACCAATAAGGAAAAAATGCAGGAACAGCTGGCCAGACTTGGATCTGACGAAGCAAAAGCCGAAGCCATCCAGACCCGTCAGGTCGAGGTCCTGGAGAGCCAGAGATATGTGGACCCCATTCGCTATATGACCTTTATGGAGCGGATTAACAAGACGCTTCAGGATTATCAGGAGGAAAGGAACGGTGAAAAATACCTATCAGCGATGGAAAAAATGGCTGAGGATTACCGGACTGGCCGCAGCTCGGTGGAATACCCGGAAAACATCGTGGATGATGGTGATGCAAAATCGTTTTACGGTGCAGTGTGTGCCGGAATCAAAAAATCTCTGGACGGGCAGGAGGTAGAGCCCTCCGAATCGTTGGGTAAGCTGGCGCTGGACATCAAAGCAATCATTGTGGGCCATGCGAAACGCGACTGGCGGGACAATGTGATCGTCCACAGGAACATGAAAAAGGCATTGGACGATTTGCTGTTTGACTACATGGAAGATCAAAAGCTGGACTGGCCCTTGGATACAATCGACATCATCATTGACGAGATCATGATGATTGCAAAGAAAGGCTATTGACAATGGAAACCATCTGCATAACACTGCCAACATTCGGAAGTGCAGTGACGGTCAACCTTGATCGAAAAAAAATGAAGACCTGCCGCCTGAAGGTCTATCCGAATCAGAAAATTGTGCTATCGCTGCCGCAATCCGCCCCCGACGCATGGGCGGAATCGTTCCTTATGGAAAAGAGCGACTGGATCGAGTCGAAATTGCAATCTTTCCAAAAAACTGTCGGCTATGCCGCAACCAAAGAGATTCGGAACGGATACTCTATCCGGATGCTGGGCGAAGATATGATCTTTGCATTGTCACAGTGCGAAAAGGAATGTGTATATGCAGAGGGAAAGAAGATTCGTATCTGCTGTAAGTCACCCGAGGATCAGGCGCATGTAAAGCAGTTGTTTGAGGCGTGGTGGCGCAGGCAGGCGAAAGAAATCCTGCAGGAACGTGTGCATGTTTGGTATCCCATCGTAGAAAAATATGGTGTTGCAATGCCTGAATTATCGATCCGGAAGATGAAGACACTGTGGGGAAGTTGCAGCGTTGCACGACATGTGATAACCTTTAACTTCTATTTGATCAAGGCCAGAACGCCCTATATTGATTATGTGGTCCTGCATGAACTGGTGCATTTTCTATATCCGAACCACAGCAAGCAGTTCTATGCCTTTCTCTCCAACTATATGCCCGACTGGAAAGAACGCAAGCTCGTTCTAGATCAGGAGGTCGTACACGAATTATAATATTGCTAAACTTGAAAAATCCTTCCTTCAAAGAAAATTCAGCTCTCGAAGGTGAACCTTTTCATTTGCGCAGAACATTGCAAAGTTTGAGACGAATGTTCAGGTAGAGCGGGACGCATAATAGGTAGTTGCATCAAGAGCTGAAACACGCTATAATACAGTCAGAGGTTATTGCTCCGTGTGATATTATTCTGATACTAAAAAATCAGCAAGCCACATCTACCACGGCGATCTCATGGAAAAGCGAACATTCAAAAATAGATGCACTAAACAAATTTGTTTAGTAAAGAAATAAACCTACCGAGCTCGAGTAATGGATCAAAATGCCGAAAGCCTGTATTCATGCGGGTTTTCGGCATTTGTTTTTATCAATGCATAAGGAAAGGGAAAGAAGGGATAGGGTATGCTGCCGACAAGAGAAGAAGCAATGGCGTTGATTCGGGATGGTCTATCAAATAATCCGGGGCCTTGGGGAAAACATAGTTTAACAGCAGCACATTGTGCAGAAAAAATAGCAGCGGCATGTGGAGATATGGATGCGGAGAAGGCCTATGTTTTAGGCTTACTGCATGATATAGGAAGAAAATTTGGCGTAAGACATCTTGGCCATGTTTCCGATGGGTACAGATTTATGATGTCGCTTGGATATGATGAGGCGGCAAGGATCTGTTTGACGCATTCTTTTAACAATCACAAGCTAGATGAATACATTGGAAAGCTTGATGTTTCAGAGGAAGAGATGGAAATGATTAAGACTGAATTGGCCAGGACAGTATACGATGATTATGACCGGCTGATCCAATTGTGTGATAGTCTGGCAGGAGCGGAAGGGGTTCTGGATATAGAAGATAGAATGAACGATGTAAAGAAACGGTATGGCTTTTATCCGCAAGACAAGTGGGATTCCAATATGAGATTGAAGCAATATTTTGAGAAGAAAATGAAGAAGGACATCTACCTTGTTTGTGAGAAAGACTCATTTGTGCCGGAAGAGATAGGGTGATCGCAAGTCTTGCGAATGGGTTTCCTGATGGGACACTTTATGTTATAATAGGCAGGCAGCGAGGTGAAGTGTATGAAAAAAACAAGAGATCTGTTCTGGACTTTTTTGAAGATCGGTGCGTTCACATTTGGCGGCGGCTACGCAATGGTGGCCCTGCTGGAACGGGAATTTGTGGAGGACAAGCAGTGGCTGAGCCGGGAGGAATTTCTCGATATGGTCGCCATTGCGGAGTCCACGCCGGGCCCTGTGGCGGTGAACAGCGCCACCTATGTGGGGTATAAGATCGAAGGGGCAGAAGGGGCCGCGGCATCCACGCTGGCCGTCTGCCTGCCCTCGTTTGTGGTCATCTACCTGATCTCACTGGTGTTTGACCGGTTCTTGCAGCTGTCGGCAGTGGCAAGCGCGTTCCGGGGCATTCAGGTCTGCGTCATCTATCTGATCCTTTCGGCGGGGATGAAGATGCTGAAAAGCCTGTCCGGCACGGCCCTCAACAGGATCATCGTTGCCGGTGTTGTGGCGGCCATGGTGGGCTGCTCGGTGGCGGCGGTGTCCTTCTCGTCCCTCTACTACATCCTGCTCTGCGGGGCGGCAGGGGTGCTGCTCTACCTGTTAAGAAAGCTGCGGAAGGAGGAGAAAGCATGATCTACCTCCAGCTGTTCCTCAATTTTCTGATGATCGGAGCGCTCTCCTTTGGCGGCGGCTACGGGATGATCTCGCTGGTGCGGGAGACCGTGCTGCGTTATGGCTGGCTGACCGAAGCAGAATTCCTGAGCTTTGTCGCCGTTTCAGAGTCCACCCCGGGCCCGCTGGCAATCAATATGGCAACCTTTATCGGGTCATCACAGGGCGGCTTTCCGGGGGCGCTGATCGCTACGCTGGGTGTGGTGCTGCCCTCGTTCTTCATCATCCTGCTGATCGCGGCGGTGCTGAAAAACCTGATGAAGTATGCGGGCGTGGAAGCCTTTCTTTCCGGTGTGCGGCCCTGTGTGGTGGCCATGATCCTGGCGACCGCGCTGAATATGATGCTCTCCACACTGGGCGGCATCAAGACGCTGGCGGATGGATTTGCACCGGATGCGAGATCGATCCTTGTGTTCGCTGTTTTATGGGCGGTGCATTTTGTCTGGAAGAAGCGGACGCAAAAAGCCCCGTCGCCCATCGGAATGATCCTGCTGGCGGCGGGACTGGGAATCCTGTTCTGGGGCGTATGAGAGATCATCGCCCTTTTTTTGTGGCTCAGTGCTCCACGAATTCGCCGCGCAGGGCGAACATGTGGTCCATGGGGCCGGAGCCTTTGCCCAGATCGAGCATGGCGGACAGGCAGCCTGAAATATATGCCTTGGCCCGCTCTACGGCGGCATCCAGGGGATAGCCCTTTGCCAGATTGGAGGCAATGGCGCTGGACAGGGTGCAGCCGGTGCCGTGGGTGTTGGGGTTGGCGATGCGTTCGCCGTGGAACCATTTGCCGCTGCCGTTGCGCCAGAGCAGATCGTCGGCATCGTTCACCTTGTGGCCGCCCTTGCAGAGCACGGCACAGCCGTATTTTTCGCTGATGCACTTTGCAGCGGCCTCCATCCCGGCGGCATCGGTGATGGTCATGCCGGACAAGATCTCGGCCTCCGGAATGTTGGGCGTGACCACCTCGGCCATGGGCAGAAGCTGCCCGGTCAGGATCTGGATGGCGCTGTCCTGCAGCAGCTTGGAGCCGGAGGTGGCCACCATCACGGGATCGACTACGATGTGTTTTGCATCGTACTGGCGCAGCTTTTTGGCAATGGTCTCAATGAGCGCAGACGACGATACCATGCCGATCTTGATGGCATCCGGGTAGATATCGGTGAACACCGCATCCAGCTGTTGGGCCAGAAATTCGGGTGTGGTCTCAAAGATTCCGGTCACGCCGGTGGTGTTCTGGGCTGTCAGAGCCGTGATGGCGCTCAGGGCAAACACGCCGTTGGCGGTCATGGTCTTGATGTCGGCCTGAATGCCTGCGCCGCCGCTGGAGTCGCTTCCGGCAATGGTCAATGCTGTTTTCATAAGGAAAATCCCCCTTTTTCCTCTCAGCATAGCACAGTCCGGCGGCATTTGCAAGGAAAACCGGCCCGCCCTCTTTTCTGCCGGAGAAAAGCGTGATAAAATAAGGCAAAAACGAAACTGGGGGAGAATACAATGAACATTACGGTATATCTGGGCGCAAACGAGGGCAATGATCCGGCCCTGAAGCAGGCGGTGCAGGAGCTGGGAAGGTGGATCGGGGAGAGCGGGAACGCGCTGGTGTACGGCGGCTCCCGCTGCGGCCTGATGGGAGAGATCGCCGAAAGCACCCTGAACGCCGGGGGCGAAGTGACCGGCGTGGAACCGGAGTTTTTTGTGCAGGGAGAGCTGCAGCACGAGGGGCTGACGGAGCTGATCGTGACAAAGGATATGACGGAGCGCAAAACAAAGATGATCGCGCTGGGGGATGCGTTTATTGCGTTTCCCGGCGGCACCGGCACACTGGAGGAAATCGCTGAGGTGATGTCTAAGGTGTCGCTCAGGCATCTGGATGCGCCCTGCATCCTCTATAACCTGCACGGCTACTACGATGGCCTGAAAGTCCTGCTTGGCCGGATGATCGAAAAGGGGCTCTCCTCCCCGGAACGCCAGCAGGGGATCTATTTTGTAGAGGATCTGGAGCAGATCAAGGAAATTTTGCAGAAATCGTTTTGAAAATCCTGTTTAGGGTCGCTCTCTGCACACCTCCTGCCGCCTTGGCATAGACCGGGGAAAGGGGGAGTGCGATTTGGAACAGATTTTCCTGACGGCGGCAGTGCTGCTGCTGCCGATGCTCTGCACCACGGCCGGTGCGGCTGGTGTGTTCCTGCTGCGGAAGACCGGGGAGCCTGCCACCCGGCGGATGCTCTGCGGCATGGCGGCGGGCATCATGCTGGCGGCCAGCGTATGGAGCCTGCTTTTGCCGGCCATTGAGCGGGCAGAGCAGGGGCCGCTGCCTGCATGGGTCCCGCCTGCCGTGGGCCTGCTGCTGGGTGCGGTAGGGCTTTTGCGGCTGGAAACGCTGGCGGGCCGCCTGCTGAATGCCGGGCCGGGCCGCTGTGGGCGGATGGTGCTGGCAGTCACCCTGCACAACCTGCCCGAGGGCATGGTGGTGGGCCTTGCTGCCGCGCTGGCCCTGCGGGGAGAACCGGATGCCATCAGCGGGGCGCTGGCCCTTGCGTTGGGCATCGGGCTGCAGAACATTCCCGAGGGAGCTGCGGTCAGCCTGCCGCTGGCGCAGGAGGGCAAGTCTAAATGCCGCGCCTTTGCGGCGGGGGCTGCCTCCGGGCTTGTGGAGCCGCTGGGGGGCCTGCTGGCCCTTGCACTGGCCGGGTGGGTCAGTGCAGCCCTGCCCTGGCTGATGAGCCTTGCCGCCGGGTGCATGGTCTGTGTGACGGCACAGGAGATGATTCCGGAAGCCGTGGAGGCAGACGAACCGGCGGGGGTCATCAGCGTGGTGGCAGGGTTTGCCCTGATGATGGCGCTGGATGTTGCCCTATAAAATATTCTGTAACACAAAAAGGAGACCGCGTGGTGCGGTCTCCTTTTTTGTCTGTCAGTGTGCTTCTAGTATTTCGGCCTGCAGGGTATCCAGCTGCTCAAAGCTGTACAGCCGGTTCAGCGCCTCCACCAGCTCCTTTTTGGAGAGCCGGGGCGGCAGGCCCAGCGCATTGAGCAGCTGGTATTTCCGCTCGGCACTGCCCGGGGTGCCGGAAAGCCCCCAGTTGTACAGGTCGGTGTAGGTGATCTGCCGACCCTCCGGGCGGGCAGGCACGGCCCCGGCTTCTGCGCCCAGTGCATCCCGCAGGCATTGCAGGACGATGGCATCGTCCACGCCTTCCACGCCCAGCAGGCCTTCCTTGCCGGGCTGGGGCTTCCGCTTTTCCTTGCCATGGATGGCGGGCACGTAGGCCTGCACCACGTTTTCTGCCCCCACCAGACCGGTGATGTAGGTGCGGATGCGGAACCCGGCGGCATCGGAATCGGTGAAGAGGATCAGGCCGTTTTTTTTCGCCAGGGCTTTCAGCAGCTGCTGGCGTTTTTTGTCCTTGTAGATGCCAAAGCCGTCTGTCAGCAGGATCATGGCATCGGTCAGGTGGGAAAGGCGGGCGGCATCGTATTTGCCCTCCACCACCAGCACCCGGTCGGTGTGCAGCAGTTCTCGTTCGCTCATCGTCCGCTCCCCGCCAGCGCCAGACGGCAGAGTGCTGCTTCCAGCAGGGTCTGCACATCCACGGGCTGGCTCTTCAAACTTTTATCAAGGTCCAGCAGCACCTGCAGGCAGGTCTCCAGCTGGCCCAGCGTGTAATGCGATGCCGTTTCGGCTGAGCGCTTGAGCCGGTAGTCGCTGCCCTTGTAGCCAAAATCCTTGAACACAGCGGTGTAGCTCTTCCGTTTGGAAGCCCCCAGCTTGACCCGGTACAGGTCTACATAGCTGCCGATCATTGCGCCGGTGATGGCAATGGGCTCCTGCTGTAAGCGCAGCAGGGTCTGCAGCTTTTTGCAGGCACCGGTGGCGTTCTTGGCGGTGATCATCCGGATCATCTCAAACACATCCGCTTCCAGGCTCACGGTGCCCATCTCAGCCACCATGGCGGCGGTAACGGTCTGGTAGCCGGAAAGGGCACAGAGCTTGTCTACCTCGTTTTCCAGCAGGAAAGGATCCTCGCCGCAGCGCTCCAGCAGGGCTGCGGCAGCGCCCTCGGGCAGGGTGGTATCCTGCGCCTTGGCCCGCTCAATGAGCATCATCTTCAGCTCATAGGGCTTGGGTTTGGAGAGCTCCTCGGCAAAGCCCAGCTTCTTGCATTCGGCAATCAGCTTTTGTGCCCGCTTGCCGGTCTTGAGCTTGCTGCGCTCCAGCTCGAACACACTGCCCAGCACCACCACGGCATTTTCCAGGCTGGCAAGGGTGCTGCACAGCTCGTCCAGATCCTTGTCGCCGTAGGCGGCGGGGTCAAGCTCGGGCAGTACAACCACGCGGCGGGTGCCAAAGAAGGAAATGGTGCCCGCTGCCATGATGAGCTGCTCGATCTCGGGCGCGGCACCGTCCAGCACGGTGGTCTCCTCATCCGTGTCAGCGCTCAGGATCCGGACGGCGGCAGACACTGCCTGCCGGACAAGATACCGTTCGCTGGAATAGAAATAGTAGACCGGACAGCCGCGGTCTGCCAGCTGACGCAGTTTGGCTTCCGTTGCCATGGCGGGGCCCCCTTTCAGAAAAGAATACTTTATAAGTGTACCCACCGGGGCGGGAAATGTCAATGCAGGAGGCAGAAGAAAAAACGACAGATGTCTTTTATCGCTTCCGCAAACGTGATATACTGAAAGAAAACGGCCTGTGCCGGAACGGAAAGGGAAAAACACGGATGAAACGAGCCTATTACAACTGCATCCTGCTGGACGGCACCGAACAGATGGAGTCAGTGGCGCACAACAATGCTGGAACTGGTGGTCTGCCGCGGCCGCGCCGTGCACAAGCCCGCTCCCAAGCGGAACAAAACGGTGGATGCCCTGCTTGACCCGTATCTGGCATAAATGCTATAATATCCTTAAATTCCGTCCGTGCCAGAGCGGGCGCTGAAAGGATGAAACGCTTACGAAACGCCCCAAGCTTACATTGCAGCTGCAATACAATTCGCCGGTGATCCTGACCTTTTTTCTGCTCTCCCTGGGGGCTTTGTTCCTGGGGCAGTGGACAGGCGGCTGGACCACAAAGCACCTGTTCTGCGTCTATCGTGGTTCTCTGAAAGACCCACTGTTTTACATCCGGCTCTTCGGCCATGTGCTGGGCCATGCCAGCTGGGATCATTTCCTGAACAATATGCTCCTGCTGCTGGTCATCGGCCCGCCGATGGAAGAAAAATATGGCAGCGGCCCCCTGCTCAAGGGCATTCTGCTCACGGCGCTCATCTCGGGTGTTCTGCAGTGTGTGCTCTTCCCCCATACCGCCCTGCTGGGGGCTTCGGGCATCGTGTTCATGCTCATCATGCTGGCATCGCTGTCGGGCTTCTCCGGCGGCATCCCGGTGACCATGCTGCTGGTGGCGGCACTGTATCTGGGCCAGCAGGTGTATGATATCATCTTTGCCCACGATAATGTGGCAAACTTCATGCACATCGTGGGCGGTGTGTGCGGCACAGCCTTTGGGTATGTATATGCCATGCTGCCCCGGAAACGCAGGAGACCGGCTGCCAGAAAAAAGCGATGATCAACAAACGACCCCGGAAAGCGCGAGAACAGCTTTCTGGGGTCGTTTTATGGGTTATAATTCGTTCAGGATTCGCCGCGCGGCACGGATAGTCTCCTCGCTGGTCTGCCAGACCTCAAACTCGGAGAAGCCGGGCAGGCCCATGGGAACACCTTCCCGCCGGAAGGTCATCCGGCTGTCCAGCACCTGCTTGCCGGACATGTGAAAGGCGTGCGCGCCTGTCTCAGCTGCCAGAGCCGGAAGATTGGCCGGGGTCACGCCCGCACCCACCAGGATCTCAAGGTCAGGTCCGGCGGCTTCCACCAGCCGACGGAGCAGGGAAGCGCCTGCCGGGGCGCTGGCGGCCTGCCCGCTGGTCAGGATGGTGCCAAGGTTCAGCGCTTTGGCCGCTTCCAGCGCCGCAAAGGGGTCTTTGCAGACATCAAAGGCGCGGTGCAGGGTGCAGACGACCGGACGGCCAGCGGCCTTTGCAGCGGCCCGGGCGGCCGCGTAGATGGGGCGCAGTGCGTCCACGTCCAGCTCCCCCTCCGGGGTCAGCACACCGGTCACAATGCCGTCCGCCCCCGCCTGCACCAGCGGACTTAGGAATGCCTGCCCTGCGGATAATCCATGCTGGCAGTTTTCCCCAAAAACGACAAATGTTTCCCGCGAGGGCATTTTGCATTGACGAGCTTAGAATAAACAGGTATAATGGAGACATCACAAAAATGAGAGGAGCAGACACAATGAAAAAACGTTTGTTCAGCCTGATTCTTGCCTTTGCACTTCTGCTGTCCGCCGTCCCGACGGTTTTTGCAGCGACGCATCACGAGGTCGTGATCGACGGCGTTGTCTACTGGGTCTATCCGGAGGAAGGCTATGCAGAAATCCACAGCACGGTGAGGGGAAGCCTGCCGCAAGTGCTGGAGATCCCGCAGTATGTGAACGGATACCCTGTTACGAGGCTCGACACCTTTGGCCTGGCCGATCTTGAAGGCGTTGTCGGCGTTATCCTGCCGGACACCATGACCTTTATCGACCATATTTCCATTGCCGGATTCGATCTGGTATTCGTCAGCTTGCCCAACAATGAGGTCAACATCGAGAAAAATTTCGTGGGGGCCCATGCCCTCGACTACTACTATCTGCCCCAAAACTTCTCTCTTTCGCCGGAGTGCAGCGCCTATGGCTCCAAGCTGTTTGCCAGTCACACCTGTGTCGGCTATGAAAAGCACAGAGCCTTTGCCCGCGACCTGATTCCGATGGACGCCCATCCGGATAGCCAGTATGTGCCGGCCAACAGCGGCGTGTTCCGCGTGGACGGCAACGAGCTGACGGCGATCTACCTTGTCAGCCTGCGCGATCCGTCCTTCAATGGCAATCTTTTCGTGATGGACTCTGCGGTCAACGGAATGCCGATCACCAAGGTGGAAGGCACCTGCAAAAATTACAACACCTCACTCGTTCTCGGCGACTATGTCCGCGTGGTGGAGGATGGCGCGTTCACCGAGGAGTGGGGCCAAATCATCAACGACCTTTACACGCCCGCATGCCTTGAGCGTCTTCCTGCAAATCTTCCTGTTAAATCCGGCATTACCACCGTCTACGGCACGACCGGTACTTATGCCGAGCAGTACGCAAAGGAGCACGGGCTGAAATTCCTCGACATGGCAAAGACGCCCTTCGTCGACGTTCCGGAAAACGAATGGTACTTCCCATATGTCCATGATGTCTACTGGCTC
>ERZ827522.1640-NODE-1640-length-18382-cov-3.040487_pt1 | contig 18382 bp, 17 predicted proteins | sample MGYA00519580_ERZ827522 | MGnify/ENA primary metagenome ERZ827522 (study PRJEB31778, sample SAMEA3449340) | human gut metagenome | biome: human gut; feature: human-associated habitat; material: faeces | place: United Kingdom | collected 2010/2012 ... | reverse complement strand
GGTCCTTGAGCTGAGCCGTGGAAAACAGCGAGGTGTCGATTTTATAATCCGCCATTTCATACAACGGCGCCAGAATCTCCCGTTCCTGCAGAATGGCTTCATCCGTGGATACCTTAGACGCGATGCTGATGGGATGGCGACGGCGCGTTTCCTTGTACCGCCGCTCCAGCACATCGTTGCGCGCGTCCAAAAACAATATTTTATAGTTCACCCGCCCGGCTTTCAGCTGGCCAAGCGCATTTAGAATATCCTCGGAGGATTTTCCGCCCCGGATGTCCAACACAACAGCCACGCGCTCCAGCGTATTTTCACTCTGCTGGGCAAATTCCATCAGCTTCGCCAGAAGATTCGCCGGAATGTTATCGATGCAGAAAAAGCCGATGTCCTCCAGCGCGTGCATTGCCAGCGATTTGCCCGCGCCCGAAAGCCCGGTCACGATCAATAGGTTCATACGTCCCTTTACCCCATTTTTATTTTACGACTCTGACTTCCTTTTCCAGCTGGAAGCCCGTTTCGTCTGTCACGATCTTGCACACTGTATCCGCAAGGCACAGTACATCCGCGCAGGTGGCGTTGCCCGTGTTCACAATAAAACCGCAGTGCTTTTGGCTCACCTGCGCGCCGCCGATGGCGTATCCCCGCAGCCCGCACTGGTCAATGAGCGCTCCGGCATATGCGCCCTCCGGGCGCTTGAACGTGCTGCCCGCACTGGGCATATCCAGCGGCTGTTTCTCCATGCGGCGGCGGGCGTAATCTGCCATCCGCTCCCGGATGGGGCCTGTGTCGTCTTCCCGCAGCGTAAACGTCGCGGACAGGATGCACCACGGCTCGCGCTCAAAAACAGATGTGCGGTATCCAAGCTGCAGCTCGCCGGCCTGAAGTGTCCGCTCCGCGCCGGTTTCATCCAGAAACGTTGCGCAGGCAAGCACATCCTTTACCTCGCCGCCGTAAGCGCCCGCGTTCATATATACGGCGCCGCCCACACACCCTGGGATGCCGTAGGCGAATTCCAGGCCGGACAACCCTTCGTTTGCGGCCGCGATGCACACCTTTGAGAGAGCGGCCCCCCGCCTGCGCCGTCACAGAGAGCCCGTTGCATTCGATGTTCCCCAGCACCTCGCCGATGTGGATGACCACGCCGTCGAACCCCTCGTCCGCGAACAGGATGTTCGTGCCCTTGCCCAACAAATAATACCGCACGCCCGCCTGGCGGCAGACGGCAATGGCCCGCGCGAGCTGCCGCTTATTCTGCGGCTCACAGAACAAAGCCGCCGGGCCTCCGATCTGGAAGCTGGTATGGCGCGAAAGCGGTTCGCGGGCAGCGCATGGGATGGATGCCTGGCGGAAAGCCGCAGCGATCTCGTTCAAGTGCTCCATGGGGAATCCCTCCAAAATCATTGATGCTGCGTGGCAAGCCCGGCCGCACCGATAATGCCCGCGTCATTGCGCAGCTTTGCAGTGACGATTTTCGTACGCCGCATGCCCTCTCGGGCGTAATCTTCCTGGTCCACTACCGCCTGCACGGGCGCAAGAAGCGTATCGCCTTCCTTGGATACGCCGCCGCCGATGCAGATGATCTCCGGCTGAAAGATATTGATCAGGTTCGTCAGGCCGCAGGCAACGTATTCCACAAAGTTCTGCACCACCTGCGTGCCCAGCGCATCGCCCGCACGCATCGCGTCAAAAGCCGTCTTGGCATTCACGCGCGCAGGGTCGCCGTGCACATAGCTCCACATGATGTTATCCTTATGCTGTTCCATCGCGGCCAGTGTATCCTCAGCCAGCGCACGGGCGGAAGCATATTTTTCCCAGCAGCCGCGCCGCCCGCACATACAGGGGCGCCCGCCCTTGACGATAACCGTATGCCCGATCTCCGCGCCCGCGGAGTTGAAGCCGGAAAATATCTTTCCGTCAATGATGATGCCGCCGCCGATGCCCGTGCCCAGCGTAACGGCAATGGCGTACTTTGCTCCCTGCGCCGCACCTGCGATGTATTCGCCGTAGGCTGCGGCATTTGCATCGTTCTCAATGTACACGCGGCACGGCAGCAGCTTTTCCATTGCCGATACCAGCGGCCAGTTACGGTAGCCGAAGTTGGCGTTGAACTCCACGACGCCTGTATGCGGGTTCACACTGCCCGGCGTGCCGATGCCCACGGATTCGATCTGCGCGGCCATGTCCAGTCCTGCCCGCTGTGCGAGCTGGCTGCACAACGCGGCGATCTCCGCTTCCACCTCATGCTCAGGCCGCGGCAGATTTGTCTTGCAGGAAACGCTGTCCACGATATGATGTGCTTCATCTACAAGGCCCGCCTTGATATTTGTGCCGCCCAAGTCGACACCGATGGTATATGTTTTCATTCTTCTTTACTTCCTTCCAGCAGGTCTGCGACCGGCTTTTGATGTTCTTTCAGCACAGTGATCAGGTTTTCCCGGCTTGCGTTCACCACAAGCTCCTCCGGAAAATGGATCTCGCGCAGCATGGGCAGCACCGTATCGAACTGGCCCAAATGATAAATGGAATGCGCGTCGGAATTCACGGCGATCTTTGTGCCGTTGCGTTTGCAGGCAAGCGCAAGCTCACGCATGTTTTCCTCGTTGCCCGGACGGACAACAGCGGAATTCGCGTTGATCTCGACCACCTTGCGGCAGCGGGCAAAAGCCTTTGTCACGGCGTCGTAATCATAGCGGTGCCTGCGGCTTTCCGAATGGCCGATGCAATCCACATAAGGGCTTTGCGCAACGTTCAGCCACAGCTGCGTGGCTTCGTCCTCAGAAAGCGAAGGGCATAATGTATCGCTATGGATAGACGCGATCACCCAGTCGAGCTGCATCCGCTCAAATTCCTGCGGCTCGATATCAAGACTGCCGTCTGTGCCGCGCACATTCGCTTCCACTCCCTTGAGCAGCCAGATGCCCTCGATGCGGCTGGGAAGCGTTGTCAGATTGTAAAAATACCAAGGGTGCGGCGCGTCCGGCATAGACGGGCCGTGGTCGGTGAGCGCCGCGGCAAACATCCCAAGCTCACAGGCGCGCCGCGCCATCTCCGTGACGGTATTGAACGCATGGTTCGATACCATTGTATGCATATGAAGGTCTGCAATGATATTCATGAAGGAATTTGTTTCTCTTTCTCGTTAAATTCATGTAAGCAGCTCAGCGCAGGGACGGATCATCCTCGTCCAGCCCCAGGCGGGCAAGCAGCTCGCGCGCCGCATTGTAGCCCATTTTTTTCTGGCGGTTGTTGATGGCCGCCGCCTCCAGGATCACGGCCAGATTGCGGCCGGGCATTACGGGTATCACCGTGCAGGGCAGTTGGATGCCCATAATATCCGTCGTATCTGTCTCAAGGCCTGTGCGACTGTAATTCTTGGTCTTGTCCCACGGCTCCAGCTCCACCACAAGATCCACTTTTTCGCTCATCTTTACCGCGCCGCTGCCGAATACGCGCGCCACATTGATGATGCCCACTCCGCGCAGCTCGATAAAATGGCGGATGTTCTCCGGGGCCGTGCCCATGATCTGGCGGTTAGAGACCTTGCGCAGCTCCACCGCGTCGTCCGCAATCAGTCGGTGCCCGCGCTTCACGAGCTCCACGGCTGTTTCGCTCTTGCCGACGCCGCTCTCGCCCAGGATGAGAATGCCCTCGCCGTAAATCTCTACAAATACGCCGTGCCGCGTGATGCGCGGCGCCACCTCGACGCTCAGGTTCGAAATCAGCGCGCTCATCAGACTGGATGTATTTTCTGTGGATCGCAGCACGGGTACTTCATACTGGGAAGCGAACTCCAGCACCTCGTCGAACACGGAAAGGTTGCGCGTTACGATAAGCGCAGGCGGCTTTGCCGCGAACAGCGTGTGGATATGGCTGCGGCGTTCGCTTTCCGGCAGCGTGGTAAGATAACCCACTTCGGCGTTGCCGAATATCTGGATGCGGGTGGGGTCAAAGTATTCGTCATAGCCTGTCAGCAGCAGGCCCGGGCGGTTCACATCCGCCGTATAGATAGGGATATTTTTCAGCTCCGTGGGAGTGTAGACCACTTCCAGGCGCAGCTTTTCCACGACCTTGTCCAAAGAAACACTGAACTGCGGCATAGGAACGTCCTCCTTTATCCTATAGGATTCCATTGATAATTCTATTATATATGATTGGAAGAGAGATATCAATTTTGTTTTTGTACAGCCATACGCTTTCTTTCCGAACGATTTTTTGTTATACTGATAATTGTATGGGAACAGCACACCCAAAAGGAGTAATCATTTATGAAGGTAGCTATTTTTACAGAGACCTACTTCCCCTTCATCAGCGGCGTCGTGACGCATATCAAGACGTTGAAGGAGAGCCTGGAGCACGCAGGGCATGAGGTGCTCATCGTCACCACCAGCCCCAAGGCCGTATGCCATTATGTTAAGGATGGTGTTTTGTACTGCCCCGCCATCCCCCTCAAACGCATTTACGGGTATGGACTGTCCAACCCTGTCAACATCCAGCGCCTGCGCATCATTCAGGATTTTGACCCGGACATCATTCATATCCACACCGAGTTCAGCATGGGTATCTTTGCGCAGTTTGCCGCGCGCAAGCTGAAAAAGCCCATCGTCTACACACTGCACACGATGTATGACGATTACATGTTCTATGTCGCGCCGGAACGGTTCCAGAACATGGTCAAGCCGGCCGCTCATGTTTATTTCCGCAAAGTGGCCAACAAGGCCACTGAGATCATCGGCCCGTCTCTGAAGGTAGTGGAGTTCCTGCGCCGGTGCGGCGTAGAGCGGCACATCAATATTATCCCAAATACAGTGGATCTTTCCGACTTTATGCCCGAAAACGTCTCGCGCGACGACGTTGCCGCCATCCGGGCAAAGCTGGGCATCCGTGACGGGGATACGGCCATGTGTTTTGTGGGCCGTCTGGGCAAGGAAAAAAGCATCGACGTGCTGGTGGAGTTTTTTGCCGCGCATTTCCGCGGGGACGACGCTTACAAGCTGTTCATCATAGGAGACGGCCCGGAGAAGGAAAATCTGGAACGGCAGATCGCCCGTCTGGGCGTAGGTGCTCAGGTTCGTTTGCTTGGCCGCATTGAGCACCAGTTCCTGCCGCCCTATTACCATGCATGCGACCTTTTCACCACCGCTTCATTGTCCGAAATGAATTCCATTTCCATGCTGGAGGCTATGGCCAGTGGACTGTACGTGATCCAGCGGCTGGACATCTACAACAAAAACCAGATCACCCCCGGCGAAAACGGCAACGTCTTTAACACGGCGGAGGAAATGGCTGCGCTGCTGCGCGAGGAAGCCGCTCTTACGCCTGAGCAGCGCGCACTGCGCCGCCAAAAGGTAACAGCGTTTACGCAGCGCTACGGCGAAAAAGAGTTCATCCGTGCGGTGCTCAACGTATATGAGCGCGCAATGGCCGAATATAAAGCCAAGATGAAGATAAAAGCAAAAGCAAAAAGCAAAGGAGTCAGATAATCATGCAGCATTATGACGTTGCGATCATCGGAGGCGGCATCGGCGGACTGATGAGCGCTTACGAGCTTGCCACAAAAGCGCCTGGGGCAAAGGTCGTTCTGTTCGAGAAAGGACACGACATCGAAAAGCGGGCATGCCCCATCGTCACCGGAAAAGCCCCTACCTGTATCAAATGCCCCTCCTGCGCCATTATGGAGGGCCTTGCCGGAGCAGGTGCTTTTTCCGACGGCAAATACGTCATTTCCACAGAATACGGCGGCTGGCTGCCGGATTTTCTGCCTCCCGAACAGGTTTTGGATTACATCGAGCAGGCAGACGGTATTTTGCAGCACTTCGGCGCGCCTGCAGAGCGCTTCATGCCCAACAACGAGCTGAAGAAAAAATGCCTGGAGTATGACCTGCATATGGCGCAGGCCCAGCTCAAGCATCTGGGAACGGACGCCAATTTCGAGACCATGCGAAAAATGGCGGCTTTTCTGAAGGAACATGTAACCATTCTGACGGATACCGACGTGACCGATGTGGACAAAGCCGCTCATACTGTGCATTATGAAGGCAAAGGCGTACAGGACAGCGTCACGGCGGAGCATATCATTTTTGCCGTCGGCCGTGTGGGCAGCCGCTTTTTTGCCAAATGGTGTTCTCAAAACGGTATTCCGCTGAAAAACAACCAGGTGGATATCGGTGTTCGCGTCGAGCTTCCCAGCATGGTATGGGATGATTTTTCCCATAAGATCTACGAGCCAAAAATCTGGTACCGTTCCAAGCAGTACGGAGACGTCACGCGCATGTTCTGCTTCAACGAGCGTGGGCAGGTGGTTATGGAAAACACCTCCGGAGTTCTCACGGTCAATGGCCACGCCTATGTGGATGAAGCCAAAAAGAGCCAGAATTCCAACTTCGCGCTGCTTTCTACCATCCGGTTTACCGAGCCGTTCAAGGAACCTATCGAATATGCCCGCAGCGTCGCAGGGCTTGCAAACCTCATCAGCGGCGGCAGCGTGCTGGTGCAGCGCCTCGGCGACCTGATGGCCGGACGCCGCACAGATGAAAAAAGGCTGGCCCAGAGCACCGTGCGTCCTACACTGAATGCAGTCGCCGGAGATCTGAGCCTTTGCCTGCCCAAACGTCAGTTGGACAACATTGTGGAAACGCTGGCCGCGCTGGACAAGATCGCGCCGGGTACGATGAATTACGACACGCTGCTTTACGGTGTGGAATGCAAATACTATTCCGCCCGTCCCGACTGCACCGATTTTGAACTGGATGGCTGCGAAAAGATCTATGCTGTGGGCGACGGCACCGGCTTCACCCGCTCGCTCAGCCAGGCGGCCGCCCACGGCCTGTATGTGGCAGATAAGATCCTGCGGGATTAAGCCTTTCCCGGCCCCTAAAAGAAAAGCGGCCGCCCCGGAGTATTCCGGGGCGGTTTTTTGTTTTTAGCACAGACGCATGCGCAGGGCCTTTACACGGGTTTCAGCTCTGATGAAAAGTCCACCGTTGCAATGTCGTACAGTGTCCCCGCACGAAGCAGCGCTTCGCAGGCTGCGGTATCATACAGCTTCAGCCACCATGCATAATGGAACGTATCGTTTCCTCTGGCAAATGTCGCTTGGTTGAGCATCTCGGCTTCCCGGTTCAGGTAAGCGTTGATCTCCCGTGTCATTTCCGCTTCTTCTTTGTCCGCAACGGGGGCTCCGTCTACCGTTACATCGTCCAGCTTTCCGGTCAGACACACTTCAAGATGCGGTGCGCCGCCTGCAGTGGAAGCTGTACGCGTAAGCTGCAGCTGCTGTGTCCGGAATGATACGACCCGTCCCTCGATCTGTGTGTTCACTGTAAGCTGCCGTGCCTTCCCATTCAGCAGAAGAAACATCTGCATTGCAGCGTCCTCCAAAACAGCATAGGGTGCGCCGCTGCGAAACAGCACCATTTGCCGGACCCCGCGAAACTCCTTCTCTTCTTTGGAAAATGAAAACACGGGAAGATATCCGTCCAGACCGCCTGTTCCCGAAAGATTGATCTCAAAAATGCTTTGCGTACGATCCTGCTCATCGGCTCCCATTCCGATCAGCCGTTCGCCTTCTCTCACTACATCGCTGATCACGTCCTCGCATTCAGACAGCTCTTCCGCCGTCAGCGGCGTTAAAAACGCAGCAAGATTTGGACGCGCGGCGTTTTCGTCTGCAAAATAAGAAAGGTACGGCGTTACATTGCGCGCGGCGCCGGGCCCCAAAAGCAAAATCTCATTCTGGGCATAAAACGGTTTTTTGTTTTGCTGCTGTTCCGCCTTGTACAGAGCTTCTTCAATGCTCTTTCCCTGCGCCGTATAAATTTTAGCCTGCCCTTCCACCGAGGCCGTATCAGAATTCGGCGCACAGGTGAACACCACCAGTCCAGCCTGCACCTGCCCGCCGGACTCGTCCAGGTACACCATCTTCACAATGGCGCGTTCCCCCAGACTGCGGCTTTGCTTACAGCCGCACAGCAGCATCAAAAGCAGTGTCAACGCAATTATTTTATACGCGTTTTTTTGCATAGAAGCCCTCCATTACACAGCCGTACACCACCGTACATGCCAGCAGCACGGCCGTACCTGCCGTGAATACCGCGCGCAGCGTCTCAGGCGGCGCGCCCGCACATACGGCCAGCAGCACGGCAAGCAATCCCACAGCATATCCGCAGGTTTTGCCTCCGCGCTGGCTATGGGGCAGCAGCGGTGTAAGGGCGCTCTGCACGCCGTAGGCGAGCGCTGCTACCTTACACAGCTCCGCCAGCATCCACGCAGCAATGTGCAGAGCATCCAGACGGCGGAATACAGAAATGCTGCCCAGACGTGAAAGCGTATGGATGGTCTGCTGCTGCAGCTGCGCTTTCATACCCAAAACCGCCTCGGAGCAGAACGTCAGTCCGATATAAAATACGCACAGCAGCGCCAGCGTTTTGAGCAGAGGCCGGCGCTTCTCCCGGTTTGCATGCAGGCTCAGCAGACAGAACAACGGCAATTCCGGCGGCAGCGTAAAGCCGCGCGCGGCCGTCCGCAAAACCTCTGGAAAATCAAATGGCTGAAAGGTAAGGTTCGACAGATGCATGCCGCCCAGGTTGGAGACCAGCATCAGTGCCATAGAGAGTAAAAAGAGGCCTGCGGCCAGACCGAGCACACGTACGATGCTTTCCAGCCCGCACCGCAGCGCATAAAACACCACAAGAAGAAACAGCCCGTATACCAACAGCTGCGGCATCGGCTCGTCGCTCACATAGCGAAAAAATGCCTCGGAACGCACCATCGCTGCCGCTCCCCCGGCGGCGAACAGCACCGCCGAAAGCGTGAGCAGCGCCTTGGACCCAAACGTAACGCCGCCCTTCAGCGTGGTGAAGGCTTCGCGCCGCAGCAACCCCAGCACGGGCAGAAGCAGTATGCTGACCACAGCCGTGTTGAGGACAGCGGCCAAAATCGCAATCTGCGCGCCCGCCGAGCCCCCGGAGGTAAATGGGCGCACAGCCATATCCACCGCCAATGAGAGGAACACCAGTGTACAGAGCTGTTTTGCGCTCACTGTTGTATGCTCGTTCATTGCGTCTCCCCCGTTTCCTTTCCGGGCAGCTGGTCAATGGAAAAATCTGCCCGCGCCAGCGTATGCCAGTTGCGCCGCAGCAGGCCGTCCCTCCAAAATGCACTGCTGCCCGGCGCGATGGGCGCTGTATACGGGATACCGAAAGAATTCATACCGCACATCCCCAGCAGCATACAAAACAGCAGCGTAACGATACCCAAAGGCCCCAGGAGGCCGCCGGCCAATATATACAGGATGCGCAGCACTGTGATCGGCTCGTACAGCGATGGCACTACAAAGGTGCAGATCGCTGTCATTGCGGCCACGATGACCACCGGCGTGCCCACAATGCCTGCGCTGACGGCAGCATCCCCTACGATGAGCGCCGCCACAAGGCTTACCGAATGGCCGATGGGCTTGGGCAGACGCAGCCCTGCCTCCCGCACGATCTCCAGCAGAAAATTGACAAACAGTGCTTCCATAAACAGCGGCAGCGGCGTGGCAAGCTCCGCAGACGCAACTTTGTACAGCAGTTCCGGCGGCAGCAGCTCCGGCGTGAAATTCGCAACGGACACGAATACGCCCGGCAGCATCACCGCGATGAGGAACGCAGAGTATTTCAGAATGCGGATAAGCGATGCAAAGTATGCTTTTTCGGAATAGTCGTCCATGCTCTGAAAATTCTCATTGAAAAAATAAGGCACGATCATAGCGAAAGGGCTTCCATTCGCCATGATAATGATTTTCCCCTCGCAGATTTTTGCGCAGGCAGTATCCGGCCGTTCCGTGTATCCTACCGATTGAAAAAATGAAAATCGGCTTTTCTGCAAAAACGCCGCCAGATAACCGGTATCGAACAAAAACGGCAGCTTAACCGATTCCAGCCTGCGCTTCACAGTGGAAAGCATCTGCTTCGGGACAAGCTGTGTGTTGTATAAAAGCGCAATTTCCGTTTTGGTATGTTCCCCCACTGTCATCGTTTCCACCATCAGCTCACCGCTGCGTATCAGACGCCGCATCAAGCTGATGTTCACACGAAGCGGTTCTGTAAAGCCTTCCCGCGAGCCACGGACATTCCCTTCCCCGCTTGGCTCCTGCACCGAGCGGAACTGCATGCTCTGTGTAGAAAGAACCAGCCCCCGTGCTACGCCGTCGATCAGAATGACACTGGTGCCCGCCGTTAGCTGCGCACGCGCATCTTCCACACAGACAACGCTTTTGCTCTCCAGCGGAATGGCCGTCTGCTTGAGGATATAGTCAAACAGCTCTTCCGGAGTCTCCGGCTGAACGTCCGGCTTACTCAAAACGTCGAGCATCATGATCCAGAGCCGCTCTATACTGGAAAGCCCCTCAAACATGCAAATACAGGCCGGATATCCCATCAGTGTGATATCCTTTGTATAAAAATCCGTCGCTGTGCCGAACAGCCCCTTGAGCGCGAGCTTGTTGTCCAAAAGGCTTGTCGTTAATGTCTGTTCCAAATGCATCCCCTCCCGTGCCCTTAGTATGGCGGGAGCAGGATAAATTTAGTCAAACCGGGCAACATTCAATAACAGCGGCCCGCTGTGGGCCAATACATTGAAAAGGAGTCCGCCATGGCAATCCTGCTGTTCCGCACCTTGCTCGTTTATGTGCTCATTATCGGCGCAATGCGCCTGATGGGCAAAAAACAGCTCGGCGAGCTGCAGCCCTCCGAGCTTGTTTCCACAATTTTGATTTCCAATCTTGCTTCTATCTCAATTGAATCGCCGGAGCTCCCGCTCATCGGAAGCGTGGTTCCCGTGTTCATCATTGTCGCAACGGAAATACTCCTGTCCGCGCTGTGTGTGCGGTCCCGCCGCGCTGCAAAGCTGGTCTCCGGCAGCCCGCGCGTCATCATCCGGAACGGCGTGATCGACCAAGCCACTTTGTTCGATCTGCGCTTTACCGTGGACGACCTGCTGGAAGCGCTGCGGGGCAAGGACGTATTTGAGCTTTCAGATGTCGCTTTCGCCATTGTGGAAACCAATGGAAGCGTGAGCGTGCTGAAAAAGTTTCCGCGCGATACGCCCTGCAACGAAGACCTTCACATTGAACCGCCCACAGCAAAGCAACCGTCGCTTCCTTTGCTGGTGGACGGCGTGCTGAATCCCGTCAATATGCGGCTTTACTCTGTGGATGCGGACTGGATAGACGCTCAGTGCCGCAATGCGGGGCTCGCACGGAAGGACGTGCTTTTATTTTTGTGCAACGACGCCAAAGAGACGAGTATCGTAAAAAAAGAAAGCCGGTAAAAACCGGCTTTCCGCATCGTTTTTAAGGAGATGTTTTCATGCGCAGGATACGCATTGCGATCTTTATTCTGCTGCTTGCCGCAGCGCTTTCGGCCGCCAGCCACTTTGCAGTTTTTCGTGTAACACAATCTGTCCAGGCCCAGCTTTCCGGGATACGCGCAGCCGCAGGCGCGCAGAATTACGAAAACGCCGCACACCAAATCGACGCATTGCTGGAATACTATGAAACACGCCAGCATCTGCTGGAATTCTTCATCCGGCGTGAAACCGTCACATCCGCTTCAGTCAGCCTGCATGGCCTGTCAGCCTATGCGAACGGCGAAACCACACAGGACCTGTTCAGCGAGATCGACAAAGCAAGCGAGCAGATCCATGCCATGGAGCATTTATTTTTCAGCATCTTCTGACGCGGTGTCACGTCCCTGTGTGGCACGCTTATTCAGCAGGTCCTTCAATTCGTCCATAAAGGTGTTGATATCTCCGAACTGGCGATATACCGACGCAAAGCGCACATAAGCTACTTCGTCGATATTTTTCAGCTCCTGCATGGCAAGTTCGCCCACATGAATGGACGTGATCTCCCGCTCGTAGGAATTGAGCAGCGCCTGTTCGATATTGTCCACGGCGTCCTCCAGCATCTGATACGACACCGGCCGCTTTTCGCAGGCCCGCATCATCCCGTTCAGCAGCTTCTGACGGTTGAACGCTTCACGCGACTTATCCTTTTTCACCACCATAAGAGGCACGGTCTCCACGATCTCGTAGGTGGTGAACCTTTTTTGACATACAAGACACTCCCGGCGGCGGCGGATGCGTTCTCCGTCGTCAGCCGGCCGGGAATCGATCACTTTGGAGTCTATCTCACCGCAATAAGGACATTTCATGGGCACTGCTCCTTTTCCGAGCCGGATGCTACGGAGCATCCGGCATAAATTTTGTTCACCATCGCCGCAGAAGCCAGCAGCTCATCCATTGAGGAAAAACCGCTTCGGTACAGCTCGATGATGATGTCTCCCGCAAAACCGCCGCGCCTGAGTTCCCTGAAAAACGGTTCAAGTGCCAAGCCGCCCGTACCCGGCGCTGTACAGTCGTTTTGCTGTGTATAATCGCTCAAATGGACATGCGCGATTTTTCCGCGCATCGCATCCAGCATTTCCTCCAGCTGCACTCCGGCACGCCGCTGCTGCTTTACATCCAGAACAAATGAGACATCGTCCCCCGTATATTCCCGCATTTGACGCACATATTCCGGCAGGCCGCATTTGCAGCGCACCACGTTTTCCTGACAGAAATCAACGCCATATTCCCGCGCTGTCCTGCGCAGCAGCAGATAATTTTCGCAATGCCTTTGAAACGGAAACGGCGTCTGCCTGTAATCGCCGTGGAACACCACGCGTGGGATTCCCAGCACACGGCATACCTCAAAATAACGCCGATAGATACGCAGGCCGTCCTCCAACCTGCCGCCGTATTCAGAAGCGAAGAAAAATGTTTCCATCCCCGACGTAAAGGGGTGCAGAGCGGCGGCGCGCATGCCCGCATCCTGAAGGACCGACCGCAGGCGCTCTGTATAAGAAAGCTCCAGTTCACTGAATGTGTTGAGAAAGATCTCCACCGTTTCCACGCCTGCGCCGCGCAGTGCGGACAGCGCCTCTGCTGTTTCCTGCGGGTAAAAGCAGGAAGTGGATATTCCGCACTGCATGGTCAAAACACCTCGCTTGATTGCTCTTATTATGGCACAGTCCCGGCCTTTTTGCAAGCAAAAAGCGGACGCATCCAAGATACGTCCGCTTGGTATTCCCTATTCAGGCCTTTTTCTTGCGGGGCTTCGCTTTTTTGTGCAATTCCCATTCCACCCACAGCGGGCCGGCAATACAGATTGTGCTGTAAACACCGGAGATCATGCCAATGATGAGCGGGAACGCAAATGTAAAGATACTGTCCAACCCGAACACCACAGACACGACGCATACAGTACCCAACGCCAGCAGCGTGGAAATGGTCGTATTGATGGAGCGGCGCAGGCTCTGATTGATGCTGTTGTTCACAAGCGTGGCAAAATCCATCGAATTACCGTACAACTGGCGGTTCTCACGCACACGGTCATAAATAACGACTGTATCATTGATGGAATAACCCAAGATCGTGAGCAGTGCCGCAATAAAGTTCCCGTTGAGGGGGATGCGCATGACGACGAACACGCCATATACCACGATCAGGTCATGCACCAGAGCCACAACAGCCATGCTGCCCGCAGGCCAGCCGCCGATTTTCTTAAAGCGGACGGCGATGTAGACCAAGATCAACAGCGAAGCCGCCACAACGGCCACGATGCTCTTGGCAAAGAACTCCTTACCGATGGTCGGGTCCACATTATTCAGCGAAAGCTGGCGAAAGCTGTTATCCGAATAGTTTTCTTCCAGCCTGACACTCAAGGCTTCCACTGTGGCGGTTTCCACCGTCTGTGTGCCCGGCATGGAAATCGTCAGCGTCTGTGCGTCGGACGCAATGCTGCTGCCGGTCTGCAGCGTTACGTTGCTGCCCAACGTACTTTCAATATCCTTTTGCACCGCAGAGATATCCAGCTCACCCGTATAGCTGTAGGTAAGCATCGCGCCGCCTTTGAACTGGATATCCATTTCAACGCCGAAAATCACGCTGAACAGAAGAATGAATACGATCAGCACGGCGGAAAAGATGAAGAACTTTTTGCGGTTCCCAACGATGTCATACTGTTTTTTCATTCTTTACCCCTCCATACAAAACCGGGTTGCGCATGCATTTCAGCTTGGAGATGCCCTTCAGCATCACGCGCGTGCAGATAACGCCGAACACAAAGTTCAGCAGCACGCCCACCAGCAGCGTATACCCGAAGGAATAGATCGTGCCCGCCGTAGAGGGGCCGAAGGCAAAGAAGATCGGCTTGAGCATCCTGGCGAAAAAGCCGTCTGTGGGGCCAAACGCACCCATCAGCATCACCGCGACGATGATGACCGTGACGTTGCCGTCGATGACCGGCGCAAGGCCGCGGTCGAAGCCGGCGCGGATGGCGCCGTCGATGCTCTTGCCGGAGCGGATCTCCTCCTTGATGCGCTCGGCGGCGATGACGTTGGCGTCAACACCCATACCGATGGCAAGGATGATGCCCGCGATGCCCGGCAGCGTCAGCGTGAAGCTGTTGAGCACAGAGAAATAGCCGGATACGAATGCCAGCGTCATGGCCGTCTGCCCCAACAGCGCAATAACCGCCACCGCGCCGGGCAGACGGTAATTCGCAATCATGAACAGCGCCACCAGCACGAACGCGACCACGCCTGCGATCACCATGGCCTGCAGCGAGTTTGCTCCCAGGCTGGGGCTGATCGTGCTGTAATTCTCGGCCGTAAGCGCAAACGGCAGCGCACCGGAATTGATCTTGTTTGCCAGAGAGATGGCTTCGTCGCGCGTCTTGTCATCCGAACCGTTCAGTGTGATCATGGCGTTTCCGTCCGTGATTGCAGAGTTAACGGTGGGATAAGAGATCATCGTGTCGTCCATCCAGATAGAGATGGTTCCCTTGGACTCCGAAAGGCGCGTGGTGGCCTCGGCAAAGCTCTCTTTGCCGGAATCGTTGAGTTCCAGCGAAACATAATACTGGCCGTATGTAGCGCTGTTCGCATTGTTGTCCACGGCAGCGGTCGCGCTTTTGATGTCCTTGCCCTCAAGGATGATGTTCTCCGCCGTCACACCTGTGGGCTTGCCCTCGCTGTCCACTTCTTTACCCTCGCGGAACGTGAGCACCGCAGTGGCGCCGATCTCCTGGATCGCGGACTCGGGGTTGAAATCCGTCTCACCTTCCTTCCACGGGAAACGAACGATGATACGGTCCTTATTGTAATCCGTATACACTTCGTTGTCCGTGATGTTCAGGTTCACAAGGCGCTGCTGGATGACGGACTCCGCCGCGGCCATCTGCTCGTCCGTTGCGTCATAGCCGTCGGCCGGCATGAACGTCACGTCCACGCCGCCTCGGATGTCGATGCCGAAGCGGATGTCCTGCGCGCCCTTCACCCAAATTTTTGTTGTGTCGCCATACTGCGTGCTGATGCCCAGGAACGCGGTAAACGCGAACACGACGATCAGGACCGCAACAACAAAAAATTGCCAGGGTTTCCCTTTTGTCTTCATGGTGTTCCTCCAGAAATGAAATTATCTATCCTACCGCGGCGCGGGGCCCAGGCGCAAAGCGCCGGGACATCACTGCCGCTGCAATAGCTTTTCCAGCGTGGCGATACGCACACACACGCACAACAGCCGGGAAGCTGTCTCCAGCTCATCTAGCGGCGGGAACGTGGGCGCGATACGGATGTTGCTGTCCTGCGGGTCCACGCCGTAAGGATAAGCGGCCCCGGCATCCGTCAGCACAACGCCTGCTTCCCTGCACAGCTGGACCGTACGTTTGGCACATCCGCCGAGCGTATACAGGCTGAGGAAATAACCTCCGTTGGGCTTTGTCCAGCGGGCAATACTTCCACAGCCGGAGAGGCCCTCGTCCAATATCGCGAGCACGGCCCTGAACTTCGGCTCCAGAAGCGCACGGTGCTTTTCCATATGGGCGGCCAAACCATCCATATCCTTCAGAAAACGTATATGACGAACTTGGTTCAGCTTATCAAAGCTGATGATCATCGGGAACATGTTTTTAAGGATATAGTCGATGTTGCGGCGGCTGGCGGCCATTGCAGCTACGCCTGCGCCCGGGAATGTCACCTTGCTCAGTGAACAGAACATCAAGGCACGGTCCTCATGGCCGACCTTGCGGCATTCTTCCAGCATGTTCAAGATCACGTCATGGGTATCGGTCAAATGATGCACGCAGTATGCATTGTCCCACATGATCTTGAAATCAGGCGCGGCGGTTTCCATCGCGGCCAGCCGGCGCACGGTTTCATCACTGTAACTGTATCCGTCCGGATTGGAATACAGCGGCACGCACCAGATTCCCTTTACCGCCTCATCCTTCACAAGCGCTTCCACACAGTCCATATCCGGCCCTGTGGGAAGCATGGGAACGGTGATAAGCTCAAATCCGAAATATTCCGTCACACGGAAGTGACGGTCGTAGCCCGGCGCAGGGCACAAAAATTTAGGCCTGCCGCACGCATTCCACGCGGCAGGGCTATCGGCAAAGCCCAGGCGCCATCCCAGGTCGATCAGGTAATACATCATATTCAGGCTGGAGTTTCCGCCCACGATCACCTCATCCGGCTGTGCGCCCAGAATATCGGCAAAAAAGCGGCGTGCCTCCGGCATGCCTTCCAGGTTGCCGTAATTGCGCGAATCGATCCCCGTCTCACCTTTGTAATCCGTGATGGTAAGCAGGTCCATCGAAAGATCCAACTGGTCCGGCGCGGGTTTCCCGCGTGACATATCAAGCTTCAAACCTTTCGCCGCATACTCCTCATAAATCTTGCGCAGGCTGTCCAGTTCCTGCGCGCACTGCCGGCTGTCCATAGCAAAATAATCTGCCATGTTTCTTTTCCCCTCTCTCGTCCATTTCCCTCATGCGATACTTTCCCGGAGCGTCCCCAAAGCCGGAACGCTTCAACTGTGCGGCACGTCAAAAAAGCAGGCCGGCACAAGATATTATTATAATATAAACGGCGCGATTGTACAAGTTGAAACGCAATTTTCCCTCCATTTTACGCAAAAAAGTTACAGCGCGCAACGCGCGCTGTAACTTTTCGGGGTGTTTTCTTTTAAAATCAGATGCGCTCCACTCCGAGTGTGACCGCTTCTCCGTTGACGTCCCACTCCTTGGTGTAGCCTGCGAGGCTTCCTGTGCACACCGCATCCGCCAGAATATCGCCGCCTACCTGCGCGCTGTTTGCTGCGAGCAGCGCCTCGATCTTTCGGTTGCCGGAGGCATAGGCCCGGATATGGTCTTCCACATGAAAGCCCGCTTCCTTGCGCATGGTTTGGAATTTGCTCACAAGCTCACGCACAAAGCCCTCTTCGATGAGCGCTTCCGTCAGCTCCGTATCAATGGCCACCGTCACGCCGCCGTCCTCAACGGTGAAGTACCGGTCAGACTGCGTCATCTCGATGAGCAGGTCCTCCGGCGCCAGTTCAACGGCTCCCCCCTGCAGTTCCAGACGGAGCACACCGTTTGCATCCAGTTCTTTTTTTGCTGCACTGCCGTCAAGCTCCATCAGCGCGGTGCGGATCTCGCCCAGGCGCTTGCCGTATTTGGGGCCCAGCGTCTTGAGCTGGGGCTTGAAGCTGTACGAGGTAAACGCGGAAACGTCCTGCGTGAAGGTCACGGCCTTGATGTTCAGCTCATCCTCGATGATCTCTTTGTAGAAATCTCCCAGCTCCTCCTCCGCTTTCACAAACATCTGCGCCAGAGGCTGGCGGTTCTTACGGTTTGAACCGTTGCGCGCCGCCCGGCCCAGCACCACGATTTTGAGCACAAGGTCCATATCCCGCTCCAGCTGCGCGTCGATGCGGCGCTCGTCCGCTTCGGGGAAACCGCACAAGTGAACGCTCTCCGGCGCGCCCTTATCCAGGCTGCGCACCAGATTTTGGTAGATGCTCTCCGCCATGAAAGGGATCATGGGCGCGGCAGCCTTGCTTGTGGTCACAAGAGCGGTGTACAGCGTCATATAGGCGTTGATCTTATCCTGCGGCATGTCTTTGCCCCAGAACCGTTCGCGGCTGCGGCGCACGTACCAGTTGCTCAGATCATCCACAAACTCCTGCAAGCTGCGCGCCGCCTCGGGAATGGCGTAAGCTGCCAGATTTTCATCCACGGATTTTACCATAGAGTTCATTTTGGACAAGATCCATTTGTCCATCACAGACAATTTGTCGTATTCCAGCGCATATTTCGTAGCGTCGAATGCATCGATGTTGGCATACAGCACATAGAATGCATAGGTGTTCCACAGCGTACCCATCAGCTTGCGCTGGCCTTCCTGCACGCCTTTGTCTGAAAAGCGTTTGGGCAGCCAAGGCGCCCCGTTCGTATAAAAATACCAGCGAATGGCGTCCGCGCCGTACTTCGCCAGCGCCTCGAACGGATCGACCGCGTTGCCCT
>ERZ827522.1636-NODE-1636-length-18415-cov-6.407516_pt1 | contig 18415 bp, 29 predicted proteins | sample MGYA00519580_ERZ827522 | MGnify/ENA primary metagenome ERZ827522 (study PRJEB31778, sample SAMEA3449340) | human gut metagenome | biome: human gut; feature: human-associated habitat; material: faeces | place: United Kingdom | collected 2010/2012 ... | reverse complement strand
TTTATGCTCCCCCCCTATTTGGTCTTAATCGTTTTTGCACCATCTCTACATCGTCATCACACTTAACATTCTCTATATCGACCATCTTACAACACTCCTATAAATACAAAAAGAACCCGCCATTTAGAACGGGTTCTCACACGGATACATCTGACGGTGAGGGCTTACCAGGTTGACTTTACAACACCGTCAGTGCTTTTATTTTACCACACTCTCACTTATAATCTTCATCTTCAATATTTGTCCACAAATCGTTGTTCTTATTATGCCACTCGTTATACCATAGCTCCATCGTTTTGTTGAACTTCATCTCTGCGTATACAGCCCCTGCAAGTCCACCCAGAACCATAGTTACAATGCTACCAATAATAAAACCCCAAAGTGCCCACATGATAGTTCCTTCCTTATCCTTCGTGTCTCAAAACACCATTCCACGGAAAACTATACCACCCACTTACTGATATCTCGTTTCCAGTTTGGTCACCCGTTCGTCCACCAGTAACTCCACCTAATTCATTGATATGTGCTCCTACGTTCTGCTGGCCACCAATATACATCTCGGTATGGGCAGCTGTGTTCAGAAGGATATCACCACGTTGCAATTGGCTTACGTCATTACCCATACCGCTTAACCATTTCCAACCTGCTCCAGTGAATTGTTGAACCATCGTTTGAGTGTTACCATATGGGGAGCTTCCATAGACATTGAATCCCGCTTGTTTCGCACAGTAAAGTAACAATGAGCTACAGTCATAATCTGGTCCCCATCGATTGCCCTGGTCATATCCATGGGAATCGTCGTTTGCTATATCAATAGCCAGTTGTACCATTCCTTCAACATCCTGGCTAGGTGCTGTGCTACCTCCACCGCTATTCAAATTCGAGGTTGACAGTTTAGCGAAGATTTGGGTTTTAACCCAACTTGAACGGGTTCGGTTTCGGATTTGCTGCGTGTCTTCCCATGTTCCCTTTGGTTGAAATCTATAGAAATCAAAGTCGTTGAAATAAATCCATCCATCTGTTCCAATCATGCCGATATAGGAACATGTGCTTCCATCGGCTTTAGTTGCTTCAATCTTAACAGTTGTCATCGCGTCCACCTCATAATGTCTCGCACCCAACCCTTAATTTTCTGGTTCTCGAATCGCATATTGCCGCACTCATAAGCAGCCTTGAATAAGCGGATTCCAGCCCCTTGGAACTGCCCTGAAAGAATTAGCCTGTTCGGTTGATGGTCTTGCGTTGTTGCCGAGTACTGTATTTCGCAATTGGGGTCATAGTTCGGTGAGCAATAGAAAGTGTTGTACTTAGGGTCGAACCATACCCCGATAGGCTTCTCATGGAACCATAACACGAACTTCATTTTCGCATTCTTAGGCTTCTTCGCAATAAACGTGTCATCATCCAAGAGAGTTTTATTTTGGATAGCGTAATCACGATAGCGGCTATCCCCAACAACATGTGAATAGAATCGACTTTGCATTTTCGATGCTGCGACTTCTGGCGATACGACATTTTGAATGAGCACATCCTTATTGCGAAAGACCTTGATTTTACCTGGTTCGGGCAATGTCAATCCGAAATTGTCGAAATACGGGTTGTTCGTTGCCAGTGCGTTTGCTAGAAACCAAACTCGAACGTTTCGCTCACGTGCGATAGTCTCGTAATACTCGAAGAACTTTGTCACCTCGTCGAATAGGTAATGCGGTGCGCCTATACCTCGCTCGTCAATAATGAACTCGTCGAAAAGAATATCTGTAACTCCTGGAAATGGCGTTGACTTCAATTTCATCGCCGTAGTTAGCGCATGGGCGTAACCAGCCGTTTCTTTATCAATCAACAGCTTGTTCGATTCAGCCTTGAACTCCCTGTTGGGCATGAATGGCGAGATATCGTCCCAAAATTGGCCGTCGCGTTTCGTAGTCAGTTCTTTAAGCTCCTCCTTGGTTCGGCGCAAATATGTGAATTGGCTCCCATTTTTGATGAATTGCTTTGTGAAGTCATATTTGGCACCGAACGACTTGCCTGTTCCTCGACCACCGCAGATGAAATTGAACAGGCAGTTATATGATTTAGGGACGTTTATGTCCCAATATTTTTGAAAGTTAGGTTTCATGTGTCCTCCTGAATATGAAATAGCCCGCCCGCGCCATGTGAGGATGTAAATCAAAACATAGCGTTGCAGGACGGGCTACTGTTACCAGGATTGTTGAAGGCGTGCGGCTCATGGTGCTACCCAGAAAACCACTCCGCACCTTATCGGGGTGAGCATCGGATAATGGTACTTGCACGGTAACTTCAAGTCCCGATGGGACTATTATCCCCTATTTCTTAGTGTTAGTAAATAGCTTCACAATCTCTTCATTTTCCAAATCGGGATTGATTTTAACGATGTTCTCCAAAATACTAACCACTTCCATTGCAAAGATAAGTACGCAAGCTGGAATAACAAGAGGAACGTTGAATCCTAATTCAGGCACGTGCATGACGAACATCTCGATGCACCATGCCAATACAATGCACATGACGAGAGAGCATTTATGGAAAAGCCCCTCCCGCATCTTCGTTGAAGATACTTCTCGGTTTTTCACCGCAGCCGTGAAGCCGCTGATTACATCGAACAGCATCAAGCATACGCAAGCGATAATAGCCCATGCCATAGCGTTCGATATGCCCAATAACGGGAAGCTCAAGTCCATCTCATTTCCTTTCAATTGTGATTTTGTATTGGTCATTCTCTAACACACTAGTAGATATATTGCTATCAACATCACCATCGGCGGTGCCGCTATCTTTATTATCTCCTTTAGCATAAGCCCTCCATTGGTCAACATCGCCATAGAACAGCGAGCAGTCCAGATTCTTGTCATACCCGCTCACTCGTCCATCAGAGCAGAATTGCCACGCAACTACATTTCCGTCAGCATCAGGGCATTCCCAGGATTGCGCTTGAGAGAACGTGGGATGCGACACTTCGGGATACGATGCAACCCATCTGGCGCAATTGGAGTTCACTCCGCCTTGATTGAATCGCCATGGATTCGCGTAAATCCAGGGCCACACGTTCGTCATGAGGTGAACGCGCTCCACGAACTCGTTCACCCATTCGACGGGTTGCTCGAACACAATGTTTCCGCTTGAATCGCTCACGCCCTCCCAATCGAGCACGGGAATGCCATTGCGGAAATAGTTCCAGCAATTGTCTATGAAAAAGTCCGCTTCGTTAGTGGCGTCTCCGTCTCCAGCGAAATGGTAGAACCCCCATGGTTTTTCGGCAACTATGCATTGCTGAATCCAGCCATCGCAGAATTGGTCAACGAACCAGTTCCCTTGTGTGGCCTTGCATACTACTGCGTCCACATTGGGAAGAAGGGGAGGGAGATTGATGCTCCCTCCCTGATTGTTCGATATGTCGATGAACCTAACCATTACTCAATAACCACTACTCCAAATGAAATGTCTTCAACATTAGGCTGAATTTTTTTAAGGTTGTCCAAGGAATTCTGATTGCGCAAGCAAAGAACGCCGCCATACATATCCACCAACCTATGTCCGCCTGACGTGATGTCGCTTGTAATCTCGGTATAGAGCGTGAGCGGTGCGCCAACGGCTCGGAACAACGCTGCCTGCTTAGCATTCGCGAGATTGTGGTATGCAGCGGACGCCCCATAGAATGTCGCGCCGCCGCGTGCTTCGAATCCACCTACCGTTTTCTCATTGAGATTCACTTCCGCGTATTTCGGAAGGAAGATGATATACGGGGTTGAAGCTAGCAAGGTAAGACGGAAAAGCGGACTAGAATGGCCCAATTCTGTCATAGCCGCACCAATGTCGACCGTATTGCCAACGGTGACAGTGGTAATCGGGTTTCCATCTTCGACCTTCGGGATTTCTGTCTGATTGTCGAATGAGATGGCAACAGCCGCATTCCAGCCGCCAGCCGGGTAGCCCTGGGACATTTGCCCTTGCAGCTCCACGCTCCATACGGCGGTCGAAGGATACGTCGAATAATTGCGAATCACCGGGTTGTTGTGCATCCAGAGTTTGCCATCATACAAAGTCACCTGCTCGATTTCTTCTCGCCAAATGCAATTGAGGGTGTCGGCAATCGGGACTGTCTTGATGTAATGCAATTCGCCGTCATACAGATTGAAGCAATTCGAGCGCGAAGAAATGAATACGTCGTATTCCTTGTTGTAGCTCATTGCCTGCTGCATTGAATTCGAATATGCGGTGTTGTTAGGCAATTCAACAGAGCCGATAAGCGTTTTCTTGGTGCAAGACTTGTTGACGTAATAGAATTGCGTCAAGTATTCGGTTGCCCAATAATAATGCTCGTCGTCATCCTTGTAGTGCCCGAATCCCCAACATGCTTCATCCATGCCGAATTGGCTGCTGTCGATAGTCCTGGCGAGGGAAAGATTTCCTCCATTCACTTTCAAGAAGTAAATCAAATTGCCCCTCGACGTTTTGGAAGAACCAGAACAAATAAGCTCTCCATTGTAATAGCTCATATTGTTGCCGTGGAATGACGGGTCTCCAAGGTCAATCGTCGTAACAGTGTCGCCAGTTTCGACGTTGAACAGCACCACACGGGATTTGGTCGCGCTATTGTAATAAATAGCGTAGTATTTGTCGCCTACTGGGCAACCGCCTTGCCAGTCGTCGTCAGATGCAATATGCGCTCGGAACTTTCCATCGGCGTTGGAAATTCTGTCAGCAATCAAATTTCGCTTGTCCGATGCCTTGATGCCATCGACGGCAGTATCCAATGTGCCTACCCGTTTATCGAGGGCGGTAATCGTCTCGACTTGGCTTTCTACCTTAGTATTCAGCGCATTAACAGAATTGCCAAGATTCTCTGTCGTTGATTTCAGGGTCTCGATTGTCTCGCCTTGCTGCTTTTGGGTATTTTCGAGCGTCGCGACTTTCTTGCTGTATTCCTTGACCTCCTGACGGTACTGCTCGACCTGCGCGTTGTAGTTGCCGGTCTGCGCCCAGAATTCCTCATTGTCGATATCGATTCCGATAGGGACGTATTGCATCGAGGTGAAAGAGTTGCCCTGATGCAGGACGATGGTCAGCGGCTCGTATTGGCGGTCGTTCGTCCATTGCGCCGGGTTTGCGAACAGCGGGACGTATCGCGCCCCGACGTACTGGGTAACGCCCTTGGCGATTCCCTGCGCGGCATCTTGCAGCGAGGCGGCGTTCTTCAATTCTTGCGCGACGATGCCCTTTATTAGTTCCATCGTCTGATTGTCAATTGCCATGTTTATCTCCTATCCCTTGTATTTGCAGATACACCAGAAGTACATATCCGAATTCGGCTCGATGGATTTAGCGCAGCTTATGCCGGCGGCATCGACCTGCAAAGTGTTGGTGCCCGTTGTGGACGTGGCCGACGATACTCCGCCAACCCATGCAGGCGTTCTCGCGATTTGGGTTGCAGCCGATACCGTCGTGGCTGCATCCGTCTGAACGCGAACGCCGAACGCGATAAGGCCGCCGATGCGCGTGGTGTCGCGGATGGAAAGCGTGACCCCTGGCAGGATATCGGTGAACACGCCGCTGTCGGGCTGGGTGATTGTCTCGTCCTTGGACGGGGCATAAGAGTAAACGCCGTCGGAAGTCACAGCCCATCCGTCGGTATCGTCGCTGTCAACGCCATGCTTCAGCTTAACGCCGCCGAACGTGATGTCATCGGCTTTCAGGACATTGATGGTCGCTTCCTTCGCGTCGTACTCAAGGCCGTTGCCGGCGATGGCTTTCAGGCGGGAATCAATCGTGTCCGACATGACCGAGGCGTCATACCCGGTGTTGTTGATTACGCCCTGGCCGTTGACCTCGCATCGAAGAATCAATCGCCCATATTCCTCGGTTCCGTAAATCGCGCCCGTGTCGAACTGAACGTCCTCCCACGTGGAAGGTTTGTATGCGCAGAAATAGCCGTCAGAAGTCAATCCGAAGAATACGCCGGTCAGCAGCATCTCTTTGACAATTGCTGGGGCGTTCTCGTCAATCCAAGCCCTTAGCAGGGCTTCATAGTATTCTTCAAAGCCCCCATCGACGAATGCGTCGAACTGCTCTTTAAGCGAATAATACAGCCGTTTCAGCTCTTCGGCGTTCGCGTCGGTCTCGCCCAAATGCTTGATTACCTCTTCGAGAACGCTCAATACCTTGGCAATCTGCTCGTAATACGACAAAGATTCGTCGTATACGGACGGAATCAGTCCAGCGCACCAGTTGTATAGCCAATCGATTGACTTGGCGCAAGGTTCGTCTGCCATGCCCTCTCCTTTCTCTAATACCAATTTCCCGATAAGTTTACCACGATGCCATGGGTTTTAATCGATGAATTAGGGTCGCTGACCAAAGTGCCGTCATCCATGACATGCAGCATCGTCACCCTGGATACGGACCTTTCAACAGCGACCACGGGAACCATCATCTCCGCATCAGGGCGATACCCTTCCGGCAGCACCCCCAAAACGCCATCGACCCCAACTTCGTAATCGCCGAGGAATTGCAGCTCGTTCGTCGCGGTCAGCATGATTCCAGCGTTGGTGGAGGTTGCGCCGGAATTCAACGCGACCTTTCCCTTGCCCTGGAAAATCTTGAAGAAATTAGGATTTCCCAAATCTGCCATGTCTAGCTCCAAACCTGCATGAACAGCGCCTGCACCTGCATGTTGTTGATTACCTGCATGTCGAGGTTCAGAATCTTCTCGCTCAAATCGAGGAACGCTTGATAATAGCGCGGGTCTGTCACGAACTCGTCCGTCGTGTCCTTGTTCGTTTCGTCCCGCTTGATGGTTCCGTCGCTTTTGGATTTCGTCCCTACCGTGGTATCGTCCGCCGTGTCATCGATTGTGAGGTTGGTGAGGTAATCCCCGGCATCGACCTTCGACACGAACAATTCATCCTGGGGAGTGTCTGAGAACTTGCTGGTAGACTTTCCCGTCGATGAAGTCGAGGTGTCCGCGCTTCCGTTGCCGCTGGAACTCTCGTCGAAATCGCGAAGCATGTCGACAACCTTGTGGCGCTTGATGCCCAGAAGGTGCTCCACGTTCAAAAGCTCCGTCTCATACATCTTGTTGTAGTACGGCATAATCTCGTTGAACGTGTTAGAGCACCAAAGGCAGAAGTGACCGACAGTCTCGCATCCGATTTCGCGCATCCAATAATGGCGGATGAACTTGTCGTTGAGCTGTTTCCTCTTGGATTCGTCGTAAATCGGGTACTCGTCCAATCCCAACCGAGCGTATGCTGGGGAGAAATCCTGCTTCCATTCCGGCATGGCGGGGTTATAATACCCGCCATCCTTGACCCACTGGGTAACGAAAGTTCTCAATTGAATAGTGTCTTGAGCCATCTACACCAGCTCCCATCCGACGGGCGAGGTCATGTCGTCGTAAGAGAATTCCTCGATGAAATCCCCTCCGTAGTCGATGACAAGGCTGCAATCGGTTTCGCTGATATAAACCCTCGGCTTCAAATCGGTTGCCGAATCCTCGTCCCAAAGCGTATGGGTTACCTTCTTTCCAGCTTCGATGGCCGCAATGGCTTCGTCCTTGGTCATTTCGACCACCACCTTGAATCCGACGCATACAATTTGCCATGCCATTTTAAAAAGACCGTTTCGCGGTTCTCAAATCGGTCATTGGGATAGTCAACGAAGCACTTATAAAAGAACCCTTCCTCTGGGAACCTGAAAACGACAAAATCCGTCTTGCCAAATGTATCGCGCTCGATGCATTCTCCAACCATAGTGGGCATATGCCCCGTGAAGTAATAGCGCTTTCCCACCTCGAACTCAATCATTCCGCCACCTTCCAATCGTCGGCTTCCATAAGCTCCTCGTTCGTCGGCATGTACGGCATGAACGGCTCTCCCTTCTTGTAGAAAGTGAGCACTCCGCCCTCTATGCCGATAGCGTCATTCCTCCACGTCTTGCGTCGCATTCTCAATCGGCGATTCGCTTTAATCTGTGCCAGCATCTGCTGAAACTCCATAGTCCACCTCCCTGAACTCCACCTCGATGTCCAAACCCCATTTCGCGTTCGCGCTTTCTACCGCCATCTTACGCGATGCCAGGCAGATTTCGCGCTGAATCATCGTTTCTCCAAGATTCGACATGATTTCGCTCGTGATTTGGCGTTCCTTCTTATCGTCGTTCGTGTTCTCGATGCCAATGAAGGTCAGCCATTCGTTCCAATATTTGTTCTGGGTCAGCATGACCTCGTTGGCTATATACGGCGTAGTGAAATCCACCGTGTCCATGAACCCGATGTCCGTGGAATCTGCCGCGGCAGTCCAGATTCGCCCGCTGAACATCTGCCGAATGAGCTTGAAGCCGCTCAACTTCTGCTTTTCGGGAAACTTGAACACCTTCGCGACCTGCTGCTGCTTGACATTGGTATCGATTGTCATCTGATACATGGTCATTCGCTCCGCGAACATCTCGACATAGGACAGAAGGGGAATCCTCATCCTGTTGTCGAGAATCACGACCGAATTAGTATCGTCCAGCGAGTAATTCTTGCCCTCGACGGGATTGTATGCCACCGGCTCGGTCGGCATGAAGTAGATGTCCATCTTGTCGTTTTTGGAATTGACGGGCATGACGGCGAACCCCTCCGGAGCTCGCGCCTGCACGTCATCCTTCAGGGCATCGTCCTTGAATAGAACCGCGCTGCCGCTCGTCGCGAGAAGGTATTCGAGGTATAGCGGGTCAATTCCTTCTGGAAGGTTCTTCCACTCGTAGCGCGTGACAAGCTGCATCAGCATTTTCTGCATGAAGTAGTTCTTCGTGATGGAGAACATGGCCGCTGGGTCGATTTCCTCGTATGCGAACGGGTCGCCGTCCTGCGACTTCTTGCGTTCCATCGTGCGCCAATGCGAAGCCATGTTCGCGCAAAGCGGCGCGTACCCGGTGCTGAAGAACCAGCTTCCAATTTCTAAGTTCCCATTGGGGATTGCTCCCATGATTCCTCCTTAGAGAGAGTTGTCCAATCCGAAATTGCCGACATCGTCGACATGCCAATACCATATTCCCTCGTCGTGCATTCGGTTGATGGCATCCATGGCGTACTCTGGCACCTTGCCATTGAAGTCGGCATGGCGGGTCTGCACGTAGTTCCAACACGGCCGGCCAGTTCGCGCGGGAACCTTGACCTGCTCGATGCAGTAGCCGTAGACGCTGAAGCGGTCATCGATGGCCTTGGCGATATCGGCTTTGCATTGCTTCTGGTATAAAATCGGCGTCCACAACTGCATCGCGATTCTCATTGCGCCCGTTGTCTTGCCCTTGAGTTGCCTTGGCTTAATAGACGCCTCGACAAGTCCGCCAGTCATTTGAGTCGCCGCCGATGCGATTGTGCCGGCAGAAATGGCCTTGCTGATTTGCCCAGCCATGCCGCCAACCCTGGCCTGGGGAATCATCATTGCGACTGTTCCCAACGTGTTGAACAATGCCCCAATTCCAGATGATGTCATGTATTGGCCGAATGCATCCACGCTCCAAGTAACTTGAGGGTACTGGTCTGATGAAACCATCGTCAAATAATCCAAGCCCGCTTGATTATAATGTTGGGGAACAGTAGTATACCCCGATACGGAATCAGTCGAAAAATAGTTCATGAATGAAAGCTCATTTTTCTTTCCAGCGCTTACACCGGTAAACAGTTCTGGTTGAAGCTCCATCTCTTGGTTCAAGTTCGTCATGCATATCACGTTATACGGAAAACAGAACAGTTTATTGTTCTTCGGCCTATAGCCATCAATCGTTTCGTAGTCTGCGGAATATTTCTTAATCAAGCCTTTGGCGCCATCATACGAATCAATCCAAAAACCATGGCCATTGCCGACGGGGTGAGTTGATTTGATGCCTGCCTTGGGCATCATAAACGCGCATATGATGGCATCGGCAGAGCCCACGGATGTCATTACATTGGTAAACCATTGAAAATCGGTCGTGGTATCAAACCCCATCAAAGACGCCCCGGAATAAATGCCCCCGTACCTGTCGCCGCCAACTGGCTTGGATTGATAGAGCGTCAGTGCGGATTCCACGGGATAAGCCGTCGTGGCAACTACGGCCACGTAATTTTCCCACCAATTATCGCCTAGTTCATCAGGCGCAAAACCATTCCTGTTTACGCAAACCTGATTCCCTACATCCAATCCCTCGTTCATGGTGTGCTCGCCGATGCCGTCGGACGTGACGATTTCGCGCTCGACGAATGCGGCTTCCCATCCGAAATCGAAAAGCCACGTCTCCAAGTAATCCGTCTCCAACGACAGCGTTGTCGTTTCTTTGGCCTTGTATTGCATCGACGAGATGAAGGCATAGTACCATTTGCTTCCATAGTCGGCATTCTGGTATGCGACGTAGTTGCAGCCCGTAAGCTGCTCGAAGTTCAGCGGAACGTCCATCGTCATGTTCTCGCGCTGATAGGTGAAATCATCCGCCGCGAACGTAGTGAGATGCGAAGCCATCCACGATTGCTGCTCCGACGCGCTGCCGAAATAGCGGCGATGATTCACGTCGGCGCACCAGGGAACCCACCCTATGCGGACTTTGGTGTTCGCCATCAAACCCTCCTTCTATAAGAAAAGCCCGCACAATTCAGAACGGGCTTTCGGATTTACGCTGCTAGGCAACGGTAACGGTCGCGGTCGCTTTCTTGGACGAATCCTGAAGCGAGGTCGCGGTAACCTTGATTGCCGTTGCGGACGGCTCGTCGGACGCCACATGGAGACGGCTGCCCGTGAGAACGGTGCCGCTCTTGGTCTCGCCCTCCATAGTCCATTGAACGTTGCGGGAGTAGATGCCCGAGCCAGTGACGGTGGCCGTGAGCGCAATATCCTGCCCAGCCGAAACGGTGGCTGCGGTCGGGGAAACCGCAACGCCGGCGACCGTGGATGCGGCAGACGTGAACGCGATGGCCTGCTCGAACGGGCTGATGGAGAAAATCATCCAGTTGTGGAGCAGCTCGTTGGTATATGCGCCCTGCGCGTTGTAAACGTTGTCGGTCCAACGGTCGTAGGTGTAAATCTGGAAGAACTTGGGGCCGAAAACGATGATTGGCGTCGCATCGATAATCTGCTTCTCCGCGGAAGTGAGCGGCGCGAAGCTGCCATCGTTCTTGAAAATCAGCGCGAGACGCTGCTCGTCAAGGTTCGAGAAAGAATCGATTTCCGTCACGTTGCCCACGAACTGCGCATAGGGGAGGTTGAACGCCTGCGCCCAGGTCTCGACGGAGATATCGGCGTTGGCCTTGGCGTTGATAAGAACCTGCTGCTCGGATTTGTCCACGACGTTCATCACGCCGGCGGCGTTGAATTTGCGCGACGGGTTGTCAAGATAGGTGGAGTATTCCTTCACCATCTTGAGCGCGCCGTCTGCGGCTTCCTTGGAGCCGTCCTGCGCGGGGATTGCCACCTGCGCCATATGGCCGCCGACGATGTACTTGGCGGTCATGTACTTCCAGGTCTGGTAAACGTCGTACTCCAAGGCCACCCACATCTGCGCGAGGATGTTGGCAACGAGGTCGTTGACCTTGGACCAGGCATAGAAAGCCTGGCGAACGGAACGACGCTCAACGGTCACCTTGTAGAACTTCTGGAAGTCGAGCATGTGGTATGCGGACATAAGGTTGGGAAGCTCGCGCTTGAACAGCTCCTCTTCCGCCGCTGACGGATTATAAGAGTGCGGGTCGCAGATGTCCACGAAGATTTCCTGAACGGTCGAGCCTGCGCCCTCGTACTGGCCTTGGTAGAACTTCGACCACTTGTTCATCCACATCATGCGGTCAATCGCGACCATGCCGATTTGGTTGACGAGAGCGGGAACGAATTCGTTCATGTACGGTTGATAGTTCGTGATGATTTGGCCGATTCTGACGATTGCTTCGTTGTCATCGTAAATGAGGACTTCATGGGAACCCTCTCCGTTGGCATATGCCGCAACGCCATTGTCAACGAGAGCCTGCGCGAGTTCTGGCGTAGCATTCACCGCCTGGTTGACGATACCCTTCGTGCCCTCGGTGCCGAGGGTTTTCATGACCTTCTTAACTGTTGCCTGTCCTGCCATGTTAGTTTCCTTTCTCGAACAGCGCGTCGATATCCTTCATCGTGGTAGGATACGACACTTTGGGCTCATTGTCCAATGGATCTTTTGGTTCGGGTTGCTTGTCGGCCGCGAAGAAAGCATCGACGTACTTCTGCTTCTGCTCCTTCAGCGAAGCTTCGGCATCGACTGCGCGTTGGATTGCGTCGTCGCGCTGCTTCTCCATGTCTGCCAACGATTCGGCGGACGTTGCTTCAATCGTCTCCTTCTCGTCGGCGATTCCAGCGACGCTCTCCCAGATTTCCTGGGTAACGTCCTCGAATTTGGTGTCTTTGTATGCCATCAGAAAATCCTTTCCTTGATTGTGTGCTCTCCCTCGACAAGCAGAACGCCGCCTTTGACGGTCTTGCGCTTCAGCTTGCCCGGGTAGCTGCTTCCTACCTTGAAGTTGTCGAACGTGACGTATTCGTGGCATGAATCGGGCATTCCCGCCACATGGATTGACGGTTTCCCGCCATCCGCCGACCAATCGAGCTCCTGGCACATGTAGCACTTCGCCCCGAGGTATTTCTGCTCCTCGTAGACGCTCTCGAACTTCCACGCCCCGAGCTTCAGCGGGTCTATCTCCATGCCGACTGGCTTGGAGAAACCTACCAGCTTGCACGAATCCGTGTCGCAGTAGGCGAAACGGCCGTAGTTCGCTTGGCAGGCGTTGATGGTCTTGTGCCGCGCCCATGCCGTGATGAAGCACCCGACTGGCAGATACACGCTCTCCTTCGCCTCCTCTGGAAGAAGCACGTATTTGACCTTTCCCGTCTCGTCGAGAACGGGCTGCTTGGAAGCCGCCGCGGTTTTCGTGGCGAACTTGCCATAAAGTGAATTCATCATCAGCTTGGCTATGGTCGCCATGCCCTCGTTGCCTTCGGCCCTCGCCTTCATCTTGACTTCGTTCCAATACTCAACGTACTTCTTGAACAGCGTCCTGGAAGCCCTGAACTTCCATCCGTCCAACGGCTCGTAGAAATCGATTTCGTATTGCTGGAACATCAGCTCCAAATCGACGCTCGTCAACGTCAACTCAACGATTCCCTTTGAATCCTTGGCATATTCCCGGGGATTGTGCAGCGGCGATTTGTGTATTTGGATTGTCGGAATGTGGTCTGGCTTGATTCTGAACAAAACCCTAATCCTCTGTATGAATAGCGGATAAAGCTCGTCAGTCTCGTATTCGCCGTCGTAATGGATTGGCTCGCCGAACGGCAGCAATTGCCCATCGGTTGCCGCCATCACGGACGGGTACAGCGAATTGACGTCGAACCCTATTCCATGGCCTATGCAGCGACCCTTGTACTTGTCGGACGCATAGGTGAATCCTCCGCGATATGCCTGTCGAAGCTCCTCGTCGCAATCGATGATTGGGAACACCTTGCGAAAACGCTTCTTGCCGCCCATCATATCGATATAGGTGTGGAGCGCGTTGGAGCCGGCCGTCATCTTCGTCAAGCCCTGCCCCAACATAACGTCCATCGCCATCGCGTCTATTCTCACGTCATGGTCTATGTAGTCCCACTCCTCGGTGGTAGGCTCGTATCCGACCTCGCGATACCTCTTGTAATCGATTTCCCCCTTGGCAATCGGCAATCCGAACGCTTTCGGGATGGTCGCTATCTTCAGGGGAATGACCTTCAGGCTGTCCAAGATTTCGACGGGCTTCCCTCCCCAATAGAGCTTCAGGCAATACCATACGTTCATGTCCGAAATCAGCGAAGTGAAAACGCCTGGAACGAAATCCTGGTTGTCTTGCCGCCATTCCCATCCATTCTTCAGCAGCCAATCCACGATGTAGCCGCCGTCGTATTGGAGGTTGTGGAAATACACCGTCTCCCCTTGACGATGCTTCAGCCATTGCATGAAGGATTCGATATCCAACCCTCTATAGATATTATCGGCGTTCCCGATTTCAGACGCACACCAAGACCAAACGCGCACCTTCTCCTCGTCCCGCTCCTCTATAGTCTCAAAGTCAGCGCACCACCTAGACACATGGCTAACCTCCTAATTGGGTCTTGTACTTGTCTCGGACATTCTTCCAATATTCCCTGATTCGCCTTGTCCTGATATCATCATCCGTGGGGTCGTACACGAAATAAAGCGTCGCATCGATGTCCGCCGCCGCAGTGTCCTTGTAGACCTCCTCCAGCGGTATCCCCGCCTTTCGCATATCGGCTATCAACGTCTCGATTTCTTTAACCAAATCGCTTCCCATGCCCATAGAGTCGAAAACAGTATTAAGCGCCTTGACGTAGGAATCGAAGTATTGATTCGCGGTAATGGATGCGTCCCATCTATTTTTGTTTAAGCGATTCAGCATGGTCATCGGACGGCCTTTCTTGCCAGGAACGTCCCCAGACGGAACCCAGTCTATCTTCGCGCCGATGGGCATGGCGTTTGTCATGCCCTCCAAAGCCATCCTGTCCTGCGGCGTTTTGCCCCTCCAATACTCGAAGCCCTTGCGATGCGCCGTCGCGGGCACCTTGACCTTCTCTACCTCGATGCCCAGCTTCTTCAACATGGCGACGCGAGATTGGTTGTATGTCCTTTTCATGATTGAAGTTTCATTGAACTCGTATTTGGTTATCAAAGTTCCGCTCGGAAGCTCATGCACCTCGCCAGCCCTGGGGTTCTTGATGCGTTTGAGCCTGTTGACCTCTCGGATGTAATCTCGCTTGTTATGTATGCGGGATTTGATGTCATCGTAGTCCACCGATGGCGGAAGATGCACCTGCATGGGAAGCTTGGCTTCCATCTTGACAACCTCGCGATTATATGAGCGGACCAGGTTCTTCAGGGTTTGCGATTCGGAACGGCCAACCCTGAACTTAGCACCCATCGAGAACCGCCTTAAGCTCTATTGTCGGCAGATTGTGGCGCTCCCAAGACCCGTCATCGCGAAGCACTTCGACGCAGTAGCCTCGCGTCTCGCACATCTCATACCATTGGATAGCCGCCATAAGACGGAAATCGACCAAGCACTTGAAACGTCGTGACATCGAATCGTTCAGCCATGCTATTCGCTGCGCCAATCCCTTCGAGAATTTGTCTCGATGCAAGGCTGAAGAGAACTTGAAACGCACATTGCCGAACATGTATTCATACGGCGAATCCCTCAACGAGGTATATACTGGTGAACGCGCCATAATCCCTCCTTAGAGACTGATTACCAAAATATTGTCTCTTATTTCCAATGCTTGAATCGGCATCAGCGCCATATGAAGGGGCGTCATCATGAGACGCCCCGAGAACACTTCTCCGTCGTTGACCACCTCTACCGACTGATACCTTGAGACGTAATCAAGCAGGCCGACGATATCCATCCTATCGGCGATAGTTCCGCTTGTCACGGGAATCACCGCTATCGCCACGCGGAGGAAGCTCGACCTCTTTGCCGATGATTTCGACCTTGGAGCGACGCGTGCCGTCATTGTTCTCCCAAGAAGAATAGCGAAGCTTGCCATGGATGGTGAGCTTCATGCCCTTCTTGATGATATCGGCCAGGGCATCCGCCTGAAGCCCGAACATCGTCACGTCGAAGAAGTTGGTATAATCCCCACTCTTCACGTAATCGTTGACGGCGATACCGAAATTCATAATGGACGCGCCGCCGTTCGTCTCTCGAAACTCGGGGTCGCGAGTGACGTTGCCTGACACGATTACCTCATTGATGTTGCTCATTGCTACTCCTCGATTTCAGTGGATTCTGCGACAACCTCTTCCGCTGTTGCAAGCGATTCGAACTGCTCCCAGGGCATCGAGTACATGGTCTTGCCGATAATTTCGGCTTCCATAGTCGCGCCAGGCTTGACATGAACGCCAGCCGCCTTGAGAGCGGTTCGCATGTCCTTCTTAGTGCAAGACGTGCCTTTGTGAACGCCGAGGCCAGTGACCTGGCAGCTGTAGCCCTCCCCGGTCTTGACCATCTCGATAAGAGATACCTGGTAGGTGTTTACGGTGCGGGTAATCTTGTCAGCCATTTCAAATTCCTTTCTCGTAGGTTACCCAGTGCTTATACAATACGACTAGTCGTCGTTATTGTCCAGAATGATTGAGTTTTCTTTGATAATTTTCATCATTTCTTCACACTCCATCATTTCACGAATAAGGTCATAATCAAACAAGCCCGCCTTTCCTTTGCCAGTCGCAGCGATTTTGCCTCTCAACTCGCAAAGCATATCGTACAATGCCGTCGTTTCGACCACGCCATAAAATGCAATCATGTTAAAGTAGTCCATGAAATCCTCTGCATAGTCGGTGCCAAGATATTTTTCGAACAAATAAAGCCCTGCTTTATAGAATTCGTAAGGGGTCATTTTCCAATCCTTCCCGTCCATTTGAGCTTCCCATGGTTGAGTTGATAGCCGTAACGCTTGCCGTATTCATCACAAATGAAAATCCTGGCGTGTTGGTCATTCAGAGTAAGAACGTAGTGCGCGAAGTTCTTCATGTCCTCCTCGTCGTACAGTTCTTCATCGAATTCATCGATGCAATCGCCGTCATCGTAGAGCTTGAAATGGTACTGCATTTACAAACCTCCTCTTTAATTATGCTCCAGTGGTTGTTAGAAATTGTTACAACTACCTAATTGTTTCCATCTTCAACAGCTCGCTACCTCCGAAAAGAGATATAACGTAAACATCCCAAGGAACAGAATCGAAGCCACAAATACAATCACGAGTATTGTCATAACACTTTATTGCCTTTTTAAGGTCATCGAAATATTTGGTATTACGTTCCTGTTCGATGATGCCCCCATCCTCATTGAAATCGGTCTTCAAGTATTCCACTACGAACATCGGTCATCGTTCCTTTCTAAATTGACGTTCATCGTCCTATAGAGGACAGGCGAATGTTAACTTCGGGTAATTTTGATAAAAGTTAAGCAGGGTTATTAACCCCGCCCAACTTTTACCTTTTTGATTCCGCGCCTAACACATAGGCGATTATCAGGGTGAACGCCCAAACAGCGGCGATACCCCATAGCGCGTTAACTGCGATGTACACTTTTATACTCCTGTTCTGCTCTTTCCTGCGCCTTTTTGGATTCGCGCAAAATGCTATATATTTGCAACTCACGTTGAACGATTAAGCAGCGTATCCACGCCGCCGCCGTGACGATAAACGCCACGGCTAGAATAACTTCTTTAAGCATTGCAGGGACCTCTATCGGGATATTTCCATTCGGCTTCATAGTCTGTCTCTGTGAACCAAATAACAGAGCCGTTCTTTATTAGGTTCTCAAAAAGATAACCACGAATACCATACTGTCTATGGTCGCTGATATACTTTCGAGCGTCTTTTTCGGCGCTATGCTTTCCGTAAACGTCGGAAAGCGTTTCGCCCTCATTGTTGAAACGCGATGCATCCGCCGTAGGATGGCAGATAAAACCACGTTTCATCTCGTCAGTGAACAAATATTCATCACGCATTTTTTGTTACCTCTTTCATGCTAGATTGTTTTACCCGTACAATAAGGGCGTTAATAAAATGCTTAATGGTTAAATGTTATGCCTAATTATATACGATGCAATTTTAGCGTATGCATCGGGCGGGCACGTTGTTCCTGAAAGCCACAACGCGAAATTATGCACGCAATCGCGTGGTGTGCCGCCTAATGGGTGCGTATCTTGCGCCCCTGTACCGTATTTGCCTCCATCCCTTTTAAGGATGATAAAATGGCACCCGTTCGTTGATTGTATCTCGAAATGTTTCCCTTCGATTTTTGGTACCGTTTCATTAACATAATCAACGAAACTACGCAGACCGCAAATAGTGAACCGCTCCATTTATTGTACCTCCCCATTATGTATGAAAGTCGTTTCTAGCATAATCATACCTTCTTTGGTATATGCATATAGCGAAACGTTGATATTAGAACTACCAGTATACGATTTCGCTTGACCGGTTACACGTTCGCCTATAATGCTACAATTGTAGTTTAACACGGCGCTATCTATAGAATCAAAAAACAGTTCGCTCTGTTGTTTTTGTTCTATAACGGCCTTATCATTATAGAAACTGCGAACTATTTCAACAGAGTACTTCATAGTAAACTCCAATCTATAACGCCCTTATTGTACGGGTATTTTTCTTTCTAATCTTTATTCCATTGTCAAGGTTCTTTCTTCCTTTCGGTTTCTCCTTTCTCTTTCCCTTTCGATATCTGTATAATACGCCTATACGTATGACATGTCAAATTTTACCATACCGTTCACCCGTCTAAAAGGTACCGTCTACCGACAAAGTACAGAATGGGGAAAACCGCTCACGACCAAATAGGGGGGGAGCATAA
>ERZ827522.1626-NODE-1626-length-18493-cov-8.281647_pt1 | contig 18493 bp, 17 predicted proteins | sample MGYA00519580_ERZ827522 | MGnify/ENA primary metagenome ERZ827522 (study PRJEB31778, sample SAMEA3449340) | human gut metagenome | biome: human gut; feature: human-associated habitat; material: faeces | place: United Kingdom | collected 2010/2012 ... | reverse complement strand
GATCCAGAATGTGGAAGCCAAAATCAGCGGCCTGGACCGCGAATAGAACAAAATTATTGTAACACCCGGCCAACAAAAAATAAAGCAGAAATTATGAATAGATTGTTGCTTTGCGCAGGGCCAGAGCAAAAGAAGGGACCTTCCCGCAGGAGGGTCCTTTTTTTGCTGGGCTTTTTGTCAGCGCGCCGGTCAGCAGGCCAGCGGCAGCGAGATGGTGACGGTGGTGCCTTCCCCTTCCTGGCTGTCCAGCGAGAGGTTGCCGCCGTGCATTGAGACAATCTCGTCGGCGACCGCAAGCCCGATGCCCGAGCCGCGCCGGGTGGCGTTGGCCTTGTAAAAGCGGGTCTTGACCTTGGGCAGGTCCTCCGAGGCGATGCCGATGCCGGTGTCGCGGATCTGAATGATCGCGTTGTTTTCGCTGTGCTGCACCGTGACGGTGACGCTGTCGCCCGCGTCGGAATACTTTAAGGCGTTGTCCAGAATGTTGACAAACACCTGGCGCAGCCGGTTGGAGTCGCCCATGATGGGCAGGATGTCCATCGGCTCGTCGTAGTTTAGGGCGATGCCCTCCTGCCGGGCGCGCTCGGTGAACATCAGCACCGCGTCGCTGAGCTCCGCCACCAGGTCGATCTTGGTTAAGCTCAGCTTCAGGCGGCCGCTCTGCAGGCGGCTGAAGTCAAGCAGCTCCTCCACCATGCCGGAGAGCCGGTCGCTCTCCTTGATGCGCAGGCGGGCGGCGTTGACGATGGCGGTCGTCTCCCCCGCCCGCAGGGCGGCCATGGCCGCCAGAGGGGGCACCAGATCGGGGCACTGGGACACGTCCAGCTCCGCCGGGCCGGGCCGGGTCAGGCGGGCAAGCTGCTCCCCGATCACCCGGTCGCCCTGGACGGAGCGGGGGTTCAGCCCCTCCACGTCCACCCGGTGGCCCAGGAACGCGGCGGCAAACCAGAAAGCGGCGTTGGACCAGTCCCCCTCGATGGCCAGATCCCGGTGGCGGTACACCTGGTTCCCCGGCACCCGGAAGCGCCGGTCCCCGTCGTACTCCGCCGAGACGCCGAATTGGGCCAGGGCGTCCAGGGTCATGTCCACATAGCCCCGGCTCTCCAGCGCGGTGGTGAGGACAAGCTCGCTGTCCCCCTCCAGCAGTGGGAGGGCGTAGAGCAGGCCGGTGATGAACTGGCTGGACACGTCGCCGGGCAGGGTAAACCCGCCGGGACGCAGCCGTCCAAAGATCGTGATGCCCTCGGGCGTCTGCTCAAATTGCAGGCCCTGGCGCTCAAACAGCATCTGGTAGATGGCCTGCGGGCGGTCAAACAGCCGCCCCGCGCCGGTAAAGCGCACCTTCTGGGCCGTCAGGCTGAACAGCGGGATCATGAACCGCAGTGTGGAGCCGCTCTCGTTGCAGAAAACCGGGCGTGTCACCGTCACAAAGCCGCCCGCCGTCCCGTGCCCCTTGATGGTCACGGAGTGGGCCTCCTCGGTGATTTTTGCGCCCAGCTGGGCCGCCGCGCCAAGCGTGGCGCGGATGTCCTTGCTGTACTCGATATTCGTGATATGGCTGGTGCCCTCCGCCAATGCGGCGCACAGCACCGCACGGTGCGCTGCGCTTTTACTGGGGGGCACCGTGGCCGTTCCGCCTAAGCGGCTGACATGAATTTTCGCGTCCAATTTACATCTCCCGGCCGATGGCGGCAGCGACCTTGCGGCACTTGGCAATCACATCGGCGAACTTATCCGGCTTCAGGCACTGGGCGCCGTCGCTCCAGGCGTGCGGCGGGTCGTTGTGGACCTCGATCTCCAGACCGTCGGCACCGGCGGCCACAGCAGCCAGAGCCATGCTCTCGATGTACTTATAATCACCGGTGGCGTGGCTGGGGTCAACGATAATGGGCAGGTGCGTTTTTTCCTTGATGACCGGCACGGCGGACAGGTCCAGCGTGTTGCGGGTCGCGCGCTCAAATGTGCGGATGCCGCGCTCACAGAGGATAACGTTCTCATTGCCGCCGGCCATGATGTACTCGGCGGACATGATCCACTCCTCAATGGTATTCGCTAGGCCGCGCTTGAGCAGAACGGGCTTGTGCATCTTGCCCACAGCCTTGAGCAGCTGGAAGTTCTGCATATTGCGGGCGCCGATCTGCACCACGTCCACATACTCCTCGAACTCGGGGATGCGCTCCTCGCTCATCAGCTCGGAGACGATGGGCATACCGGTGGCCTCGCGGGCCTTTACCATGTCAAGGATGCCCTCAGTCTCGAGGCCCTGGAAGGAGTAGGGAGAGGTGCGGGGCTTGTAAGCGCCGCCGCGGAAGAGGGTCGCGCCGCCGGCCTTGACGCCCTGTGCGATGCGGAGAGCCTGCTCTTCGCTCTCGATGCTGCAGGGGCCGGCCATGACAGCGATCTTCTCCTTGCCGCCGATCTTCACGCCGCCGCAGTCGATGACGGAATCTGCCGGGTGGAAGAGGCGGTTGGCACGCTTATAGGGGGCAGAAACACGGGTCACGTTGTCGATCCAGGGGTTGGCGAGGACGTCGCGCTCGTCGATCTTGGTGGTATCGCCCACGAGGCCGAAGACATTGTAGTCCTTGCCGGTGATGAGGGTGACGTCGAGGCCCTGCTTTTCGAAGCGGTCAACGATTTTCTCGAGTTCTTCCTTCGGGGTACCCTTTTTGGTGGAGATGATCATAAGATTTTTCCTTTCTATCCTTCTTTTCCACGCCCTCTTTGCTCCGCTTTCCAGCAGAAGAGAGTCGATTTTTACATCACTAAATGGGTGTGCGCACTGCCGTCCAGCCGCAGCAGCTGGGCCAGATAGGCGGCAGCATGGAGATAGCCGCTGATGCCCTCGCCGATGAAGTGGCCCTGACAGCCGAACGAGACGATGTCCGTCTTGCGGAAGGGCTCGTGCTCGTCGGGCTCGCTGAGCAGCACTTCCACGGCAGGCACACCGCAGAGGCGCAGCGCGTCGAGGATGGCGACGCTATAGTGGGCGTAGCCGCCGGGGTTCAGGATGATGCCGTCGGCCCGGCCTGCGGCAGACTGGATCTCGTCGATGAGGTCGCCCTCGTGGTTGGACTGAAAAAATTCCACTTCCATGCCCATCTGGGTGCAGCACAGCTCGAGGTAATCCAGCAGACCGTTATAATCCAGCTGACCGGCCACACCCGGCTCGGTGAAGTGCATCATGTTGAGGTTGGGGCCGTTAATGACTAAAAATTTCATCCAGTGCCTCCATTGCGGCGGTCACGGCGTCTTCCACCGTGCCGCTGTTCGGGATAACGGCGTCTGCCGCCGCGAGATACAGGGGGCGGCGCTCCGCCTCCATCTTTTTCAATGCCTCGGTGCTGGACGAGAGCGGACGTCCGCCGCCCACCGTCAGCGCATCCAGGGGCCGGTCGAGGAAGAGCACGACACCGTTCTGATGCAGCGCCCGCAGATTCTCGCCCCGCTTGATGATGCCGCCGCCGCAGGAGAGCAGCTGTCGTCCCTCTTTGGCAAAGCGGGCGGTCTGGGCGGATTCCTTCGCGCGGAAGCCGTCCTCGCCCTCGGCGGCGAAGATGTCGGGGATGCTGCGGCCGTCGGCCTTGACGATCTCCTCGTCGAGGTCGATGAACTTTTTGCCCAGCTTTTCGGCCAATGCACGGCCCACGGTAGATTTTCCGCTGGAGGGCATTCCGATGAGGGCCACGTTGAGCATATCGCGGCGGAGTGCGGCAGTGATGCGGCCGATCTCCCCTGCTGCGTCGTCGAACTTTCGGCTGAGGAAGTATTCGGCGGCGTACACGGCCTGCGCCACCAGCATCTCGAGGCCGCCCACAGCCACCGGGACCCCGGCCTCTTCGGCCCGGAGGATGAGTTCCGTCTTATCGGGGTTGTACACCACGTCCAGTACAGCTTCCAGCCCGGGCATTTTTGCCACGTCCAAACTGCACACGCCCACGTTGGGGTACATTCCGGCGGGGGTGGTGTTGATGACGATTTGTGCGCCGCTGAACACAGCCTCTTCATAGGAGAGCTGGCCTTTGGCGGCGTCCGGCGTCCGGCTGACGGTGAGCACTCTGGCCGCACCCTTGTCGCGGGCGACGGCGCTGGTGGTGTTGTGGGTGCCGCCGGTGCCGAGGATGAGGACGGTTTTGCCCGCAAAATCGACGCCGTGGGCGTCGCACAGGTGGGCAAAGCCGAGATAATCGGTGTTGTAGCCGTAGAGCAGGCCGTTCTTGTTGACCACAGTGTTCACCGCGCCGATGGCCTTGGCACGGGGGTCGATGTAGGTGCAGTATTCCATCACCAGCCGCTTATAGGGGATGGTGACATTGATGGCCTTGAACTGCCGCCTAGTCAGGAAAGCCCGGGCCTCCTCTTCGGTGGGAAGCGGGCAGAGGTCGTAGTGGTAGCCGCAGAGCATTTCATGGATGATCTTCGAGTAGGAATGTCCCAGTTTCGAGCCGATGAGTCCGTATTCCATCACAGTCCCTCCCTGCGGTAGCTGGTGGGCCGCTCCATCCATGCGGTGCCGTAGCGGGCGGTCATCAAATCGCCCACAGCCAGCGCGGCGGCGCAGGTCTGGACGATGGCGGCGCGAGGCACGATGCAGGGGTCATGACGGCCCTGAATGGAGAGGGGCGCGTCCTGCTTTGCAATGTAATCCACCGTCTCCTGCTCTTTGTAGATGCTGGGCGTCGGCTTGACAGCGGTGCGGAAGACGACAGGCATTCCGTTGGTGATGCCGCCGTTGATGCCCGCATTGTGGTTGGTGGCCGTGACCACCGAATCGCCCTTCATGCGGAAGGCATCGTTGGCCTCAGAGCCTTTCAGGTCGGCGAAGCCGAAGCCGGTGCCGAACTCAATGCCCTTCACGGCAGGCACCGAAAACGCCATGTGGGAAATAAGGCTCTCCACGCTGTCAAAATACGGCTCGCCCACACCGGCGGGCAGGCCGAGAATGGCTGTTTCAAGGATGCCGCCCACGCTGTCGCCCTCCGAACCGGCGGCACGGATGGCCGTTTTCATCGTCTCTTCGACGGAAGCATCCAGCAGGGCGAAGCCCTCGTCCCTGCTTTCCAGCACGCTCACCTGAGCGGCCAGTGCGGCGGCATCGTCCAGCGCAAAGGGCGTATCGGAAATGCCGGCACAGCGGGCGATGTGGGTGGTGATGTCGATGCCGGCGCGGTTCAGCGCACCCAGCACGATGGCACCGCCTGCCACCAGCGCGGCAGTGATGCGGCCCGAAAAGTGTCCACCGCCCCGGGCGTCCTGAAAGCCGTGGTATTTGGCGTAGGCGGTATAGTCCGCGTGGCCGGGGCGGAGAAGGTCAGCCGTCTTGGCGTAGTCGCCGCTGCGGGTGTTCTGGTTCTCGATCATCAGGGCGATGGCCGTGCCGGTGGTGTGACCGTTCACGACGCCGGAGAGCAGCTGTACGTTATCGGCCTCCACGCGGGGCGTCGAAAGCCCGTCGCCCCGGGCGCGGCGCTTATCCATGCAGGCGGCAATGAATTTCTCGTCCACCGGCACACCAGCGGCCATGCCGTCCAGCACACCGCCGATGGCCCTGCCGTGGCTCTCGCCGAAGATGGTCAGCGCCAATGCGCTGCCAAAGGTGTTTTTCATGGCTTTAGTCCTCCATGCCCAGCAGGGGGCGCAGACCCTCCACCGGGATGGTCTCCGCGCGCCAGCAGCCCAGACCCGGCACCTTGATGACGGTGATCTGGCCGCCCTGTGCCTTTTTGTCGTGGAGCATCTCGGCGTAGACCTTGTCCTTATTGTAGGCGGTACGCAGGGGCAGGCCCAGACGGCGGTAGACCGCACGGACGCGCTTCTGCAGTGCCTTGGACTCGATCATCGGCAGCATCCCCAGAGCCACGCACTCGCCGTGGTAGAGGCCCACGGTGCGGCGTCCCTTGACGCCCTTGACGGCCTCGATGCCGTGGCCGATGGTGTGGCCGAAATTGAGGGCCTTGCGCATTCCATGCTCCGTCTCGTCCTGCTCGACGATGCTCTTTTTGAAACGGAGGCTGCGGTAGATGATCTCGCCGATCTGCTCGTCGATGTCGCCCTTTTCAAAGATGGCGAACAGTTCCGGGTCGGCCAGCAGACTGGCCTTCACCGACTCGGCCAGACCGTTGATGTACTGGCGGCGGGGCAGGGTGGCGAGGGTGCTGGGGTCTACGATGACCAGCTTGGGCTGCCAGAAGGAACCGACGATGTTCTTCGTCTCCCCCAGATCCACAGCGGTCTTGCCGCCGATGGAGGAATCGATCATCGAGAGGGTGGTGGTGGGGCAGTTGATGAAGTCGATGCCGCGCATATAGATGGAAGCGGCAAAACCCGCCAGATCGCCCACAACGCCGCCGCCGACGGCGATGACGAGGTCGCCGCGGCCCATGTTGAACTCCAGCATCTGGCGCAGGACGCTTTCGAGGATCTTCATGCTCTTGCTGGCCTCGCCCTGCGGGACAGTAATAATTTTTGCGTCGCGGCACTGGTCGGCCACACGCTGTGCGTACTCGGCGGGAACGCCTGCGTCCGTCACCACCGCCACCCGGCGGTCGAGGCGGGCAAACTGGTACAGATTTTCCAGTGCGCCGTTTTTCAGGATGATGTCATAGCTGCGCTCACCCAGATTCATGGTGAGCTTGGTGCCGATAAATCCACTCATTTTGTATACACTCCTAACAGCCGCACCGTGCGGCAGGTATGGTCCAGCTCACGCAGCAGCGCGGCGGTCTCGTCGGCGGAGGGGTCGCCCACCAGCTCGACGTAAAAATAATAATCAAAGGGGACATGGGGCAGCGGACGGCTCTTGATGGACTCCATGTCGTAGCCGAAGCGGCCAATGACCTGGATGACCTCAGCCAGCTTGCCGGGTTTGTTGTCCAGTGTGAACAGCAGCGAGAAGCGGTTGCCCACGGTGGGCTTTTCGCGGCTGAGGACGATGAAGCGGGTGGTGTTGTCGCCGTCGGTGTTGATGCTGGGGACGAGGACTTCCAGCCCGTAGAGGGCGGCTGTCTCGGCGCTGGCGATGGCGGCTTTGGACGGGTCGCCCGACTCGGCCACGAACTTTGCGGCCATGGCCGTGTTGGGCATGGCCGTGGCGGGCAGACGGAACTGCTTTAAGAACGTCTCACTCTGGGCGATGGCCTGCTGATGGCTGTAAACGTGCTTGAGCTGGGCCAGCTGGGTGCCGGGCAGGACGAGCAGGTTCTGGGAGATGGGCAGGTCGTAGACGTCCACCACCCACAGCTCGGGGTGGTTGTAGCACAAGTCGAGGACGGCGGAGACATCGCCTGCGTGGCTGTTCTCAAACGGCACAACGCCGTGGGCGGTGTCGCCCCGGCTGACGGCATCGAACACCTCGTCCCACGTCGGGCAGCTGACGGCCTCCGCGTGGGGGAAGAGCGCCCGCAGCGCGATGTGGGCGAAAGCGCCTTCCACGCCCTGATAGGCGGCGCGGTTCCGGCCCAGCACCTCAGCTTCGTACTGCTTGGCGACATCCATCATGTTCTGGACATGGTCTTTATAGTAAGGCCGGAGGGCAGCGTTCTGGATGCGGGCCGCAGCCTTTTCCAGCACCACCGCCTCCCGCGCGGCGTCAAAAATCGGCAGGCCGTGGGCCTGTTTGTATTGGGCGACGCTGAGCACAGCGGCCATCCGCCGCTCAAACAGGGCGGCAAGCTGCGCGTCCACCGCGTCGATCTCGGCGCGGGCTTGTTCCAGTGTGTCCATCTTTCCACATCCTTTGGGTAAAATTTCAGTTCTTACAGCGATGATACCTAGTAAGTATACCATAACCCGGATGAGGAAACAACAAGCCCGGCTCTCTTTGAGGGTAGATAATATTTCAAATCCGGGGCCGTCAACGCGAAGAGATTGCAACAGGGGGACCCGTCTGTTTCCGGGACCTGCGCTGTATTTTATGCCCTGCGCCCTCCTATTACTCTGCGCTAATATCTGACATAAAAACCATAAATTTGACTTTATACTGCGGCAAGTTATAATTAAATTGTCAACAGAAAGGAGGCAATTTCAGTGAAAATCACCACAGATAATTTTTTCACCACCTCGGACGGCATTCACATTTATTTCGAAGACCGGGGTTCCGGACTTCCTATCGTGATGGTCCCCGGATTTTTATGCACCACCAAATTTTTCGAAAAAAACGCTGAGGTCCTCTCCAAAGAGTTCCGCGTCATCACAATGGACCTCCGCGGACAGGGCAACTCCTCCAAGACCTGTCAGGGCAACACCATCCGCCGCAACGCACAGGACATCAAGGAACTCATCGACCATCTCGGTCTGGAGCATGTCGTCCTGCTGGGCTGGTCGCTGGCCTCCTCCATCGTTGTCAGCTATGCAGCCGAATTTGAGCAGTACAAGCTCAACGGCCTCGTGACGATGGACGGCTCGCTGTATCCGTTCTCGGACGCCGACTGGAACCACCACCGCGGCCGTGACTACAACCTGCAGAACTGGTTCGACACCTACCTGCCTCTTTACTACGACCCCAAGCTCTTCTACGACAAATTCATCGCCCGCGTTTCCTGTGCGGAGGGAATGGACGATGAGATTCGGGCCTGGTTCGAGGCCGAGTGCAAAAAGACGATGCCCTGGACGGCGCTGGAACTGCACTACGACTTCTGCCTGACCGATAATTTCAGCAATCTGAAAAAGATCACCGTTCCTTACGCCGTATTCGGCGCACAGTCCAAAGCCTACGGTCTGGACATGGTAGACCGCTTTGCTGCCGAAGTGCAGGGCTACAGTGAGGCCCACAAGTTCTACAAGAGCGGCCACCTGATGTTCCTGTACGAGGCGGAAAAGTTCAACGCCTGTCTCGCTGACTTTGTGCGGAAAGCCGACGCGCTCTCCCGCCAAAAATAAAAACACCACACGAAAAAGGAGGAAAAAACAATGCTGCTCGCGCTCACAGGTTTCGTCATGATAGGCCTGCTGATGTACTTCCTGCTGAAGGGAAAGGCCATCCCCGTGACCCTTTTCGTCGTCCTTCCCATCATCGGTGCACTCATCAACGGCTTCGGCATCGCAGACATCACCGATTACATCAAATCCGGCGTCTCCACCACCTGGGGAATGGCCGCCCTGTTCGTCTTCGTCATCACCTACTTTGGCATCATGACCGATGTCGGTATGTTTGATAAGCTGGTCAAAAAGCTCATCAAGATCGCCAACGGCCGGGTATTGGGCATCCTTCTGGTCGTCGTCCTCGTCTCCATCCTGGGCCATCTGGACGGCAACAGCCCCACGACCTACCTCATCGTCATCCCCGCAATGGCACCCCTGTGCAAAAAGCTGAACATCCGCATCAGCACCATCATGATGGTCTGCACAGCCACCATCACCGTCATGAACCTCGTACCCTGGGGCGGCGTGCTCAACCGTCAGTCCATCACGCTGGCGATGGATTCCAACGAGTTGTGGCATATGTATCTGCCCCTGCAGGTCTGCGGCCTCGTCTGCTGTGTCGGTCTGGCCGTTATCATGGCTCGTGTCGAAGTCAAGCGCGGTGCCGGTAAGATCGATGTCTCTGCCACGCAGGAAGAAGAAGCTGAAGTCGTAGATAAAGCCGCTGCGAAGCTCCTTCGCCCCAAGCTGCTCTGGTACAACGTCCTGCTGACTGTCGTCGTCTTCGTGCTCCTCTTCACCACCAAGCTTCCCAACTACTTTATCTTCATGCTGGGCTGCGTGTTCGCCCTTGTCGTCAACTTCCCTGACCCCAAAGAGCAGGAAGCCCGTCTCGCCGCACACGCTCCCAAAGCCATCTCCCTGGTCGCCACCGTTCTGGCCGCCGGCGTCATGGTCGGCATCCTGAACAATACCGGCATGATCGTCGCCATGGCAGAGTTCATCATCAACATCCTGCCCGCCGCACTGGCCAAGCATCTGCACCTAGTCTTTGCCTTCCTGGGCGGCTTCATCGGTCTGGCCGTCTCTCCTGACCCACTGTACTACGGCATCCTGCCCGTTCTTATCGAGGTCTGCGGTAACTACGGCATCCCTGCCACCAGCGTCGCCATCGCATTCGGCGTCGGCGCAGACTCCTGCTTCACGATGGCACCGGTCATCGCCTCCACCTACCTCGGCCTGGCCGTGTCCGGTATGTCCCTGAAGGACGTCATGAAGACCAACTTCCTCCCCCACTGGATCATCGGCCTCATCATGATCGTCTTCGGCTGCCTCATCGGCACCATTGTCGTCTGAACCGCATTCTCGCTCCTTCCTCTTCCCGGAACTGGCCGGTGCTCTGCATCGGCCAGTTCCGCTTTTCATTTTTCCCATTTTGCGCTATGATAAAAGCGACGAAACGCCCTCTCTGGCAGAATGGAGCTGTCTCATGGAATACCGAGATTTTGAATATGTTCTAACCATCTATCAGGAAAAAAGCCTCTCGAAAGCCGCCGAAAAGCTCTATATCACCCAGCCTGCCCTCAGCATTTTCCTCACACGGCTGGAAACGCAGCTTCAGACCCGGCTTTTCGAGCGCACCAAACGTGGACTTGTCCCTACCTACGCAGGCCAGAAATACATCGAATTTGCCCGTCAGTCCATCGCGCTTGGCCACAGCTTCGACCAGGAGCTGTGTGAGATACAGGCCGAGCGCAAAGGCATCCTTCGTCTCGGGACTTCTCCCCATATCGGCTCCATCGTTCTGCCCGAGATGCTTTTTTCTTTCCAGAACCGCTATCCGAACATCCAGCTTGCCATCACAGAGGGGACTTCCCTCACGCTGGAAAAGCTCATCGACAACAACGAGCTGGATCTGGCGCTCATGCATCTTCCTCTGCTCTGCGAGCACGCAGGCTATACCCGCGTCAGCGACGACCGCTATGTCATGGCAATAGCGAAAGACAATCCCCTCACCCGCAAAGCCTACTCCAAACCCGGCTTTGCGCACCTCTTTCTCGACCCGGCGCTGGCCGCAGAGCAGCAGTTCATCCTCGCCCACCCTCAGCAGCGCGTCCGGCAGATCTCCGACCGCATCCTCCGCCATGCAGGCATCGTGCCGAAGATCCGGCTGGAGACCAGCAGCATCCAGAGCGCCCTCTGCTTTGCATCCAACGACCTCGGCATCACCTTTGCGCCAGAAAGCTATATCCCCCTTTTCAATGCACAGAAAGAACTCGCCTATTTCTATCTGGAAGATAAATATGAAGCGTTCTGGACCTTCTGCGTCGTCTATCCTCAGAACGTCACACCCTCCACTCCGGCCCGCTTCTTTTTGCAGGAAACACAGCGGCTCTTTGGCCGATAACCAAAACGCCCCCTCCGGCATTGCCGGAGGGGGCGTTCTTGCTTATTTGCGCAGGTCTTCCCTGCTGCGGGGGGTGCCGAACACCCGGCCATAGGGGTTGTCGAGGTCGGCAGCCTTCAGAGATGCAGTTTTTTCGGCAGACTTTTCAGGGATGCTGAGATGCTTTGCCTTCCCCTTGGAGAGAACACGGTACCGCATGGCTCAGTCCTCCGGAGCTGCCGTGGAGGCAGCGCCTTCGGTCAGCTTCTGCCAGAATTCTTCGCCTCCTGCGAGGTTATCAGCAGTGCCGCTGTTCCACGCGCCCCGCATTCCCACATAGAACTGGGACATATACTCCTGACTGGAACCACTCCTGCTCTGGGTGGTATCGGGGCCGTAATCACCGAGGTCGAGGCCAGCCAGGACCGGGCAGTCATCCCACTTGTACACCATGTTCCACCAGTCCTCGTCGCTGTCGGCGGCGGGCAGAGTGCCGTCAAGATACCGCAGCGAGCCGGTGCTTTCTTCAAAGCCCGCCGGGTCCCAGAGCAGAAAGACAGAACTGAGGCCGCCCTGTACATCGGTGGCCAGCTTGGTAGTTCCAGCCATGGTCAGATAGGCGGCGCTCTCGGTTTGGGTCTCTGTGTCGGAGTAGTCGAGGGTGTAGACGTTGAGGGTCACGACCACCTTGCCGTCGCCGTTGCGGTCTTCGCCGTAGGCGGCCAGTGCATCCTGCAAAGCGTTCACGGTGTCCTCGGGCAGATAGTAGGGAGCCACCACGGCCACGTTATAATCGGGCTTGGTGACAAAGAAATACTGTCCGATGAAGTTGTAGGCCACAAAAGCCGCGGCGATGCCGATGATGATGACCCATTTCAGGTTATAGTCCCACCAGTTGGCCCAGCGCTCCTTGCGGGTGTACCGTCTTTCCTTGCGGGGGGCAATGTCTTTCGGGTCGATGTCGCGCTCGTAACGGTAGCTTGCCATGAGGCAGTGTCCTCCAAAAAAGTTATAACTCTGCCAGAATGGTCTGGCGGACGGCGTCAGGCAGCTGCTTCTGCTCGGCCCGGCTCATGTCTGCCGTCTGGATGGGCGGCAGCACCCGGACGTGTACCGTTCCGGGGGTGGCACGGTTGCCGCGGGCCTCGAACAGGCCCCGTGCGCCGGAGATGGCCACCGGCACCACCGGTGCGCCGGTCTTGACCGCGATGCGGAAGGCACCGGCCTTGAACTCACCGGCGCCGCCCTCTTCGCCCTTGTAGCGGGTGCCTTCAGGGAAGATGATGAAGCTCCTGCCGCTCTCCACGATGGCGGTGGCGTCGTTCAACGCGCGCACCGAGGCGCGGACATCGTCGCGCTGGACGAAAACGCAGCCCAGCAGCTTCATCCAGCGGTTGAGCAGAGGAATTTTTCCCAGCTCTTCCTTGGCGAGGATGCCGTAGGGCTCATCGAGGCCGGCCAGCAGCAGCGGGATGTCATAATAACTGCGGTGGTTCGCCACAAAGACGCAGGGGCCATCCTTCGGGATGTTGTCCAGTCCCTCGACGCTGAGCCGGACGCCGGTGACGTTCAGGATGCCTTTGCTCCAATGGGGGATGTGCTTTTTTACCAGCTGGCGCACCGTCTCGGTGTCGCCTGCGGCCAGCGCACGCTCGGCTTTGCATAGCACACTGTAATGGACGATCATGTACCCGAACAGATAAACGAATAACGCAATGGTGCGGAAAATGCTCACAGAGCGATACCTCCTTCTGGCTCAAAAAGCCGTTTCTATTGTATCACACTCCGCTCCAAAAAGGGAGAGGAAATACTTTTTTTACATTTAGAGGGCTTTGCGGCTTGCAAAATCCACAAAATCCGGGTATATTTATAATCAGAAAGCCAGCACAATGGCGTTTCCTGCCAAAACCGTGCTGCGCAATGTAAGCCGTCTTTCGGGACAGCGAGAGAGGATATTCACACATCATGAGTCTGTTCCCTTCTGCAAACGATTTCAAGTCCGGGCCGGGCGTTGAAAAGGACGCCCCCCGCAAGACCGGCGTAGGCCGCTTCTTCGAGCTGGTGGGCCGGGATATGAGCGGGATGTTCCTTGCAAACCTGCTCACCTGTCTGGGCTTTCTGCCCGTCATCTGTCTGGTGTACATCGGCTTCCTGATGAACAGCCTGCCCGTCATGGTGCTCAGCGCCGCCGTGGGCGGCATCCTGGCCGGTCCGGTGCTGGCAGGCATGTACGACACCGTCCTGCGCGCTCTGCGCGATGAGGCCGGTTACTGGTGGACCACCTACCGCAAGGCTTTCAAGCAGAACTTCAAAGCCAGCATCCTGCCGGGCGTGCTCTACTGCGTCGTGGTCACGGTGCAGATCTTCCTCGTGTACTTCTGCTTCAACCTGCTCTACCACGGCACCAACGTCGGCGTAGGCATGTGGGTGGCCACGGTGCTCAACCTCGTCATCTTCCACATGCTGTTCTCCTACATGTGGCCCCAGGTGGTCCTGCTGGACCAGCCTTTCGGCCAGACGCTCAAGAACAGCGTCAACTGCATGATCGCTTTCCTGCCCCACGCACTGGCTGCGTCTCTCGTGACGGTACTGTTCTGGGGCCTCGTCATCCTCTGTATGCCGCTGGGCCTGCTGCTCATGCTGGTGTTCGGCTTCTGGTTCCAGGTGGAGATCACCAGCCAGATCGTCTACGGCGACCTCGACCGGGTGTTCCACATCGAGGAGAACATCCGCAAGCTCCACGACGCCGAGTATGAAGCCGAGATGGCCGAGGAGCGCAGCGACGACGAGGAATAAACGACACACCGACGCGGAAAGGGGATGCGTGCAATGGAACAGCGGAACAATCTGGTGCTGCAGGGCACGGAGACATTTTCCCGCGGACAGCTCGATAATGTAGCGCTGGACAACGGCAGCGTCGTGCTGGACAGCGTGGCCGGGCGGTACCTGCAATACGGCAGCTACACGACGCCCGAGTTCGCCATGCCGGCCTTCTGCAACCTGAACGTCAGCTGGAACGCCCACGCGCCCCAGAACACGATGGTGGAGGTGCGCTGCCGCGTCTACGCAGGCGGCAGCTGGACGGGCTGGATGAGCTTTGGCAAGTGGGCGCCGGATTACCCCCGGGCCAGCATCAGCACCCACAGCGACGACGGCCTCATCTTCCTGATGGGCGACGCCGTGACGGTGGCGCTGCCCGGCGGCGGCACCGGCGTCCAGCTTCAGGTCAATCTTTCGACCAACAACGATAAAGTCACCCCGGCGCTCCGGCTGCTGGCGGCGGCGGTCCGCCCCCTTGCGTGGGATAAGCAGAGCGGCCACCCCATCAACCGCCGCCTGTACTTACCGGAATACTGCCTCTCGGCCCATGACCCCAGCTTTGGCCGGGACATGGACCTGCCGCTGGTGATGGCGGCCCTGATGAACCGCTGGGGCGAGGACATCCTGCCCGAAGAGGTGGCCTACGTCATGGAAGACAAGACCACCGGCAGCACCAGCAACGGCGCTTTCGCCGCCGCGGCAGCGGGCTGCTGCGGTTTTCCCTGCTGGCAGGCGTGGATGGACCTGCAGGACCTGCGGGAGCAGATACACGACGGCTGTTCCGTAGCCGTGCGCATCGAGCGCCGCATCCGGGGCCAGCGGGACCCCATCGGGGTCTGGATGGGTCTGCGGGGCTTCGGCCACGACGACGCGGTCCTCGCCGATTATGTCCTGCTCAACGACCCCACCGCCGACAGCGACGGGGCCGTGAACTGCACGATGGCGGTGACGGATTTTGCCCGCTATTTCACCGGGCGGGCCATCGCCCTCCGCCCCAAGCCCCGGGACACCGAGGCCAACCGCCCCCGGCGGGTCTCCTGCGACTTTGTGTACAGCGCCGAGGATGACTGCTGGTATCTGGCCCAGAAGGGCCAGCGGCAGCTGCTCCCGGCAGAATTTTCCGGCTGGGCGGCCTGCAGCCCTCACGACGGAGTAGCCCACGCCACCACAGCCCACCGCACCTTCCGGCGGATGGAGCGGACACGGACAGGCGGCTTCCGCTTCCCGCCCGAGCAGGCCGACGCAGGCGGGCGGTGCAGCGTTTACATCGTGGACCAGACCGGCACCATGCAGTTTGCAGAGGTACGTCTGCCAGCCCCTCCGCCGCCCACGCTGCCGCTATCGGAAGCAAACCAAAGCACCGAGCCTTCTGTCTCCTGAGAGGCAGCACCGCCAAGAGCTTTTTGGGATAAATCATCAACATGGGAGGAACATATTATGGCAAAGACGATCATCACTTTGGGCCGCGAGTACTGCACCGGCGGACGCTACATCGCCAAGGACGTGGCACGCGCACTGGGCATCAAGCTCTACGACAAGGAACTGATCACGATGGCCGCCAAGAATTCCGGACTGTCCGAGGAGGCCGTGGCCGCCAGCGAAAAGCGGCACACCCACAGCCTGCTGTACAGCCTGTATACGATGGGCAATGACCTTCCGCTGGGCGACCAGGTCTTCATCCTGCAGAGCCGCATCATCAAGCAGCTGGCCGACGAAGGCCCCTGCGTCATCGTGGGCCGCTGCGGCGACTACGTCCTGCGCGACCGCAAAGACGTGCTGCGCGTCTTCGTCTACGCCCCCAAGGAGTGGCGTCTGGCTTACGGCAAGGAGAACAACATGCTGCAGGCCAAGGACGAAAAGGGCATCAAGGACGAGATCGACAAGACCGACCGCAACCGTGCTTCCTACTACAACTACTACACCCAGAACCGCTGGGGCGACGCCCACAACTATGACCTTGCCATCAACGCTGCACTGGGCCATGACGCCTGTGTGCAGATGATCCTTGCCGCCGCAGAGGCCAAAGAGAAGGCCATGGAGGGCTGATGCCCGCCGCCCCGGAAGGGGCAAAATAAATAATGATGCTGCGTGGGTGGGGTGCTTTTGCGCTCTGCCCACGTTTGCGGCATAGACGAACTCTGCATCCCCAAGTCATCAACATCAAAAGGAGAAATCGTGGAAAACAAGCAGTCCTTATCCTCTCCCGCCGGTGAGCGGGAAAACATCATGGGTACCATGGACATCAACCCTCTGCTCATCAAGCTCAGCGTGCCGATGATGGTATCCATGCTGGTGCAGGCCCTCTACAACGTGGTGGACTCGATTTTCGTGTCCCACGTCAGCGAGAGCGCCCTGACCGCCGTTTCGCTGGCGTTCTCTTTGCAGAACGTCATGATCGCCGTGGGCGTCGGCACCGGCGTGGGCGTCAACGCCCTGCTGTCCAAAAGCCTCGGCGAAAAGAACCAGGAACGGGCCAATAAGACCGCCGAGAACGGCATCTTCCTGTCCCTGTGCAGCTACGCCGTCTTCCTCGTCATCGGCCTCACCTGCATGAATTCCTACTTCTACGCACAGACTTCGGACATGGACATCGCCCGGCAGGGCATCCAGTATCTGCAGCTCTGCTGCGTGCTCAGCCTCGGCCTCTTTACCCAGACCATGGGCGAGAAGCTGCTGGCCGCTACCGGCCGCACTCATCTGAGCATGATAAGCCAGCTGGTGGGCGCTGTCGTGAACATCGTTCTCGACCCCATCTTCATCTTCGGCTACTGCGGCGAGGCCCTGTCCGGCACCACCGGCGCTGCCGCGGCCACCGTCATCGGCCAGTTCTGCGGCGCGGGCATGACGCTGTACTTCAACCTCAATAAGAACCCCGACATCCAGATCAGCTTCCGGGGCTTCCGGCCCAGCGCAAAGGCCATCGGCCGCATCTACACCGTCGGCCTGCCCAGCATCGCCATGCAGTGCGTGGGCAGCGTGATGACCTTCTTCATGAACCAGATCCTGATGGCCTTCTCGGCCACGGCTGTCGCCGTCTTCGGCGTCTACTTCAAGCTGCAGAGCTTCGTGTTCATGCCCATCTTCGGCATGAACAACGGCATGGTCCCCATCATCAGCTACAACTACGGCGCACGGAAGCCGGAGCGGGTCAAAAAGACCATCCGCCTCTCAGTCTTCTACGCCGAGTGCATCATGCTGGTGGGCTTCTGTATCTTCCAGTTCCTGCCGGATAAGCTGCTGAGCCTCTTCGCCGCCAGCGACGCCATGCTGGCCATCGGCGTCCCGGCGCTGCGCATCATCTGCCCCCACTTCCTGCTGGCGGGTGCCGGCATCGTGCTGAGCTCGGTGTTCCAGGCGCTGGGCAACGGCGTGTTCAGCCTGACCGTCTCCATCTGCCGTCAGCTGGTGGTGCTCATCCCCGCTGCATGGCTGCTGAGCCGCACCGGCGAGGTGAACATGGTCTGGTGGGCCTTCATCATCGCGGAGGTGGTCAGCCTTGCGCTGAGCCTCGTTTTCATGGCCCGCATCAACCGTACCGTCATCGTCCCGCTCTCCGAAAAGCAGGACGCGGCCGTATAACCTGAAAGGAACGTGAACTCTATGGCAAAAAAGCTGAAGTGGAACCTTATCCTCATGAGCCTGCTCTATCTGGCGCTGGGCATCTTCCTGCTGATGGTGCCTGGCACGGCCCTCAACGTGGTCTGCTACGCGCTGGGCGGCGTGGTGCTGGCCTGCGCGGCAGTGCAGCTGGTGCGGTATTTTGTCGTAGAGCGCGGCGTGTTCCAGAGCCAGCTCACCCTCATCTCGGGGCTTGTCTGTCTGGCGCTGGGCGCATTCCTCATCATCCGCAGCGATGTGGTGGTGCGGGTGCTGCCCATCGTGTTCGGCCTGTTCGTCATCTTTGACAGTCTGGGCCGCATCCAGAACGCTCTCGAGCTGCGCCGGTGCGAGTATTCGAGCTGGAAGGTCTTTCTGCTGCTGGCCGTGCTCAGCGTCGTGCTGGGCATCGTGATGGTGGTGGACCCCTTCGGCACCATGGAGACGCTGGTGATGGCCATCGGCCTCATCCTCATCCTGGAAGGCGCACTGAACCTGCTAAGCGCCCTGTACACCATGCTGGCCGTCCGGCGCTTTATAAAGCTGCATCCGGAGACCCAGTCCATGCTGGAAGCCATTACCGGCCAAGATCTGAACGGCGACGGCGTCATCGCCCCGGATGTCTCCCACGCAGATGTGGAGTCCACCGCTGTGGAACTCGACTATGTGGATGAGAGCGCCGAGGTGGAGCAGGAGGAGGAATAACCTCTCCGTCATCGCTGCGCTTCTCGTAAAACATCGTAAGACTGACCTCTTTGCCAAAGGCTCCCCTCGGTAGGGGCAACAACGACGACCGCCGCCAGTGGCGGAAACAGGGAGTCGTTGTTGGGG
>ERZ827522.1615-NODE-1615-length-18632-cov-4.532217_pt1 | contig 18632 bp, 19 predicted proteins | sample MGYA00519580_ERZ827522 | MGnify/ENA primary metagenome ERZ827522 (study PRJEB31778, sample SAMEA3449340) | human gut metagenome | biome: human gut; feature: human-associated habitat; material: faeces | place: United Kingdom | collected 2010/2012 ... | reverse complement strand
TTGCGGGTACACAAAGTACATCTGCACTTTTCAAACCTTGTCTCGACAAAAAATCTCTCGACGAATGCTCTTGCTGAATTATGCAGCGCTGCCTTAGAATCTTAGAATTTTGACAATCAGCCCGTGCCGGGGTGGGTCATCCCGCTCCGGCACGGTTTTCATCCACGGAGGCCCCATGAAACCATTCCGGAACCGCCTGCGCGATGCGCTCGCACCGCTCATCCCGGCCGTGCAGGTCGCGCTGATCCTGGCGGCGTCCATCGGCAATGTTCTGATCGCCGCGGCGATCTTTCTGAACGCCAAACGGCTCGGCGCGCTCTTTCTGCCGGCGCTGGCGCTTTACTTTGTGCTGCTGACCGTCCTGCTGGCTGCGATCCTGCGCCGCCGGGAGCTGGATCGGCTGCACGCCCTTGTCGGCGACGAGCAGTTCTATGAATGGTACCCCCGGCAGCGCCGCCGGGATGAGCGCCGCCGTGCGCGGATGAAACGAGCTCTGGAAAAACACGACCGGAAAGCCCGGAGAAAGGAACCGAAGCGATGAACCATGTAAAATGCGGCCGCTGCGTGCGCTGCGGCCGGGAATATCCCGCCGTTCCGAATCTGACGAACTGCGAATGCGGCGGCATCCTCGACATCATCTATGACTATGACCGGATCAGGACCGTCCTGACCCGCGAGACGCTGAAGAACCGCACGGAGCGCTCCATGTGGCGCTACCGCGAGCTGCTGCCCGTCGAGGAGACCACGCCCGACACGCCGCTGCGCGTGGGTTGGAGCCCCCTGTACGAGGAGCCGAAGCTGGCGGAGCTGCTGGGCATCAAGCGTCTGTGGGTCAAGGACGATGGCCAGAACCCCACCGCATCCCTGAAGGACCGTGCCAGTGCCATGGCCGTGGCCAAGGCCATGGAGGCCGGCGCCAAGACCATCGCCTGCTCCTCTACCGGCAACGCCGCCAGCTCTTTGGCCGGCAACGCCGCCGCCGCAGGTATCAAGACCTATATCTTCGTTCCCGAGCGCGCTCCCAAGGGCAAGGTGGCCCAGCTGATGATCTTCGGCGCCAACGTCATCTCCGTCAAGGGCAACTATGAGGACACCTTCAAGATGTCCGCCGCCGCCATTGACAAGTACGGCTGGTACAACCGCAACGCCGCCATCAACCCCTACCTCAGCGAGGGCAAAAAGACCGTGGCGCTGGAGATCGCCGAGCAGCTGAACTGGGAGATGCCCGACTACCTGGCCATCTCCGTGGGCGACGGCTGCACGATCGCCGGTGTGTGGAAGGGCTTTAAAGACCTGTACGCCATCGGATTCATCGACAAGCTGCCCCGCCTGATCTCCGCCCAGTCCCTGGGCTGCTACCCCATCAACCGCGCCATCCAGGAGGACAAGCCCTGGGAGCCCATGGAGGAGAACACCATCGCCGACTCCATCTCCGTAGGCGTGCCCCGCAATGCCGACAAGGCCCTCATGGCCATCCGCGAGTCCAACGGCATCGCCGTCAACGTCTCCGACGAGGAGATCCTGGCCGCCCAGCGGCTGCTGGGCCGTACCTGCGGCGTGTTCGGCGAGCCTGCCGGTGTCACCGGTGCCGCGGCGCTGAAGAAGGCCTGCGAGCAGGGACTGATCCCCCACGACGCCACCGTGGTCAGCGTCGTCACCGGCAACGGACTGAAGGACGTGGCCAACGCTATCAAGTCCGCCGGTGAGCCCATTCACATCGAGCCCGACCTGGATCTGATGGTCGAGGAGTTCAAGAAGCGCGGCGTCACCGTGGAGTAAAATGCATCATTCCCCGGCAAATGCACAGCATTTGCCGGGGATTTTCTCTTGCCAATCCATCAGGAATGTGGTACAATAGCTTCCATAATACAGCTCATATAGCCCCGCGAGAATGGCGCGGGGCGTTTCTACGGAGCCGCCGACGGCTCTGCTATGGGTGTTTCGATGCGGGGTGCATCGGAGCATCCATTTTTATTTTGCTTGCAGGAGGTACCTCACCATGACACAGGTCTTACGCGGCAATATCGTCCATGCGCCCGCCATGGGCCGCCTGGACATTCTCGAGCACGGCTGCCTGATGCTGGAGGACGGCGTCATTACCGGCCTTTATCCCGATCTGCCCGCCCATCTGGAGGGCGCGGAGGTCCGCGATTTCGGTGACCGCATCATCATGCAGTCCTTCGCGGATATGCACCTCCACGCCCCCCAGTACCCCATGCTGGGCATGGGGATGGACCTGCCGCTGCTGGATTGGCTCAACACCTACACGTTCCCCACCGAGGCGCGGTTCGCCGACCTGGACTATGCCCGCCGCGTCTACCGCCGGCTGGCTACAGACCTGATCACCAACGGCACCACCCGCGTCTGTATGTTCTCCTCCCTCCACACCGACGCTACCCTCGTCCTCATGGACGAGCTGGAGCGCGCCGGCGTCACCGGCTATGTGGGCAAGGTCAACATGGACCGCAACGGCCTGCCCGGCAAGCTGCAGGAGACCACGGAGGAGTCCGTGGCCGAGACTCTGCGCTGGCTGGAGAGCTGCCATTTTGAGCACGTCAAGCCCATTATCACGCCCCGCTTTACTCCCAGCTGTACCGACGGGCTGATGACCCAGCTGGGAAAGCTGGCCAACGAGCGGGGGCTGTACGTCCAGTCCCACCTGTCCGAGAGCACCAACGAGATCGCCTGGGTGAAGGAGCTGCACCCCGAGTGCAGCCAGTATTGGGAGACATACGACAAGTACGGCCTTTGGAAGGACCACACACTCATGGCACACTGCGTCTGGTCCGACGAGCGCGAGCGCGCCGCCATTCGTGACGCCGGTGTGGTGGTGGTCCACTGCGGCGACTCCAACGTGAACATCTGCTCCGGCATCTGCCCCGTCCGCCGTATGGTCAACGAGGGCCTGTGGGTCACCCTGGGCAGCGATATCGCCGGCGGCGCCCAGCTGCCCATGTACAAGGTCATCACCATGTCCATCCGTACCTCCAAGGCCCGCCGTGTCACCGACGAGCAGCACCCCGAATTCCTGACCGTGGCCGAGGGCTATTACCTGGGCACCACCTCCGGCCACAAGTATTTCGGGGCAGGGGAGGGCTTCGCCGTGGGAGATAAGCTCCACGCCGTGGTCATCGACGACGGCGACTTCCCCGAGGCCGCCCATCCCCTGAACGTGGAGGAGCGCTTCGAGCGCGCCATCTACATGACCCACCGCCACAACATCGTCTCCGTCTGGTCCGACGGCCGCGAGGTCGTCCGCAGATAAAGTGAAAAATGACCGGGTATCCCGGTCATTTTTCGTTTTCCATGCCAGAATTATTCAAAAAACCCTTGTCAAATAGGAAATCTTTGTTATAATGAAACCAACCGACAGGGTGGCAGAGGTACCTCTGCATTTGCGTTTTAACGAGCTTAAAACGATGGTCCCTGCGGAAATCTAAAGAAATCGGGGTAGAAACGATGAAAAAATTGTTGGCAACCATACTGGCACTGGTCATGGCGCTGTCCCTCTGCACTGTGGCCTTCGCCGCGGAGACGGAGCTCTCCGATGCCGCTGGCCTGAAAGCCGCAATCGACGCCGCGCAGGACGGCGATACCATCAAGCTGATGGTGGATGTGACACCGTCCGAGGTCATCAAGATATCCGATGGCCGCTCTATCACCATCGATATGAACGGAAAGAATATCAACAGCAGCTCCTATATTGAGGTAGATCACGGCAGCCTGACGCTGTCGGGAACTGGCACTTACACGACAAGCAGTCCGTATGCGCTCAAGGCGGTAGGCGCAGCAACAGATCAGGGTGCTGGGTATAGCGTGATTACAGTCAAAAAAGGAATCACAGTTACCTGCACAAATACGGCGTACGGCTATGCGGTGATGCAGTCCCCGATTGAAACAGGGATAGCCGATAAACCGGAAAATGAAAGATATTATGGCGTGGAGATCAACTTCTTTGGTTCGACGAACGGCGCGATTTATACAAATGGCCGGTGCAATAAGACGACCGGTAGCGTAACCAAGGTTGACCTGACGGGCGCGGTTATCGGGGCGGATAACACGAAAGCGGGAATATATGCGGCCGGTTACGCCGAGTGGACACTGAAAGATACAACCATTACGGGAGGCACGGCGCTGTCTGTGAAGTCCGGTACATTTGTTATTGACGGCGGAACGTATACAGCTAACGGAGCATACGCTGTCCCGGGCAGCGATGACGGCAACAGCGCGGTATTAACCGGCGCGGCATTAAGCATGACAAGCAACAAGGGCTACGCGAATAAGCTGGATGTTACCATAAAGAACGGAAAGTTTGTGTCCCAAAATGGAAATGCCATCTGCGAGGGGATTCCGAACAAGGCTTCCGGGGGTGGTACTGTCGCGGATGAAAGCTATGCCACGCTCAAAATTGAGAACGGTACGTTCGAGGGCGGCAGCGCGAATGGCGGCGCGGTTGATTTGACAACGATGAAGAACAAGGCGGTCATCTCCGGCGGCACTTTCTCCAATAGCGTCAGCAGCTACGTTGTCTCTGGGTTGAATTATGAAGCGGTCAACGGTGACGGCTACACCTACCACAGCACCATGAACGCGGCTGTTGCTGCGGCGGGGGATAACGGCGATGTTAATGTCGCAGATTCCGCTGGGGAGCAAAAGGGAACATTTACCGTTGAGTACAACGATGGAACAGGTAAAACGGTGCGCATCTATACAACCACACACAATCCTGAACTCCCGACGATGACGCGCGACGGCTACAAGTTCAAGGGCTGGACGGTTAATGGTGGGACTACCGTGTACACTGATTTCTCCACATATGAATTTACTAACGATGGTGCGACCCTCACCGCGGTCTGGTCCGCCAACTCCTATTACTACTATTCCCCCAGCACCACCCCCGATACCACCAAGGGATCTCCCAAGACCTTTGATGCGGGTGTGGGTATCTACGCGGTGACGGCGGTGCTGTCCGTGACCGGCATGGCGTGGGCCGGCAAAAAGCGGCACTAAGTCAACAAAAAAGAAAGCCCGTAAGGGCTTTCTTTTTTGCTCCGCCGGCAGACAGAAAAGCGGCCGCCATCAGGCGGTCGCTTTCTTGATAATGATCTCGTTCTCCATCAGGTCGATCTTCTCGATCTGCCCATTTACTACCGTGGGGATACCCATGATATCGGTGAACACCAGCTGTCCGTCCTTCTGTGTTACGGACGCCACGTTTTTGCACACCGGCTGCCGTTCCGCCGTCCATACTGTGGAAAGACACATCGTTTATTCCTCTCCTTTCAGGATCCGCAGGGCCTCCGCCAGCTTCTCGTTGCCCACGGTCAGGTCCACCACGGCTTCGTGCAGCAGCTGCGCGGCCTCGCCCTCCACGCTGTGGGCCAGCTCGTGCAGCTCCTCGGCGTGGTGCTGGTTGTGCGTCACCATGTACGCCAGCAGCGCCACCGTCTCCTCCGGCGAGTGGTGCTCATGCGTATGCCCGTGATCGTGCCCATGCTCATGGGTATGGGCGTGTGTGTGCGGCGCGTCTGCACCGGCATGATCGGCCGAATGTACGGCCGCTTTCTCGTCAATAGTACACATATCCGCACCTCCGTTTTTTTCTGTGCTTATTCTACCACGGCGGCGCTGAAAAGTCAATTTTCCTCCCCAAATCGTCAAAAAACCGACGATAACAGACATATCTCCTGAAAGTGTCCGAAATCTGTGCAAACAACACAATTTCATTGACAAATTTTCTGCAATTATGTATAATTTTACTGGATAATACTGCGCGTTCCGCGCAGCAAGGAGGACGAGAGATGAGGGACCTTAAACATCTGATTTACTTTGAGAACCTGCTGCAAGAGGCCAATAACGACCTGGTGAAGCAGGCGAAAAGTGACGGAAAACTGGCTTTAGGCTACACCTGCTATTTCATGCCGGAGGTGCTGCTGGACCTGCCCGGCTGCTTCTCTGTGCGCCTGCGCGCCCCCCGCTGCACATCCCCTGATATGGCGACCTATTATATGTCTTCCCGCACCTGTCACTACGGCCGCAGCCTTCTTGAGCGTGCCCTGGAGGGCGGCTTCAATTTCCTGGATGCCCAGCTGGCTACCGAGACCTGCACCGTGACCTGCCGTTTTCAGGAGCACCTCCAGCGTATGGATATCATCCAGAATGAGCGCTTCAAGTGCGAGTTCATGGATGTCCCGTTCAAAAAGACGGAAAACAGTATTGACCATTATGAGGCACAGATCAAGGCCCACGTCCTGGATTTCCTCCATGACAATTACGGCGTGGACACCTCTGACGAGGCCCTGCGCCAGACCATCGAGAGCCACAATGAGCTCTGCCGTATTATGCAGGCTATCGGCGATTACCGCAAGCTGGACGTGCCCACCATCACCGGCTATGAGTACCATGTCATCAACCTGGTGACCCTGGCCTGTCCCAAGTACCTGATCATCGACAAGCTCCGCGAGACGCTGGAGGAGCTGAAGACCCGTGAGCCGGACGCCAGACCCCAGTACCGCTGCAAGGTCCTGCTGGCCGGCAGCGAGAACGACGACCCGGACTTTACCAAGCTTATCGAAAGCTGCGGCGCCCTGGTGGTGGCGGACCGCTACTGCTACGGCGGCATGGAGTCCCGTCTGCCCATCGAGATCCGGGAAGGGGAGACGCCGCTGCGTGCCATCGCCCGCCACTATCTGCTCACCAGCCAGTGCACCCGCTTTATGGAGCAGCATGAGATGCGCCAGCGCAAGCAGCACATCGCCGACCTGGCAAAGGCGTACAAGGCGGACGGCATCATCGTGGCCTCCAACAAGTTCTGCGAGTACTGGAGCTATGAGCGTGTCATCGATACCGTCGTTCTCCAGCGCGACTTCGGCTATCCTGTCTGTTCCATCGAGAAGGAGTATATCAACGCGGCCAGCGGCCAGCTGCGTACCCGGTTCCAGGCGTTCATTGAGAGCGTGGAGATCAAGAAGATCCAGGAGGGCGTGAAGAGATGAAGAAATTTGATCTGAAAAACGTGGTGGAGAAGGTCAAGACCACGGATTATAAAAAGCTGGCTAAGGATTTCTGGTACGGCAAGCCCCACGGCGAGCGCCGCCTGGGCGACCTGTACTGCGACAAGACCGGATTGTACAAGCACCGCGAGTGGCGCGGTGTGAAGGACACCTTCTACTATTTCAACAAGGTGTGGCTGTACAACTACGGTATGCTGGTCTACGATGTGATGCGCTACGGCGGCATCTGGACCTTTGCCAAGGGCTGCTGGCGCTATCGCTGGATGGGCCAGACCTATCTGCCCGTGCTCCACTGGTTCGACCGCGGCATGGAGGGCCTGCGGGGTGAGGCGCTGCGCGCCTGTCCGCTGCACTATCGGGCCATGACCAACGCCACTATCTACCAGTTCATGCAGATGTTCCGCAACGACCTGAACACCAACAAGGGGAATAAGAAGGTCCAGGCGCGGCACGACAAGACCATCGCCCACGACGAGACGGTGTGGGGCGGCATTTTCTATCCCTTCAGCAAGGAAGTGGAGAACGTCCCCCTGCAGATGATCCCCTATTTCGTCACCTGCCATGTGAACAACCACACGGTCCTCAACTACATCGACGCGGTGCAGTCCCTGGGCCTGCCCGGCGACCCCTGCCCCATGTGTCAGGCCGAGGCCGGACTGTTCGTGCTGGATGATGTGCCCGACTACTACAAGGCGGTCATCACCTCCAACGAGGCCTGCGACGGCTCCGTGGCCACGTCCATCATTCAGGACTGGCTCATCGACAAGCCCCTGTTCGCCATGCCCCAGCCCATGCAGTTCGACGATCCGCTGGTCCACAAGCACTGCATGAAGGAGATCGAGGAGGCGTGGAAGTTCATCGAGGAGCAGACCGGCGTTCCCTTCGACTACCAGCAGCTGTGCAAGAAGCTGGAGAGCCAGAACGAGCTCCAGCGCTTCGAGTGGGAGAAGTGGGATGTGGCGGCCAACACCAATTATTATCCCATCAACGGCGTGTCCCAGGCGCTGTACCGTATTTACCAGTCTCAGTACGGCGATCTGCCCATCTGGCACGAGACGGACAAGAAGGTGCGCAGGATCATGGAGAAGTGTGTGGAGCAGCGCATCAACAACTTCCCGCTGACCCGCCACCGCGTCATTGCCTGGTCCTGTGCGCCGCTGTACTATTCCAACTGGTGCACCTGGGCCTATAACTGCTGGGGCCTGAACACCGTCATGAACATGGACTCCCTGATGTTCGACATGACCCTCCGCACCGACGGCTACGAGCACACCCTGGAGGACATGGCGACCTACCACGAGTGGGCGCCGATGCGCCGCATGGCTGTGGGTGGTATGCACCACATCTTCGAGCTGTGGGAGAACATGGAGCGCTTCCACTGCGACATGGTCATGATGTACGACCAGCTGCTGTGTAAGGGTATGCAGGGCGTCCACGGCCTGTTCGAGGATGAGTTCCGCGCCCGCAATATCCACGCCATCTGGATGCCCCATGCCCTGCCCGACAAGCGTAATGTCTCCCGGGCCGAGATCCGCAGCATCATCAACGACTACATGACCACCGTCATGCAGGAGGAGCCGCTGGATCCGTCTTTGCTGGAGTTCGACGATTCTATGAGCTGGTAAGAGGAGGAAGAGAACATGAAAACTGTATTCAAGATTTTGAAAAAGGTCGTCCTGATCGGATTGGGCGTCTACGCCGCACTGTTCGCCGTGTTCTTCTTCGACCTGGACGGCAAGGCGCTGTTCTACGGTGTGGAGCCGTTCCTGTGCCGCCATTACGACCGCATGGAGCGCCGCGATCCGCTGAAGCAGAAGTACGATATGGACAAGCCCCGATACGAGTATAACAAGTGAGGCGATACCCTTGAGCGAACACAGTCATACCCACACCCATGTGGACGAGAACGGCCGGGTCTATGAGCACAGCCACGGCCACCACCATTCCCATGCCCAGACCAAAGCCGTGCTGAACCGGCTCAGCCGGGCACAGGGCCATCTGGATGCCGTGCGGAAGATGGTGGAGCGCGGCGAGGACTGCGCCGAGGTGCTGGTGCAGCTCAGCGCGGTGATCTCCGCGCTGAACGGCACGGGCCGCGCCATTCTCAAGGATCACATCAGCCACTGTATCGTGGATGCGGTGGAGGCCGGTGACCAGGAGGCCATCCAGGCGCTGAACGATGCCATCGACCGCTTTATGCGGTAGCGCTCCGGACATCGGCGGCAGAATGTCTGAATACCGCCCTGCGGCATTGACAGCGGCAGGGCGGGGGACTATACTAAACGTGAGTGACAGAGAGGGAGGAAGACTATGATTTCCGGCATCGTCTACACATCCAATTCCGGCTACACGGCGCAGTACGCCCGTCTGCTGGGCGCCGCACTGGATCTGCCCGTGACCGACGCCAAGTGGGGCGCCGATCCCCATCCGGGCAGGGCGGTCATTTACCTGGGCTGGCTCATGGCCGGCAAGGTCCAGGGATATGCGAAAGCGGCCAAAGAATTTGATATCCGCGCCGTCTGCGCCGTGGGCATGGGTCCCGCCAGTCAGGCCGGAGCCGAGAAGGTCCGGGCCAAGATGGGCATTCCGGCGGAGGTGCCGGTATTCACCCTGCAGGGCGGCTTCGATATCAACAAGCTGCACGGACCCTATAAGTGGATCATGCAGCTGAAGTGCAAAGAGATCCGCAAAACGCTGGCGGGGAAGGCCAGTCTCAGCCCCGCCCAGCAGCTGACCTACGACATGGCGACCAAGGGTGCCAGCGCCGTCAGCGCGGAGAACCTGACACCGATCATCGACTGGTATAAAACGAAGGAGGGCTGACCATGAGGAAGTTTTTACACATGGCGGGCGGTATCGCCAAAAAGACGCTGGCCACTGCTGCAAAGCTGGCGAAGAAGCTGGCGCACATCGTATTGCAGGCTGCCGGCGCGGCGGTGTCCGCCGTGGGCAAGGCTGTGAAGGGCCTGCTGGGCAAGGCGGCCTGCGGCGTGGGCAAAAAGGTGCAGAAGTTCATTCCGCCGGTGTGCAAGGTCGTGATGATCGTGTCCGGCGCGGTGGCGCTGCTGTCCTGCGTGGGCTGGCTCATCAGCCGCAAAAAATTCGCGTAAGCGAAACGCGTATACCACAGGGAGATGCGCCGGGGCGCATCTCCCTTAAACAAAGCCCCGCGTTTCCACGCACCGCGCAGGGAAGGGCGGGGAAGAGCAAAGGAGATCTGAGCAAGTATGAAGAAAAAGGCATTCAAAGCGGAGAGCAAACGCCTGCTGGACCTGATGATCAATTCCATCTACACCCACAAGGAGATATTCCTGCGGGAGATCATCTCTAACGCCTCCGACGCTATCGACAAGCTGTGCTACCTGAGCCTAACGGACGACAAGGTGGGCTTGACTCGGGACCAGTTTGAGATCAAACTGTCCATTGATAAGGAGCACCGTCTGCTGACCGTCAGCGATAACGGCATCGGCATGAGCCAGGAGGAGCTGGAGAACAACCTGGGCGTCATCGCCTCCTCCGGCTCCTACCGCTTCAAGCAGGAAGTGGGCGACGACGCCAAGGATACCGACGTCATCGGCCAGTTCGGCGTGGGCTTCTACTCTGCGTTCATGGTGGCCAGCCGCGTGACGGTGCGCAGCCGCGCGTTCGGCGCACAGGAGGCCTGGCAGTGGGAGTCCACGGGCGCTGAGGGCTATACCATCGAGCCTTGCGACAAAGAGGACGTGGGCACCGAGGTCATCCTTGTTGTGAAGGAAAACGAAGGCGAGGAGCACTACGACGAGTTCCTGGACGACTGGCGCCTGGCGGGCATCGTCAAAAAATACTCCGATTATATCCGCTACCCCATCAAGATGCTGCGGGAAAAGAGCCGCGCCATCGAGGGCACGGACAAGGATGAGGAGGGGCATTACAAGGCTCCGGAGTACGAAACGTACACCGAGGACGAGACGCTCAACAGCATGGTGCCCATCTGGAAGCGTGACAAGAAAAAGGTCAAGGACGAGGAGTACGCCCAGTTCTACAAGGATAAATTCGGCGATTATTCTGACCCCGCCCGCGTCATTCAAAGTAAGACCGAGGGCACCGCCACGTTTAACGCGCTGTTGTTCATCCCTTCGCGCACGCCCTACAACTACTATACCAAGGAATATGAAAAGGGCCTGCAGCTCTATTCCAGCGGCGTGCTCATCATGGAAAACTGCGCCGACCTGCTGCCGGATTATTTCAGCTTCGTGAAGGGCCTTGTGGACAGCGAGGACCTGAGCCTGAACATCAGCCGCGAAATGCTGCAGCATGACAGCCAGCTCAAGCTCATCAAAACCACGCTGGAGCGCAAGATCAAAAACGAGCTGGCCGCCTGGCTGAAGAACGACCGTGAAAAATACGAAGAGTTCTTCAAGAATTTCGGCCTGCAGCTCAAGATGGGCTGCTATGCCTCCTACGGCATGAACAAGGAGCTGCTGCAGGATCTGCTGCTGTTCCACAGCGCCAAGGAGAACAAGCTGGTAACGCTGCGGGAATATTACGAGGCCATGCCTGAGGACCAGAAATATATCTACTACGCCGCGGGCGAAAGCACCGACCGTTTGGCCAAGCTGCCTGCCGCCGAGCGCGTGCTGGACAAAGGCTTCGACATTTTGTACCTGACGGACGATGTAGACGAGTTCATGCTCCAGATGCTGCGCAGCTACGGCGACAAGGAAAAAGAAAAAGAGTTCCGCAACATCTCCGCCGACGATCTCGGCATTGAGACCGACGCGGAAAAAGAGGAAGTTAAAGCCAAAAACGAAGAAAATAAGGAGCTGTTCGAGGCCATGAAAGCGGCTCTGGACGGCAAGGTGACTGAAGTGCGCTTGTCTCAGCGCCTGAAGAGCCACCCGGTATGCCTGTCCAGCAGCGGCCCGCTGTCCATCGAAATGGAAAAGGTGCTGAACAGCATGCCCGCCCAGCAGGAAAAGGTCAAAAGCGAAAAGGTGCTGGAGCTGAACGGCGAGCACGAGGTGTTTGCGGCGCTGAAGCGCCTGTTCGAAGCCGGCGACAAGGAAAAACTGGCCGCGTACAGTGAGATCCTGTACGACCAGGCGCTGTTGATCGAGGGACTGGCACTGGAGGACCCCGTGGCTTACGCCAACAATGTCTGCAAGCTGATGGTCTGATTTTCCCAGACCGCCTTTACTGAAAAAAGCCGCGCCCGCCGTAAGCTGCTACGGCGGGCGCGGCTTTTTTCGTTGTGCGGCCGCTATTTTTCATCCGTGCGGCCCAGGATATAGTCTGTGCTGGTGTCGTAAAAATCCGCCAGCGCAATAAGAATGGCCGTTGGAATGTCCCGCTGGCCCAGTTCATAATTGCTGTATACCTGCTGCGAGCAGTGCAGCGCCTGGCTGAGCTGCTTTTGCGAGAGGTCCCGGTCCTCCCGCAGGGCGCGGATACGCTCGTACATGTACCTCCCCTGCCCTTCTTTTTATCTAAGGTACAGTATAGGTAACCGCAATTTGTTGTATTGACTTTTACCGCAAATTGCAGTAAAATCATTCTGTCAAAAACGCGCGAAGTACAGGGAGGCATGGAACATGGAACAGGAGAGCCGCGCCGGGTGTATCCTGCACGGCTGCGGCGTACTGGCCGCGCTGGCCGGTCTGTGCGCCGCGTCGGGTGCTGCGTGCGTCTTCGCTCTCACACCGGGATGGCGGGTATGGGCGCTGCCGGTGTTTTTCCTGCTGGCGCTGGCAGGCGCAGCCTGCGGCCTGCTGCTGTACGCAGCGGGCAGCGCGCTGCAGATACTTTGTGATATCCGCCGGGCGGTCCTGGGCCGGGACGGTACAGCGCGCGCCCGGTAAAAAAACGCCGTCCATATGCTTTCTCCGGTCTTTTGCAGAGCCGGACAGGCTTCTTACCCTGGCATCGATACCTTCAAACAAAAAAGCGTCCCGCATTGGCCGGAGGGGCCGTGCAGAGCGCTCTTTTTCTTTTTCATCGCAAAAGCCGGCACGCGCATAGGGGTGTTTGAAAACCGGGAAAATGCTGCATTTCCCGCAAGGATCGAACGGTTACAAGGCAAAAAATGCGGGAGCACTTGCGGTATTTCGAGGATTTTGAACGCAGCAAACGCCAATTCCCATTGGGAAAGACAGCTTCTTTGATTTTTCAAACAGCCCCTGGACGTGCTGAGGCAACACACCCTATTGATACGTACGGGGCACTGGAAAAATGCATTCCCCCGTTGAACAGTCCCGCCCGGTGATATCCAGCCGCACCAGGCAAAGCCGTCCTATTGACACGGCCTCTGCCGCACCCATTAAAACCGCGTCACGCCGTCCTTGTCTACACGGGCCAGCACCAGCGCGGGCAGCTGGGGACGCCGGGCCGCAAAGGTGAGCGCACTGTGGAATTTTTCTTCCGCAGCCGCAAATTTCGCCGCATCCCCGGCGTACAGCCGTGCCAGCACATCGCCCTTTTTCACCGGGTCGCCCGCTTTTTTCAACAGGCGGATGCCCGCCGCCGGGTCGATGACGCTCTCTTTTGTTTCGCGCCCCGCGCCCAGCAGAACGGCTGCAATGCCGATTTTCTCGGTGTCGGTGGCATACAGCCAGCCGTCCTGCATGCACACCACGTCATGTTCATACGCGGCTGCGGGGAAGCCTGACGGATCGTCTATCACGGCAGGGTCGCCGCCCTGCGCGGCCACCATGGCCCGCAGCTTTGCCAGCGCCGCGCCGCTGCGCAGCGCGTCCTCCGCCATGGCGCGGCATGCCGCAGCGCCGCCCCTTCCTGCCAGCCACAGCATGCCCGACGCCAGAGACAGGCACACCTCCGTCAGGTCCGCAGGGCCTTTGCCCCGCAGGGTCTCCACCGCTTCGATGACCTCCAGGCTGTTGCCGATATTGCGGCCCAACGGGGTATCCATATCTGTGATGAGCGCCGCCGTGCGCCGCCCGTTATGCTCACCGATGTCCACCATGGCCTTCGCCAGCGCAATGGAATCCTCCAGCGTTTTCATGAACGCGCCGTTCCCCGTTTTTACATCCAGCAGGATGCAGTCCGCGCCGGAAGCCAGCTTTTTACTCATGATGCTGCTGGCGATGAGCGGAATACAGGAAACCGTAGCCGTTACATCCCGCAGCGCATACATCTTTTTGTCCGCAGGAGCCAGGTTGCCCGTCTGCCCGATGACCGCGATGCCTATGTCGTTCACCTGCCGGAAAAACGCTTTCTGCGTGAGCGACACCGAGCATCCGGGGATAGCCTCGATCTTATCCAGCGTGCCGCCCGTATGCCCCAAGCCGCGGCCGCTCATCTTCGCAACCTTTACGCCGCACGCGGCCACGATCGGCCCCGCCACCAGGGTGGTCTTGTCGCCCACGCCCCCCGTGGAATGTTTGTCAGCCTTGACGCCGCCGATCCCCGAAAGGTCCACCATATCGCCGCTGTAAGCCATGGCTGCCGTAAGCTGGGCGGTCTCCGTTGCCGTCATGCCGCGCAGGTAAACAGCCATCATCAGCGCACTCATCTGGTAATCCGGGATGCTGCCCGCGGCAAAGCCGTTTACCGCGAACGCGATCTCCTCCTGCGTCAGCGTACCGCCGTCCCGCTTTTTGGCGATGATATCATACATGCGCATAAAAAAATCTCCTTTATCCGTTTTGTGTGCGCGCCGGACAGCCGACGCGCACGCTGCTTCAGCCGGAACGCAAAGGGGCGGACGGCCGCCCGGCGGCGGCAGCCCGCCCCTGATTCATTTTCTTTCCGCGCCGCTTTCTAACGGCTGCCCTTGTCGTAGGGAATGCCTTCTGCACGCGGCGCCATGGAATTTTTGCTGGTGAACGCCAGTACGATCAGTGTGGCTACATAGGGCACCATTTTGTAAACGTCGTTGGGGATGCCCAGGTTTGCCAGGAACGGGATGCCCGAATACGCGGACGCCACCGTTTTCATCAAACCGAAGAAGAACGCCGCAAACAGGATGCGGCTGGGTCTCCATTGGCCGAAGATGAGCACCGCCAGCGCCAAAAAGCCGTAGCCGGCCACTGTGGCGTTGAAGTTGGTGGATGTTGGCACCACAAACACAAGGCCGCCCACGCCTGCCAGCGCGCCGGAAATGGCAACGCCCGCGTAGCGCATCCGGTATACGTTCACGCCCACGCTGTCCGCCGCCTGCGGGTGTTCGCCGCACGCGCGCAGCCGCAGGCCAAAGCGCGTTTTGTACAACACCACAGCCGATACCGCCAGCACCGCAAAGCCCAGATAGGTGGTGATATAGGTATTCTGGAACAGCAGCGGCCCCAGCACGGGAATGTCGCCCAGCACCGGTACCTTGGTGATGCGGAAGGTGTTGGAGAACGGGATCTGCTGCACGCTGCGGATCATACGGGCGGCAAAAATAGCGAATGCCGGAGCGAACATGTTGATAGCCGTGCCGCTGATGACCTGATCCGCCTTCATATTGATGGATGCATATGCATGCGCCATGGAGACCAGCACGCCCACCGCCGCCGCGATAAGCACCGCCAGCAGGAGCAGCAGCTGGGGCGGCAGGGCCGCGCCGCTGCTCTGCACGATGTTGATGAACAGGATGCTGGAAAACGCACCCATGATCATGATGCCTTCCAGCGCGATATTGACGACGCCGCTGCGCTCACTGAACATCCCGCCCAACGCCACGATCAGCAGCGGAATGGAGAAGAACATCGTCTGCTGTACCAGAAAATATACGGTATTCATTCAGCTCCGCCCCCTTCCTGCGGGCCCCTGCCCGAAACAGCGGGCCTGCCGTCCGCCGCGCGCTTTTCTTCTCTGCGCTTGACGCGCCGCTCTACAAAGCCGCGCAAAAGCAGCGAAAAGGCCGCGAAGTAGATTACCACGGAAATAATGATATCAATGACCTGCGGCGCAAAGCCGTATACCTGCATATTGAAGCCGCCCTGGTTCAAATACGCCACGAACAGGCCTGAGAAAATGATGCCGATGGGATTGTTGAGGCCCAGCAGCGCCACCGGGATGCCGTTGAAGCCCTCGGCGGCCAGCGTGTCCAGCACCTCGATTCCCTTGCCCGCGCCCGCCAGGTACAGGCATGCGCCGCCCAGGCCCGAGAGCGCGCCCGCAATGACCATGGAAAGCACGATGCTGCGTGTCTCGTTGATGCCGGCATACCGGGCCGCATCGCGGTTGTAGCCGCATGCCTTCAGCTCGTAGCCGAATTTTGTTTTTTCAATGAGGTAATAGATAACGACGCCCGCGAGGACGGCAATGAAGATGCCCGCGTTGGCGCTGGAGGCCGTGGCTCCGCTGCGGAAGATCAGGTCCATGCCCAGCTTGGGCGCGTTGGCGTTTTCCGCTACCGGAAGCGATTGGTTCTTCAGGGAATCGAACACCGTCAGCTGAATGAGGAAGTTGACGCCGTACATACCGATATAATTCATCATAATGCAGGCGATCACCTCGTTCACGTTGCACACGGCCTTCAAAAAGCCCGGAACAAGGCCCCACACCGCGCCCGCCAGCATCGCGCCCAGCAGGCAGGCCAGCCACAACAGCGGGCCGGGGATGAACGTGCATTTCACACCCATCAGAACGGCCACAATGAACTGGCCGGACGCGCCGATGTTGAACAGGCCCGTTTTGTTGGCAAAGCCCACCGAAAGGCCCGTCAGAATGATGGGCGTGGCTGCGTACAGCACCTGCCCCAGGTTTTTCATGTCGGAAAGGCCGCCCGTCAGAATGGCCAGCAGGCCCCAGAAGGCATTGGCCGGGTCTGCCACCAGCAGCACCACAAAGCCCACCACAAGGCCGCACAAAATTGCCAGAAGCGAGGCCATAAAGCTGGAAAAACCCGCTTTTGTATAGAGATTTCGCCAGCGCGCCGATATTTTTTTCATTGCACTGCCCTCCTCCCGGAACCGGCCATATAAAGCCCAAGCTCCTGCACGGTGACTGTTTTCGGGTCAAGATCGGCCACGATCCGGCCCTCATAGATAACGAGGATACGGTCTGAAAGCTGCATCACCTCGTCCAGCTCCAGGCTCACGAGAAGGATGGCCTTGCCCGCGTCCCGCTCCTCCACCAGCTTGCCGTGGATGTACTCGATGGCGCCTACGTCCAGTCCGCGCGTGGGCTGGACGGCGATGAGCACGTCCGGGTCGCGGTCGATCTCCCGCGCGACGATGGCCTTCTGCTGGTTGCCGCCGGACATGCTGCGCGTGATGGTGCGCGCGCCCTGGCCCGAGCGGATATCAAATTTGCCGATGAGCTTGTCTGCGTATTCGTAGATGGCGTCGTACTTCAAAAAGCCGCGGCTGCAAAACTCCGGCTCAAAATAGCTTTGCAGCACCAGATTGTAAGCAAGGTTATAATCCAGCACAAGGCCATGGCGGTGGCGGTCCTCAGGAATATGCCCCAGACCGCCCGCGTTGCGCCTGCGGATGGGCGCGTGGGTGATATCCTGTCCGTTCAGCGTCACAGTGCCCTCCTCCGGCTCCACAAGGCCTGTCAGCGCGTAAACAAGCTCTGTCTGCCCGTTTCCGTCGATGCCCGCGATGCACACGATTTCGCCCCGGCGCACGTCAAAATCCACATGGTCCACCACATTTTTGCTGCCTCCGTGTCCCTTTACGCAAACCCCCCGGGCCGACAGCACGACCTCTCCCGGCTGCGCAGGCGTTTTTTCCACATTCAGGTTCACCTTGCGGCCCACCATCATCTCACTCATCTCCTCCTTGGTGGTGGAGGCGACGTCCACGGTGCCGATGTACCGCCCCTTGCGCAGGACGGTGCAGCGGTCGGCCACCGCTTTGATCTCATTGAGCTTATGCGTGATGAACAGGATGCTCTTCCCCTCGCTGACAAGCTCCTTCATGATCTTCATCAGTTCGTCGATCTCCTGCGGCGTCAGCACCGCTGTGGGCTCGTCGAAAATAAGGATCTCGTTTTCACGGTACAGCATCTTCAGGATCTCCACACGCTGCTGCATGCCCACCGTAATATCGGAGATACAGGCGTCCGGGTCCACCCGCAGGCCGTACCGCTCCGAGAGGGCCGTTACCTTTTCCCGGGCCTTGTCCATTTTCAAAAAGCCCCGGCTCGTGGTCTCCACGCCCAGTATGATGTTTTCCAGCACAGTGAAGTTGTGCACCAGCTTGAAGTGCTGATGCACCATGCCGATGCCCAAACGGTTCGCGTCGTTTGGGTCCTTGATCTGGACCTCCTGCCCGTTTTTCCGGATAACGCCCTTTTCCGGCTGGTACATGCCGAACAGCACGCTCATCAGCGTGGATTTGCCCGCGCCGTTTTCCCCCAGCAGAGCGTGGATCTCGCCCTTTTTCAGCTGCAGCGTTACGTCGTCGTTTGCGATGATACCCGGGAACTCTTTGGTGATGTTGCACATCTCGATGATATACTCGTCCATACAGTCACTCCTATGCTGTTTTTTCCTTCCAAGGACATGCCTTTTGATATTTGCATATATCGGATCATACTAGGACGCCGCCGAAAGACGGCTATAATAAAAACTGCGCTCGGCACAGTTTGCGCGGTTCAATATTTTTAAGCCCATGCCCGCCGGCACAGGGGCGTGTGCAGCGCACACGCCCAGCCGCGACAGCGGCGGGTTTAAGGTTATTATACCAT
>ERZ827522.1610-NODE-1610-length-18694-cov-3.630077_pt1 | contig 18694 bp, 14 predicted proteins | sample MGYA00519580_ERZ827522 | MGnify/ENA primary metagenome ERZ827522 (study PRJEB31778, sample SAMEA3449340) | human gut metagenome | biome: human gut; feature: human-associated habitat; material: faeces | place: United Kingdom | collected 2010/2012 ... | reverse complement strand
GCCGCACCCAGCCAAAGGTTATGGCAAGCAAGATATCTACAAACAGCAAAAAAACAATTATCGCTGAACAAAAAACGTGTTTCATAGCCCTAAATCCATTCATTTTCCATCTTAAAACGGATCTATTGTATCATCGACATGTTTTTTCGTCAAGATCGCTTGTCCTTTGTCGGAGAGGGACAATGTCCTGCTTTCCCAAGCATATCCTTCCCGTTCTGCTGCCGCCAGCGTCGAACCGCTTCCGGCAAACGGGTCGAGAATCCGACCGCAATCGTTTTGCTGCCGTTGCTGTTGTGAGCTACAGTAATCGTGCCACTGACAGAACCTTTCTTTGCCGGGAAAACACGGTCATCCCAATAGGTACGTTCCTTTGAGTAGACGGTCGTACCGTTGATCGTTACAGTGGTCGTGTCAATGGTGTAGTAAGTGGATGCGCCACCGGTAGAGGTCAGCGTCCAGGAAAGTGTCGAGCTGTTACCGACCACATTCACGCTTTCTGAAATGTCCAGTTGAAGATAGCGCCCATCGTATGCCGCGCTTTTCCAAGTTGCCATAGCTTTCCCTCCTTAATCCAGAATGACGATGTTCAGCCCTTCGGACGCCGTCGGCATCGGGACAAACTTCGTTTTACCCACGGTCAGCTCGCCGTCCACCGTGGTTTTCTTGGTCTGCGTTTCGTCCTTGTTCAGGGTGAAGATCACCTCGTCGTTGTAATAACCGGCGAACTCCGTGTTTGTGATGACCGTCCGCTGAGACGATGCGCTGTTGGATACCTCGATGCCCCGCTTGTCGATCTTAACCTCCTGCGTGTAGATTTCGTTGGGTGCGGGTGTCCACTTTCGGGGGATCGCCCCTTCGGAGATCATGATGTCGGCGAGGTAGATGTGTCAGCATTTTGAAAATACACATCGCAGTTATAGCCCGGCAAGCGGAAAGAGCATCAACGGTATTTCTGCCAAGTCGGCTGGAGCTTTTACTACCCCTGTCCGTCTCCGGCAGACGCCCCCGCCTCCATACGCCCTTGGTTAGCCCTCACTAACCCTTTATATAGCCCATTTCCCGGACATTTCTCATCTTTGTCCTCCTGTCACGTACATTCCTCTTCGTGCAGTAAGTCATTCGGCGAACCGATTCGGTATTCCATTTTTGAAGAAACTGTTAAATTCGGCAAAAATGCGCCCGCATAAGAGAAAATTTTCAATAAAAATTTCGCCAAAATATATTTCTCAAGAATTGCAATCTCTTCCAAATCGTGCTATGATTGGCAAAACCATACTTGCTCGGTATGCAGCAGGGCAGCCGCTTCCGGCACACCGTATGGTCAATTCTAACCGGCTGACGCCGGGGAAAGAGAGAGTGAGCTTATGAAACACGCAAAGCCCATGAAGCGGGCATTGTCCGTGCTGCTGGCTCTGGTTCTGAGCCTGAGTCTGGTCACGCCCACCTGGGCCGCCGCCAAGACGCCTGCCAGCGGCACCGGCAACGGCCTCACCTGGGAAAAGATCGACAACCGTTCCACCGATCTGCGTTTGGATAAGAACAACGCTGAGAAGGTGGCACAAGACACTCCGGAATATGCAGACACCGACGTAGTCCGTGTCTCCATCGTTCTGAAAGATGCCTCCACGCTGGCGAAGGGTTACTCCAGCGAGGATATCGCTACCAATTCTGCGGCCATGAAGTACCGCCAGAAGCTGGAGACCAAGCAGGAGAAGATGGCTAAGACCATCTCCAAAAAGGCTCTGGGCGGTGAGGCTCTGGACGTGGTCTGGAACCTGACTCTGGCGGCCAACATCATCTCCGCCAATGTGGAATACGGCCAGATCGAAAAGATCGAAAAGATCTCCGGCGTCGAGGCCGTGCTCATTGAGACCCGCTACGAGCCCTGCGTGGTGAAGGACAATGAGACCACCGATCCCAACATGGCTACCTCCGGCAGCATGATTGGCTCCCATGTGGCTTGGGCGGACGGTTATACCGGCGCCGGCTCCAAGGTGGCCATCATCGATACCGGTGCCGACACCGACCATCCCTCTCTGGATCCCGATGCCTTCACCTATGCCGTGAAGGACAGCGGCGCCACGCTGATGACCGCTGCTGATCTGACGGATACCGTTCTGGAGCAGCTGAACGCCTCCAAGAAGATGCCCGGCGTCACCGCCGACCAGCTGTACGTCAACGCCAAGATCCCCTACGGCTTCAACTACGTGGATGACGATCTGGATATCACCCACGCCAACGACAAGCAAGGTGACCACGGCTCCCACGTCACCGGTATTGCCGCCGGCAACCGCTTCATCAAGAACGAGGACGGCTCCTTCTCCCCCGCTCTGGATACCGCTCTGACGCAGGGTGTGGCACCGGATGCTCAGGTGTTCGTTATGAAGGTGTTCGGCACCAACGGCGGCGCTAAAGACTCCGACTACATGGCCGCCATTGAGGACGCCATCCTGTTGGGTGCTGATTCCGTGAACCTGTCTCTGGGCAGCGGCAACCCCGGCACCTCCCGCAACTCCTATGCCGCTTATCAGGCCATCATGGAGAACATCACCAATAGCGGCACCGTGGTGTCCATCTCCGCCGGTAACTCCGGCAACTGGTTCGAGAACACCGCCAACCAGTATCCCTATGCCGAGAGCAACAGCTGGACCACCACCGGCTCCCCCGGCTCCTACACCAACTCTCTGGGCGTTGCCTCCGTAGATAACGTGGGCGGCACCGGTGATTACGTGGAAGTGGCCGGCAAGAAGCTCTTCTACACCGACACCACCAGCGCTCCCATCCAGGCTCTGACGACTCTGGCCGGTGAGCAGCAGTTCGTGTATGTGGACACCGCCGGTAATGCCGAGGATTTTGCCGCCGTAAAGGATATCCTCACCGGTAAGATCGCCATCTGCAACCGTGGCTCCATCGCCTTCACCGATAAGGGCAACAACGCCATCTCCAACGGTGCCATCGCCCTGATCGTGGCCAACAACGAGCCCGGCACCATCAGCATGGCTACCGATGGCTATAACTACACGGCCCCCTATGTCTCCATGCTGCAGGCCGACGGCGAGTACATCAAGGCCAGCTCCGAGAAGCACACCACTGATTCCGGTCTTGTGTACTACACCGGCACCATGACCGTGGGTGCTTCCGCCGCTGTCAACCATGCCTCCGCCGACTACTACACCATGAGCAGCTTCTCCAGCTGGGGCGTTCCCGGTTCTCTGGAGATGAAGCCCGAGATCACCGCCCCTGGCGGCAACATCTACTCCCTGAAGGACGGCGGTACCTATCAGAATATGTCCGGCACCTCCATGGCCGCTCCTCAGATCACCGGTATGGCTGCTCTGGTGGCTCAGTACATCCGTGAGAATGATCTCGCCGAGCAGACCGGTCTCACCACCCGTCAGCTGGCTCAGTCCCTGCTGATGTCCACCGCCGAGCCCATGGTGGAGGATTACGGTAAGGACGGCGACGGCTACTATCCCGTGCTGCGTCAGGGTGCCGGTCTGGCCAACGTGGCCAATGCCGTTACCTCCGGCACCTACATCCTGATGGATGAGGGCGCCAACGCCGGCGCTGCCGACGGCAAGGTCAAGGTAGAGCTGGGCGACGATCCCGCCCGCACCGGCAAGTACTCCTTCGGCTTCACCATCCACAATCTGGAGGACGAGGCTGCTTACTTCGACCTGAGCGCCGACTTCTTCACGCAGAGTCTGATGTCCTCCGACGGTGTGTACTTCGAGGACACCTGGACCGACCCCGTGGCCTCCAACGTCAAGTGGACCGTGGACGGCGAATACGCTGCTTTCCTGAACGATACACTGAAAGATTGTGACTTTAACGGCGACGGTAAGGTCGATGCCGATGACGGTCAGGCTCTGCTGGACTATGTCACCGGCGTGCGTGCCGACATTGCGCACAAGGACGCCGCTGACTTCGACAACGACAACGGCATCGACACCTACGATGCTTACCTGTTCTTCAAGGAATTGGGTACTGCTCCCGTGGTGATCCCCGCCGGCGGCAGCCTGCACGTCACCGCCGATGTGACTCTGCTGGGTCTGGATGCCTACGATAAGGCCAGCGACAACACCGGCACCTATGTGGAGGGCTATGTGTTCGCCAACGAGGCCGCCACCGCCGAGGGTGAGCAGGGCGACAGCCACTCCATCCCCGTGTTGGGCTACTATGGCAGCTGGACCGACTCCTCCATGTTCGATATCGGCAGCTATATCGCCTATGCCAACGGGCTGGAGACCCGCGCCCCCTATATGTATGCCTATAATGGTGACAATTCCGTAAACAATCAGGCCCTGACCATCAAGGCCGTGGGCGAAACGAAGGCCTACTACTTCGGCGGCAACCCCTTCGGTCTGGACGAGTTCTATGATGCTGCCCGTGATGCCATCAATCCGGAGATCAACAGCTTCTACAAGATGACCTTCACCGCCATCCGCAACGCCGCCGCTTCCCGCCTGACCATCACCGACGGCAACGGCAAGGTTCTCTCCAGCAGCGATCTGGGAGAGGTCTCCTCCGCCTTCTACTCCAGCAGCGACGCCACTTGGATCAGCACCCGGTACACCCTGAACATGGGCGATACCCCCAACACAGCTGACGGCACCTACATGAATGTGGACCTGACTCTGGCCCCTGAGTACTACGCCAGCTACGACAAGGACGGCAACGCCACCGTGGATTGGGATGCTCTGTCCGACGGCGCTACCATGCACTATGGCATGGTCGTGGATAAGACGGCTCCCACCGTCTCCAACGTGAATCTGGGTACCGACGCCAAGGGCAACAAGGTCCTGACCTTCACCGCCGGCGACGACCAGTATATGTCCGCCGTGGCCCTGCTGGACTACGACAAGGGCAGCGTCGTCAGCAAAGCGGCCGGTTCTCCCGAGGGCGCTGCCAAGGGTGCCAGCCAGAACTTCACCCTGTCTCTGGGCGATTCTACGGCTACCCATCTGCTGCTGCAGGTGTACGACTACGCCGAGAACTACGTCACCTACAAGCTGAACCTGAACCCCGATGAGCTGGCCGGTGATGTCACCGTGAAGCTCAACACCGAGGCCCTGACCCTCTACAAGGGCAACGTCGCCAAGCTCACCGCCAGCGTGGAGCCCTTCGGTGTACAGCCCGACACCGTGACCTGGTCCTCCGACAACACCGACGTGGCCACCGTCAATGATAACGGTCTCGTCACCGCTGTGGGCAAGGGTACTGCCAACATCACTGCCACCTCCGCGAAGGATCCCTCCGTCAGCGCCACCTGCGTGGTCACAGTCAAGGCGGTGGAGGTCACCCTGAACGGCGCTCTGCAGGATGCCAAGGGCAAGGCTGAACTCTTCACCTGGGATCTGGCCAACGATGCCACTTGGACCGCCGGTTCCGAGCTGGAAGCCGGTTCCGTGAGTGCCACCACTCTGGACGACGACAACAACACCCTGCTGCTGTTGGATGGCGACAGCTACAACATGCACGAGGTAGATCTGGCCACCGGCAAGAACCTGCACACTTGGAACGGTATCGACGGCGGCAACGGCAGCAATCTCCCCCTGTTCGATATCGCTCACAGCTACCTGTACTCCGGCGAACAGAACGGCAGCAACATGGTTTGGATCTACGGCTACTATGTGTCCACTCTGCAGCATCCCGATGAACTGGATGCCAGCGCTTACAATCTCCAGCAGACACTGGCCACGCAGGACGCCAACTTCTTCACCGCCATTGCCAACATGGGCTATTATGATGTGAGAGTCGGCAGCACCCTTTGCCCCGCAGATGTGTTTGTCGCACTGGACGATGCCGGCAACATCTGGACGCTGGGATATGTCTACTACAACAATACGGTCAAGATGTACACTCTGGACGATGTGGAAAAGACCACTCTGCCTGAGCTGAGCTATCCCGGCTTCGACCAGTACGATTCCTCCATGTCCTCTCTGGTCTATGCCGAGGAGGAGAGCGGCGACGTGCTGTATCTGTCCTACTTCAACGGCGAGACCAACGACATCTATCGTCTGGCCTATTCCACCGACGACGGCGGCACCCATTACTGGGATGCCAGTCTGTTGGGCGACGTGGGCAGCGAGGTGTGGCCTGCCACTCTGTACTCTGCTGTTCCCGCCGCCTCCGGCGAGGCCGGCAACAACGCTGTCACCGTGAAGAGCGCTCTGGGCGATGTGACTCTGGATGCCGCCTCCGCTATGGTGGAGACGCAGGCCAAGGCCCTGACTCCCGCCTCCGTCACCGGCAGCCTGAACACTGCCAACGGCGAGGGTACCGGTGCTGTCAAGCCCGCCGATGCCGAGACCACGACCCCCGTTTCCTCCATCACTGTCTCCGAGGATGAAAAGACCGTCACCGTCACCGTGGTTCCCAAGAACGACGATGTCACCACCAACGGCCTCTTCACCGTGGACTATGACGCCAGCGTCCTGACTCTGGCCGACGTCACCTTCGCCTCTCAGTACTCCTCTCACAAGGATGCCGACGGCAAGGTCACGCTGGGCTATGTGGATGTGGACGGCCTGCAGGCCGGTACCGCTGCGGCGACCCTGACCTTCACCGTCAGTGATCCCGCCGCCGTGGATACCTCCATCGCCGTCACCGTCCACCAGACGGAGATCAACGATCAGACTGTGGACGTCACCGAGGATCTCACCGCTGACCTCCATCAGGACACCAAGGTCGTGAACGCCAAGCCCGCCACCTGCACTGAGGACGGCTACACCGGTGATACGGTCTGCGCCGCCTGCGGTAAGGTCCTGGCTAAGGGCGAGGTCATCAAGGCTCTGGGCCACGACTACAAGGATGGCACCTGCACTCGCTGCGGCGATAAGCAGCCCGGCGTCAACACCGGCGACAACAGCACCATGACCATGTGGACCATGTCCGCTGTGATGGCTCTGGCCGGCGCCGCCGTACTGGTCCTGCGCAGCCGCAAGGAGAAGTACGAGGGCTGACCTCTAAGTCTCCGCAGTATCATCTGCCATAAGATCAGCCCTCCGGCGAAAGCCGGAGGGCTGTCTTTCATGTATCCGCAGTACCATCGCCGGCAGGCGTGTTTGCCCTGATCCATCGATGGTACTCCACACACAAAGGCAGTGGGCAAAAGCCCGCTGCCTTTTCTCATTTTTTCAGTTCAAAGCTCCCGGCCCATCAAAACACCGCCACGATGCCGCTGGCATCGTCGCCGGGCTTCAACCGGGGATAGCGGTTGCAGCGGCTGTCCGCCGCCTCCCGCTGCCGCAGCTGCCGATACAGCTCCTGCAAGCACGGCTCCTCCGCTCCCAGCAGAGCCTCCCGCTGGCCGGAAAAGCCGTCGGAGAACAGCACCACTCGGGAGAGTTCTTCCCTCCGGTACACCCGGTGAGTGCCGTGCCGGGCCGCCTCCGGGGCGAAGCCTGCGATCCAGTAGCCTCCCGGCCGGTTCATCATCCGCCGGTGCCGCAGCAGCATCTCTCGCACCTCCGGCAGCTGCCGTGCCTCGATGACGTCGATACCTCGCTCCCGGTGCAGACGGCACATCTCCGCCACCACAGCGCCGTCCAGACGGCTCACCGCCTCCTGGGACACCAACTCCGGCCCACGCCCGTCCCGGAAGCGTACCCCGGCGGCGCAGTCCCCCAGCACGAATACCTCCACCTGCTCCCCCGTCTCCCGGAGGATCGCCAGCGCCGCCGAGACGCCCTCCGTCTCCGGCGGAACACCGCATCGCCGCCGAAGGGTCTCAATGCCCGCCGCCACCATGTGGGGCAGATCCTCCCCCTCTGCACCGACCACGGCATCCGCCAACAGGCGGACATACTCCCGCACCTCCGGCACACGGGGATCCTTCACCAGCGGTGTGGAGCCGTCCACCACCATGGCGATGTCCTCTCCCAGCCGGATATAGTCCTGATTCTCCGCTGCGCCGGGGCAGCAGAGCTGCTGTGTGATGTTCATGCCTTCTCCTTCCGTTCCGCCAGCAGCGTCCGGACAATGCGCTCCAGATAGTCGCCGCCCGGCTCCGTGGCGTCCACATACTGCATCCCGCCCAAGCTCAGCTCCATGCCCGGCGTCAGCTCCACATCGTCCAAGTTCACCCGCAGAATGGGCTTGCCGCAGTGCAGAGCGTAGTTGATCTCATTTCGGACAAAGCCCGGCTGGATGGACTCGTGGGAGGCAAACAGCAGCACCTGCCACGAATCCCGTATCTTCTCTGCGATGAACTCCCGGAAATCGCTGCCGGCCTCGATGCCGTCATCGTACCACAGCCGGATGCCCCGCTGCATCAGCTGCTCCACTATGGGGTACACCCGGTCGCTGTTGATGTGGGCATAGCTGACGAAGCAGTATGGCTCTGCTCCCTCATAAGCCTTCGGTCCCCGCCCCGGCACAAAGGTCTTGGGCTTAGGCAAGGACGGCACAGATCTGCGCAGCTTCTCCATCTCTCCCTGAAAGTACTCCCGCTGCTCCTGCAACAGGATCACCGTCTCGCAGTGGCGATAGTCCAGCAGCCGCAGGGCGTAGTCCTTCCGGGCGGAGCTCTCCGTGGCAACGGCCTTGTTGATAAGGCTGTACGCCTCGGCGTAGCGGCCCCGCTGGGCCACCACACGGGCCTTGGTGCAGTAGAACTTGGCATAGGCCGGGTCCAGCCGGATGGCATCCTCCACCGCTCGCTCCACGTCGTCATAGTACTCTCTGCGCACCTGCTCCCGCATCTCTCCCCGGCTCTTTTCGCAGGTGTAGACGAACAGATGGGCGAACAGATGCAGATACCCTGCATTGTCCCGGTGCTGCCGTGCGTCCTCACGGGCCAGCTCCAGCAGCTCCAGCGCATCGAAGAAGGTCTCCGCCTCCAGCTGGAACAAAATCAGCAGATGGTGATAGGAGGGGTGTCCCGCAAAGTGTGGATTCTCCTCGAACAGCGCCTGCAGCTGCTGATAGTCCTTCTGATTGCGGTAGATGATGGTCAGGGCATAGAAGGCCCGGTAGGCCAGATCCTCCTCCCCCTCCGCCACCAGCTGCCGCAGCTGCTGCACCAGCTGGGCGTCCATATGCCGGGTGCAGAAGGCGGACAGATCTGCCTCAAACTCCCGTGAGCACTCCTCCTCATGGGCCGTCAGTGCGCTTATCAGCTCCTGCATGGCGCTCCCCCTCTCGCAGTGATTCTTCTCCCCGGATTCTACCACATTCGTCTCCGATTGACAACCACGCAAAAGCACCGACGGCCCCACAGACCGCCGGTGCTCTCTGTCATTTTACCCCGCCAAACAGATCCCACGGATACACCTGCGGCGGCGGACACGTCACATCCACCGGCTTCCCGGTGACGGGATGCCGGAAGCCCAGATGATACGACCACAGCGCCGCCGTGCAGCCGGGAGCCTTGCTGCCGTAACGGATATCCCCCAGCAGCGGCAGCCCACGGGAGGCGAACTGCACCCGGATCTGATGGGTGCGCCCCGTATAGAGCTGCACCCGCACCAGCGACAGCTCCTCCGTGCGCCCCACCTCCTCATAGGAGAGCCGGGCCTCCCGGACGCCCTTACGCATCCGCTTCACCACATAGCTCTTGTTGTGGGAGGCGTCCCGGAACAGCAGATCCGTCAGCGTGGCGGCCGGCTCCTGCGGGTGGCCCCGCAGCACCGCCAGATACTCCTTGGTGATCTCATGAGCGGCTATGGCCGCCGTCAGCCTGCCCGTGACCTCCCGTCGCCGGGACAATACCATCACTCCTCCCACGATCTTGTCCAGCCGATGCACCGTGGCGATATAGTCAGGCTTTCCCGCCTGCCGGTAGTGCTCCGCCAGCATCCGTGGCAGGGATCGCCCGCTCTCGCTGTCTTCCGACAGCACCCCCACCGGCTTCACGCACACCACCAGATAGGGATCCTCATAGAGGATCCGCAGTTCCTCCGCCATACCATACACCTCCGCCCATAAAAAGCGGGCCTGCCCTTAGGGCAGACCCGCCCGTCTATCGTTTTTCAGCGTCCTCTTCTGCCGCCCCGGTAGGAGCTGCTCCGATACCGTCTGCCGCTGCGGCTGCCGTAGCGCCGATTACGGCGGAACACCTTCGCCCAAAGCACCAGCAGGATCACCAGCAGCACCAGTACCACCAGCGCCACCTTCACAATGGTGCGGGAGAGGAACTCCTCCACCGCCGCCTTGGCCACCAAAAACCGGGAGGCGCTGACGTCCGCCTGCGCCAGCAGCGGCACCGTGACGCACACCTGCCCGTTGTAGGAGATGGTCAGGGTCCCCATCTCCTGCCCCCGGGTGATGGGAGCATCCGCCACCTCATTTTTCAGCGTCACCGTCTGCTCCAGCTGATCCTTCGTCACGTCGGAGGGCAGGAACGCCTCGGCGTTCTCCGCCGGATAGAGCATCACGCAGTCCGTCTCCTTGGACAGGGCCACCGGCTGGCGGAATACGTCCTCCGTGGAGACCACCAGCTGCTTGCTGAAGTTGTTGTAGCCGTAGTCATAGAGCCGTGCGCTCTCGGAAAAGCTCTCGATATGAGTTCCCTCGCCCTCGGCGCCCAGCACCACCGCCACCAGCCGCTTGCCGTCCCGCAGGCAGCTGGACACCAGACAGTACCCCGCCTCCGGCGTGGAGCCGGTCTTGCCGCAGTCCACCCCGTCATAGAGATAATCCAGAATACGCCAGTTGGAGAGCAGCGAGTTGGTGGTATGCAGCTCCCGTGCCTCGGACTTGTTGGTGGCCGGCACCTCATAGGCCACGGAGCCGGTGATGGTCATGAAGGTCTCATGCTTCATGGCCTCCCGGAAGAACAGATAGATATCGTAGGCGGTGGTATAGTGGTTCACATCGTGCAGGCCGTTGGTGTTGGCAAAGTGGGTGCCGGTGCAGCCCAACTCCTGCGCCCGCTGGTTCATCAGCTCCACAAAGGCCTCACGGGAGCCGGATACCGTCTCCGCCAGAATGTCCGCCGCCTCGTTGGCGGACACCAGCAGCAGGCAGTACAGCAGCTGTTCCACCGTCAGCACCTCGCCCTCCTCGATGCCGGCGGAGCTGCCCTCCGGGTCCTGATCGTTCACCACCGCCGATGCGGTGATGGGCTGGTCCAGAGACAGCTTCCCGGCGTCCACAGCCTCCAGCGTCAGCAGAGCCGTCATCACCTTGGTGATGCTGGCGGGGTATTCCCTCTCCTGCTCATTCTGCCCAAAGATGATCCGCCCCTCATCGGCGTCCACCAGTACGGCCGCCTTGGCCTTGATCTCCAGCGCAGGCAGGGCGTAGGCCTGCGGGGTCAGCATCAGGCTGACCATCAGCACGGTCAGCAAAAAAACAGATAGAATACGGCGAATTTTCATAGTAATTTTTCTCCATCTATGCTATAATGAGTCTATCTACCATCCGTAAGCAGGAGCCGGCCCTCATGCTCTCCGCCGGTATCAGCGGCCGTCAGCGGGGCAGCCCCCCTCCCGGCCGCAGGGTCGCTTTCCTCTTATTATAACAAAAATCGACCGGGAGTCAACTGCGGAAAAATGGGAAAGATCACAAAAACAGAAAAATATCTGCTGCTTCTGACGGCCATCTTCCTTCTGTGTCTGGCGCTGCTGTATTTCACCGACCACCGCAGCGCCGGCGGCGGGGACTACACTGTCACGCCCCAGTATACAGCGCAGGAACCGGAGGCTCCCGATCCTCCCGCCGTCCCCGGCAAGGTGAACATCAACACCGCCGACGCCGCCCAACTGGAAGCGCTGGACGGCATCGGGCCCACACTGGCCCAGCGCATCGTGGCCTATCGGGAGGAGCACGGCCCCTTTGCCGATATCGAGTCCATCATGGATGTCAACGGCATCGGTGAGGGCATTTTTGAAACCATCCGGCAGCAGATCACCGTGGAGGACGATACATGAAAATACTGGTAGTAGACGACGAAAAGCTCTTGGTCAAGGGCATCAAATTCAATCTGGAGAACGAGGGCTATCAGGTCCTCACCGCCTACGACGGCGCAACCGCCGTGGAGCTGGCCCGTCAGGAGACGCTGGACCTCATCATTCTGGACCTGATGATGCCCGGCCTCTCCGGCAGCGAGGCCTGCATGAAGATACGGGAATTTTCCGACGTTCCCATCATCATGCTCACCGCCCGCAGCGAGGACGCCGACAAGATCATGGGCTTTGCCTGCGGGGCCGACGACTATGTCACCAAGCCCTTCAACATTCTGGAGCTGAAGGCCCGCATCCGGGCGCTGCTGCGGCGCTCCTCCGGCCAGAGCCGTCCGGCAGCCCAGCCGGATCCGGAGCTGCTGACGGTGGGTGACCTGACGCTGGACACCCGCCAGCGGGTGGCCATCCGGGACGGCAAGGCCATCGACCTCACCGCCAAGGAGTACGATCTGGTGGAGCTGCTGATGAAAAATCCCCGGCGGGTATACAGCCGAGAAAGCCTGATGGATCTGGTGTGGGGCTACTCCTACGCCGGGGACTATCGCACGGTGGATGTCCACATCCGCCGCCTGCGGGAGAAGCTGGAGCGTGTTCCGGCGGAGCCCGCCTATATCATCACCAAGTGGGGAGTGGGTTACTATTTTGCCGGGGAAGATCAGCCTACAATTTAAGTTCGGCCTGAGCTATATTCTGGTAATTCTGGCGGTGCTGCTGCTGCTGAATACCTACCCCCTTCTGGTGTCCCAGAATCTGGTATTCCGCACCAAGCAAACTGCCATGGTCGGCAGCGTCAAGATCGCCGAGGCGGCCCTGTCAGGTCTGGCCGACCTGACGGAGGACAACGTGGCCCAGGCTATGTCCGCCGTGGAGGAGACCGGCGTCTCCCGTGTGCTGGTCACGGACACCGCCGGGCGCATCCTCTATGACACCCGTGAGGGGGACAACGCCCGTGGACTCTACGCCTTTTATACGGAGATCGCACAGGCCCTGCGGGGCAACGACACCTTTTACTGCCGCTACGACGGCGAGGCATTCCTGAGCCGGGGCGCCTCCCCGGTGGTGTACCACAACCAGATCGTGGGAGCAGTCTACGCCTACGAGTACGACACCGTACAGGCGGAGCTGCTGCGGAGCTTCCAGACCAATATCATGCGCATCTCTCTTCTGGTGGCCCTGTTCGTGCTGTTCCTCAGTGCTCTGCTCTCCCGGATGTTCACCCGCCGCATCAGCGACCTGCTGCAGGCCATCCGTCAGGTGCGGGAGGGGGCTTACAGTCACCGGGCCAAGGTGACGGGCTCCGACGAGATCGCCCAGCTGGCAGCGGAGTTCAACAGCCTCACCGACCGTCTCCAGCGCACGGAGAGCGCCCGCCGCCAGTTTGTCTCCGATGCCAGCCACGAGCTGAAAACGCCGCTGGCGGGTATCCGCCTGCTGACGGACTCCATTCTTCAGACCGACGACATGAACGCCGAGACCACACGAGAATTTGTGGCGGACATCGGCGAGGAGGCTCAGCGTCTGACCCGTATCACCGAGGATCTGCTGCGCCTGACCCGGCTGGACAGCGGAGCCGCCGCCGAGCCTGCGCCGGTGGCGGTGGCCCCGGTGCTGCGCCGGGTGGTACGGATGCTGGCGGTGGTGGCACGGGAGCAGGAAACCACTCTCTCCTACGAGGCGGACGAGTCCGCCGTGGTGCTGGCCACCGAGGACGATCTGCACCAAATTCTATATAACCTTATGGAAAACGGCATCAAATATTCCGGCCACATGGGCTTCGTCCACACCGCTCTGACGGTGGAGGGTGGAGACGTGGTGATCCGGGTGGAGGACAACGGCGTCGGGATCTCCGACGAGGATATGCCCCACATTTTCGAGCGCTTTTACCGGGTGGACAAGGCCCGCTCCCGTGAGGTGGGCGGCACCGGTCTGGGCCTGAGCATCGTCAGCGATACGGTGCGCCGCCGGGGCGGCACGGTGTCCGTGGCCCACCGCCCCGCAGGACAGGGTACCCTCTTCACCGTCCGTCTGCCCCAGGTCACAGAGGAAGGAGGGAGCGCATGAAGCGGCTTCTCGCAGCTCTGCTGACATTTTTTGCGCTGCTGGCCCTCACCGGCTGCGGCGGCTCCTCCTCTGACGGTCCTCACCTGCTGCTGTATTATCCCGCCCCCTCCGGCGGCTCCCCCGGCGGCGATGCCATCGTCAGCCGCAGTGTCGATTGGGCCGCCAACAGCGCTCTCCCCACCGAGCAGCAGGTGCGCCGGGTGGTATCCCTTCTGCTGGAGGATAGCGCCGACGGCAGTCTGGAAAGTCCCATCCCTGCCAGCACCCGGCTGCTGGCTTGTCAGGTCTCCGCCGGCGCTGCGTGGGTGGATTTCTCCAGCGCCTACGGCCAGCTGTCCGGCATGGAGCTCACCATTGCCGACTACTGCGTGACCCTGTCCCTGTCCCAGATCGTGGGCATCTACTCCGTCCGCATCACCGTCAACGGCACGGAGCTTATCTACCGGGACAGCAACATTTTTCTGGCCGGGGACGTGCTGATGACCAGTCAGGATGACGTGGTGCAGAACCTCTCCCTGCGGCTCTACTTCCCGGATCGGGAGACTGGAGAGCTGACGGCGGAGGAGCGCCTGCTGACGGTCTATGAGGGCGAAAGTCAGGCGGAGGTGATCCTGTCGGCCCTGAAGGCCGGTCCGGAGAGTGAGAGCCTGTCTCCCCTGCTGCCCGCCGGCTTTGCGGTGCTGACGGTACGCACCGAGGGCGGCATCTGCTACCTGAACCTCCCCAAGGGGGATCAGTACCTGATGCCGGAGGACGAGACGGAGCAGCAGCGCATGGTGCAGGGCTTGGTGAATTCCCTGTGCTCTGCCCGTGGTGTCCGGCAGATACAGCTTCTGCTGGACGGCGAGGTAGCCTCCTCCTTGGGCAGCGTGGAGATCAGCCAGCCCTTCTCCCCCATCCGATAAATCCTTCACCCGGGATCTCACATTTTCAACCGTAAGGAGAACATCATGTCTGCTGCCAACGGCACACAGCGGGATATTGGCCTGGATCTGACCAGGATCCTGGCCTTTCTGGCCGTCCCGTCTGTCCATTTCTTTCTGAATTCCACCTACTATGACACGGCCATCGTCGGCCCCCGCATGGCGCTGATGACCGTCATGCGTACCGCCTTTATGGTCTGCGTCCCCCTGTATATGCTGCTCTCCGGCTACCTCTCTGCGGAAAAGCACATCCCTCTGACCCGCCCCGGTCTGCTGGGGTATTACAAAAAGCTTCTCCCCATTTTCCTCACCTACGCCCTCTCCACTGGGGTCATCCTGCTGTATCGGGTGCTATGGCTGGGAGAGGAGCAGACCATCCGCAGCGCCGTGAAGAATCTGCTGAGCTTCCAGCAGTATTCGTGGTACATGAATATGTACTTCGGGCTGCTGCTTCTGACGCCGTTTCTCAACGCCCTGTGGCAGAGTCTCGCCACCCCCGCCGCCCGGCGGGCCCTGCTGGCGGTGCTGTTGGTACTGACCGTGCTGCCCGGTATGGTCAATATCTACCATCTGCATAGTGCCGAGACCCTGCTGCATCCGTGGCTCAGCACCTCCTATGACCAGCTGGTGCCGGACTGGTGGCAGCGGCTCTATCCCATCACCTATTACTTTTTAGGAGGCTATCTCCGGGCCCATGTGGACATCAAGCGCCTGCGGACCGGGCGGCTGGCGGCCCTTCTGCTGCTGGCGGTGCTGTGCTTCGGCGGCTACAACGTCTGGCGCAATCAGGGCATCCCCTTCGTCTGGGGCAGCTGGTGCGACTGGGGGAGCCTGCAAAACGTGGTGGACACGGTGCTGGTATTTCTTCTTCTGAACTCCATCCGATATTCCACCCCCCCTACTTCCATTACACGCTTTACCGGCTATCTCTCCAAGCTGACCCTCGGTGCCTATCTGGTGTCGTGGATACCGGACAACTACCTGTACACCATGCTGAAATCTGCCGTCCCCTCGGTGACGGATCAGCTGAACTACTTCCCTCTGACGGTGGGCGGCACCATCCTCATCTCCCTGCTGCTGGCCGCCGTGGTGGAGTGCTGCGTCTCGCTGCTGATGCGTCTGCTCCGCCGCTCCGCCAAGGTGCGAACCGCCGGCACAGCTCGGGCATAGGATGATGCGGGGGCAGCGCCGGTCAGGGATTTTCCCCGGCGGCGTATAAATCCGGCGGCTGCGTGGGAGAATGAAGTTGACCCGCTGCGGCGGGTACTTCTTCCGGCGGAGTGTGGACTTTGTGGATACCAATGTCAGACGTGGAGAGATCTACTATGCCGATCTCAGCCCTGTGGTGGGCAGTGAGCAGGGCGGCGTGCGTCCGGTGCTCATCGTGCAGAACGACACCGGCAACCGCCACAGCCCCACCGTCATCGCAGCGGCCATCACCTCCCAGACGGGGAAGGCCAAGCTGCCCACCCATATCGAGGTGGCGGCCCAGTGCTGCGGCCTGCCCAAGGATTCGGTGATCCTGTTGGAGCAGATCCGTACGCTGGATAAGCGGCGGCTGCGGGAGCGGATGGGTAAGGTGGACGGAACGGTGATGCAGCGGGTAGACGCCGCCATTGCCGTGAGCTTCGGACTGTCCAACAGCCGTCTGGTATGACGCTACATACCGGACGGAGCATAAAAGGGAGGGCCAGTGCATAGAATGCGCTGGCCCTCCCTTTTTATTTGTTGTGGGGGAGATTCGCTTTCGCCCGCCGGAAAATACCTCTCATCCTGTCATTCCGAAACCAGTCCGCAAACTGGTCGTGGGGATCCGCATTTCTTAGCGGTAGACGCACAGGTCCCGTCATCAGAGTGGGAGCGGCAGCGGGTCTGTTGCTGCGTCAATTCCCCTTACGTCCCCTATCGAATGAAACTCTTGAAGGCAAAGGAAGTGCAGAAACCTTGGTTTCTGCTGGCTCTTTTGCCTGCTTTTCCAGCTATTGGGAAAAGTAGGCCGCCGGAGGCACGTTCCTTATGCAAAATGCTCCACTGAAAGGAGGTCACCATGGAAAATCGAACCACCCTGCGCTGGGGCGCACAGGAGGTAGGCCGCCTGACGGCGGCGCCGGAGGGAGCAGACACCTGCTTCCGGGCAGAATACCGGCTGACGGAGGGCCTGTGGCGGCTCTACGCTGTGGGCCGTCAGAACCGGCTGCTGCTGGGCTGCGCCGAGGGCGGGCAGGGTATCCTCCAGCGGCGATTCTCCCGGCAGCTGACGGAGGGGCTGGGAGCGCTGCTGGGCGGGGCAGCGGAGCCGGTATCCGCCCCGGAGGATTGGCGTCCCGTATGGGCCGGAGAGTTTCCCGGACTGGCACTGCCGGAGGGGGCTCTGTGCCGCCGGGTCGGGCGGCGGCGGTATCTGGCCCTCCCCTTCCGGGAGGACGGCCCCTTCCCGCTGACGGGGCTGTTCTGTCTGGCCAGTGTCCGGACCCTCCGGGGCCGGGAGTGGGCCATTTTTGCACTGGAGGACCGGGAGACATAAAAAATTTACATTTACGCTACCATATCTTGTAGGAATGTGGTATACTACTCCCAAACTGGCGGACTATCCGCCGAAAAACGGGAGGCGGAAGCATATGAGATGTCCCTATTGCGGATTCCGGGAGAGTAAGGTCGTGGATTCACGGCCCGCCGACGAGGGCAGCAGCATTCGCCGCAGGCGGGAGTGCCTGTCCTGCGAGAAGCGTTTCACCACCTACGAGACGGTGGAGAGCCTGCCCATGGTGGTCATCAAGAAGGACGGCAGCCGCCAGAGCTTTGACCGCAGCAAGATCCTTCGGGGCATCCAGCGCTCCTGCGAGAAGCGGCCGGTGCCGGTGGCGGACATGGAACGCATGGCCAGTGAGATCGAGCAGGAGGTGCAGAACTCTCTGGAGCGGGAGGTCAGCACCGAGATCATCGGCGAGAAGGTCATGGAGAAACTGAAAAAGGCCGACGAGGTGGCCTATGTGCGCTTTGCCTCGGTGTATCGTCAGTTCAAGGACATCAACACCTTCATGAGTGAGCTGAACAAGCTCCTCAGCGAAAAATGATCACAGGATATTCCGAATGCTGATGCGCTCCAGCGCATCCAGCGCATCCAGCTGACATTGCAGTTCTGCCAGCTCCGGCAGCAGGGCCTGCGAGTCCCCGGTATTGCACAGGGTACGGCAGCGGGTCAGCAGCGTCTGCACCTCTCCTAATGTGCTGTGGTGTACCACGATATGCAGATAGCTCTGGGCTTCGTCCCAGTCTGCCGCCAGAACGTCCAGTTCCCGGCGGGCCTCCGGCCAGCGCTCCGACCGGGCGTATCGGGCGGTCTCGGCAGCCATGCCGGACCACCGGTCCGTGTGCTGCCGCAGCAAAAGCCCGTTGGCGATGCACAGTCCCAGCAGCAGAAGGATCGTCACCGTCGGCAGGATCAGCGCACGTCTCATGCCTTCCCCTCCTTGGGCAGGCATACCACGCTGCCCGCCTCATCCACCGACAGCAGGAACACCTCACGGGGGGGGTTCAGGCCCTCACGGGGTGACCGGCCCCCGGCGTCCCGAAGCCGGGCCTGAAGCCACCCATCGTCCAGCCCCAGCCGCTCCATGCTGCGGCGCAGCAGGCGGCCGTCGCTGATGACCACGATGGGCAGGGTCTGTGGGTCCTCCGGCTGGAGAGACAGCTGCCGTGGTGTCACCGGCTGGCAGTCCGCCCGTGGCAGGACGGACAGCTGACCGCTGGTCTCCAGCACGGCGTACTTCACCTCCCGCAGATCGGAGATGCCCTGCCCCC
>ERZ827522.1602-NODE-1602-length-18814-cov-4.229650_pt1 | contig 18814 bp, 14 predicted proteins | sample MGYA00519580_ERZ827522 | MGnify/ENA primary metagenome ERZ827522 (study PRJEB31778, sample SAMEA3449340) | human gut metagenome | biome: human gut; feature: human-associated habitat; material: faeces | place: United Kingdom | collected 2010/2012 ... | reverse complement strand
TTGCCGGAGACCATCATCACGGCCATGGCCTCGCCGATGGCGCGGCCTACGCCCAGCACCACCGCGGCGGCGATGCCGCTGCGGGCAGCGGGGACAGACACCTTGAACCATGTTTCCGCCTCCGTGGCACCCAGCGCCAGAGAGGCGTCCTCATACTCACGGGGCACCGCCTCCAGGGCCGTCATGGCCACATTGATAATGGAGGGCAGGATCATGATCGCCAGCACGATGATGGCCGCCAGCAGGCCGGAGCCGTCGGGAATATGGAAGACCTGACGGATGCCCGGCACCAGCACCAGCATACCCACCAGACCGTAGACCACGGAGGGGATGCCCGCCAGCAGGCTCACCGCGGCGGAGACGGCGGTCTTCAGCTTCGGCGGGGCCATTTTGGCCAGGAACACGGCGGTCATATAGCCCACGGGCACGCCCAGCAGGATCGCGCCCGCAGTACCGTAAATACTGGTAAGGATGAAGGGCAGGATACCGAACTGAGGCTCCGCCGCGTTGGAATTCCACACGGGGCCAAAGAGGAACTTCACAAGGCCGATCTCACGGATAGCGGGGATGCCGGAGACGACAAGGTAGACGGAGATCAGCAGCACGCAGCCCACCGTCACCAGACCCATCAGCAGAAAGAAGCCATGGATGGCGTTCTCACAGAATCGTTTTGCTTTCATGCGCACCTCTCACAATACCGGGCAAGGCGGCATCCCGCCGGGATGTCGCCTGTGTCCGTACCTTACTTTTAACCGGCCACAGCCACCGCGCCGGCCTTGGCGATGATGGAAGCTGCGTCGGAGGAAGTGGCGTAGTCAAAGAACGCCTGGGCCGCGGGAGAGAGGGCCTTGCCGTCCACAGTCACCAGCACGAAGGGACGCTGGACCTTGTAGCTGCCATCCTTGACGGTGGCTTCGCCGGGGGTGACGCCATCCACGTTCAGGGCCTTGACGGTGTCCTTGATGGAGGCCAGAGAGGCGTAGCCGATGGCATCGGGGTTCTGGCTGACGGCGGTGATCACATCACCGGTGGAGGTCAGCTCCTGACGATACCGGCACTTGTCCTTGGTGCCGGTGATGGACTCGAAGCCATCGCGGGTGCCGCTGGCGGCCTCGCGGCCGATGAGGACCACCTCGGCGTCATTGCCGCCCACGTCCTTCCAGTTGGTGATCTCGCCGGTGTACAGCTTGGCGATCTGCTCAACGGACAGGTCGCTGACGGGGTTGTCGGGGTGAACGATGATGGCGATGCCGTCATAGGCCAGCACAGTCTCCTTCAGGCCGGCGGACTTCTCCTCATCCTTCAGCGCACGGGAGGACAGGCCGATGTCGCAGGTGCCCTCCTGCACGGCGGTGATGCCGGAGCCGGAGCCGGTGGGGTTGTAGTTAACGGTGACGCCGCCGTTCTGCGCCATGAAGGACTCGCTCAGGGCGCCGATGACCTTCTCCATGGAGGTGGAGCCGTCGGTGGAAACGGTGCCGGTCAGCTCGGTGGAGGTCTTGTCCTCGGTCTTGTCGGCGTCGTCGGTCTTGGTCTCGCTGCCGCAGGCCACCAGGCTCAGGGCCAGCAGGGCGGTCAGGACCAGTGCAATGATCTTCTTCATATGTATTACCTCGTTTCTTTCGTCGTTTTGGATAACTCCCTTGTACGGTTTTTATTGTAAGTGCCCAATGTAAAGGGAAAAATCCCGCTGGTGTAAAATCCATGTAAAATAAAAACCGGGAAAAGCTTGCGTTCAGCCGTGGAATACGGTACAATGGCCATACAGCAGGCGCAGAAAATGTGCAAAAACGCTGAAAGGAAGGAATAAGGAGTATGAAGAAAAAGCTGCTGTCTTTGCTGCTGGCCCTGGCCATGGTGTTCACCCTGGCGGCCTGCGGCGAAAAGAAACCCGACCCCGGCAAGGACGCCACCGCCACGGAGCCGGTGGTCATCCTGCACACCAACGATGTGCACGGCGCTGTTTCCAACTACGCCAAGGTAGCGGCGCTGGCCAGCCAGTATGAGTCTGAGGGCGCGTATGTGCTGATCCTGGACGCCGGCGACTTCAGTCAGGGCGACACCGCTGTGAGTGTGTCTGAGGGTGCAACGGCTGTGGAGCTGATGAACATGGTGGGCTACGACGCTGTGGCGCTGGGCAACCACGAGTTCGACTACGGCTTCGAGGCGCTGAAGAAGAACATGGAGAACGCCCAGTTCCCCGTGCTGGCCGCCAACGTGAAGTACAACGGCGAGCTGGCCTTTGACGATGCGGCCGTGTTCACCACCCCCGGCGGCACCAAGATCGGCGTGTTCGGTCTGGACACCCCGGAGACCGCCACAAAGGCCCACCCCGGCAAGATCCAGGGCGTGACCTTCGCCGGCGGTGAGGAGCTGTATCAGATCGCGCAGGATATGGCGAATACGCTGCGCGAGGACGAGGGCTGCAACTACGTTATCTGCCTGGGCCACCTGGGCATCGACGACGAGACCGCCGCCACCGGCAACCGCTCTATCGACCTGCTGAACAAGGTCACCGGAATCGACGTGTTCATCGACGGTCACTCTCATTCCACTGAGGAGGAGATCGTTGAGAAGACCAACACGGACCGCAAGGTGGGCGACACTATCCTGACCTCTACCGGCACGAAGCTGGAGAACATCGGCGTTGTGACCATCAAGGACAGCACCATCACCACCACGTGCTTGTCCACCGAGGACATGGGAGCGGCCGACGACGCCATCGCCGCCCGCGCCGCCGCCATCATCGCCGAGATCGAGGCCGACTACGGCACGGTGTTCGCCAAGACCGAGGTGACGCTGAACGGCGAGAAGGACCCCGGCAACCGCACGCAGGAGACAAATCTGGGCGACCTGATCACCGACGCGCTGGTATGGGGCGCCGAGCAGCAGGGCGAGACTGTTGACGCGGCCATCACCAACGGCGGCGGCATCCGCGCCACCATCGAGGCCGGCGACATCACCAAGAAGGACGTCAACACCGTGCTGCCCTTCGGCAACACCCTGAGCATCATCAAGATCACCGGTACGGAGCTGCTGGAAGTGCTGGAGGCCTCCACCTTCTGCACGCCGGAGGCCATCGGCGGCTTCCCCCAGGTATCCGGCATCGAGTTCACCGTGGACACCACCAAGGGCTATGACCAGGGCGACGAGTATCCCGGCACCACCTACTTCGCCCCCAAGACCATCAACCGTGTGACCATCAAGACCGTGGGCGGCAAGGACTTTGACCCGGCGGCCACGTACACCATCGCCATCAACGACTTTATGGCCAGCGGCGGCGACACCTACTACCGCTTTGTCAACGCCACCGCCAACTACGACCTGGGCATCCCCATGGATGAGGTGGTCATGGACTACATCACCACCGTGCTGAACGGCACCGTTGCCGCCGACAAGTACGGCGAGCCCGCGGGGCGCATCCACGTGCTCGTTTCCTGACATATCCGCACATAAAAAGGACCGCCTCACGGCGGTCCTTTTTATGTGCGAAAAAAACACCCCTCGGCGTGAGCCGAAGGGTGTTTTGTACATCTGCAATTACTTGCCCATGTTCATCTGCGCAGCGACCTCAGCGGCGAAGTCCTCCTGCTTCTTCTCGATGCCCTCGCCGGTCTGGAAGCGAACGGCATCCACGAACTTGACGGAGCCGCCCAGCTTCTTGGCGGCGTCGGCGATATACTTCTCCACGCTGCCCTGGAAGATGTCGCCGCGGACGAACTCCATCTGCAGCAGGCAGTTCTCCTCGTAGAACTTGTTCATCTTGCCCATGACGATCTTCTCCTTGACGGCCTCGGGCTTGGAGGCCATCTTGGGATCGGTGTCCATCAGGGCCAGCGCGATCTTCTTCTCCTCGGCCAGCACCTCATCGGTGACCTGGGACTTGTCCCAGAAACGGGGGTTCAGGGCCGCGATCTGCATGGCGACGTTCTTGCCGATCTCGGTGGCGTCGATGCCGCCGTCCACAGCCAGGTTCACCAGCACGCCGATCTTGCCGCCGGCATGGACGTAGCCCACGCTGGTGTTCTCGGAGAAGCGGACGAAGCGGCGGATCTGCAGGTTCTCACCGATGGACATGACCTTCTCGGGCATGGTCTCGGAAACGGTCAGGTCGGAGCCGACATACTTGCAGTTCATCAGAGCGTCCACATCGGCGGGATCCTGCTCGGCGATGACCTTGGCGATGTCCTTGACGAAGGCCACGAACAGGTCGCTCTTGGCGCAGAAGTCGGTCTCGCAGTTGACCTCGACCACGACGCCCACGCCGTTCTCGGTCAGGGCATAGGACATACCCTCGGCGGCGATGCGGCCGGCCTTCTTGGCAGCCTTGGCCAGGCCCTTCTCACGCAGCCACTCGACAGCCTTGTCCATATCGCCGTCGCACTCGACAAGCGCCTTCTTGCAGTCCATCATACCCACGCTGGTCATCTCGCGCAGGGTCTTCACATCAGCAGCAGTAAAAGCCATTTGTATTTCCTCCTGTAAAAGTTGAATTAAAAGGGGCAGGGACACTTCCCTGCCCCGTGCGTTACGCGGTATCTATCGAGTTGGCTTACTCGGCGTCCTTGGCCTCGGCGGCCTCCTCCACCTGCTCGCCCTGACGGCCCTCGATCATGGCGTTGGCCATAACGGAGGCGATCAGCTTGATGGCGCGGATGGCGTCGTCGTTGCCGGGGATGACGTAGTCGATTTCGTCCGGGTCGCAGTTGGTGTCAACGATCGCAACGATCGGGATGTTCAGGATGCGGGCTTCGGTCACAGCGATGTGTTCCTTGCGCGGGTCAACAACGAACAGCGCGCCGGGCAGCTTCTTCATTTCACGGATGCCGCCGATGTTCTGCTCGAGCTTTTCGCGCTCCGCCTTCAGCTGGATGACTTCCTTCTTGGGCAGCAGGTCGAACTGACCGGACTGCTCCATCTTGTCGATGTCGTTCAGGCGGCGGATACGGGTCTGGATGGTGCGGAAGTTGGTCAGCATGCCGCCCAGCCAGCGGTTGTTGACATAGTACATGTTGCAGCGCTTCGCTTCGGACTCGATGGATTCCTGCGCCTGCTTCTTCGTGCCGACGAACAGGATCGTCTTGCCCTGCATGGCGGTGTCGCGGACGAACGCGTACGCTTCGTCGATCTTGCGGACGGTCTTCTGCAGGTCGATGATGTAGATGCCGTTGCGCTCGGTGAAGATGTACTGCGCCATCTTCGGGTTCCAGCGGCGGGTCTGATGACCAAAGTGGACGCCAGCTTCGAGGAGCTGCTTCATGGAAATGACTGCCATAGTTGTTTTCCTCCTTGTTTTTCGGGCTGCCTCGCTTGATTGCGGGCTATGCCTTCAACCACCCTCTGCCCCTTCGCGGCGACTCACTGCATCCACAGCACAAGGACCGCAGGACAAAGGTGCGTAGTCTTGCTGATTATACCACAAGTACGCCTGTTTTTCAACTGTTTTTTCAGTGGGTAGAGAAATTTCTTACGCAAAAACAGCTTCAGTCTGCTGTCCAGCGTGCTTCAAAATCGGCAGCATTCATTTTCAAACCGCTGCGAAGCTGTTCAAGCATTTGCTTGCCGACTGGCGTAAAGCGCAGAATGTTGAAATAGTTCTTCACGGCGCTGCGAATATCTTTCAGCGATGTTTTTGATTTTATCCAATTCTGTGGAACAAAAATTTTCCCGTTTTCCGTCACTTCCGACGATGCGGCATCCATGGCGGTTCCGAGACAGGCGCCCGCAATTTCAATCACGTTATCAAGCGTGCCGCTTCCCATAAGTTTTTCAAGCGCAATGGCGGCAATCGGAACGCTGTCATTGGGCATATTGTTGATTTCGCCAAGAATCACAGAGACAGCGAAAAATTGATGATATGGCGCATACGCTTTCATGGAAAGCAGCGTTACATTCAGCCCCATCGGATTTTCTGCGTTCCATTTGCTATATACGCTGTCGAAAATAACATGCAGTGCGTGAACATTTTCAGGCGAATAGGGACGATGAAAAAGTTGGTCAAAATACTTATCGAAGATTTTAGTCTCGCTGTAAGAAATCGTCGGGCGCTGCGATTGCCATGCAATAAGCTGCTTTCCCAAGTCCGTCAAATTGACGACATTTGCATCATTATATTTCAGCTTATCAACTTTTTCGCCGCGTTTCGTAATGAAATAGCCGTCCGGGTAAAATTGCTCGTAAGCCTTTTTCAGCGCCAGCACCGATTTATCATTGCTTCGCAAGTCTCTGGCTTTGACGGCGCTCTGACTGTTGGTTGACGTGCTGATTTTGTCGGCACGGTCGGATTCGCTGATTTCATAGAATCGGAAAAGAATGTACGCATCCGTCGCCTTCTTCGCGGTCTCGCTGGAGCTGTAAATGGTGCTGAGCGACTGACAGCCATTAACCACATTGAGTTCCTTGACGGATAGATGATTCCCTTTCAATTCCATATGGGAGCAAATTGCCGTAATGCCATTGTGCAGGAAGAAGAAGTCTCTTGCATCTTTCTTAATTGTCTGCGCAATCGCTTTATTAACCTTATTGCTGTTTCCAAGCGATTGTCGCACATTCTTGCGAAACAAGCTGCCATCCTTAATCCCCGGTATTTTGACGCAGTCTCTCAGCGGCAGTGCGGCAATTACCGCTTTCGTGCTTCCTATCAGCAGTTCCATGTACTTGCCCTGCTCCAAGAAAAACTCATGGTTGATATATGGGCGGTTTTTGTTCATTGCTTCGTTGTACTTAAACGCCAAGGTATCATTATCCACAATGACCAGATTTGCAGACAACGTGTCGCTTTCCGCCAATTCTTTCTGAAACGCCTCTAAATCCGATTTTGCTGCATCCGTCAAGGCAGACGTTGTAATCAGCTCATAGCAGATTTCGTAATCATCCTCCAAAGCGGTTGCCATTTCGCTAATCTTGATTTTCAGCTTCTGATTCGCGCCCTCTTGCAGATGTGGCAAGTCTTTAATTTGTATCCACGCTGACAGAACTTCCCGAAGCGGTTCGCTGTCCAGCGTGCTGCCTGCATAGAATTTTCCCTGCATAATGTAAATGGTGCTGGATTGATTGTCTATATAGATAGCATCAATCTGTTTGTCACCCGCACCGTCTGTAATGCAGTCTTTTGCTTCATGAATATCGAGATTATGAATATTCCGCAGATACCACGCGATAAAACGCTGTCCATCGTTTGGATAATGCTCCCGATAGTAATCCTGTTCAATATCATGCTTGATTTTATCAAACATCTCCATGGCTTTCTTCACCCTTTCTGCTTTTGAAACAGCTCCTTCACCACCGCGTAGCTCATCTTTGGTCTCCGATACTCGTCCACCACGCCCTTGTTGTTGTGCGTTTTCGGGCGGTGCATCGCCCATTCCTCCGTCACGCGGCAGTCCGCGAACTGCCACAGGAACACGCCGCTGCACGCCGGGTTCGCCAGAACCGCCTCCACCTGATCGCGCAGAATTGTGCACTGCCGCTCCTCCGACCACTTCGATTCGCCCAGCGGGTCATGGTAGCCGTAAATGCCGCCCGCGCCGATTTCGCTGATGATGACGGGCTTCCCCGCCCCGCCGTGCTCGCGGATTTCCTTGAGTTTCTGCGCCAGACTCTCCGCGACGGTCGTGTTGTGATACCACTGCGGATAGATGTTCACGCTCACCACGTCGCTGTCGCCATAGACGCGGCTGCCGGGGCGCTCCAAGAGCGCGGCGGTCATCGGGCGGGACGCGTCCAAGTCGTGCAGAAGCGCATAGACTTCGCGATAGCAGTCCGCGCCGTAATCGCAGTTGTCCGCGCACTCGTTCAGGCAGCCCCAGATGAAAATAGACGGGTGATTGCGGTGCTGGGCAACCATTTCGCGCACGCACTGCCTTGTCTGCGGCATGAAGTTCGGGTTGCGCATTTGCTCTTCCTGCAAGCCGCGCGCGTGCGCCTCCTCCCACACCAGCAGCCCCATTTCGTCGCAGAGGTCGAGGAATCGTGGGGCATTGGGGTAGTGGCAGGTGCGCACGCAGTTGCAGCCCATGTCCTTCATCATCAGGATGTCCTGCGCCATGGCCTGCAGCGGCACCGCGCAGCCGAACGCGCCGTACTCCTCGTGGCGGTTGAAGCCCATCAGGCGGAGCTTCTCGCCGTTGAGCAGCAGATCCATTCCGGAAATGCTGATTTCGCGGAAGCCGACGCGGTCAATCAGGTCATCCAGCACTTGATTTCCTTCGCGGATTTCAGCGCGGAGGGCGTAAAGTGCGGGCGTGTCGGGCGTCCACGCGGTCACATCCGCATAATGCGCATCGGGAATGCGGATGATGGCGGTGCTGTCCGCCGGGATGTGCGCGGTTTGGGTGAACGTCTGCCCGGCAAGGGTGAGGGTGACATCCGCCGATGCGTCTTCATCCGCCAGATTGCGGATGGCTGCGGAAATATCCGCCGTCCAGCCGTCCGCCGCGCGCTTCGTCGTGATACCGACACTCTCCACAAACACGTCCGGCAGCTGCTCAATGACGACCGGGCGCGTGATGCCGCCATAAGAATAGTAGTCATTCGGAACGTGCAGGGCGGAATCCTCCCCGAAACGGTTGTCCACCTCGACGGTCAGCGTATGTTCGCCTTCCGGCAGGCGGCGCACGACTGTCTCAAACGCGGTGAACGCGCCGTAGTGCCGGGCGATTTCATTGCCATCCAGCAGGACGCGTGCGCGGAAGGACACGCCGCCGAAGGACAGGCGGATATTACCCCCGCAGCGAATGCGGGTCGTGTAGTGCGCGCGCCCGCGGTAGTTGTGGAGCGCAGGGACAAGCTCCCATGCGCTGGGGACGGGCAGCCGCGCGGGGACGGGTGCGGTGGTGTCAAGGGCAGCAAAGTCCCACAGCGTCGGGACGGGAACGGCGCGGCGGATTTGATGGGTGGCGAAGGTGCGGTCAGACATATGGCTTCCTTTCTTCCTGCCGATGGCGGGAAAGGCGATTTTCTGGTTGTATTATAGGCGAAAAGGGACAAAAAGGCAAGGGAAACGGGGGATGAAAGTAAATTGAAAGCGCGCAGCCTGCGGAGAGGATGCGCGCTTTCATGCCAAATTCATTGCATCTTGATGATATTAAACTCGAAAGTGTCGAACGCATCTTCCGGGCTTACATAGTCCTCCAAATCGACATAGAAGAAACCGTCCGTTCCGTTGTTGGAGGACAGCATCACATCGTCAATCTTCCAGTTCGGCACAGCGGCGGCGATATTTTCCGCCGTCAGTGCAGCTGCTGCGTGGCTTTCCATCAGGGCATTCCACTCCGCTTCGGCGTTTTCGTCGTCGTCATCCGGCTTAATATTGAGCATGATGCGCACCTCGCCGGGGAACAAGAGCATCACATACCCGGCGTATTCCGACGGCGCAGCGCCCATGAATCCCGTCCAGCCGCCGACAGCGAAAACCGCAGGGCACTCCTGCGCAGCAAGCGTGTTCAGCAGGTCTTGAATCGGCATCCCCCGCGCCGCCGTTCTGCCGATTTTCAGTGCCCAGCCGTATTCCGTCGTTGCGGCGGATGTGTCGGCAGGGGCTTCCGCGTGCGCGGCGGCAAGCAGCAGGATGCAGAGAAGCAGGGTGGCGAGTTTCTTCATCATTATAGTGACCTCCTGATTCGTTTCAGTGTGCTTGATGGCGTAATTCGCGAAAAGAACGGGAAAAATCCTGCTGAAAAGCTGTCGATTGTCCATTTTTTTGAAACAGCATGCAGTGCAACGCAAATGCACCTGCCCCAAACCGGAACAGGTGCATTTCTTACTTATTACTTCAAGAACCCGCTGATTATCTGCTCTTCCGCTTCCTGCTCGGTCAGCCCAAGGGTCATCAGCTTGATAATCTGCTCACCCGCAATCTTGCCGATGGCGGCTTCGTGAATCAGCGCGGCGTCGAGGTCGTCCGCTTCGAGCTGCGGCACGGCAAGAATTTTCGCGTGATCCATGATAATCGCGTCGCACTCCGTGTGGCCGGAACAGGCGGCCTGCCCGACAAGGCGGCTGTCGAACTTCTGCCACGAGTTGTCCTTGGCAACCGAGCGGCTCACCACATCCGCGCTGCTGCCCGCACCCTTCATCGTCACGACGTAGATGCTTTCCGCCTTCTGGTCACCGTGCGTCATCAGCCGTTCGCGGACGACAAGGCGCGCACCGGCTTCCAGCTCCGCCGTCGTTGTGCGGATGGTGCTGTCCACGCCGCGAATCTGCACCATTTCCATCTCCATGCTGCTGCCCTGCGCCAGATGCACCTCCGTGCCGGGATTCAGCAGGCGCTTGCCCGTGCCGTCGCCCGAACCGTAGTGCTTTTCGACATAGCGGACGTGCGCGTTTTTCTCCACAAAGAAGCGGTGCAAGCCGTCGTGCTGGGAATCCTGCGAACCGCAGTTGTCGATGCCGCAGCCCGCGACAATCAGCACGTCGCTGCCCTCGCCGATGTAGAAATCATTGTAGACCATTTCCTTCAAGCCGCTTTCGCTCAGCACGACCGGAATGTGCACGCTCTCGTTGACCGTGCCGGGCTTGATGCGGATGTCGATGCCGGACACATCCGTCTTGGACTCGATGCTGATGTTCGCCGTCGTCTGGCGCGACGCCAAATGCCCATTCGCGCGGATGTTGTACGCGCCCTCCGGCACGCCGTGCAAATCCGCCACTTCTTCCAGAAGTCTGCGCTGAACAGCCGTAATCTTCTCGCTCATCAGCAGTTGCCCTCCTTCCCGGTGGTCTTTTCCAATTGTGCGCACGCGCTGACGGCGGACGGCGTGCCCAGCAGCGTCGGCAGAATTTCCGCGCGGCTGCCGTGGCTGACGATTTTCCCTTCCGCCAGCACAATGATTTCATCCGCAATGTTCAGAATGCGCTCCTGATGGCTGATGACGAGGATGGTGCGGTCGCTGCGCACCTGCCGCATCCGCTCAAAGACGCTGATGAGGTTCTGGAAACTCCACAGGTCGATGCCCGCTTCCGGCTCGTCGAACACGGACAGCTGCGTGCCGCGCGTGAGCACCGTCGCAATCTCAATGCGCTTGAGTTCGCCGCCGGACAGGCTGCCGTTTACCTCACGGTTTACATAATCCCGCGCGCAAAGCCCCACTTCGGACAAAATCGCGCACGCTTCGCTGACCGACAGGCGCTTGCCCGACGCAATCCGCAGCAAATCCAGCACGGTGATGCCCTTGAAGCGCACGGGCTGCTGGAAGGCGTAGCTGACGCCGAGTTTGGCGCGGTCTGTGATAGACAGGTCGGTCATGTCCGTGCCGTCGAGCAGAATTTTGCCTGCCGTCGGCTTCTCGATGCCGGCAATCATCTTCGCCAGCGTCGATTTTCCACCGCCGTTCGGCCCGGTGATGACCACAAAACGCCCGCTGTCCACCGTCAGCGTAATATCATGGAGGATTTCCTTTCCCGCCGCCTCATTCGTGACGGCAAAGGACAAATGCTGGATGTCTAACATGAAAGCACCTCAACCGCGGGCATTCCCGCCATTTGTCTGATTGATTTTTCCCCGGTTTGCGCATTTCCATACGCAGCCAGTGTCCATGATAGCAGTTTGCGGGGGGCATGTCAACCGATTTTCGTCAAAATCCGGCGAAATATAGGGGTTTACCGCAAGTCCGGCACGTCTGTCCAGTCGCGCGCCAGCATCCGCTCGTACTCCTCCTCCGTAATCGGCAGAATCGTGCCGTGCTTAAAGCCGTAGGGAAAATGGAAAGCCTCATCTGCGCGGGTGAAAACGCCCTTCGTCAGGTCATCCGACACGAACGGAACGTATCCCTGTCCCGCGCAGCCCGCGCCGTAGAAATCCGCAAACAGGCACCAGCGGCCGTCGGCGAGTTTGACGGCGGTCGGCGCTTCGTACATGCCCTTCGTCTGCGCACCCATCGAATCATCGAAGCCTTCCACGCGCTCGAATTTTCCATTCACATGGTCGCTGACAAGCAGCAGCAGGTTGTCCGGGTTCGGGCTGCTTTTCACAAAAAGGTAGAATTTGCCCTTCTCCTCGTACATGGCGGAGTCGATGATGCTGCTGTCCGGCTTGCGGTAAATCAATTCCGGTTCGCTGTAATGGACGAAATCTTTTGTCCGACTGCCGTAAATCGCCATATTCCCGAAGTTGTTGCAGCGGTGCTTCGATGACCAGTGCACGAGATATTCGCCATGCTCGCTGTCAAAAATCACGTCAGGCGCCCAGACGCAGCCCATGTCGTCCGTGCCGAAGCGCACCATTTCCTCCTCCGACCAATGTACGAGGTCATCGGACACCCAGTGCGCCAAATCTCTGCTGCCGTTTAGCCCGATATTCCGCCATGAGTGCTGATATTGGTTGCGCATCCCGTAGGACAGGCTGAGGTCAGTCGCGAAAATGTGGAATTTTCCGGATGTGTGGTCACGGACGATGGTCATATCGCGCACACCGCGGTCGCCATAGTATGCCCAGAGGACAGGATGTCCGCCGTTGAGCGCCTGCCAGTGGAATCCGTCGCGGCTGACGGCGAAGTGCACCTGTTCGCCGTCGGGGGATGTTTTCTCCCGAAAATGAACGAAAAGATAATGCTGCATGTTCAACCTCCTTGCGGCATGTTTCCATAAAAATTCGCGATGGCGCACCGATTTTCCTGCTGATTCTGTATATTTCGGCAAATTTTTATCTGCTTTTCTGCATCATCCGCCGCCACACGGAAAGAGCCTGCCGCAATCCGCTTGCAGCAGGCTCTTCGTTATGCAATTGTCGGGGTTGACCTATATGTTTCAAGGCTCAGACAGCATGGACTGGGCAGGCGGCTCGCACCGCCCACGGGGAGCGTTAGGAAGCTCTGATGAAATGAGGTGGTCAGATGGTGGATGAATTTTTCGTCAGATGCAATTGACAAAATCGAAGGTTTACTGGAGGTAAATCGAGATTTTGTCAAGCAGCAGATGGCGGAAAAGACATTCGCCAGATGACTGCCGAATAAGTCAGAGATTCCTCAGTTTTCCGGCTCCAATAAGCCCAGTTTTCCGTCTTTGCGCTGATACAACACGTTGATTTCCTCGGTTTCGGCGTTGACGAACGCGAAGAAGCTGTGTCCCAGCATTTCCATCTGAACAGCGGCGTCCTCTACAGACATCGGACGCACGGGGAAGGTCTTGCGGCGAACGATTTCCGGCACGCTCTCTTCCGCCGCAGCGTCCTCATCCTCGATGAATTCCAGCTCATTGCTGGCGAAAGCATCGTCGCGGATGCGCTTGTCGAGCTTCGAGCGGTGGCGGTGAATCTGACGTTCCATCTTCGCCAGCGCCTGATCAATGGCGAGGAAGAGGTTTTCGGGCTCAGAGGCCTCCGAGCGGAGGATAACGCCATTGCCCATGGGGACGGTGATTTCGACGGTGCGAATATCGCGCTTGGGTTCCTTGCTCAGCCGAACCTGCATTTCCGTATCGGGCAGGAGATAGCGGCCCATGCGCTCCGTCTTTTTCTCAATGCGGCGGGTCACATGGGGAGAAACCGTCATATTCTTCGCATAAATCGTCAACTTCATAAAATCAGTTGCTCCTTTCGCAGTTGATAATTCCTGCGGAAGCACATGGACACTTGTCAGCGCTTCCGCTGATTCTGATGCGCCATCGGCATCACATCCTTTCTCTGTCCTTGTGTTTATATATTTCGACGCTCCCTCGAAAATTCCTGCTGCTTTTGCAAAAAAATTTTTCTTTTTTGACCAGAAGCCGCAACAAGGGAGTTCCTCCCTTGACCCTTTCGCGCGATTGAGTTGGTGACTTCTGCATACTGCTTCCGCGTGTTTATTGGGGGAACGTGGGTGTCTGATAATTTGATTGTACTCCGCACAAGCGGATTTGCAATAATCGCCTTCATTTGAAAGCGGTTGACAACAGCATATATGGAGGAAGGACGGAATCACATGACCAATCAGAAACTTTCCCCGGCGAAGTTCACTCTGCTGGGTTTCCAGCACATGTTCGCCATGTTCGGCGCAACTGTGCTTGTGCCGACCTTGACGGGTCTGTCTGTCAGCGCAACCCTGCTCTTTGCGGGTCTGGGCACGCTGTTGTTCCACCTCATCACGGGCGGCAAAGTCCCTGCGTTCCTCGGTTCGAGCTTCGCGTTCCTCGGCGGCTATGCGGCGGTGAAGGCAATGCCGCAGTTCGCGGACGGCACGATGAACTGGATTCCCTACGCTGGCGTGGGCGTGGCGGTCGCGGGTCTGATTTACGTTGTTGTCGCGGGTCTGTTCAAGATCTTCGGCGCGCAGAAGGTCATGCGCTTCTTCCCGCCGATTGTCACCGGCCCCATCATCATCTGCATCGGCATGATTCTGGCGAACTCCGCCATCAACAACTGCTCCAATAACTGGCTCATCGCGATTCTGGCGGTGGTCATCGTGGTGGCGTTCAACATCTGGGGCAAGGGCATGTTCAAGATTATCCCGATTCTGCTGGGCGTGGTCGGTTCTTACGCCGTCGCGGCGGTGACGGGTCAGGTGGACTTCACCCCTGTTAAGGAAGCGGCTTGGCTGGGTCTGCCCTTCCAGTGGAAGGATACCGCGTTCTCCCTCTTTGGCGGCTGTGACGGCACGCTGCTGCTGAACTGCATCATTACTGTTGCCCCGATTGCGCTGGCGACGATGATGGAGCACATTGGCGATATGTCCGCCATCTCCTCGACGGTCGGCAAGAACTTCATCGAAGATCCGGGTCTGCACCGTTCTCTGCTGGGCGACGGTCTGGCGACGACGATGGCGGCGCTCTTCGGCGCTCCGGCGAACACCACTTACGGCGAGAACACTGGCGTGCTGGCGCTGACCCGCGTCTACAACCCGGCGGTTGTCCGCATGGCAGCAGTGCTGGCGGCCATCTTCTCCTTCTGCCCGAAGTTTGCGGAGCTGATTCACTGCATGCCCGCGGCGACCATCGGCGGCGTGTCGCTGATTCTCTACGGCATGATTTCCGCGGTCGGTGTGCGCAACGTGGTTGAAAATCAGGTGGACTTCGCGAAGAGCCGCAACGTCATCATCGCGGCGATGATTATGTCCCTTGCGCTGGGCATCCACTTCTCCAAGGCGGGCGCGATTGTGTTCACCGTTGGTCAGGTGACCGTCAGCCTGTCTGGTCTGGCGGTGGCGTCTCTGGTCGGCATCCTGCTGAACGCGGTGCTGCCGGGCAACGACTATGTCTTCGGCAAGAGCGAACAGGGCGATCAGGCGGTCAACTTCAAGGTGTAATGATACTACTTTCTGCATTCGCCTGCGCCATCTGCTTGCGCCTTTTCCCCGCTGACGTCCACTCGTTCCATTTAGCGTAGCGCTGCTACGCTGCATTTCACTCGCGTTAGTCAGCGTGAAAAATTCGCGGCGCATCTTGGCACATTCTCATTTGAAAATAGTATTATAATAGTAGTAATTCCTCAAAAGCGGCATCTGTGCAAAGCAGGTGCCGCTTTTCCGCATTTTCGGGGAAAATATTTTCTTTTTCCTCTTGACAATGGGCATGAAGAGGAGTATTATCACATATGAACGAATGCTCACATGTTTGTTCTCTGGACAATGCCGTCCGGCGAACAGCGTGATTCGGAATAAATAGCGGAAAGGTCGTCGGGAACCATGAAGAAAACGTGGAAAATCGACATTGACTGCTCGAACTGCGCGGCAAAGGTGGAACGCGCACTGCAAAAGCTGCCCGGTGTGGTGAGTGCGTCGGTGAATTATGTGCAGAAGAAAATCACACTGGAAGCGGCGGACGACCGCTTCGAGAAAGTGCGCAAGGCGGCGTACGCGAAGATGAAGGAAATCGAACCCGACGCGGAGATTTTCTTCGACGAAGCGGGAAAGCCGTCCGGCGCGTCTTGTGCATGCGGCGGGCATCATCACGAGGACGATGATGAAGACGAGCATGAGCATCACCATCATCACGACGGCGAATGCGGCTGCGGTCACGAGCATCATCATGACGATAATGACCATGACGACCACGAGCATCGCGAGCACTCGCATGAGCATGGCCACGAACACGGCGGCGCGAACAAGGGCAAGAAACTGATGATTCGCGTTGCGACTGCGGTCGCGCTGCTGGCGCTGGGGCTGGTCAGCAAGACGAATCTGGGCGAAACGCACTGGGCGACGATTGTCGTGTTCATCGCGGCGTATCTGGTCGCGGGCTACGACGTGCTGTGGCGCGCCATCTGCAACATCCGCCATGGCGAAGTGTTCGACGAGAACTTCCTGATGACGGTTGCGTCCGTCGGCGCAATGTGCGTTGCGGAATATGCGGAAGGCGTCGCGGTCATGGTACTGTACCAAATCGGCGAATACTTCCAAGATAAGGCGGTTGACAAGAGTCGCGAATCCATCACGAAGCTGATGGACATTCGCCCAGACTATGCGAATCTGGTGGACGGCAACGACAGCCGCCGTGTCAGCCCCGAACAGGTGCGCGTGGGCGACATCATCCTCGTCAAGCCCGGCGAGAAGATTCCGCTGGACGGCGTGGTCATCGAGGGCAATTCGAGCCTGAATACCACGGCGCTGACCGGCGAATCGCTCCCGCGTGACGTGAAGGAGGGCGACCAAGTCCTCAGCGGCTGCGTCAACCTGTCCGGCGTGATGAAAGTCAAGGTCACGGTCGGTTACGGCGAATCCACCGTCGCGAAGATTCTGGCGCTTGTCGAATCCTCCGGCGACGCGAAGGCAAAGACGGAACGCTTCATCACCAAGTTCAGCCGGATTTACACGCCCGCCGTGTGCTTCTTCGCGCTGGCGCTGGCAATTATTCCGAGCCTGTTTGACGGCAGCTGGACGAAGTGGATTTACACCGCCCTGACCTTCCTTGTTATCTCCTGCCCGTGCGCGCTGGTTATCTCCGTGCCGCTGACGTTCTTCTCCGGCATCGGCGGCGCGTCGAAGAAGGGCATCCTCATCAAGGGCGCGACGTATCTGGAAACCCTCGCGGGGCTGGATACGGTCGTGTTCGACAAGACAGGTACGCTGACGAAAGGGACGTTCTCCGTCACGGGCGTGCATCCGGCAAAAAGCGTCACGAAAGACGAACTGCTCGACGCTGCGGCTCATGCCGAGGCGTTCAGCGATCACCCGATTGCGATTTCAATTAAGGAGGCGCTGGGGCGCGCGGTAGACATGAACCGCGTCAGCGATGCCTCTGAAGCGGCGGGCCACGGCGTACAGGCGAAGGTGGACGGTCAGCAGGTGTACGCGGGCAACGCGCGCCTGATGGAGTCCATCGGCGTCAAGGCGGCTGAACCGGCGGAAATCGGCACGGTGGTGCATGTCGCGCGCGGCGGGCAGTACCTCGGCGCGCTCGTCATCAGCGACGTCATCAAGGAAAACAGCGCATCCGCGATGGAAGCCTTGAAGTCCGCAGGTGTGAAGCGGCTGGTCATGCTGACCGGCGACCGCAAGGAAGTCGCGGCGGACATCGCCAAGAAGGTCGGCCTGACCGACTACCGCGCGGAGCTGCTGCCGGAGGACAAAGTAAGCGCGCTCGAAGGCCTGCTGGGCGACGGCCACACCGTGGCGTTCACGGGCGATGGTATCAACGATGCGCCTGTGCTGCGCCGCGCGGATATCGGCATTGCGATGGGCGGCGTCGGCGCAGATGCCGCAATCGAGGCGGCGGATATTGTGCTGATGGATGACGATCCGGCGAAGATTGCGCAGGGCGTCCGCCACGCGCGCCGGACGATGCGGATTGTGCATCAAAATATCATCTTTGCTCTTGCGGTGAAACTGCTGGTGATGGTGCTGGGTATCTGCGGCTTTGCGAACATGTGGCTGGCGGTCTTTGCGGATGTCGGCGTGGCAATGCTGGCGATTCTCAATGCCATGCGCGCGATGAAAATGAAATAATAATGGAAGAAACGGCGTCTCCGCAGCGAACGAAATGCGGGATGCGCCGCCTTTCCGCAGAAAATGTGCGAGAAACAGAGATTTTTTTCTGAAAAGCCTTGATTTTTTCAGGAAACCATGCTACAATAAACAGCGCTGGTTTTCGCACGGTTTTCTGCCGTACTCGAACCCTAAGATTGAGCGGTGTGAACCGCCGATTAACAGTATGAACCGGGAGGTGAACGAAGTTGCCGAATATTAAGTCCGCTAAGAAGCGCGTCAAGGTGAGCGAAAAGAAGAATCTGCGCAACCGTATGATCAAGAGCGCTGTCCGCACTTCTGTCAAGAAGCTGGAGGCCGCGATTGCTGCTGATCCCCAGACTGCGAATGCACAGCTGGTTGTGACCACCTCCGCGATTGATAAGGCCGCGTCGAAGGGCGTTATGCACAAGAATGCTGCCAATCGTAAGAAGGCTCGTCTGGCCAAGCAGCTCGCCAAGGCGACTGTGTAATTTCCAGATTACATAAAAAAGCTCCTTCCTCAATCGGGAAGGGGCTTTTTTGATGCGCTGGCGGTGAAAACAGGCAGTAAGATGGCGGCGGATGATGCGGACGAATAAACTAAAAGGAAACAGCGACGAAGGTTCGCTAAATGGCGAACGATGATGCTGATTGAACGTGCTTATCGTTCGGAAATCCCAAAAGAACGCAAAAAACCGCAAAAACCTTCAAAAAACCTCTTGACGGGCGGGCGAAAAAGTAGTATACTGACAAAGCTGGTTGCGCGAGCCGCCTCAAAGGCGCTTGCGAGACCGGTACGAACCTTGAAAACGATACAGAACAATAACAACGCAAACAAGACAGTAATTCCGAATGAGTGAAACTTGGTCGGGGAAACCTGATTGAGGAATAAAGGATTAAACGAAAGAGTTTGATCCTGGCTCAGGACGAACGCTGGCGGCGTGCCTAACACATGCAAG
>ERZ827522.1594-NODE-1594-length-18910-cov-9.979051_pt1 | contig 18910 bp, 19 predicted proteins | sample MGYA00519580_ERZ827522 | MGnify/ENA primary metagenome ERZ827522 (study PRJEB31778, sample SAMEA3449340) | human gut metagenome | biome: human gut; feature: human-associated habitat; material: faeces | place: United Kingdom | collected 2010/2012 ... | reverse complement strand
ACGCTGAAAGCATCTAAGCGTGAAGCCGACCCAAAGATAAGATATCCCACTGATTGAATCAGGTAAGATCCCTTGTAGACTACGAGGTTGATAGGCACGATGTGTAAGTGGAGCGATCCATTCAGCAAGTGTGTACTAATAGATCGAGGGCTTGACCACAATTCGCTTGAATTCTCAAGTCAATGACAAAATGTTAGCAGTGATTATTCAGTTTTGAAGGCACGTCCTTCTAAAAACACTGGACAAAGTAGAACAGAAATGTTATACTGAACCAGTCATATTGGTCGGTGACGATGACGGTGAGGTTCCACCTGTTCCCATTCCGAACACAGAAGTTAAGCTCACTCGTGCCCAAGATAGTTCGCTGGAAACGGCGCGTGAAAATAGGTAGTCGCCGACTTGATGGAAAACCGCTTTGAGAGATTTCTCAGGGCGGTTTTTGTTGTTGTGTTTTGTACAACGGTTTATTATAATAAAGAAAAGGAGGCAGAAAAAATGGCAACGGAACTGTTTAAAAATATTCCAAGCAAAGTCGGCGATCTGGTACGAGATGTCCGAATCGGAAAAATCGGACTGCCTGATTTGCAAAGGCCGTTTGTCTGGAAAGATAATAAGATACGTGAGCTCTACGATTCGATGCTGAAAGGCTATCCAATCGGATACATTATGCTGTGGGAGTCACCAGCGGATTATGATGAGAAGAAAAGCGGCATAGGCATTAACGGTAAAATCTATACAGAGCCAAAAGAACTGGTTATTGATGGGCAGCAACGCCTGACGGCGCTTGTAGCGTCGATGTATGGCGTGAAAGTAAAAGATAAAAACTTTGTGGAGCGTGAAATTAAAATCTCTTTCAATCCGTTGACGCGAGAATTTGCGGTGTGGACGTCTGCGTTTGAGCGGACGCCGGAATGGATTCCCAAAGTGTCGGATGTCTTTTTGGCAAAAGAAAATAATACGATTAGTGCTTTTCGACGTAAGTATATCCGGGCAGTAAACGAAGCAAGGAACAAGCGTGCAGAGAAAGCGCTGACAGATGCGGAAGAAGATCTGATCGAAAATAATATAAATGATTTGCTTAACCTTTCAGAGTATTCACTTCCGACATTGGAAATCAGCTACAATGCCAGAGAGGAAGATGTAGCAGATATTTTTGTGCGGGTCAACTCTGGTGGACAAAGCCTGACAGAGAATAATTTTATCCAGACCCTGATCTCGGTTTATGAAAATGAGACCAGTGACCAGATGAACCTGTTCTGCGAGCAATCCCGCATCCCGGCAAGTGGAACGTCCTATAATAACATCATTGCAATCGAGCCATCCCATCTGATCCGAATGGCTGTCGGTGTTGGTTTCCGCAGGGCAAGACTGCGCTATGCATATATGCTGCTACGAGGGAAAAATCTGGAAACCGGAAAATATTCTGCCGAGGAGCGACAGGAGAATCTTGCAAAGTTCAAAGAAGCCCTGCTCAAGGTGATGGACCTGAACAACTGGCATGCATTTTTGAACTGCATTGGAGAGGCAGGATACATCAGCAAAACACAGATTGCATCATCCAATGCGGTGGTTTTTAGCTATGTACTTTACCTGATTGCAAAATATGACTATAAACTGGATGCGGTCAGGCTCAAAAAGACGATTGCCAAATGGTTTTTTATGGGTGCTATTACCTACTTTTACACCGGATCGACCGAAAGCGAAGTAGAAAAGCAGTTTGCTGACCTGAGAAATGTTCATGATGCGGAGCAGTTTATCGCGTACATTGAGCGGACGATTACAACGCGGTTTACGGAAGATTACTTCCGACTGACGCTGCCGAACGAACTGAACAGCGCTGCGGCAATCTCTCCGGCCTGGAACGGTTATATTGCAGCGCAGGTCGTATTAAATACACCGATGCTGTTCAGCGCGACGCCGGTGTCAAAGTATTTCATTCTGGGAGCAAGCGGAACCAAGAATGCGGTCGACAAGCATCACATTTTCCCTAAAAATTACCTGACACAGATTGGCTATATGACCGACCGAGAACGCAATCAGATTGCAAATTTTACTTATTTGGATTATGTGACCAACATTGATATCTCTGATGACCCGCCGGTGGAGTATGTGGAACGTTATCGGAACCGGATGGGGGAAACAGAATACCACAAAACCTGCGAGGATCATGCCCTTCCACCGGATTTTGAAAAGATGGAATATATAGAGTTTTTGAAAGAGCGCAGACTGCGGATGGCACAAATCGTGCAGAAAGCGTACAAGAAACTCTGCGAATGACCAAAGAACAAAAATCGACCCTGCTGCACGAGCATTTCACGTGGCGGGCTGTGTGATTTCGACGACCTAGAATCTGAGATAAGTCCTTCTGTTAGGAGAAAATCGAATTTTCTGTCGGGAGGGTGCCTTAAAACCCGTCCCTGAATCGTATATGGGATAAGCATGTATTCCGTTTGCGATGAAATCGCAAAAATAGGAGGGGCAGGATGAAGCTTTTATTCAAACAACGGATGTTTTCGTGGTTCGACAGCTACGATATCTATGATGAAAACGAGAACACGGTCTATGTGGTAAAAGGGCAGCTCTCGTGGGGGCACTGCCTAAAAATCTTCGACACGGAAGAGAACGAGCTTGGTACTGTCAAGCAGGAGGTGCTGACCTGGCTGCCCAAGTTTGAACTCTATGAGGGCGAAAATTATATCGGCTGCCTCGAAAAGGAACTGGGCTGGTTCAAGCCTAAGTACAACATCGATTTCAACGGCTGGCATGTGGAGGGAGATTTCCCTGGGTGGGATTACATCATTACAAAGCCGGTGGGAGAGACAGTCGCAACCGTTTCCAAAGAACTGCTGCAGTGGACGGATACCTATGTGCTGGATATCGTTGACCCGGCAGACGCGCTCCATGTGCTGATGTTCGTGCTGGCCATCGATGCTGAAAAGTGTTCTGCAAAATGAAATTGAATTGGCCCGGCTGTGTGGGAGTGCCCGCATGGCCGGGCTTTTTACATTGCGCAGGTCGGAAAACAGTGGTATCATTAAAAAGTACGATAGAACCTGAAAATAACGAGGTACAAATGGAAGTGTTTGAAATCGAGACAGAGCGTCTGCAGCTGCGGCAGTTCCGGGTGGAGGACGCGCAGGACGTATTTGCGATTTTCTCGGATGAGCAGACCACGCTGGATTGCGGCGGTTATCATGCCTTTGATGCAATGGATGAGGAATATGACCGTCTGATGCAGAAATTTGCGGGACAGACCCGTTACAGCGTTGTCCGCAAGGCAGATGGGCGTGTGATCGGCGTGATCTCGCTGATGGATGCCGAGCGTGCCGTGCCCGGCTGGGAGCTGGGCATTGAGATGGCCCCGGATGTCCGGCGGCAGGGCTATGCCCGGGAAGCGCTGGCGGCTGTGATTCAGGCGTTCTTCGAGAAAACGGATACGGTGCTTTTCACGGGTGGGCATTATGCCTATAACACCATCTCCGGGGAGCTGCTGAAAATGCTGGGCTTCACCTATGAGGGCATCGAACACAAGGCCATGCGCCATGCAGAGCGCGGCCCCACGGATCTGGTGCGCTATTATCTGGAAAAATAAGTTCTCCCTCAGAATTCCTACAGATTTCCCTGTTACAATGATAGCATCATCGAAAGGGGAATTTGTATGCTGACAAAATTGAAAAACGGGCTGGACGGTACCCAGCTCAAGACCATTGCACTGGCGCTGATGGTGCTGGATCACATTCATTATTTCTTCGAGTTCACCGGCTGCATCCCAACGGTGTTCAGTATGCTGGGGCGGCTCAGCGCACCGCTGTTTCTGTTCTGCACGGTGGAGGGCTTTGCCCACACCCATGACCGCAGGCGGTATTTTATCCGCATCTGGGGTATCGGAACGGCCATGGCGGCGCTGGAATTTTTTATGATCTACGCCAAAGCCTTCCGGCGCGGGGATGGCTTCTACCCGCTGAACGCTATTTTTCAGGATCTGATGCTGCTGTGCATCGTCTGGCAGGGCATCGACTGGCTCCGGGAAAAGAAATGGGTCAGGGGCGTGGCGGCCATCGCGGCGGTGGCTGGCTGGCCGTTTGTGATAATGGCGTTTCTGAGCGCCTTCCCCCAAATCCAGCAGATGCCGTGGGCTTCCACGGTGGTGGCGTTTGTCATCACCAGCCCGCTGCCCCTGTGGACCAGCATCACAGACGGCAGCTGGAGCTTTCTGCTGGGCGGTGCGCTGCTGTATGCATTGCGTGGACGGCGCAAAGTGCAGCTGACGGTATGGGCACTGGTGATCTTCCTGTGTGATTTTGTGCTGACCTTCGGGATGGCTTGCCGGCAGGAGGGCTTTGTCTGGACCCAGATGTTCACCAACAACTATGAGTGGTTCGGGGTGGCGGCGGTGCTGCTGATGCTGCTGTACAACGGGCAGCGTGGCAGCGGACACAAGCAGCTGTTCTACTGGTTCTACCCGGCCCATGTGTATCTGCTGTATGGTGCGTCCTGCCTGCTTTATAACGCTTTGAGGTGATCTTGTGGCAAATATTCTGGCAGTGGATGACAATATAGAACTCTGCAAGCTGATCCGCACTGCCTTGGAGCGGGACGGCCACCGGGTGGAAACGCGGCTCTCCGGCGCGGAGCTTACTGAACAACTCTGCCATTGGGCGGACTGCATCCTGCTGGATGTGATGATGCCCGGGGAGGATGGCTTTGCCGTCTGCCGCCGCATCCGGGGCCTGACCGATGCCCCCATTCTGTTTCTGACGGCCCGGACAGACGAAGCGTCTGTTCTGGAGGGGCTGGGCATTGGGGCAGACGACTTTTTGTCCAAGCCCTTCCGGGTGGCAGAGCTGCGCGCCCGGGTGGCGGCGCATCTGCGGCGGCAGAACCGCACCCCGGTGCATCGGTTGGTGCGCGGCGGGGTCAGTTTTGACCTGTCCGCGCGGGAGGCGGCGGTGGGAGAAACTCCTCTGCCGCTGACCCGCTCCGAGTATGCCATCTGCGAGTATCTGGCGCTGCACGCCGGGCAGACCTTTACCAAGGAGCAAATTTACGAAGCGGTTTTTGGTATTGACGGCACTGCGGACGACACCGCCGTGACACAGCACATCAAAAATATCCGGGCAAAGCTGCGGGCGGCGGGGGTAGCAGAGCCGGAAACACTGCTGAAAACCATCTGGGGAGTGGGATATCAATGGAAAAACGAGGGCTGATTTCCCTGCGAGGCGTACTGCTGCGATATCTGGTGCAGACTGTCTTTTGCTGTGTGCTGGCGCTGCTGTTGTGGTTTGCGGCGCTGATGTGCGTCATCAACAGCGGGCTGGCGCTCCCGGCCAATCAGGCCGCGCAGGCCTGCCAGAAGGCTGCACAGGACGTTTTGCCGGGCATGACTGCCGCCACCTTTGATGAGACCCAGCTGGACTCCTTGTGCCGTTACGCCCTGTTTGCCGCGCCGAACAGCAGCGAGGTGCTGGCCACCAACATGGATGCCGGGCACTTGCAGCGGGCAATGGAGAACCGGCAGGGGAAAAACCGCTGGCATTTTGGATACACACAGTATTATATGACATCAAAATTGCAGGACGGAACGGTCTGCCTGCTGCAATTTGACTATGCCGTGCCCTACGCCGCCCCTGCGCTGCGGGGAAAGCTGCCAGATGTGCAGACGGTGCACTGCATTCTGGGCATTCTGCTGCTGGTGGGAGCGGTGGTGTGGAGCACCCACCGCTCCAGAAAGTTTCTGGCCCGGGAGACGGCCCGCCTGACCGAGGTCTCCCGGCAGGTGGCTGAGAAAAAGGGCGTGGAAGAGATTGACTTTTCCGGGGCGCAGGTGCGGGAATACGCCGAGACACTGGCTGCCCTGCAGACCATGGGGCAGGAGCTGACGGCCAGCCTGCAGGCCCAATGGAAAATGGAGCAGCAGCAGCGGGAGCAGATCATCCAGCTTTCCCATGAGCTCAAAACGCCGCTGGCCGTCATTGAGGGCAACGCCGACCTGCTGGCCGAGGACGAGGCCCTGACCCCGGAGCAGCGGGAACAGGTGGAGGCCATCCTGCGGGGCACCGAGCAGACCCGGACCTATCTGCTCAAGATCCGTGCTCAGGTGCAGACACCGCTGAAGTATAAGCGGCCCTGAACAGAACTGAATGATATAAAGGAAGCCGCCCGGCTGTGTGGGAACGCCCGCATGGCCGGGCATTTTGCATTGCATGAGCAGGAAAACCGTGGTATCATAAAAAACGATAGGGTCTGAAAATAGAGGGGAAAATGAACACTTACGGCCATTCGTTCGTCTATCCAAAAAAGAGAGGGGAAAAACAATGAATTTTGAAGAGACAGAAGTCCTTTACAATGTTTACCGTGGAATCCTGCGGAACAATCGGAGCTTTCAACCGGGAAAGAGCACGGCGGTGGAATATCGCATGGACTGCCCGGAGTATGCCGACCTCCTGAAAAAGTATCCCTTTGAGAAAATTGCAGGAAAAGGCACGGACCTGCAGCGGGCAATTCGGGTGCTGAAATACCTCTCGCCTAAGCTGACGCACAGCCCGTGGTACGACGGCCATGTGGACTGCAACGCCCTGGCGCTTTTGGATTACAGTCTGGATAAACCGGAACAGGGCATCAACTGCCTGAATAAGGCCAAAATTCTGGAGGAGGTCTGCCTGGCACTGGGAATCTACGCACGGCGTGTGCGCTTCCTGCCCTATTCTCCCTTCGATTTTGATTGTCACGTTGTCACGGAGATCTACGACCGGTCGCAGGAAAAGTGGTATATGCTGGACCCAACGACCAACGGGTATCTGGTAGATGAGCAGGGCACGATCCTGAGCCTGCTGGAAGCCAGAGAGCGGATGGCAGACACCCGATTTGTGACGTATTGCAAGGCGACGAGCCGGGAAAAGGATCTGCAGAAGCTCTACCGGAAAAATATCGCAAGAACCGCTTACTATGCAAAGAATCTGTTCCGCATTCAGGTGGACGCGGTCTCGCAGTTTGGAGAGAGTGGAAACTGGCTGAATTTCCCGCCGGAGCACTTTTCTATCCGGGAATGGAGCGTTGCAAGTGCAGAATACCGGTTGGAGATGGTGCCTGCCTACGCAAAGGGATATGCGGATTTTGATGAAGCCGTCCAGCTGCCGCGGATGCGTGAGGCCGTGGAGCGGACGCGAAACATGGAGGAGCCGGAGGCGATCTCTGCCGCCGCTCTGACCGAAAAGCCGGTATCATAAAAAAACAGATCGCCGCTGCTTTCCTGACGGAGAGCGGCGGCTTTTTCACACCCGGCGCTCCATGGGCATAGGATGACGCAGACCATGGGGAGGAGGGGCCGGGAATGGATGGACAAAGACGATTTGCGGTGATCGGAACGGACGCGCGGCTGGCGGCGGCAGGCCGGGCGCTGGCCCGTGCAGGGTTTGCGGTGGGCGGGCCGGAGCAGACGGCGCTGGCCGATTACATCTTACTGCCGCTGCCGCTGGACGAGAGCCGCACCCCGCTGGCGGAGCTGCTGCGGGCCGCAAAACCGGGGGCGCTGGCGCTGGGTGGAAAGCTCTCGGCGCAGGCAAGGCAGATCGCGGCGGAGGCGGGCGTGGAGCTGGTAGACTACTTTGCCCGGGAGGAACTGATCCTCTGCAACGCCATCCCGACAGCAGAGGGCTGCATCGGCATCCTGATGGCGGAGCGGACGCGGACGCTTTGGAACAGCGCCATCCTGCTGGCCGGTTTTGGGCCGGTGGGGCAGGCGCTTGGGGTACGGCTGGCGGCACTGGGCGCACAGGTGACGGTGGCCGCGCGGCGGTCGGCCCAGCGGGCACTGGCGGAGAGTTTCAGCCTGCGGGCCGTGGATCTGGCCCGGCTGGAACAGACTGCTCCGGCCTTTGACACGGTGGTGAACACCATCCCGGCCCCTGTCCTGACGGAAGCCGTGCTGGCAGCCCTGCGGCCCGGGAGCCTGATCGTGGATCTGGCATCCAAGCCGGGCGGCACTGACTTTGCCGCGGCCCGGCGGCTGGGGCACCGGGCCATCCATGCCCTGAGCCTGCCTGCGGCCTGCGCTCCCGAAACGGCGGGCGAGGCTCTGGCCCGGACGGTCTGTGAGATCCTGGCGGAAAGGGAGGAAACACCATGAAAAGGCAATTGCGCGGGACGGTGGCGTTTGCGGTCTGCGGGAGCTTCTGTACGCTGGGCGCGGCGGTGGCTCAGGCTGAACAGCTGGTGCGGCAGGGCTGGGAGCTGCTGCCGGTGATGAGCTATGCGGCCTCCGGCCTGAACACCCGCTTTGGCCGGGCGGATGAGTGGAAGGATCGGCTGGAGACCCTGACCGGCCACAGGGTGCTGGATACCCTGCAGGATGTAGAGCCGCTGGGGCCGCGGCAGCTGGCCCGGGCACTGGTGGTGGCCCCCTGCACCGGCACCACACTGGCCCGGCTGGCGGCGGGCCTTTCCGACACGCCGGTCACGCTGGCGGCAAAAAGCCTGCTGCGGGTCGGGTGCCCGGTGCTGCTGGCTGTCTCCACCAACGATGGGCTGGGGGCTTCCGGGGAGAACATCGCCCGGCTGATGCAGCGCAAGCACTATTACTTTGTGCCCTACGGACAGGACGATGCAGCGCAGAAACCCCAGAGCCTGAAGGCGGATCTCACCCTGCTGCCCGCTGCACTGGAGGCTGCCCTGCACGGTCAGCAGCTGCAGCCGGTGCTCCGGGAGTGGAACTGAGGGTTTCTCTTTTCAGAGGGATAAAAATGTGGTATACTATATCATAATATCTTGAGATAGAGGAACTGGAATGAAAAAACACATCGCCATGCTGTGTGCGGTGCTTTTGACCGCACTGGCGGCGTTTGCGCCGGGCGCGGCAGCTGCCGGGCCTGCACTGACGGCTACGGAAGCGTACTGCATCATCGATGCCGACACCGGTCTGGTGCTGGCCCAGCAGAACATGAACGAGGAACTGCACCCGGCATCCATCACCAAGGTGATGACGCTGGGCCTTGCCTGTGAAAAGGCCCAGGGCAAGTGGGACAATGTCAAGCTGACGGTCAGCCACGAGGATGTCTACTCGCTGGCGGGCACCGATTCCAGCCACATCGCCCTGCAGGAAGGGGAGGAAGTGCCCCTGACCGATGCACTGTATGCCACCATGATGGCCAGCGCCAACGATGGGGCCAACCTGCTGGCCGAATACTTCGGCGGCGGCTCCATTGAAGGCGGTGTGGCCGCCATGAACGCGCAGGCAAAGGAGCTGGGGCTGGAACACACCCACTTTGCCAACCCCCACGGCATCAGCGATGAGGACCACTACACCAGCTGCTATGACATGGCGCAGATCCTGCGCTGGGCGCTGACCCAGCCCGGGTTCGAGACCCTGTTTACCCGGAACGAGATGTACACCATGGGCCCGACCAATGTCCAGCCCGTGACTCGGTACTTCCACCAGCAGGATAAAATGCGGGTGGGCTCCAGCCGGTATTATATCCCGGCCATCCTGGGCTCCAAGATCGGCTACACCAACATTGCCCGGTACAGCTATGTCTGCCTGGCGGAGCAGAACGGCGTGCGGCTGATCTGCGTGACCATGCAGAGCCAGATCAAGACCGACAAATACAACGATGTCCGCACCCTGCTGGACGATGCCTTTGCCCGCTACACCGGCTACACCGAGATCCCTGCCCAGGGCGTGACCGGGGAGCTGGAAGTGGCGGGCGGCGGCAGCACGCTGGGCACGGTGACGGTTTCTGACCCGGGTGTGAAGCTGCTGCTGGCCGACGGCCTGACCGCAGCGGATGTGTCGGTCACGCTGGAACTGCCCGAACGATACCTCTTGGGGGTTGACCCGGCGGTGTATGCGGTGTATACCATTCATGGGCGGGACGTGCAGGAAACGGCCAGCGTCCGGGTGCCTGCCGCTGTGACCGGGCTGGAGGAGCTGCTGGCCAAGAGCGCCAACGCCACCCTGCCCGCCTCCCGGGATGTGGGGCCGAAGAGGATCGCAGGCGGCCTGCTGGCCATCTCGGTCGGTGCCACTGTGCTGGCCGCCCTTGCGGCGTTCGGCGTGGTGCGGCTGAGGGCGAAGCTCCACAGGAAACGGAAGGCGAGACATTGACGGCCTCGCCCTCTCAGGCGCTTTGCGCCAGCTCTCCCGAAGGGAGAGCCGATAGCAGCTCATGGTCAGCAGCAGCTGGATCCAGGAGATGCGTTGCCTCTCCCTTTGGGAGAGGTGGCAGCGCGCAGCGCTGACGGAGAGGGTGGGCTTGACAGGCAACGAGCCGTCTGAAAATCGCGCAAAAGCCCGCAAGGACTTTTCCATATACTACAAACAGACAAAATTTTCTGAAAGAAAACAGAGAGGAAAAAGAAATATGGGCAAGTTTACGTTTACTGAGACCGAGATCCCTGGTGTTGTGGTCATTGAGCCGCAGGTGTTCGGTGATGACCGCGGTTATTTCATGGAGACCTACCAGAAGGATCAGTTTGCTGCTGCCGGCATCGACAAGGAGTTCGTGCAGGACAACCAGAGCCGCTCCACCCGCGGCGTGCTGCGCGGCCTGCATTTCCAGAAGAACCACACCCAGGGCAAGCTGGTGCGTGTGACCAAGGGCGAGGTCTATGATGTTGCTGTGGACTGCCGCCCCCACAGCGCCACCTTTGGCAAGTGGGTGGGCGTGACCCTGAGCGAGGAGAACAAGAAGATGTTCTATATCCCTGAGGGCTTTGCCCACGGCTTCCTGGTGCTGAGCGATGTGGCCGAGTTCTGCTACAAGTGCACCGATGTCTATGACCCCACCAGCGAAGGCGGCATCCCCTACGATGACCCCACCGTGAACGTGCAGTGGCCCGACTGCGGCTGTGAGCACAAGACCAGCGCAAAGGACAAGCTGCATGAGCCCTTTGCAGCCCAGAAGTTTGAATTCTTTGAAAAGTGGTGATAGCCCGTGGCGAAACTGAAAGGAATGTTCAACGGCTTCTGGCGCTACCGCTATCTGTTGTGGAATCTGGTCAGCCGTGATTTCAAGCTGAAATACCGCCGCAGCGTGCTGGGTGTGCTGTGGAGCGTGCTGAACCCCCTGCTGATGTGCCTGGTCTACTGGGCTGTGTTCAGCAGCCTGATGGATATGCGGGGCAGCGGCATCGACAACTTTGCCGTCTTTCTGATGTGCGGCCAGCTGCTGTTCAACTTCTTCAACGAGGCCACCTCCACCAGCATGAGCAGCGTGCTCAGCGCCGCCCCGCTGCTGAAAAAGGTGTATATCCCCAAGTATATCTTCCCGCTGGAAAAGTGCTGCTTTGCCATGGTGAACTGCGTGTTCAGCTTTGTGGCCCTGCTGCTGGTCATGATCTTTACCGGCGCACCCTTCCACCTCACCCTGATCGAGGCAGTGTACCCGCTGGTGACCCTGTTCTTTTTCAGCCTGGGCGTGGGTCTGTTTCTGGCGGCGGCCACGGTGTTCTTCCGGGACATCATGCACATCTGGAGCGTGTTCATCACGGCGCTGCTCTACTTCTCCGCCATCTTCTATGACCCTACCCAGATGACCTTTTCCATCGGCGGGTTCAACATGCAGCAGATCATCAAGCTGAACCCCATGTACTGGTATATCACGGGCTTCCGCCGCACGGTGATGTGGGGCATCCCGCTGGATTGGAATATGTTCCTTGTCTGTGGCATCTGCGCGGTAGTGTCCATGGTAGTGGGGCTGCAGATGTTCCGCAAAACGCAGGACCGCTTTGTGCTGCACATTTAAGGAGGGTGAACAATGGAACCGATCATCAAAGTGGACAATGTTTCCATGTGCTTCAACCTTTCCAAGGAAAAGCATGAGAGCCTGAAGGAGTATTTTCTGGCTATGGTGCAGGGGCGGCTGCAATACGACGAGTTCTACGCCCTGAAGGACGTCAGTCTGGACATTATGCCCGGCGATTTTTACGGCCTTGTGGGCTTGAACGGCTCGGGCAAATCCACCCTGCTCAAGACCATTGCCGGGGTGTACAAGCCCAGCAAGGGCAAGGTGACCGTAAACGGCACCATCGCCCCGCTCATCGAGCTGGGCGCGGGCTTTGATATGGATCTGACCGCCCGCGAGAACATCTACCTCAACGGCACGGTGCTGGGCTTCTCGCCCAAGTATCTGGACGAAAAGTTTGACGAGATCGTGGAGTTCAGCGAGCTGCAGAATTTCCTCGATGTGCCGCTGAAGAACTACTCCTCCGGCATGGTGGCCCGCATCGGCTTTGCCATTGCCACCATCACCAAGCCCGATATCCTCATTGCGGACGAGGTGCTGTCGGTGGGCGATTTCCTGTTCCAGCAAAAGTGCGAAAAGCGGATGCAGGAGCTGATGGCGGGCGGCACCACGGTCATTCTGGTGTCCCACTCCATCGAGCAGATCGAGCGGATGTGCACCAAGGTGGCATGGCTGAGCCACGGCCACCTGAAAATGAACGGGGACACCCAGACAGTCTGCGCCGCCTACAAGGCGACCCAGCGCGGCGAGGTCTGATATGAATGTACGGTTGAAACGCGCCAAGGAGCTTGCCGGCTACGCCGTGCAGCTGACAAAGGACGAGGGCTTGCCCACCATGGTCAAACGCGGCGCGGGCTTTGTGAAGCGCCGCTGCTTCGGCAAGCGTGCGCGCTACCTGCCCGCCAAAAAGGTGCTGGAAGCGCAGCGCGCAGAGATGGCCGGCAAAACGGCGGCAGACTGCGGCCTGCCCACCATCTCGGTGCTGACCCCGCTGTATAATACCCCGGAAAAGTACCTGCGGGAATTTCTGGATTCCTTCGTGGGGCAGACCGCGCCCAACGGGCAGCTCTGCCTTGCCGATGCTTCGGACGCCGCCCACGGTGACGTGGAGCGGATCGTAAAGGAATATCAGCAAAAGAATCAACAGATCGTATACAAAAAGATCGAAAATCAGGGCATTGCGGCCAACACCAACGCCGCCGCGCAGCTGGCGACAGGGGAGTATCTGGCGCTGGCTGACCACGACGACATTCTGGCACCCCATGCCCTGTACACCATGGGCAAGGCCATCTTACAGCTGCGGCAGCGCGGCGAACCGGACGGTTTTCTGTACAGCGATGAAGCACTGTTCACCAAGAGCATCCGCCGCCCCATGGTGGCGCACTTCAAGCCGGACTACGCTCCGGACTACCTGCTGTGCTGCAACTACATCTGCCATCTGGCGGTGTTCCAAAAAGCGCTGTGGGAGCAGCTGAGCGGCGAACGCCCGGAATGCGACGGCAGTCAGGATCATGATCTGTTTCTGCGGCTGCTGGAAAAGACCGGCGGTGCTGCCCATGTGCCGCAGGTGCTCTACTACTGGCGGGTGCACGCGGGGTCTACCTCCGGCGGTGCAGACGCCAAGCCCTATGTGGCGGCAGCGGCGAAAAAGGCGCTGGCAGACCACCTGACCCGCACCGGGCGCACCGGTACGGTGGAGGAGGGCCTGTTCCCCAGCACCTACCGGGTGAAGTGGGACATCGTGGGCGAACCGAAGGTAAGCATCCTTATCCCCAACAAGGACCACACCGAGGATCTGGAAAAGTGCCTGCACAGCATCTGGACAAAGACCGAATGGGAGCACTTTGAGGTCATCGTGGTGGAGAACAACTCCACCGACCCCGCCACCTTTGCCTACTATAAAAAGGCGCAGCAGCGCTACGACGGTCTGCGGGTGGTCACCTACCCGAAAAAGGGCTTCAACTTTTCCGGCATCAACAACTTTGGTCGAAAGTACGCCACGGGCGAGTATCTGCTGCTGCTGAACAACGATGTGGAGGTGCGCAGCGGCGACTGGCTCACCGAACTTCTGCGCCAATGCGCCCACCCCGGCGGGGCGGCAGTGTGCGGTGCCATGCTCTGGTACCCGGACGAGACCATCCAGCACGCGGGCGTTATTACCGGACTGGGGGGCTACGCGGGGCACAGCCACAAGTACAAAAAGGCCGGCGGCAGCGGCTATCTGTTCCGCACCGCCACGGTGCAGGACTTTTCTGCCGTTACCGGTGCCTGCCTGCTGGTAAAGACCAGCGTGTGGGACGAGGTAAAGGGGCTGGACGAAGCCTTTGCGGTGGCCTTCAATGATGTGGACTTCTGTCTGCGGGTGCGGGATGCGGGCTATCGCATTGCGTGGACGCCCTACGCCCAGCTGACCCATTACGAGAGCAAGAGCCGCGGCGGGGACGAGAAAGACCCGGTAAAGGCACGGCGCTTTGCCGCCGAGCAGCAGCGTCTGTACGAGGTGCACGGCAAGGAGAACATCCTGCACGACCCCTACTACAACCCCAACCTGACCATGGACCGGGAGGATTTTTCCGAAAGCGATGATCTGCGCGGGCTGAAAGAGGGACGCATCACGGTGCAGTGGAGGGAATAACAGCATGAACATCAAAGGCCATTTCGAGACCATCACCCGGCACAAGCTGCTGGTGATGAAATACTGCTTTGAATGCGGGTTATATGAGCAGGGTCTTGCCCACGACCTGAGCAAGTACAGCCCCACCGAGTTCATCCCCGGGTGCATCTACTATCAGGGCGACCACAGCCCCAACGAGGCCGAGCGCGCGGCAAAGGGCTACACCTCGGCGTGGCTGCACCACAAGGGGCGCAACAAGCATCATCTGGAATACTGGATCGATTACAGCACCACCAAGACCGGCCTGACCGGCATGAAGATCCCCCTGCGCTACGTCTGCGAGATGGTGTGCGACCGGGTGGCGGCAAGCCAGATTTATCTGGGCGACAAGTACACCGATGCCTCCGCGTGGGAGTACTACCAGCGCAGCAAGGATCACTACCTGATGCACCCGGAGACCCGGGCGCTGCTGGAAAAGCTGCTGTGCATGGTGCGAGACCTGGGGCGGGAACGCACCTTTGCCTACATGAAATTCCTGCTTGGCTGCGAAACCGATTACTGAACCCCGAAAGGCTGCTGCACAGACTGTGCGGCAGCCTTTTTTGCGTGCAGAAAAGCCCGCGCAGTGCGCCCGGTGAAAAAGCGATTCCGGAAAATCGGCAGATTTTCCGGAATTGCGAATAAAAAATAATTTTTCCACTGAATATGGCTGGAGCGCACGCGGAAGCTATTTTAAAATGTTCCTGCTTTTGCACGCTTTGCCGAAACTTTCCGGCAAAGTTTGGCGCATCTGCCCATTGACAACGCGCCGCAGCAGGGGATAAGATGAAACTGGGGAGCAATGCGCTCCCATAAGAAGAAAGCGAGGGACCACAGATGAAGCTTTGGAAACGATGGACGGCAGCGGCTCTTGCAGCTGCAATGGCGCTGCTGCTTTTAGCAGCCTGCGGGCCCTCCGGCCCTTCCGCGCCGGATGCGCCGGATAAGCCGGGCAGCAGCGAACCCGGCAAAGATCCCACCGACCCCGGAACGGGAGAACCCGGCAAAGACCCCTCTGAGGAAAATACCGGGGAACAAAAGAAGGCCGCAGTGGTGGACACACTGAATGCGGTGCGCAAGGACTACGGCAATAAGACCCAGCTGGTCATGGATGCCGAGGTCTGCGCCATGGCTGAAAAAATGGCAAAATTGCAGCTGGACAGCCTGCTTGGCGTGTACGGCAGCGACCCGATGACGAGCGAGCAGTATACGAAGGACTGGAACGCTATCAGCAAGCTGACGGTAAAGGGCAAAAAGCTGGTGGGCGTAGGCGGCTACGGTGCGTATCCCACAGAGAGTGTGATCCGCGGCTGGGCAAAGGACACCGGCAAATGGAAACCGGCACTGGTCACGAGCACGGAAGCCACCCTTGTGGGCGTGGGCGTTGTGCAGAACACCGACCCCAAAACGAAGGATAAATACCCCATTATGGTGGTCGTGATGACCTACTGAATATGCGCAAACGCCGCTGACAAAAAGTCGGCGGCGTTTTTGTGTGGTTCGTGCATTGACAGCCGCCGCCTGCGGGTTTACACTGCTTTTATGGCAGACCGCATGGTCTGCCGGGGTATTCATCATTTACAGGAGGGCAAAACCTATGAAATGTATCAAAAAACTGGTTGCGCTTACGCTGGCTGCTGTGCTGGCACTGACCATGCTCACCGCTTGCGGCAGTACACCGAGCGTGCCGGAGACAACAGAAGAAACAAAGCAGATCGTGGACAACATCAATGCGGTTCGGACGGAAAACGGCTTGTCGGCACTGGAGGTCAACACGGACGCAACGGATGTGGCTAGTAAAATTGTAGCGCTACAGGAAAAGAGAGATCTGAAGCTGGTTTCGGATGAGGACTACACAACGGAAATGAAAACGCTGACTTCCCTTCAGGTGGGTGGCAAAGGGCGCGTTGGCTTTTACACATTGGTATCTACCTCCTCGGGCGAGAAGACTTTGACCAAGGAATACTGGCAGAAATTGTATGATTCGGACAAGATGAATAGTATTTGCCGGATCGTGACATACGCCGATGCAGCGTATGTCGGCGCTGTTATGAAACAGATCAGCAATGGTAAGTTTATTACAGTTATTGTGACTTACTGACATATAATTTGAAACCACGCAAACGCCGCTGACGAAAAGTCGGCGGCGTTTTTGTGTGGTTCGTGCATTGACAGCCGCCGCCTGCGGGTTTACACTGCTTTTATGGTAGACCGCGTGGTCTGCCGGGGTATTTATTATTTACAGGAGGGCAAAACCCATGAAATGCATCAAAAAACTGGTTGCGCTTACGCTGGCTGCTGTGCTGGCGCTGGCTATGCTCACCGCTTGCGGCGGTACGCCGGCAGAGCCGCTGACCCAGCCGGATATCAATAAAGGAAAAGAAATCGCAGCAGCGCTGAACGAAGCGCGTGTTGCAGCTGGCAAAGAAAAAGTTCCTTTTGACGAAGAATACTCTGTGAAGCTGACGGAGTATGCAAATGCTTACACCAACTGGCAGTTTGCATGGAGAGCATACGACCAGGATCAGACGGCTGAAAACAAAGTAGCTCTGGATGCAGCAAAACGGAAATACGATGAAGCATCTAAGAAATTGCCGGGTGGTGTCAGCGGAGGCCGAATGCTGAAAGTGAATGTTGCGGCCTTTGATAATGCAAAAGTAACTGGCCACAACTATTTTGCAGGAACAGATAAGGACGGAAATTATTATCCGCTGGCAACCCAAGAGGGTGATATGTGCGCTGTGACCGTAATTACGAAGGAAGACCTGACCCTTGCAATCGTTTTTGTCGGCACAAAGAGCACAAAGTAAGACTGTAATAATAAAACGATAACGCAAAAACACCCCGGTCGGGCGGTTTTACCGCTTGGCCGGGGTGCTGTTTTTGCAAGAAATAATTACTGCTCGTTTTCGTAGATCTGGATATAGCGCGGGGCGCTTTTATCCTGCCAGAACAGCAGAATGGCGGTCAGGGCGACAGCCAGTGTGGTGAGGACGGCGAGCAGAGCTTTGAGAACTTTCATGGTTTGGTGCCTCCTTGTGAAGTTCGGGAGCGGAGCGGGGGACGTTCCGCCTGTCATGTTAGGTATAGTATAGCATATTCCCGCAGCAAAGGCAAACGGCAGAAGGGGAGATTTAAGGCAAAATGCTGCTGTCCTGCGCCCTCATCAGTCACCTGCGGTGACAGCTGTTCCCCTCTTTGTCACCTGCGGTGACATTTCTCCCCGGCGCGGGGAGAATCTGTCCCTTCCGGGGGAAGCCTTTAGAGGAAAATTGATTTCCGTAGGGGAGAACAAAAAGAAAAATACGGTGGTTAGTTAAAACTAATCAGCGAAAACGAATAAGAAAGTTCAGGAAAATTCATCATTTGAGCCGTGATGTCGTTGACTTCCCGCGCCAAAATGATACAATAAGTGTGTTAAGCAGCTGCTGTCCCTGTACCAGTGCGCCTGCATGGGCGTGGGGGCGGCAATTCAAGCAGAATGGGGGATTTAATTCCATGTTGAACAAGCTGAAACGTGCGGCGCTTGGCGCGCATACGCCGCATGACAAGGCAACTGCTGCAAGCAAACCTATCCCGATGCCTCTGCCCGCGCAGGTACGCATCCTTATGAGCCAGCACATTGGCGCACCCGCCAAGGCACTGGTGAAAAAAGGCGATGAAGTGTTCGTCGGCACCAAGATCGGTGAGGCGGGCGGCTTTGTCTCTGCAAACATCCACTCCAGCGTTTCCGGTACGGTGGCTGCAGTGGAGCCCTTCCGTCTGTCCAATGGCCGTATGTGCGATTCTGTTGTCATCAAGACCGATGGCAAGCAGACCGTAGACCCGGCTGTCAAGGCACCGGAAGTCACCGATAAGGCCAGCTTCCTTGCCGCCGTGCGCGAGTGCGGTCTGGTCGGTCTGGGCGGCGCAGGCTTCCCCACCGATGTGAAGCTGCAGCCCAAGCAGTCGGTGGATACTTTACTGATCAACGCCTCCGAGTGCGAGGTGTGGCTGACCAGCGACACGCAGGAGATGCTGGAGTGCAGCGATGATATCATCCGTGGTATCAAGGCTGTGCTGAAGTATACCGGCATCCCCAAGTGCATCATTGGTATTGAGAACAACAAGCCCGAGTGCATCGACCTGCTGTGCAAAAAGACCAAGGACGACAGCGCTATTGAGGTCAAGCCCCTGCCCAGTGTCTACGGCACCGGCGCAGAGCTGATCCTCATTGAAAAGTGCCTGGGCCGCGAAGTGCCCCACGGCGGTCTGCCCGCCGACGCCGGCGCCATCGTGATGAACGTGACCAGTGTGTCCACCCTGGGCAAGTATCTGGCCACCGGCATGCCGGTGGTGGAGCGTACCATCACCGTGGACGGCGACGCCTGCGCAAAGCCCCAGAACGTTGTGGTGCCTGTGGGCACTTCCTATCAGGACATCATCGACTTTGCCGGTGTCAAGGGCACCCTGGGCAAGGTGGTGGCCGGCGGTGCCATGATGGGCCCCGCTGTGGAGAACCTGAGCTACCCCACCACCA
>ERZ827522.1585-NODE-1585-length-19004-cov-10.405826_pt1 | contig 19004 bp, 23 predicted proteins | sample MGYA00519580_ERZ827522 | MGnify/ENA primary metagenome ERZ827522 (study PRJEB31778, sample SAMEA3449340) | human gut metagenome | biome: human gut; feature: human-associated habitat; material: faeces | place: United Kingdom | collected 2010/2012 ... | reverse complement strand
TCCATCCCAAGGAAAACTGCATTTTCCTTGCGCTGCTTTGCAGCTATCCTTTTGCTCGCTACCATAAAACACTCATAGAAAAAGCCGATTGGAAATAGCAACATTTCCAATCGGCTTATCTTTTTGTTAGGCAGATTTCTTTTCAGCTAATGCCCGGACTTCCTCAATTGAAAGGTCGGTGTACTTTGCCACCTTTTCACAAGGCACACCATCTGCCAACATTGCCAATGCGTGTTTGACCGATGTTTCATGCTCGGTTTCATCCCGCATCTTTTCCATAGCTCTGCACATAGCTGCCACTCCCTTCGTATCTTCTTTGAAATAACGAACTCTTATAGGTATCTGTGTCCTTGTTTCTAAATAGAGCTAAAAAATAATCAACAATAGGATTGTTCACAATTATCTTTTTCATATGCATTAATTCCCTTTCTTTCGTATTTAAGTTATCACCGAAAGATATACGTTGATAATTAAATCACATACTATACTTTCTTCGTAAATTTCACATCATTTTGTTCACATTTCAGCCGATCATAAGATCGTTGTCTGCTACTCACCACGAAGAGGTGTGTGATTATTCGAGCAGCAAGAGCCACGGTCTCCCGTGGCCCTAGAGTCAGGGCGCATCTCTTTTACCTCAGTATATCACAGATCAGAGAACAAGTCAGCCTTATGGCGAGATTTTTCTGACATTTTCTTGAAGTCATGCAATATTTTTCAGTCTTCTTCCATAAAGGCTCTATATAAACGTTTAGCCTCCTCCGCATCCGTTGTTTCTCTATTTTTCTCCACTATTTGAGCTGTAAGATATTGTTGCATTTTTTTCGCTGTCGGTCTCGTCAAGAAATTACTATTCAGTTGTAGAACCTCTCCTACATACTTTTTCACCTTGGTAGATTTTGCAATTGGTATTGTTTCTCCCTTGAATCCCATGTCTAGGATTTTAGAAGCTTCCAGCATTTCATCTAAGCTCATTGAAGCAACTAATGCATTTGACATTTTTTCAAGTCTGTTTGAAGCTTTCACCACAGTAATCGCATTCGCTGGTGGCTCCACGTTCTTCACTGAAACAACTGTTACCAAATTCGACCTTCTTGGTTCTCGTATAGTCCGGTTTCTTACAAGGATATCCCCTTTTGTTTTAAGCATACTATTCACCCGCTTCCTTATCAGCAATATTCACGATGCCACTCAAAACATCCTTAAAGGAAATTATTCTAAATTCATTTACTTTTAAATCTTCGATTTTATATTCGACAGCATCATCGCTTGCTCGCTCTTTAGTAATGACCTCTATATACCTATCTCTTATTTTTCTACTTTCCACAATATAAAGCACTGGAAAAAAAGCTTCATAATCGGCACCTGACACATAATTTCTTATTTTATTATATACAGTTTTATCAATAACTCCACTATCGAATTTTGCCTTGGCTCCCCTCAAAATCCCAGCCATATTATTTTCAATTTCTTTTGTATGGCGATCTCCTGTTGTAATCTGTTCTAAATATCTTTTACAAATCGTTGCCGGGTTTGAAGTTGGTGGTTGCTTTAACGAATTAAATTCTGTTGTACACCAAACATAATGAATGTTATTGTAATATCTTTTTGCTATTTTATAGGCCAACTCTGTTCCGACCGAATATAAAAATGGATTTTTGCTTATGTCTAACCCCATATCTAATCAACTTCTTTCTTGGCTTGATTCAAATTGATTTAGCATTGGACAAGCATTGTTGTTAATATTATACTTTTCCATCATATTTTTTAATTAATTGAAAAGTTGCAATCATGCTTTAGCCAGAGGTGTTTAGACACACTCTGTTGCCTGCGTCCGCCACGTAGAGGCAGCATTTTTGGACGGCGTAGCCATGCAAGGCATGGCATTTTTTGATGTTCCTACGTTGACGGGTATTTTCACACAGTCATATAATATAGTTGATTTTACATTGGATACAATGGCTTTCCTCTCACCCTTTGGAATTTTTCGGCATCCTTCTTTTTTCAAACTTTTGTTATTCTACCGTCACGCTCTTGGCCAGGTTTCTCGGCTTATGCTTCGATGCTCATGACTACAAGATCGCCTTCACCATTCTTAGTGATATAGATTGGCTCAGCTTCATTGTGTGCCAAATCCGAAATAGAACCGTAGTCATTACGCAGAGCGGTAGACGATTTAATAAACGTAGTTCGCACCTCCTAAATTATTCTATGATAATTCTATCAGGATAATCGTAAAATTTCAAGAGGGATGACAATCTGCAAAGGAGGGCATTTGCTGACATTAACACCGATCAATCTGAAAACGGCAAACGCATTTGTGCAGCAGTATCACCGCCACCATAAACCGACACGAGGGCATAAGTTCTCCATCGGCGTATCGGAAGATGGTGCTCTGGTGGGCGTTGCCGTCTGTGGCAGGCCCGTAGCGCGGAGGCTGGACGATGGCTACACGCTGGAAGTTAATCGCCTGTGTACGGATGGAACTCCAAACGCCTGCAGCATCCTGTATGCAGCGGCATATCGTGCAGCACGGGCCATGGGCTACAACAAAGTGATTACCTACATTCTGGACACGGAGAATGGCAGTTCTCTGAAAGCTGCCGGGTACGTCTGTGAGGGCAAAGCCGGAGGATTGGAATGGAACGGTGCAAAAGCACCGAAACAAACCGACCAGTATGGCATCGAATTCTTTTTACTTAAAAGGTTGGAACGTTACTGTCATTGCAGCTATTGTGGCATTATCGTTTAAAGAGAGTGATTGGAAGATATATGCCTGTGCGTTGGTTCTAAACGTTGTGTTTTGGTTTCTGGATGCGTATTATTTGAAGCAAGAAAAACTTTTCAGGGAATTATACGATAAGGTTTCAAAGATAAGTGATGACAATTTGGTTGACTTTTCTATGAATACAAGCGAATTTAAAGAAAAAGTATCTGCAATTCCATGCCTTATGATAAAAAACATCTCGATTACTCCATTGTATCTTTCGATTTCCGCTGTCTTAATTTTCTTAATTCATATTGTTTGAGGAGGTTATTATGTTTTCAAAATTTAAATTAAATGATATTGTATATTCGGACTTCAAGGAATATGAATCTTTAGGGAAAGAATATTATGCCAAAATACAAACAGACATTCAGAGTAGCCTAAAAGAATTTATAGGAATAGATGGAGTGATTGATGGTACTAAGTTACAGGAGAGCTGGTTCCCAACAAAGCAAAAATTTAGTGTATTTTTATCTCACTCACATGCCGATGAGAAGGTAGCTGTTTCTATAGCTGGCTTTTTAAAAAAGGAGCTCAACTTAAATACTTTTATAGATTCTTGTCTTTGGGGATATTCTAACGATTTATTGAGAGAAATAGATGAGAAGTATTGTAGACATAGCAACGGTACATCTTTCGATTATGACAAAAGGAATTATTCTACCAGCCATGTTCATATGATGTTATCCATTGCTTTGTCCAGAATGATTGATAAGTGTGAATCCGTTTTTTTCTTGAACAGCGAAAATTCCATTTCAATAGCCGAAGAAATAAGTAAAGAGAGAACAGCCTCACCGTGGATATATAATGAATTATCTTTAGCTGATATGATCAAAATTCGACCTATCAACTGTTATAGAGATGAATTTTTGCAATTTTCTCATAGAGCATATGATGCAGTCAATGAAAGTTCTTCTCTTCAAATCAAATATGAAGTTGACAAAATATTAAGAAGCTTTATTTCTCTCTCTAAGTACGATTTAATAAGTTGTGCAAAAGAGTGGAGAGCAAACAATAAATCATTTCAAAGTGCTTTGGATTATATTTATCTTTCAAAAGACATAATTATTAAGCAGGATGTTCTGATTAGCTAATTTATAATCCGCATAAATTCTTAATCGAGTGGGAGGTTGATCGACCGACCTCTCAGCCGAGTAGCCAATGGGACTTTCATCCAAAGAATCAATCAGAATCGTACGTGGTGAACCTTTCATTTCATACAAGCTTTTATTAATCGTATTATTCTATCAGCAGAGAGTCCTGTGTGCAAAAGTGTTTGCAGACCCCGGCTGAATGAAATCAGCCGGCAATAGAGGTGTCGTCCAGAGTCGCCTCCAGATGCTTCATATTCATGTATTTCTTGTTGCCCCACTGGGTGCCCGCCACGTGGCGAAGTCTGGCGCAGACCAGCATCAGGGCAGAGTTCCCATCCGGGAATGTCCCCACCACGCGGGTCCGGCGGCGGATCTCACGGTTCAGCCGCTCGATCACATTGTTGGTGCGAATACGCGTCCAGTGTTCGCTGGGAAAATCGCAGTAGGTCAGCGTCTCCTCGATGCCATCTTCGACTTTCTTGGCAGCCTCCTTCAGCTTCAGCGCTTTCAGTTCGGCAACCACGGTTTTCGCCTTCTCACGGGAGGCTTTCTTGCTCTCCTGCGCGTGGATCGCCTTGAGCATCTTCGCCACGATCTTGACCTTTGATTTGGGGGTACAACGGAGAAAACATTGCGGTAGAAATGCACGATGCAGCGCTGGTATTTGGCATCTGGGAATACTTCGCCCACGGCCTCCAACATTCCCATGCACTTGTCGCCGACAATGAGCTTCACGCCGTTCAGGCCGCGCCCACGAAGCCACTGGAAGGAACTGACCCAACTGGCCTTGTCCTCTTTCATCCCCTCGGCAGCGCCCAGAGCCTCACGAAAACCGTCCTCATTCACGGCAATTGCCGCCAGAATGGCGACATTTTCGTATTCTCCACCCCAGTTGCGGCGCAGATAGATGCCATCCACGCAGACATACGGGTAGCGGCCGCCTTGTAAAGGACGATTCCGCCAGTCCTCAATGTGGACGTAAGCTTTCTTGTTCAGTTCACTGATGGTGGCGGGCGAGACTTTGCTGCCCCACAGGGCTTCGGTGATGTCCTCCACACGGCGCACAGAGACGCCTGCCAGGTACATCTCGATGAGCGCCTCCTCCACGCTGCTCTCGCGGCGGCGATACCGCTCGATGATGGCTGTCTCGAAGGACACGCCCTTGAGCCGGAGCATATGGAGCGTAACGTCTCCGGAGGTCGTGGTGAGGTTCCGGTCATAGTGCCCGCTGCGGTAGCCCTGCCGTGCCTCGCTGTGTTCGTAGCGGACTGCCTGCGTTAGGGGGACACCGCCTCTTTTTCCAGCAGCTCGTTCAGAGTCTCTTCTACGCTGCCATGGACCAATTCCTTGATCTGACTCTTGATTACTTCCTCGTTTAGCTGTACAATTTTCTCGGACATAGTTTGCAGTCTCCTTTCGAATGTTTGTGTGGTAACTTCATTCTACCAGAGTCTGCAAACTATGTCTTCTTTTATGTATTTTCCTTTTTGCGCAACTTATCTTACCTTATCTAACAGCGTGTCAATGATTCCACTATAGCCGGTAAGTTTGGTGATCTTGTGTTTTCCGGAATTGCTGTTTCAGATGCTATCCTGAAAGCCGTTCTTCTTGAGCCGACGTAACTTTCCACGGGAGATGCCGGTACGGCGTTCGAGCTCAGCTAAGTTGACTTGCTCCAGAGAGAATGTATCTCCCCATTCTGCTTTCATTTCTTCTATGGCTTGTGCTATAATCGGCACATAGCCATTACCACTTGGCTCTTTCATTACGCTCCTTTCCACTGGGCTGTTGGCACTTTCCAGTGTACAAGGTTTGAAAGAGCTATGGTAGTGGCTTTTAATTTCCGGCTACATTTGGCTTGCTTTTCCCGACGCGAAGGGGATATTTTCGCCCGACCTGAACAATGGTAATTCTGCACTATGACGGAGAAGGAGTTTTAAGCAATTGAAAAATCAGAATGAGCAAAGATCATTGACATTGATTCTGCAATATCCCAAGGTCTAAAAAGATTTCGTCTCCACATCTGTCTTCTATCGCAATGTCTGAACTGATAGAGGAATATTCAGCTTTGACAGTTTCATAAAATTCGCCTTTTAAGATTTTTTGATTTTCTATCCGATTTTGTGGTTCTATTATGCAATCAGAAAATACAATTTCTGAAGTATATCCTTTCCACAAAAGCGAACCGTTTTCAACCGAATAAATAGCTCTACCATCGACATCAACGGTGCTAATTTTCTTAGTATAATCGAAGAAGTTAGGATTGTTGTGGAATATTGTTTCTTCAGCGCTGATTATCAGCACCATAGGAATCGAATAAGATTCTCCATTCTGTGGACTTGAGTTATTTTGCCCTTCAGCATCTAAACTTATATATTTTGTGGTCTGTGCTGTGGGGGGGAGTAATCCGCTCTTTTCTATATAACGCCACTCATATAGAATTCCATCTAAAAGATTAGACTTAAAATAGATTTTAACTAAACTCAAATTATGGATCAAATCCATATCTGTGTCATATTTCTGAGATACAAGGTGGCCTACATCTTTCCAAACATCAGCAATGCTTTCACAAGTTTCCTGCTTTTGCCAACGCATAATAACACTTAATCCTAAATTCAGTAGAACGAGGGCTAAGAGTATTATCGAAAGATATATAAGCCGCTTGCCTTTAAACAGTCGTTGTGCCATGTTCCGCATCAAATTAAAATCGCCTCCCATTATATTATAGGATAGATAGGATAGGACACAGTTATCTACTGTGCCCTATCCTATATTTGTGGTCAAAATTGTTAGAATAAGTGCAAAGGGGGTATTGTTTACCGCCTTAGTTAGTTGCACTTGTTAAGAAGTTCATCAACCATCATTTCTGTGTATAGTTGCTTTGGAGGTATCAAGGTTGAAACATCTATGGGGTATATTTCCTAAAACATGTGTTGGAAATATAGTCTATTAACTACCAGGTTAGTAGCTGGAATTCAGTATAATGTTAATCAATTCTTTTTTTAATTCTATATTTTCATAATAGTTTCGCTGAAGTTGATAGCTTTGAATAAGACTTGAAAGAAAAGATGAGGATCCGTAGAAACCTGGAGTTGAGATGGTATGTCTTGAACCAACCTGACCGCTATAAGTGTCCCAGCTATCAATAGTAGGCCACCGTGTAGAAATATGATTGTCTACTTCAACTTTTTCAGCCGCTCCGACAATATAAAAATCATAGCCGGGTATAAGGTTGTCTTTGTCACTAATATAGAACGAACGCATATAGTTTCTATATATCGCGTTATATTTGACATAAGATACTGCACTATATGAATAGGTTAAGTTGGGTCGAACACTTAATGGGGAGATTGTATCACTAAGTGTAATTGAAACCCCGAGGGCGTTTCCTACGACTGGTGCGCCTGCAGCCGAAACGACGGTAGGAAATAGTGCTTTTAATCCCGAACTTACAACTTTTCTCCACTCAACAGTTCCTATGTCATCTACATTAATGTATCCAGTCTCCCCATCAACATATGAATCAAGATATCGAAATTCATATCCATTATATGTTCTTAAGGGCATTGTATAATCGCGCCAATCATTGCTGGATAGAATAGTACTCACTGACAAATCGCTTCCATTTTCTGCAATAGGAAATAGAAAATGGATTCCTTTTACAAGCCCACCATCAGCTATGATTTTTTCTGCTCTTTCTAATGTCTGATAAAAGGGGCTCTGGGCATACACGATTTGTCGCTCTGTGGTTGAAAGCTGCATAGATTCACATATTTCTAATTGCTCATTTACAATTGCTTCAGTATCTGTATAAATTTCATTTGAGTCCGATAGGGATAGCGAGGATTGTTTTGAATCTGAGTTAATGGGTGCAACAAAATCAAAAAAGATTGGAATACCGCTTAGTTCCTGACAGAAATTGTTTTCTTGACTATGAATATCATCAGGACTAGAGGCAAAGACAAGTGTGTTGCTCCCTATAACGGCTAAAACTAAGCAAGCGCAAATCAAGCGATAATAAAAGTTACGCGCGTTTTTCATGTTTTCTGGCCTCCTTTTCTCTAAATACAAATGCGAATTACTATCTCATAAGAAACTATATTTTTAGAACGTACAACATAACATTAGAACATTGGACTTACCCCCCCTGATTTCCGTTCCTGATTTAATTGAAACGGCAAAAATGGAATTAGAGTGGTTGTGCATTCAACTATCATTTTTAAGAATTTTTCTTTTATCCTATAAATGCAAATATGCCACATTTTCTCACATTATTTCCATGATTATTGATATTTTGACATTTCTATGAAATATATAGCACAAGACTTGTACAATCTGTCGTTGGACAGAGACATATCAAGAACATAATACAGCGATAGAACGACAAGAGTCATTACTTTTAATGATATATCGTTCAATTATCAAAAGGAGGGCAGTGTAACGGATTGTAAACGTATAAACTCTATTTGCTGAAGTCACAAGGCATTATTTGAGAAAACTCGGGACTATGGAAAACCTCCAACTATGCAGGAAAGGTATAAGGGTAGTAGAATAAAACTGTATTTCAGGGCGAAGTAAGTCAGGGCGGAGTAAGTTAGGGAGGAACGGCGACGGAAAGGGGGTCATTGCGCCCTCCGTCAGAGACTCGGACGAACTGGAATGAAATAAGGATAAGAAAAACCGTAATTGCTCATGGGAGCAGTTGCGGCCTTTTTTTGTCCCAAAATCGAAAGGAGCAAGCATTTATGAGTGAATCCAGCAACAGCGCGTGGCCTTTTGGCGAGATTTCCGATGAGGAAGGGTTGGACATTGCAGCGATCTTCAAGGATAGCGCAGGTACGGTAGACCAAGGTAATCCCTTTGCCTCGCCTGTGGAGGCCGCAGTACCCGCTCCGGCACCCGAAGCGCAGGAGCCGACTGCGGAATCTGCTGAACCGGCGCCTGCACTGGAACCTGCCGCAGCGCCCGCCCCGATACCCAAGGAGCCTGAAACACCTGTGGCCTCTGCATCCAAGCCTACCGCTGCCACGCCTGCGGAAAAGCCCGCACCCGCGCAGCCGGAGGTGAACACGGACGCAGAAAACCCCATCGCTGCGGCCTTTGAGAAGAAAACGGCGGAGAACACTAAGAAAGGGCTTTTGGAAAAGCCGCCTGTTTTTTATCACAAGGGCGTCAAAGATGAGATCGAGGACCCCTCCATGACCTTTGAGGAACTGCGTATCCGCAAATCCGAGGACTTTACCGACCTTGAGGAAGGTAAGCGGGTATCGTGGAGCGTGGAATACTGCGGTATCCGAAAAGAGGTCAAGGATCCCAAGGGGACAACGATCATCTCCATGAAGGAGACCATCGAGCGCTCCCGTGAATTTCTGGAAGCCCTCAAAAAGACAAAAGAAAAAAATCCCTGCTGCTATGTGAAGCCTAAGGTGGAGATGAAGACCAAGGGCAACGCCGCCTATAAGGGAAAATTCGGCTCCCTGGAGGAGGCGCGGGCATCGGATAAGGTCATCTGCCTGGTTCCCGCCCGCAACGGCAGGATCTATGAGCTTTGCAAGATGGAGCAGGGCGAGTTTATCGCCCCCAAAAACAATGTAGCAGATTTTTCGGAGATCAGAGCCGGGTTTACCCCGGCTCTGCCGAAGATACCCGCTCAGCTAATGGGCCAAATCATCGCTTTCTTCCGCACCTTTATGACGGAGAACGAGGAAAACGAGGCTCTGGCTCTGATCTACTGGGATAAGGCGGAAAAACGCTTTTTCGCCTATGTTCCCAAACAGAGCGTCTGCAAGGAGGAAGTGGAGGCGGATCTTCGCGGCTGCCCCTATGACGATGAAGAGCGGTATATCTGCTATGCCGATATCCACTCCCACAACAGCATGGAGGCCTTTTTCTCCGGCAAGGATGACCGTGACGAGCGCTCCACGGGACTTTATTTTGTCCTCGGAGAGCTTGACCATTTTTATCCGACGCTCAAGGCCCGTATCTTCTGCGGCGACAGCTTCGTCCCCATTGATCCCGCTGAGGTCGTTGAGTGGCTGGAGCAGCCGTTCCCGCAGGAATGGCTGGAGCAGGTCAGTATCCGCAGGACCCTGCCGAAAAAAGAGAAGAAGCGCAGCCTTCGAGAGTTTCTTTCGGAGGTGTGGTGATGAAATTCCCAATGGATTGTCCGGTAAAGGTCGTGATGCTGGGCGCGGGCGGAACAGGCGGCTATGTTGCGCCGTACCTCTTTCGCCTGCTGCACATGCTTGACCGCCCGGCACGGTTTATCATCTGCGACGGAGATCTTGTCGAGGCAAAAAACCTTGACCGACAGAACTTCGTCGAAGCGGACCTTGGAGAAAACAAGGCCCGTGTGCTCTCGGAGCGCTACTCCGCCGTGTTGGGAATGGAGACTGAGTATGTTCCCAATTTCATTGAAACGCTCCCGGAGCTTATGCCCCTGATCGAACCGGGAGAATGGGAAACGGACGACTATCCGAGAAGAAAAGTCAGAGAGATGGTTCTCCTGCTGGGGTGCGTGGACAATAACCGCACGCGTCAGCTCTGCCATGAGGCTTTCAAAAAGAGCATAGATCTCATCTACATCGACAGCGGCAACGGCAGCTATACCGGCCAAGTGGTCTGCGGTGTAAGGAAAAACGGGCGTACTGTGAGAAGACCCATCGGCGGTGTCCACCCGGAGATGTTGAAAATCACAGACAGGTTTCCCTCGGAAGTAAGCTGTGCAGAGGCCGCTCAGGCAGATCCGCAGAGCATCGTCGCCAACGTCACGGCGGCTACCGCTGTTCTAACGATGGTCTACAACATTCTGACCCACGGGGAGAACCTCGCGCTTCAGACGGATTTTTCCACAAGGACAATCCGAATGCAGACGGTACTGGAAAAACAGCCGAGGAGGAAAGCAGCATGATGAGGTTCACGGTAGATGCCAGAGCGTTCTCGGACGCGATGAGCAAGGTCAGTAAGGTTCTGCGAAAAAATCCGATTCCCATTCTGGAGGAGATCGCGGTTTGCATTCAGAATGGGCGGTGTACGCTGACAGCGACAGACCTTGAAACATGGCTCGTAGCGGAACTCCCCGCTCGCGGCGATGATATGTCCTTTGTTTTTTCCAGAACAAAGGACGTGATGAAAGCCTGCGCTCATTTTGAGGGAGAACTGGCGATCACCTTTGTTCCAAAGGACGAAAAGGATGGAAAGATAGAAGTGCTCTGCGAGCAGAGAGCCGCGGAGTTTTCTACTGCCTCCTATGAAGATTATCCGGAGTGTGGAACCGTAGAGGAGGGCGCGTCCCTGCGCGTGAATGCCGCCGCGCTTTTCCACAGGATCGAGCGCGTACGCTATGCCGCGGAAAAGGGATGCCTCGACCGCCGGCCGCAGAGTGCTTGTGTCCAGTTTCGGGAAGACCGCATTTTTTCGTTGGATGGACGCCGCATGGCCTGTGACGCGCAGCCGGATACAGTTTTCCCCGTGCCATGTCTGCTGCTGGGCGATGCGCTCACACATCTAAGGGCATTTGGAGAAAATGAAGTTGCGGTACAGATCGGCGCTCATAAGGTGTGTTTTTCGGACGAGACGCTGAAATTGTATGTCCGCAGATATGGCGTGGACACCTATGATCCCGACGCCGCGATCCCCAAGGTCTATCGGGAAGTCATTACGGTGCAGACGGATGAACTGCTGCGGGAACTCACTTATCTTAAAGAATGCGTTGGCAGCTGCACATTTCCGTATGTACGCTTTGCCGGACAGGAATTATCCATGAATGTGCCCTCCGGACGTTTTACGACCCGTGTATCTATGGTTGGCCGCGGTGATCTTACCATTGGTTTTAATCTTCGCTATATGCTGGACGCATTGAAACAGTTTAGAAAAGAGCCAACGGTGCGGATCAAACTCAGCGGCCCCTATACGCCCATCGTGGTCGAGGCAGAGGGGCGCAGCGATTTTGCGCTGGTGCTGCCGGTTCGACTCCGTGATGAAATGGCAGCCTGAGACTAAAAAGAAAATGGGCGACATGCCCTCAAAAAGGAAAAGGAGACAGACAATATGAAAACCATTTATATCCCCAAGGGTGAAAGCATCCATTATGAGTCCCTGACAACGGAGCATCTGGTCGTCCACGGTCATCTTCATGTGGACTATGGCATCAAGGCTAAGACCATCACCGGCGGCGGTACGATCAACGCCGGTACGGTGGACGCCGATGTGATCCGCGTCGATGATGTGGAGTCCGGCAGTATCGTCTGCAAGCGCCTGCTTGCCAAGCGTGTGCAGTCGCCAGAGGTCTTTGCCTCAGAGAGCGCCGCGGTATCTTGCTTTCTTTCCGCCGCCTATGTGGAGACAGGAAAGCTGACGGTAACGCTTAGTGAGATTGACACAGTAAATGCCGCAGAGATCGTTAACCTGGCACCGAAAAAGCGCACACTTTTCGGTACGCTTCTTGCTTCAGCGTTTCGCTCGATCTGGACGGTATTGACGGTTCCCGGTCAAAAGGAGCTGAAAGCCATGGCAGACGTCGATGATAATGTGCGAGAGGATGTTGTTGAACCAGTGCAGGAAGAAAAGCAGGAATCCGAGACAGCGCAAGCTACACCATGCGCGGCAGAAGCCGCCGAGTCTGAACCCGTGGATGAAGAACTCAATCGAATCGTCGGCATTTTCAAGCTGGCGCGTGAGCAGGGTTACACCCTCAAGCTCATCCCCGGTACGCCGGAGGAAAATGCACCCGTGTTCGATTTTGAGCATGAGCGTATCCTCCGCAACGCTGCGTAAGAGCCTATGCGGGAGATCAAAGTAGTGAGCAGGGTACGGATCAGCGAGAATGGGAAATCCGTCCTCTATGAAAAGCGCTATCACGGTATCCTGACAGAAAACGGCTGCGTGCGGTTAAAAGCATACTGCGCCAAGCGCGTCCCGCTGGGGGCGGCAGGCACGGCTAAATCTTCACCGCAAGCCGAAGAGAATATGAAGAGCGCGGCATGAGCCGTGCGACAAGAAGGCAAGGAACTGTATCTGTTCCTTGCCTTCTTTTATATCAATGATCGGAGGAATTGCCATGTCTATAAAATCACAGACGAACAATATGCGGCGGCTGGCCGCGCTGCTTAATTTCAATCTTTGCAATATCCGTGGAAAAAAGGAGTGTGGCCCCAACGGGAGCAAGCAGGTCTTCCTCAATGTGGGAAAGGTTTTCCTGCGCGCCCTCGCAAGAGACCTCGGGCTTCACGATGTGACCGTTAGCAGCAACGCCGGCGGCATTGGTGTATCGGGAGATTGCAACCTGATCGGAATGTGGGAGAACGGCGGCCTTTATGTCTCCATTTCCCAGCCTGCCTGCGGCAGCGGTAAAGTGCTGCTCTACCGCACGGTGCGCCATAGCAGAGGCTATAAAGGCGGCTATAACCACTTTATCACCCGGCACGAACTTGAAAAATGGTCTTATGCCCATCTCTTAGATGCCCTTTGTGCATTGAGAAAGGACCGGGAATTTGATGAGCAAGCCGCTTGATTTAGAAACACAAAGGCCCTATGCCCTAGATCAGCTTACCCAACTTCAATCACAGATCATGCAATCAGCGCAGGGCATGGTCGTGCAGCGAGCAAGGATTGAAAAATACCGGCAGAGCGACTTGGCGGCGGCGCGGGATACCTACACAGAGCTTGAGCAGATCCGCAGGAACCTGACAGAGCAGATTACTGCCGCCCAGCTATTTCTGCTGGAACTGGAAGAGTACAAACTGGCATCTATGGCAGGACAGCTTTGCCGGGGCATAAGCGGCTTCAATCTCATGAGTACAGGCTACAAGCCTATCTATGAGGTGCTGAGCAAGTTCGCGGCTGCGTTCCCCACGGGGCAAAAGACCAATGCCGCCGTGGTGGGCCGCCTGATGAACAACATCAAGCTGGGCTATTACCCTACCGATCCTGACAATATCTCTTTGATGCTGAGAGCGATCCGGTTTCCGGACGGCGTTACCACGAACCTCTTCGATCCATGCTGCGGCTGCGGTAAGGCTCTGCGCCAGTTGGCCCAGGGAAATAACTGCTATGCCTACGGTGTAGAGCTGGATGAGAGCCGTGCGGAAGAAGCACAGACACGTCTCCACCGCGTCGGCTTTGGCAGTTTCTTTTACAGCCGTATCAGCCATGAAGCATTTCATCTGCTCTTTTTGAATCCGCCGTACCTGTCGGTCATCAATGAAAGCGGCGGCCGGTCCCGGCATGAAAAGCGGTTTTTGATCGAGAGTCTACCCACCTTGATGTATGGCGGACTGCTGATCTATGTCATTCCCTATTACCGCCTGACACCGGACATCTGCCGTATTCTCGTTGATAATTTCGAGGACCTCTCCGTCTGGCGCTTTACAGACAGCGAGTTCAAGAAATTCAAACAAGTTGCTATATTCGGCGTCCGAAAGCACAGAAATGCGGAATTGCAGGATACGCTCTGGCTGGAGCAGCTTGCGTGCAGTCCCGCCTCGATACCGACTCTTGAGAAGATTGATGAGGGACGCTATGCGCTCCCGGCACAGCCTTTGCAGGTCAACACTTTCAAGGGCGAGCGGTTCAACCAAAAGGAATTGGAACAGCAGCTTCGCAAGTCCAACAGCTTCGCGCAGATGATGCACCGCAGTGAACTGGACAGCGGTGCCAAGCGTCCGCTCCTGCCGCTGTCTATCAGCCAGATTGGGTTGATTGGTGGCTCGGGTATGATCAACGGCCTCATTGAGTGCGATACTCCGCATATCATCAAGGGCCGCATCGTCAAGGTCGTGCGCACGGAGAGCGAGGAGAAATTCAGTGCCAGCGGAAACCATCTTGGCAACGAGGTAAAAGAAACCATCACAAATAAAATGATCTTCAATGTCCTGACGCCAAACGGCTTTAAGGCATTGACCTGAAGAAAGGAGGCCTACCCATTATGCAGTACAGACCTATCCGGTTTCCCACCGGAGAAGTCCGCGCCACAACGGCTGCTTTGGCGAATCTCTCAAAGGAAAAGCTAATCCGTCTTGTGAATCGGCATATTCGCGGTGACTGGGGCGATACCTGTATGGCGGATCAAAAGGCCAACGAGCAGGCGATTCGCGACGGTGACCGCATTCTGTCCTGGTATCAAATCAGCGGTAAAATCCGCGTGCTGATCATCACGGAGGCAGACCGTTCAGCTACTACGATTATGCTGGCTGACGAATATTGATGAAAGAGGGAATAAAAATGAAATCTTTAGATATGGTGATCGTCGTTTCTATAAGCGGCCTCGCCGGAACGGATGAATCCCTGCGTTTACAGGCGTGGGGAACGGTAACGAACCTGTTGCGCCCAGAACTCGGAAAGCTGTACCGACAGTTCAACCCATCGAATGGCGTGTGGGAGCATAAGATTTCCCGCCCCTTTGGAGTTGTACTCGGGAAACAGGAACCCGAGGTGTTTCGCCAGCTACTTGCGGCTGGCGAGGAGGCGCAGCGGGAGGCGGTTGCCTTCCATACTGCGGGAATGCTCCGTAAAGCGGATCTCGGCGGTGCGCAGAAGATCGGTGATATGCTGCTTTGCTCTACGGTTGTGGATGGCAGCGATCCCGAGCTGCTGGCGCACACGGTCTGGAACATTCTGATTCAAGAAGGAGCGCCTATCCCTGATTGCGGCATTTACTATGCCTCGCTCGGCCGGGCATCTGCATCTGAACAGGAGCGCAGTGAGATTATGCAGAATTTGGACCAGTACGCCCTGTGCATGGTCAGCTTTGGGCAGGAGGCGATCAAGGATGCTTGAGTTTCATAGAGATCGCTTTGCGCAGTTACTCCATGAGGTACCTGCGAAAGAAACTATACTTCCCGAACCAAAGTACAGCCCTTACCTCCAGACGGTGATGGACACAGTAAAGAAAGATGGCGTATTGAACCTGGCTATGATCAACTGGTTGGCCTTTGAAATGGAGGAGGTCACACCTGAAGGCTTGAATGATATTTGTCGACGCACTGAAAGCGGCTGGATCGCAGCCTTGGCCGGCAATAGTAAAAAAGCGCAGACCTTCCGGCTGCTGCATCGAACCTTCTTTTGAGGTGCGCCCATGTATGACAACGAATATGAATGGGATATTCTGCTTTTCTTGCGGATCTTAAAATATCTTCACACCAGCGATGCCGATATGGTCAACGCGATCATTCGGGATTACCCAGAGGTGGACGAGGAAGACCCTGACATGATCATGTACGATTTGCTATGGGCTTTTTTCGATGAAGAACCGGAAGAAACAGATGATGAGTTTTACACCGTGCGCTTTAGCGATCAGAGCGTTGACCGTTTATACCAGTTGGGCTGCCAAGATGGGGATATCTTTTCATCGCAGCTTAGGATGTGGCAGGAAAAGATCAAAGATACATTCCTGTTTTATGTCGTTGGCGCATCCCACTCTGTCTTCGATGTTGCTTATTATTTCGGCATAGATAGTGTCAAGATCGACATTACACTTTCACCGGATTGCTATGAGCCGCTCCTCTTCTTAAATTCAATTATCAATATGATCCTCTACTGTCAAAAGGAAGTCAGACGGCTGGAAGCTGAAAGAAATGAACAGCATCTTATTTTCAACGGAAAGGAGGCTGCGTAATGCCGCTTGTGAGAAAGGAATCGCCGGAGGAGGTAATCGTTCGGATCTCACCGAGTCGAAATACCATCATTGTTCAGGAACGAAGTCCCGGTGGAGTCCTGAGTTACCGGGAGATCGACCCAGTCGAATTTTATTACGCCCTCAACGGCAGCTGCGTCGGGAATGAATACATTAGCAGCGGATTTCTGCCGGAGCATTGTCTTCATGTCTCCATGAATGCCGAAGAACGCCGCTTCGTGATCTGGAACCCTGATCTGCGGGCGGATGTGATCTACCGAGATACGGAATATTTGGACTTTTCGCTGCCGCGGCTGGTCTTTGGCCTTCGTGTCTTGGCTGACGGAAGGGTCGCAGATTGTTCTATGGGAGTGGTCGCGGATGAGCCTCCAACGGAGGATACGCCCATGTTTTATTATCCTTTTTCCAATGTTTACGAAGACGAAAGGGTATGCACAGGCAATAACATCCTGCCGCGATACAAAAAGCTTTCAGCGATGAAGAATTTTCCAAGGTATTTGCTGGGACTGCCCGACAATGACGATATGTTCTACTCCGCGCATAATCAAAAGGGGCTTGACCACAAAGCGCTGCTGGAACATCTCAAGGACAAGGACCCTTCCTACTACTATACGGATATTCTTGTCCCCAATGGCCGCACATTGAGTGATTTTATTCTTAGGAGGTAAAAAATTGACAGAAAAAGACACCAGAGAAATGCAGACAGCGCTTGCAAAGCCCTTTGCTCCGGAGGATCTGGAATGGCGCCTGCAAAATACGATCGAGGAATCGATGCGAGGCATGGCGGTCCCCTATGTGACCAACCGCGCCATCCAGAATCGGCTGGACGAGGTCTGCGGCCCGGAAAACTGGTACAACGAGTTCAAGCCGTGGCACTCCAATGGGAAAAAGGACGCACAGCTCTGCGGCATTGCCATTTACTTTGAAGGCAAGGGCTTCATTACCAAATGGGACGGCGCTGAGGATTCGGACATTGAACCCATCAAAGGCGGCCTCTCCGACAGCATGAAGCGAGCTGCCTACCAATGGGGCATCGGACGTGTCCTCTACAGCCTCGACACCGTATGGGTGGACATCGAGCGCCGGGGACGCAGCTACATTATTAAGGCTAGTGAGCGGAAAAAGCTGGATGACGCTTATTTGAACGCGCTTAAAAAGCTGGGGCTTGAGCCTGCCGCAGCGAGCGGTATTCAATCTCTGTTGATGCCTAAGACCGCGCCGGAGCAGAAGGCCGCAGGTGATAAGCAGCCGTCCTCCGCACCTGTACAGGATCAGCGCAGCGGCGGCACAGCGCAGCAATCTGCTGAGCCCCAGAATCGCTCGGCGCAGCAGAAACCGCAGGCGGGCTCCAAAAAGCAGGAACATACCGCTGAACCCACCGGAAAGACCGTTCCGTTCCGCAATACCGCGCAGGCTATGCCCGAGGAGGACATCTACACAGTCCTGGCCGCGAAGGTACAGGGCGGCATGAGTGGCAGCAATACGCTGGTCAATCTGGAAACGCCGGAGAAAAAGCAGGAGCCTGCTCCGCAGCCGCAATCACAGCCAAAGGCTGTCCAGCCGCCGAAGCCCGGCTTCTATCAGACCATGCAGGCATCCGAATACCGCCGTCAGGCTGCGCAGCAGCCTGTGCAGAAGCCGGCCCAGCCCGTGCTGGCCTCGCCGGTGCAGCTGCCGCGCTCCGAGCCTGTGCCTGCACAGCAGAGCTTTCCGCTTCCGAAGCCGGAAGCAAAGCCGGAGGTCAGACCGGAGCCGAAGCCCGAACCGAAGATTGAGGTCAGGCCCGAGCCGAAGCCGGAACCCGTCAAAGAGCCGGAAGCACAGCAGGCGCTTTCTGTCCCGGAAGAGCCCTTCCGCATCATCGGTGAGGCGCTGCACACCTATATCATTGTCGAGCAGGGCGAGGCCGTTCTGTTCCTCGACAAGCACGCCGCGCACGAGCGTATCCGCTTTGAGGCACTCAAAAAGGAGGACCACCCCATCATGGCCCAGCTGCTGCTGGCCCCTGTTTCCGCAGAACTTTCACGGGAAGAGGCCGCTGCCGTGCTGGAAAACAGGGCGCTTCTGGAGCGCTGCGGGTTCGAGACGGAGGACTTTGGCGGCGGAGACGTGCTCATCCGGCAGATCCCGTCCGACGTGGACGTGGAGGACGCAAAGGCGCTTTTGCAGGAGCTGGCGGGCGATCTGCTGGCCGGAAAAACGCTCGACCCGGACAGCCTGCGCGACAATCTGCTGCACACCATCGCCTGCAAATCGGCCATCAAGGCCGGATGGCAGACGTCTGATGAGGAGCTGCGGCGGCTCGTGCAGGAGGTTCTGTCCCGCGACGATATCAAATACTGCCCGCATGGCCGTCCCGTCTGCGTGACGCTCACGAAGCGGCAGCTGGAAAAGCAGTTCAAGCGGGCGTAAGACAAAATCCACAGGTCTGGATTCCCCGCCATTGGCTACTATTTTCCGGTGCCAGAGCAAAACACGAGATTTTCCAAAAAACCATTGACATTTTATGCTT
>ERZ827522.1584-NODE-1584-length-19045-cov-3.542338_pt1 | contig 19045 bp, 14 predicted proteins | sample MGYA00519580_ERZ827522 | MGnify/ENA primary metagenome ERZ827522 (study PRJEB31778, sample SAMEA3449340) | human gut metagenome | biome: human gut; feature: human-associated habitat; material: faeces | place: United Kingdom | collected 2010/2012 ... | reverse complement strand
TGAGCAACGAAGGCAAAAAGGTCAAGGCCCACTACCGCGGCACGCTCGACGACGGCACGCAGTTCGACTGCAGCTACGATCGCAACGAACCCATCGAGTTTACCTGCATGGCCGGTCAGATGATTCCCGGCTTCGACGCTGCCGTGAAGGACATGGCCGTTGGCGAGAAGAAAACGGTGAAAATCCCCGCCGCCGATGCCTATGGCGAATATAACCCGCAGGCCGTTCAGGAAGTTCCTGTTTCGCAGGTCCCCAACGCCGATCAGCTGCCCGTTGGCCAGACGGTGTACTTCCAGGGCCCCATGGGACCCTTCCCGGCGAAGGTCGTTTCGGTCGACAGCGAGAAGTGCGTGTTCGATATGAACCACGAGCTCGCCGGCAAAGACCTCACGTTCGAGATTGAGCTCGTCGAAGTCGCCGAATAGCAGGCGCGCATAGTTTTATTGCGCTTGAAAGGGCCGCTCTTGCGGCCCTTTTTGCTGCGTTGTTTCTTTTTCATTGCTTTTCAGCGTCTTCTTCTGTACGTCGTGGTATTATCGGCCCGTTCTCAGAAATCTATCCCATTTTCCATAGAACTCAATTCTCGCGTGCCTTTCCGCGCAATCAATCGTGTATAGGCCCCTGCCAAAAGGTTCGGGCATTCCTGCATATAAAGGAGGAAAAGTGAAGTTCTTTCTCGACACCGCCGATCTCGACGAGATCAAAGAAGCTGCGAGCTGGGGCGCCCTCGCTGGCGTAACCACCAATCCTACGCTGTACTCGCGCATCGGTGGCAAGCTTGACGACTTCCACAACCACATCGCGCGCATCTGCGAAATCGTCGACGGCCCCGTGAGCGCCGAGAGCGTTGCCATGACGCGCGACGAAATCGTGCGCGACGGCCGCGAGCTGGCCGCCATCGCTCCCAACGTCGTGGTGAAGATCCCCACGATGGTCGAGGGCCTGGCCGCATGTCGCACGCTCGCCGACGAGGGCATTCGTGTGAACATGACGTTGTGCTTCACCGTTCCTCAGGCCATTTTGGCTGCCCGCGCTGGCGCTCGTTACATCTCGCCGTTCGTAGGCCGTTTCGACGATATCTCTGAAGACGGCCTCTCCCAGCTGGAAAACGTCGTGACCGCTATCAACAACTACGATTACAGCGAGAACACCGTCAACCATGAACAGGTCGAGATTATCGCCGCTTCCATTCGCAGCGCGAACCACGTGACGCAGGCTGCCCTGATGGGCGCCGATATCGCTACCGTTCCCTTCAATGTTCTGAAGAAAATGATTCAGCATCCGCTTACCGACCGCGGTCTCGAGTCCTTCTTGAAGGACTGGGAGAAGGTCGCTAACGCATGATCGCTGACGAGATGATCACCGAGCCGGCCGCCGCCCCCGCGGCTGCGCCTGCGTCCGATGGCGCCGCGAGCGAAGCTGCGCCGAAGAAGCCCAGCGCTCGTCGCGCGAAAAAAGCCGATGAAGCGACTTCCGAATCTGTTGAACCTGCCGCCGAAGCTTCCAAGAAGCGTCGCGGCCGTCCTCGCAAGGCCGATTCCGAGGCCTCTTCCGCCGCAGCCGCGCCTGCGGTAGATGCTGCGACCGAAATTTCAGCCGAAAAGCCGACCGCAAAGCCCAAGCGCACGACGCGCCGCACGAAGTCGGCTGCTTCTGCCGATAAGGCTGTAGACGAAGCCGTGGCCGAAAAGCCCGCGCGCCGCACGCGTCGCAAAGTGAGTGCTTCTGCCTCCGAGGGCGAAGAGGGCGTCCAATCCGATAAGAAAGATCAGGCCGAAGAGGCTCCCAAGACGCGCAAGCGTCCAGGCCGCTCAACGAAGCTTCGCGCCGCCGTCGAGGCCTCTGAAAAAGAGGCTGCGCACAGCGATGATTCCCGTAATGATGAGCGTGAGAATACTGCTTCAGAGCGCGATGCTTCCGACGAATCTGGCGCAGAAGAGCGCACCGAGCGTCGTCGCGCAGCTCGTCCCCGCAAATCCGTGCAAATCGACACCTCCTCCAATGACGATTCCGCTGCCGAGGGCGACGCATCCTCCAACGGGGGCGAGTCGAAGGCCGACGGCAATGCTCAGCGCTATCAGAAGCGCGATCGCGGCCAGCGCGCGGAGCGTAATGATCGCCAAAACAAGGGCGAACGCGATTCGCGCAACGGTCGAGATAATCGCAGCGATCGCAATGGCAAAAACCAGCGCGACAATCGCGATTCGCGCAACGGACGCAACGACCGCAACGACCGTCACAATCGCCGCGATCGCAACAATCGCCGCGATCAATATGCTCCGAAAACCAATATCGATGACCTGTCTGCCCTTCGTGTAGCGGAGCTGCGTGAAAAGGCCGCTGAATTCGAAATCGAAATCACGGCCGGCATGAAGAAGGCCGAGCTCGTCGATAAGGTGTTCGAGGCAAGCGTGCGTGCTGAAGGCTTTATCGAAGTCACCGGCATTCTCGACATCATGCAAGACGGCTACGGATTTCTGCGCACGAAGGGGTATTTGCCTAGCGAGCAGGACGTGTATATTGGCACGTCGGTTATTCGCCGCAACAATTTGCGCAAGGGCGATATGGTGAAGGGCCAAACGCGCCCCGCCCGCGAAAATGAGAAGTACGCCGCGCTCCAAACGGTCATCTCGGTTAACGGCATCGCTCCCGAAGAGCAGGGCCGTCGTGTGAAATTCGCCGACCTTACGCCGATTTTCCCCGATGAGCCGCTTACTATGGAGCATGGTCATTCCACGATTACTGCCCGCGTGATTGATTTGGTTTCGCCTATCGGCAAGGGTCAGCGCGGCCTTATCGTGTCGCCTCCGAAGGCCGGTAAAACCACGGTGCTCAAAGATATCGCCGCCGCTATTACGGCGAACAACCCGAGCGTGCACCTGATGTGCCTGCTCGTCGACGAGCGACCCGAGGAAGTAACCGATATGCAGCGTTCCATTGCTGGCGAGGTTATCGCGTCCACGTTCGATATGCCGACCGAAGACCACATCCAAGTTTCCGAGCTCGTCATCGAGCGTGCGAAACGCCTGGTGGAAATGGGGCAAGACGTCGTTATTTTGCTTGACAGCCTCACGCGTCTCGCGCGTGCCTACAACTTGGCAACGCCCGCGAGCGGCCGTATTCTGTCGGGTGGCGTTGACTCTACGGCACTTTACCCGCCGAAGCGATTCCTTGGTGCAGCCCGCAACATCGAAGGCGGCGGCAGCCTCACCATTTTGGCTTCCGCTCTTATTGAGACGGGTTCGAAGATGGACGAGGTGATTTTCGAGGAGTTCAAGGGCACCGGCAACATGGAACTGCGCCTGTCCCGCGAGCTGGCGGACAAGCGACTGTTCCCGGCCATCGACATCAACGCTTCCGGCACCCGCCGCGAGGAGCTCATCACCAACCCGCAGGAACTGCCGATTATCTACCGTCTGCGTCGACTGCTGGGCGGCATGGAGCCCGAGCAGGCCTACCAGACGCTGGTGCCGCGCCTCAAGAAGACCGCCACCAACCGCGACTTCCTCGCCGCCATCGTGCAGCAGGCCAACACCGGCAACGCGGTCAACGGCAACTGATCAGACCGCTGAACAATAGTGTAAGGGCTGCACCCTGATTGATACGGGGTGCAGCCCTTGTCGTATCTGATGCAAATACATCAACTATCACATTGCAGTTGTAGTATTGCCGTCAACGTTCACATGCACGCTGACGATATATGAGATGAAAGAGGCATCACTGGGTTCGATTGTTTTGGGAGTGGGCAGTGGTGCGGCCATGTTCGGCGATGCGGATGCCAGCCATATCCTCACCGGCGACTATGACATCTGAGATATCTGACTTTGCGCATCGTGCAAAGCCGTAATCGGGAGTATCCTCGAATCTATGAGCGAAACGAGCAGCGACTGGCAAAGGACCACCATCGACTCCGCCCAGGCGGCGGCCCACCCGGAAACCGCACAAGCGGTGGCGCGCATCAAAGCGCTGCGCCAAACCATCGATAACATCGATTCGGCGGTCATCGCATTACTGGCCGAGCGGTTCAAGGCCACCTCGCAGGTCGGCGTGCTCAAAGCCAACGCCGGATTCGCGCCCGAAGACACCAAGCGTGAGGACTATCAGATCGAACGCCTCCACCGCATCGCCATCGATGCCGGGCTTGATCCGGAAATTGCCGAAATGTACCGTGAATTCGTGGTTACCGAAGCCAAGAAGCGCCACCAGCGCATAGCCGATGCCGGTGGTGACCCGGGCGTACTCGACGTATTCGCCTGATTCGCCCGCAGCGAATGGGCACCTTTCGGATATTCGTCTATAGGGCAAGTTGCCTGCAGCGACTACATTAATACGGGAATGGAATGCCCGTAGTGGTCGACTGTATGAATGGGATACGTAGATGAGATGTGGTGCCGCACTGGTCAGTTGCGCATTGTGCGTGGCTTCGATTCTCGGCGGTGCTTGGATGTCTCGTCCGACTCCGGTTGATTACGGTCCGGTGCTCGCTACGGCAAGTGATATGTACGCCGTCACCGATGCCGAAGGGGAGCCGGTCCGTTGGTATGTGGTAGGGAAGGGCGGCGCCGGCAATGGCGCCAGTGCCGATTCCGGCAATAGCGGTTCCACTGATACCGATTCCGCCAATAGTAATTCCGGCACGTCCAAGGTTTCTCGTATCCCCGCTTCCGCCGCCACCCTGCCATGGAAAGTCAGCGTCACCTACTCGCTTGACGGTCCGAACGTCGAGGCAAACGAGGTTGCCGGCGCGTCTGGACTGATCGGCGTGTATATCGATATTAAGCCGCAAACCAAGGAAGCCAACCGTACGATCCCGGTTGTCGCCTTTACCGTGCCTACGCAGGTAGCCGATGATGTTTCCGCTGACAACTCCATTACGGTGACCACGCAAGGTTCCAATACCGTAGTCGCCGCAGCTGGAAAAGCCGCAACCGGCTTGGAATTCAGCTGCTATATGAACGCCAAAGACTTCTCCATGAGTTCCGTGGCGCTCGCCGTATTGCCTTCCAATTCCAGCAGTCCGGCAGTTGGTGCTAATCCCGATGCCGCGAATGCTGCGAATGCTGCCGCACAGCCTGCTGCCGATACGGATGTCGCCCAACTCACCGCCTCTGCCGCCACACTGGTCGATTCACTGACCGACGCCGGTTCTGGTGAACAGCAACAGCTCATCGAGCAGCTTCAAACCCTGCGCGATAACGAACGTGCGCTGAACAAGTCTGTAGTGGCCGAACGCGAAACCGCCCATAAGCGGACGTTTGAAGACTATATGGCCGCGTATGTGGGCTCATATACCACGCACCTGTCTGGATCGATTGGCACCTCCACCCAGTTGCCGGCGTTGATGGGCACGGCCGGCGAACTGTCCGGGGACACGCCTTTGGCTCAAGCCGTACTCGACTTGGCCAACGCGGTGAACAACGTCAGTGCCGCACATCAGCATGCCGGTGCGGTCGATGCGTTGGACGAGGTGATTCGCCGCATCCAGCAGCAAGGCACCACCGGACTGGTGGATGATCTGATCGCCGAGGCTTCGGAGGAAGCCACTCAAGGCTCCAAGCAATACGCCGATGGCCAGAGCCAGCTCTCCGCCGCAATGATTCCGTATTCGATGAAATACACGGACGTTTACACGGCCAATTTGAGCGCCCTGACCGGCGGCACGTCCTCGGGCGCCACCGCTTACGAGAGCCAAGCCATCGCCGAAACCAACGGTAGCGATGAACTCGCCGACGCTCAATCCAAGGTCGATGCCGCGATGAGCACGCTTGCCACCGCCTCCGAGCATACGGGCAAAGCCACGGCCTTGCGCCAGATTGTATTGCGATTCTCCGATCAGTTCGAAGGCGGCGCGTCCTCGGCTTCCGGCAGTGATGGTGATGGTTCGTCCGGTGATGTCTCTTCCGATCCGGTGACCGAGGCTCAGGCACTGACCGGCCTGGTCGATTCGCAATCGCAATCGTTCTACGGCAAGACCCGGGTCGCCCAAGCCAAGCGTAAGGCCGATGCCGCCCGTAAGCAGGCCAAAGCCGCGCAACAGCAGCAGTCGCAGCATTCCAAGGCCTCACTGGTCGATGACACCATGTCCATGTCTGCTGGCGATGTGATGAACTATGCGGGTGGTCTTACTTCGGCCATCGGTGGTGGTGATAAGTCCGACTCGTCTAAGAGCGCTGGTTCGGGAACGAACGACTCAGCCAAGTCGAGCGACACTGGCGATTCCGGCAACGGCAAGGCCTCCAACGCCAGCGATTCCGGCAACAATCTTGACACCGCTCCAGTACTGTTCGGCTTTGGCACTGGCGGCACGCTGTTCAAGCACGATATGAACGCGCTGATTAATGAGACCGTGAAAATCAGTGATGCTGGCACGCTCTTGGCGCAGGCCGTCGCGCAGCTCGACAGCCCCAATACGCAACAAAAAACCGCCGAAACCCGATATCTCATCGTGATTCCGACGGTGTGATGGTGTATGCGGGATATTTGCGTGCCGTCCCACAGTCGTGTCATCCGAACGTCAAAAAACAAAAGAGGGGAACCTCAATAGGTTCCCCTCTTTTGTTGTTGTGCGTAACGTTCAGTGCTTTGGCTTCTTAGCTGGCCGAGCCGTTAAGCGGGAAGCCCGGTGGGCTTCCCGTAGGCTCGGAACGAGCGGCATTGCCGTGAGACCTACTGTTGTTGTGCGTAACGTTCAGTGCTTTGGCTTCTTAGCTGGCGGCTCACCGAGCTCGCTGGCTTCGACGGCGACCTCGGTTTCGGGCGTGCCTTCGGCGGCGGATTCCTCGGCGTGCTTGGCCACCAAGTCGAACTTGCCGACCACGCGACCGGCCTGCGCGATATCGCCCAAGGCGGCGTGAATCGCTTCCACACCTTCCGAAGCAGCGGACAGTGCCACAGACAGGATTGGGGTCTTCATGGAGACCTTGGCCTCGGACTTGATCTTACGCAGCTGCTCCACGGCCTTGCCGGCCCAAGTCAGCAGCTCGGGGGAAGCACCGGTGGCGGCCTCGACATACGGGTCCACGACCGGCCAGGCGGCGCGATGCACGGAACCGGAACCGGCGTGCATCCAGCTCCACACTTCCTCGGTGGCGTACGGCAGGTACGGGGCCAGCAGACGTGCGAAGGCGTCCAGGCCCAGACCCAGAGCGGTGCGGGCGGACTTCACAGCCTTCTCGGACGGCACATTGCCGTGCTCGTCCGGAGTGCCATAGGCGCGGTTCTTGACCAGCTCGATGTAGTCGTCGCAGAACTGCCAGAAGTAGGACTCGATGACTTCCAGCGCCTTGGAATGCTCGTAGGATTCCAGCGCCTCGGTGGCCTGACGCACCACCAAAGCCAGCTTGGCCATAGCGGCGCGATCCAGCGGTTCGGTCACATCGGCCGGGTTCCACGCGGCCTCGGCGGCAGCGCCCACGTGATGGTTCTCGTCCTCACGGCCGATGGCCAGCGCGAACTTGGTGGCGTTCAGCAGCTTGATGGCCAGTCGACGGCCAATCTTCATCTGGCCGATGTCGTACGTGGCATCGAGGCCTAGGCGAGCGGCGGCGGCCCAGTAACGCACGGCGTCCGCGCCGAACTTCTCGATCGGCTCGTTCGGCACCACGACGTTGCCCTTGGACTTCGACATCTTCTTGTGGTCGGGGTCCAGAATCCAGCCGGACAGCGTGGCATGGGCCCACGGCAGGCACTTGTTCTCCAAGTGCGCGCGGTCCACAGTCGAGAACAGCCAGGTGCGGATGATGTCCTGACCCTGCGGGCGCAGGTCCATCGGGAAGGTGGAAGCGAACAGGGCCTTGGAGGCCTCGTCCGGCTCGGCCCAGTGGGTCACGATCTGCGGGGTCAGCGAAGAGGTGGCCCAGGTGTCCATGATGTCCTTTTCGGCGGTGAAACCACCGGGCACATCACGCTGGGACTCGTCGTAGCCCTCCGGCACGTCGATGGTCGGGTCGATCGGCAGACGATCCTCGGACGGAGTGATCGGGTGATCGTAATCCGGCTCGCCGGAAGCGTTCACCGGGTACCACAGCGGGAACGGGACGCCGAAGAAGCGCTGACGGGAGATCAGCCAGTCGCCGTTCAGGCCGTGCACCCAGTTCTCATAACGCACGCGCATGAAGTCGGGGTGGAACTCGAGTTCCTTGCCACGCTCGATAAGCTCGGCGTTCAGCTTGGCGTCGGTACCGCCGTTCTTCAAATACCACTGGCGGGAGGTGACGATCTCGAGCGGCTTGTCGCCCTTCTCGTAGAAGTTCGTCATACGCTTGGTCGGGGTCGGTTCGCCGTCCAGATCGCCGGACTCGCGCAGCTTGTCGACGATGATCTTGCGGGCGGAGAACGTGGTCTTGCCAGCGGTTTCGGCAAAGACCTCGCGGCCGGCCGGGTCCTCGATCCAGTCCGGGGTATCCATCACGATACGGCCGTTGCGCTGGATGATCGGGCGGGTGGGCAGCTTCAGGTCGCGCCACCACTCGACGTCGGTTACATCACCGAACGTACAGCACATGGCGATACCGGCACCCTTGTCCATTTCGGCGGCCGGGTGCGCCAGAATCGGCACCTTGACCTTGAACAGAGGGGAGTAGACGTACTGGCCGAAATACTGCTTGTAACGCTCGTCGTCCGGGTGCGCGATCAGCGCGCCGCAGGCGGCCAGCAGTTCCGGACGGGTGGTCTCGATATAGATCGGGGTGCCGTCTTCGAAACGGAACGCCACCTTGTGGTAGAAGCCCGGATATTCGCGCGATTCCAGTTCGGCCTGGGCCACTGCGGTCTGGAACGTCACGTCCCACAGACCCGGAGCGTCCTTCTGATACGCTTCGCCACGGGCCAGGTTGCGCAGGAACGCCTTCTGGGCCACGCGCTGCGGATGCTCGCCGATGGTGTGGTAGGTCTGCGACCAGTCGATGGACAGGCCGAGGGAGCGCCACAGCGCCTCGAACTGCTTCTCGTCCTGGGCGGTGAGCTTCTCGCACAGCTCGATGAAGTTCTTACGGGAGATCGGCACCTGGTCCTTGGCGTCGATCTTCTTGCCGTCCGTACCCTCGAACGGCGGCACGAAATTCGGATCGTACTTCAGGGACGTATCCACGCGCACGCCGTAATAGTTCTGCACACGGCGTTCGGTCGGCAGGCCGTTGTCGTCCCAGCCCATCGGGTAGAACACGTCGTAGCCGTTCATGCGCTTGAAACGTGCGATCACATCGGTGTGCGTGTAGGAGAACACGTGGCCGACGTGCAGGTGGCCCGAAACGGTGGGCGGCGGGGTATCGATGGAATAAACGGCCTTACGGTCGCGGGTGCCCTGGAACTTGTAGACTCCGCTCTCGTCCCAGACTCCGCGCCACTTGTCTTCGAGACCGTCCACGCCGACCTTGTCGGGCAGCGGCGTGAGGTTCGCGTTGATGGTGTTATCTTGGCTTTCAGTCATAGTCGCTAGTCTAGAAAGCGAATGTGACAACTGCCGTCGTATCAGCGCCTATCGAACCGAATGCCGGAATCGCAGGCAAATCGCGGAAAATCCACATAAAAAACCGTGGAAAAATCAGTGCAGCGTCAATCTGTTCAACGGCAGCAGACGGTCGGTCAGATTCTTCGGATACCCCTGCAGCCCATCGGAAACGGCAAGGAAGTTCTTGCGCGTGTACAGCCAGTCGCTGGCCGCGTTCTCGCTGACGGCGCGCGCGTAATCGCGCATGCGGGCCTGATAATCGTTGTCGTTGGTCGCGGCCATGGCATTGGCGTAAGCCTGCTGCGCGTCGCCGTTCTCGAAATGGAACACGGACTGGCCGTTGTCGAAGACGCTTGCGTCACCTTCGTCGCTCATGGTGGTCAGCGCGATGTTATAGGTGCCGGCGTTCATGCGTTCCGTCACGTCCGCGGCGGAATCGAGCACTTCCAGATTGGTGTTGATATTGAGGTTTTCGATGGCGGTTTTCACGTCGTTGCCGATGCTTTCGTATTCCTTCGGCACCAGAATGTCGATTGGCGCGATGTAGTTCACTCCGAAATACGTGCGCATCCGTTGCCCCTGTTCGAGGTTGTAGGGGTACAGTCCGCTCAGGTCCTCATACCCGTCTTCCAGCGGGCTGATCGGCCCTCCCAGCGGCGCGTACGCGTCGGGCGCGTTCTTGGCGATGGTCTTCGCATCGATGGCGTATCGCGTCATCTTGCGGATCTGCTCGTCGGAGAAGGGGCTGTTGTTGTCGTTGTTGAACGCGAGCATCACCTTGTCGAAGCTGATGCCGCTGTCCGCGGTAATACCGTTGGTTTTGCCCAGTTCCGAGGCGGTTGAAGCGCTCAGCGGCAGCGTCATGCTGATTTTGCCGGCTTTCATGGCATCGGCCATGGATTCCTCGTTGGCGTAGTAGTAGAGCGTCACTTGCGATGATGCGGCTTTTTTGCCCCAATACGAGTCGTTGCGTTGCAGCACGATTTGCGATTGGTCCGCGGTTGACACGGTGAATGGTCCCGATCCGACCGCCGATTTCGCATAGTTGGTTTTGCTTTCCGCGTCGTACACGACGCCTGCACGGCCGGCCAGCGCGCGCAACAGCCGCGGATTCGGCTTGGCGAGCGTGATGACCACCGTATTCGCATTGGGATTGGTGATTTCCTTCAGATCACCAAGCTGGTCGGCTCCCACGTAATGGTTGTTGACGGCGTTCTGCAGCGACCAGACCACGTCGGACGAGTCGAGTTTGTGCCCATTGGCGAACGTCATGCCGCCGTTCAACGTGAACGTGTACGTGAGACCGTCGTCGGAAGCCTGCCAGGAGCTGGCGATTCCCGGCTGCAGCTTGTTGGTTTCGCTACGTGACACCAGCGTTTCGTATACGTTGCCGAGCAGCGCTTGCTCCACGGCGGTGCCTTGTTCAGTGCGGATGTCAAGCGATTTCGGCGCATTGCCTTCGATGCCGACGGTCACCGACGAGTCGGAGACGAGCGTGCCGAAGGATGTGATGGGATTCTTGCGGCCTGTCAGCGACAGTCCCAGCCACAGCAGCACACTGAGCACGATCGCGACGCCGAAGAAGATCAGCCAGCGCGTCGCCTCGGCTTTCAGATTACGTTTCCGCCCATTTTCATCCATACACCCGAGTCTAGTTGACGCGCGCTACACGCCCGATGGCCGGGTGCGATTCGACGGAGTGCCGGCGCGGCGGCTGACATGCGTCGGAATCACGCGGCGAACGCGCCCGGACACGTGTCGTTGAGGGGGCAGTCGGCGCAATCCGGTTTTCGCGCATGGCAGATGGCACGGCCATGCAATATCAAACGGTGAGACAGATCGGTCCATTCTTCGGGAGGGAAGCAGGCGGTGACCTCACGTTCGATGGCCACCGGGTCAGGGGAGGGGCTCGCCCAGTCGGACCGCCACCGCAATCGCCCAGTCACACGAATCACATGCGTGTCCACAGGAAAACCGGGCACGCCGAACGCGTTGCCCAACACCACGTTCGCGGTTTTGCGGCCCACGCCCGGCAGGCTGACCAGCGAAGCCATATCGGCCGGCACCTCGCCCCCGAATCGCACGCACAACTCATGCGACAGCCCGATGATATTGCGCGCTTTCGTACGGAAGAAGCCGATGGTGCGGATGATGTCCTCGACGTGCTCGGGATTCGCGGCGGCAAGCTCCGCCGGACCGGGATATTCGCCGAACAGTTCCGGCGTGACCATGTTCACGCGCTTGTCGGTGGTCTGCGCGCTCAACACCGTAGCCACCAGCAGTTCGAAAGGAGAATTGAAGTTCAACGCGCATTTCGGATCGGGAATCTCCACGCACAACTGCTCGTATTCCTGATGCATGCGCGCGATCCGCGCCTTCTTCGATTCCCGAGGCATGCCTCCCAGCCTACCCCTCGCATGCGGACGAACGCGGGAAACCTGCGGAAACGTCGCAATCGGCAAAAACAGCGAAAATCCATCGAAAAAACGACAGAAAATCAGCAAAAAACAATAGAAAATCAGCAAAAAACAACAGGAAATCAGCGAAAGGCCAACGAAAACAAACGGAACCCGTCGAACATCAACGGAATGATCGCAAGAAAAAGTCAGCTTTCACCGGACTCGTCGTGAGCCGCATCCTTGGCCGCGGCCTCATGCTCATCCTCTTCCGGCGGATCGAAACGATAGCCGACGTTGCGCACGGTGCCGATGAGATGCTCGTACTCGCCGCCCAGCTTGGCGCGCAGACGACGGATATGCACGTCCACAGTGCGGGTGCCGCCGTAATAGTCGTAGCCCCATACCTCCTGCAGCAGCTGCGCGCGCGTGAACACGCGGCCCGGATGCTGCACCAGATACTTGAGCAGCTCGAACTCCTTGTACGCCAAGTCGATCGGATGGCCGTGCAGACTGGCCGTATAGCCATTCGTATCCACCACCAAATCGCCGGAACGGATCAGACCATCCTCGTTCTGCACGCCCTGCTCGCCCGAACCGGACGCCGCGTTGACCGGCGCGTTGCCACGTTCGGAAACCAGGCGCAAACGCCCCTCCACCTCGGCGGGGGACGCCGTAGCCACCACCACATCGGCAATGCCCCACTGCGAATTGACCACGGTGAAGCCGCCCTCGGTGAGAATGAGCACGATCGGCGTGGACAGTCCCGACGCGTGAATCAGACGGCACAGCGTTTTGGCGGTGGCCAGGTCGTCACGCGCATCAAGAAACAGAATGGTGTTCTCTGGCATCTTCACCAGGCTGGCCGCATCCATCGGCAACACGCGCACGCGGTGGGAAAGCAGCGCCAACGAGGGGAGAACGGTAGCTGGATCGCTAGCGAACGTCATAAGCGTAAGATCCGTCACGTCAGCTCCCTTTTGTTCTAAACTGATGCCGCGATTGTACACGCAAAATGTATTATCGGCGTTTCATCGATTGTAACTGAAGTATGTGGACACATACGGCTACATTTATTCATATTGCATACGTATTGACCACAATATGAAAAGGGGGTCCGAGATGACCGCTCCGCAGGCCGTTTCCCAGCAAAACCCGTCGAAGGTCGCTTTCGGCAAAGTATTGGCGATCCAGATCGTCGCGTACGTGGTATTGGTGGCGCTCGCGCTCGTTCCCGGCATCGCATACGGCGATTCCGCCAATCCCGCCGTGGTGCCGTTCACCATCATCGGATCGCTGGCGATGATCGCGCTGCTGGTAGTGTTCAGCCCGTTCCGCGACGGCACCGCCGGACATGCGATCGCCGTCATCGCCGGCCTGCTGTCGGTGGTGTGCGCCACGACGATGACGCTCGGACGGGCGATTTTCGCCGCCGACGCGACCGGCGGCAAGGACTTCTCCATGGAGGACGGCTGGATCGCCGGCGTCGGCGGCCTGCTGATCCTGCTGATCGTGATCTCCTTCGGACGCCAGATGGCCCGCGAAAACCGCACGCACCTCATCCGCTCGCTGTCGCACAGCGTGGTCGAAGGCGTCGCCATGATCGCCAGCGCGGGCTGGTGCTTCCTGCCGGTGCTCCTGCCGACAACGCATTCTAGGGCCGCCGCCATGTCCGCTGCCTCCGGAGCCACGGTGGACATGTTCAGCAACGTGACCACGACATGGGTCGTCGCCGCGATCGTGACGGTATTGGTGGCCGTGGCGCTCACCGTGTGCTCGTACTTCTGGCACCGCGACGCCGACCCCGAGCCGGATGCGCGTTCGCCGTGGATCGGCCTCGCACTGCTGCCGGTCATGCTGACCGGTCTCGCAGTCGGTCTGGCGGCGCTCGCCATCGTGACGTTCTGACGATTTGGCGGTTGCGTAATCGCCATAATTCACGTATTTAAAAAGCCCGTAATCATTGCGATTGCGGGCTTTTCCGTTGCGCTGAGTGCGCTGCTGTGGGCTGTAGCGTCAGCCGAGGAATCCGAGATGCTCGAACAGCACCTTCACGCCGATGAGGATCAGCACGACGCCGCCGGCGATCTGCGCGGGCTTCTGCCACCGCGAGCCGAACGCGCGGCCGATATACAGGCCGGCCGCGGAGAACAGGCCGGTGGTGACGCCGATGATGATCACCGAAAGCCAGATGTTGAGCGTCATGAATGCGAAGCTCACGCCGACGGCGAAGGCGTCGATGCTGCAGGCCACGGCGAGCGGCAGCATGTGCTTCCAATCGAATTCCGCGGTCTCCTTGGCGTTCTCCTCGTCTTCTTCGAAGGCTTCGCGCATCATATTGCCGCCGATCAGAGCGAGTAGGCCGAAAATGATCCAATGGTCCACGGCGGTCACGTATTTGCTGAACGTGCTGGCCGCGAAATAGCCGAGCAGCGGGAACAGCGCTTGGAATCCGCCGAACCACAGGGCGGTTTTGAGCGCATCGACGCCGCGAAGCTTCTTGACGGTCAGGCCTTTGCCAATGGAGACGGCGAACGCGTCCATGGACACGGACACGCCAATAAGCAGAATCTGAATGAGCATAGCTGGTGAAAAGGTTCATCCCGCCGGTCTCCCCACGGGATGGGCCTCGACGGTTGTGTTCCGCCTACGCCTAGGAGTACCGACATAGAACTGCCGCACGCGGATCGATGACGTCCAGCGGGCTTTGAATTCAGCGAATACTGTTCGCATGCCGAAAATTACAGGAGACCACTATACCGTGGTATGAAGAAATCGGACGCTTTTGGCCGTTGCGCTCCCCGCGACGGCACGCGCCCTCCATCGGCTGGAAAAAGGAAAAGCCCGCTGCCGGGGCAGTGGGCTTTGACATGAAAAGGGGAGAAGCGATCACTTCTCGCTATCAGCGAGGCGCTTGCGTGCTGCGACGATTTCTTCTTCAGCCTTTGCGGCACCGGTCCAGTAATCGCCCGGCATGACTTCCTTGCCCGGCTCCAGAGCCTTGTACTGCTCGAAGAAGTGCTTGATTTCAGCCTTGTGGTACTCGGACACGTCGTCGACGTCCTTGATGTCGTCGAAGCGGACGTCGGCCGGCACGCACAGCACCTTGTCGTCTCCACCGGCCTCGTCGACCATGTGATACAGGCCGACGGCGCGGCACTCAACCACGCAGCCCGGGAACACGGAGTTCGGAATCATGACCAGGGCATCGAGCGGATCGCCGTCCTCGCCCAGGGTACCGTCGATGTAGCCGTAGTCATCCGGGTAGCCCATGGAGGTGAACAGGGTACGGTCCAGGAACACGCGACCGGTCTCGTGATCCACTTCGTACTTGTTCTTGGAACCGCGCGGGATCTCCACCACGACGTTGAAGGTTTCTGCCATTGTTTTCTCCTTGATCGAATGATCAGCAGTAGTTCGTTACTTAGAATACCCGCTTTCGCGCCATGTCGGCACCATTTTCCGGATACCTATATGAATGGTGCCCAGTGCTGGGGAGATAAGGCGTGATGCGCTCGCTGGTCAACATCTTTTTGGCCGATTGTGATTGACTATCCTGCCTTGGAACGTTGGAAGAACAATTCCGTAGGTGGTTTTGCTCTTCCGTAGGTGGTTGGCTCTGGTATCCCTGCGGCAAAAAGGCTTGATTTCAGCCATTCTGTTTGCGTGGATTGACCGGAGAGCACCTACGGAATCAAAAAAAACCACCTACGGAATGCACAAAGCCGGGTTGAAAACGTGAGAAACGTCTTCAACCCGCCCTTGATCTATGTGTTTTGCGCTGGCTGGGTGCTAGGCAGAGTGCCTAGCACCCAAACTCACTCAGTCCTCGACCACCGTCAGCACGTGCGCCACATCGGCCCACGGAGCCAGCGAGACGTAGTTGTCCCAGCCCCATTCGAACTCGCGTCCGGTCAGCTCGTCACGCACCTTGAGCGGCTTGTCGGTGGCGAAACCGAAGTCCGGCAGCTCGATGTGGACGATGGACTGGTGCGTGTTGTGGCCGTCGAGGTTCACCACCACGATCACCGTATCCGGCTTGCCGGTACCGGTAAGCTCGGCCGGGGTCTGGCGCAGGAACGCCACCACGCCCGCGTCGTCGCTCGGCAGGACGTGCAGGTTGTGGTAGCTGCGGCATGCCGGATGCTCGGAACGGATTTTGTTGAGCGAGGTGAGCAGCTCGGAGATGCCGTACTTGTCGGCCTCGTCCCAATCGCGCACCTTGACTTCGTACTTCTCGTTGTCGATCTGCTCTTCGAAGCCCGGACGCTGCTTGTTCTCGATCAGCTCATAGCCGTTGTAGATGCCCCAGCTCGGAGAGCCCATCGCGGCGAGCACCGCGCGCACCGCGTGACCGGCGATACCGTTGTCGCGCAGGTAGGCGGTCATGATGTCCGGCGTGGACGGCCAGAAGGTGTTGTGCTGGTAGAAACCACCGTCGCCGTTGGTCTCCTCCAAGTACTCCTCAAGCTCCTCCTTGGTGTTGCGCCACGGGAAGTAGCAGTGCGACTGCGTGAAGCCGGCATAGCTCAGCGCGCGCATCATGCCCGGACGGGTGAACGCCTCGGCCAGGAACAGCGTCTCCGGATGCTTCTTCGTCACGGCGGCGATCACGTCCTGCCAGAAACGCACCGGCTTGGTATGCGGGTTGTCCACGCGGAAGATCGTCACGCCGGCCTTGATCCACAGGCCCATGATGCGTTCGGTTTCCGCTTCGATGCCTTCCATGTCGGCGTTGAAATCGATCGGGTAGATGTCCTGGTACTTCTTCGGCGGATTCTCGGCGAATGCGATCGTTCCGTCCGGCTTGGTGCGGAACCAGTTCGGATGCTGCTTGACCCACGGGTGGTCAGGCGAGCACTGCAGCGCGAAGTCGAGCGCCACTTCGATGCCCAGCTTGTGCGCGTAATCGCAGAACGCCTTGAAATCGTCCATGGTGCCGAGCAGCGGGTCGACGGTGTCGTGGCCGCCCAGCTCGGAGCCGATGCCGAACGGGGAGCCCGGATCGTGCGGTCCGGCGATCAGCGTGTTGTTGCGGCCCTTGCGGTTGGTCACGCCGATTGGGAAGATCGGCGGCAGGTACACGATGTCGAAGCCTTCGGTCTTCGCGCGGTCGAGGCCGGACAGCGCCGCTGGAAGAGCGTGCTGGAGGAGTTCTACACCGGCTTCCATCAGGAAATGGTCGATGCGGAGGAGGCGCTGAAGGACACCCGCCTCAAGGTGCCGGATGAGGTCTCGGATGAAAAATGCGAGATCTGCGGCCGGAACCTTGTCGTGAAAACGAGCCGCTTCGGCAAATTCCTCGCCTGCCCCGGCTACCCGGACTGCAAGTTTACAAAGCCGATTACGGAAAAAATGCCGGGCCGCTGTCCGAAGTGCGGCAGCGCGATTCTGAAGCGCAAGAGCAAGCGCGGCTACGCCTATTACGCGTGTGAGCGCGGCGCGGCCTGCGGCTTCATGACGTGGGACGTGCCGACGGATCAGGATTGCCCGGTCTGCGGCCAGACGATGTTCAAGCGCTCCGGCAAGGGCGCAATGAAGCCGTTCTGCGCGAATCCCGAGTGCTCGAACTTCCTGCCGGAGGACAAGCGCGGCTACCGCCGCAAGTCCACAGCCTCCGGCGAGGCCGCGACGGCGGAATCCAACGCCGAGGCCGCTGCCGAAGCTGCGCAGAAGCAGGCAGAGGAAAAGAAAGCCGCAAAGAAAGCGGCAGCGAAAAAGCCCGCCGAAAAGGCGGCTGCAAAGAAGCCTGCCGCGAAGAAGGCAGCGGTAAAAAAGCCCGCGGCCAAGAAGCCGGCTGCGAAAAAGGCCGCCAAAAAGACCGAGCCGGAAGACGAGCTTCCGTTCTGATACAGAGATAGAAAGGACGCCCCAATATGCTGGAAGTGAAAGTGATCGGCGCGGGTCTTGCGGGCTGCGAGGCCGCGTGGCAGCTGGCCGAGCGCGGCATTCATGTGACGCTGACCGAGATGAAGCCGCACAAAATGACGCCTGCGCACCACTGCGCGGACTTTGCGGAGCTTGTCTGCTCCAACTCCCTGCGCGGCGACCGGCTGGAAAACGCCGTCGGCCTTTTGAAAGAAGAGCTGCGGCGGCTGCACAGCCTGATCCTGACCTGCGCGGAGGCAAACCGCGTCGAGGCAGGCGGCGCATTGGCCGTCGACCGCTACGGCTTTTCCGGTATGGTGACAGAGCGCATCCGCAGCCACCCGAATATCACGGTCATCTCCGAGGAGGTGACCGAGGTCCCGGCGGGGCCGGTCATCATCGCGACGGGCCCCCTGACGTCCGACGCCATGAGCGAGGCCATCGGCCGCTATTTCGGCCAGACGGATTATCTGCATTTCTTTGACGCGGCTGCGCCGCTCGTCACGCTGGAGTCCATCGATATGACGAAGGCGTGGTACGCCTCCCGCTATGACCGCGGGAGCGCGGATTACATCAACTGCGCCATGACGCGCGAGGAATATCAGGCCTTCGTCCGGGAGCTGGCCGCCGCCGAGGAAGCGGAGGTGCACGGCTTTGAGGACAAGCACGTATTCGAGGGCTGTATGCCCGTCGAGGTCATGGCCCGGCGCGGCATCGATACCCTGCGCTACGGCCCGTTGAAGCCCGTGGGCCTCAAGGACCCGAAGACGGGGCATGAGCCGTATGCCGTCGTGCAGCTGCGCAGGGATAATGCCGCAGGCTCCGTCTATAATATCGTCGGCTTCCAGACCCACCTGAAATTCCCGGAGCAGAAGCGCGTGTTTTCCATGATCCCCGCGCTGCACGACGCGGAATTCGTCCGCTACGGCGTGATGCACCGCAACACCTTCCTCGATTCCCCTCGCCTGCTTGACCGGTACTATGCCGATAGGCAGAACCCGCTGGTCGCGTTTGCAGGTCAGATGACGGGTGTGGAGGGCTATGTCGAATCGACGGCCTCCGGTTATCTTGCGGGTGTCAGCATGGCGGCAAAGCTCAAGGGCGAGCCGCTTCCCGATTTCCCGCGCGAAACAGCCATCGGCGCGCTGGCGGCGTACATTTCGGATACGAGCGTCGGCTCGTTCCAGCCGATGAACGTGAATTTCGGCATTCTGACGCCGCTTGACCGCCGCGTCAAGGGCAAGGCCAACAAGAATCTGGCGATCGCGCAGCGGTCGCTTGCCATCATCGATGCGATGAAGTAAGGAGGCAATTATGCGCATTTTAGTGGACG
>ERZ827522.1583-NODE-1583-length-19048-cov-4.068657_pt1 | contig 19048 bp, 8 predicted proteins | sample MGYA00519580_ERZ827522 | MGnify/ENA primary metagenome ERZ827522 (study PRJEB31778, sample SAMEA3449340) | human gut metagenome | biome: human gut; feature: human-associated habitat; material: faeces | place: United Kingdom | collected 2010/2012 ... | reverse complement strand
TACAGATTATGCAGTACACAGAAACGCATACCAAGCATTTCTTTTGCCTTTAAAAGATGGCGTACATATGCTCTCGTATAGTTTTTACAGACCGGACACTGACAGCCTTCTTCAATCGGTCTGTCATCCTTTTCGTACTGTGCGTTAAAAAGATTGATTTTACCAAACTTTGTATACACATGCCCGTGTCTTCCGTTTCTGGACGGATATACACAATCAAAGAAGTCAATCCCTCTGTCTACCGCTTCCAGAATATTTGCCGGTGTACCGACACCCATCAGATAAGTAGGCTTGTCCTGCGGCAGATACGGAACGGTTTCATCGAGTATGTGGTACATTTCTTCATGGGTTTCACCGACTGCAAGTCCGCCGACTGCATAGCCCGGCAAATCCAGTTCCGAAATACGTTTTGCATGATCAATACGGATATCTGCATAAACTGCACCCTGATTGATACCAAATAAAAGCTGGTTTGGATTAACGGTATCCGGCAGGGAATTCAAGCGTTGCATTTCTTTTTTACAGCGTGCCAGCCAGCGCGTTGTACGGGCAACAGACTTTTCCACATAATCGCGTTCTGCCTTCGCCGGTGCACATTCATCAAATGCCATGGCAATTGTAGAACCTAAGTTAGACTGAATCTGCATACTTTCTTCCGGACCCATAAAAATCTTTCTGCCATCAATGTGGGACTGGAAAGTTACGCCTTCTTCTTTAATCTTTCTAAGCCCTGCAAGGGAGAACACCTGAAATCCACCCGAATCGGTCAGAATCGGTCTGTCCCAGTTCATAAACTTATGCAGACCGCCCATTTCCTTAATCAGTTTGTCCCCGGTACGTACATGCAGATGATACGTGTTTGACAATTCCACCTGTGTTCCGATTTCCTTTAAATCCATTGTCGATACGGCACCCTTAATGGCGGCTACTGTTCCGACATTCATAAATACAGGTGTCTGGATTGTTCCATGCACAGTCTGTAATTCACCGCGTTTTGCACGCCCGTCTGTTTTTAATAAACGATACATCTCTTTCCTCTTTCTTACTTGCTTCTATTATAAAAGGCACAGATTCCATCCAATCTTGCCGTCATATTTTCAAAAATCAGATCCACGAGTGTCAGTGCCGTCATTGCTTCCACAACGACTACGGCACGTGGCACAATCATCGGGTCATGTCTGCCCTTAATGGAAATTTCAATATTTTCACCATCTTTATTGACCGTATCCTGCACTGCCGAAATAGACGGTGTCGGTTTAACCGCCGCACGGAATACAATATTGCTGCCGTCACTCATGCCGCCTAAAACGCCGCCTGCGTGGTTAGTTTTTTTGGTAAGTTTTCCGTCCTTCAGGACAAAGCTGTCATTATTTTCGCTGCCGGTCATCTTTGCCGCTTCAAAGCCACTTCCGATTTCAAAGCCTTTAACCGCACCAATTGAAAGCATTGCTTTTCCAAGAGAAGCGTCCAGCTTGTCAAATACCGGTTCACCGATTCCCAGCATCATGCCCTCAACCACACACTCAATGATACCGCCGATTGAATCGCCCTCCTGTATCTTTTGCGTGGCATACGCTTCAACCTTTGCTGCTGCTTCCTTATCCGGCATTGTAAATGCATTTTCGCGTGCTACCTGCAGATCAAACTTTTCATAGTCAATCGCAATTCCGCCGATTTCCTTTGCGTAAGCGTGCAGGGTAATCCCAAGGCTTTCCAAAATCTTTAACGCAATCGCACCCGCTGCGACCCTGCCAATCGTTTCTCTTGCGGAACTTCTTCCGCCGCCGCGGTAATCCCTGAATCCGTATTTTGCATCAAATGTATAATCGGCATGTCCCGGTCTGTAGTATCCTGCAATCTCCGAATAATCGCCTGAGCGCTGATTGGTATTAAATACTACCATGGATATCGGTGTTCCTGTCGTTTTCCCTTCAAAAACGCCCGACAGAATCTTTACTTTATCAGCTTCTTTGCGGGGTGTCGTAAATTTAGACTGTCCCGGTTTTCTTCGATCAAGAAGTTTCTGGATATCTTCCTCACAAAGCTCTAAACCCGCCGGGCAGCCGTCCACTACAACGCCTAACGCTTCTCCATGGGATTCGCCCCATGTCATAATCTTAAATCTGTTTCCATATGTAGAACCAGCCATTTTCTCTCCATTCCGCCACACAATGCGGCATTTCCACTTTCTATCTGACACTTCATCATACCATATACAAGGTTATGTTTTCAACTGTCTGTTTTGTCCCGGTTCTGCATTTTTATAGATTTTTAGAAAGTGCAGGAATGTCCTAGCTGTTTAATGCCCGCTGCAGCTCTTCCTGCAAATCACGGATAACTGCGGCAGAATCCGCCGTAATCTTTTCCGGCGGCACTTTATATAAAGTACGTTTCAGCTTACCGAGGATTTCTTTAACCGCCTTTTTCTTACTGCGTTCCCACTCTTTTTTATGGCTGTCCAAATCTGCCTGCGCCTGTCCTGCAAACTGCACTGCCTCCTGACGTACCGCAAGCAGCTGTGTCTTTGCTTCATCCTGTCTTCCGTACATCTGGGCTTCCCATTTTGCGCGCTCAATCTCCTCCTCGGACAAATTGGAGCTGGACGTAATCGTAATGGACTGTTCATGACCCGTGCCTAAATCCTTTGCCGATACATTGACAATGCCGTTGGCATCAATATCAAAGGTCACTTCAATCTGCGGTGTACCCGCCATCGCCCGCTTAATACCCGAAAGGCGGAAATTCCCCAGCAGTTTATTATCCCTTGTAAATTTTCTCTCACCTTGAAACACTTTGATATCTACACTTGTCTGAAAATTGCCCGCAGTCGTAAATATCTGGCTGTGTCTTGTAGGAATCGTTGTATTGCGCTCAATCAGACGGCTTGACACACCGCCTACCGTTTCAATTGAAAGCGACAGCGGCGTTACATCCATTAAAATCATCTCAGAAGCCGCAGAACCCGCCATAAGCTGTCCGCCCAGCTTTCCTGCCTGGACTGCCGCACCAATTGCCACACATTCGTCCGGATTAACATTTCTTGAAGGCTCTTTGCCCATCAAGGTCCGCACTTTATCCTGCACTGCCGGGATTCTTGTTGAACCGCCTACCAGCAATACCATATCAATCTGTGACTTTGTAAGCCCTGCATCGTGGATTGCATTTTCAACCGGAATCACCGTCCGCTCAATCAAATCTTTGGTCAGTTCTTCAAATTTACTGCGGGAAAGCTGGATATCCATATGATGTGGTCCGTCTTTTGCCATCGCAAGAAACGGCAGGTTAATATTCGTTGTCATACAGGATGACAGCTCCTTTTTCGCTTTTTCCGCTTCTTCTTTTAACCGCTGAAGCGCTGCCGTATCCTTAGACAGGTTAATTCCCTCCGTCTTTTTAAACTGCTCCACAAGATACTGCACAATGCGCTCATCAAAATCATCACCGCCCAGATGATTGTCACCGGACGTTGCAAGTACTTCAATCACATGGTCGCCGATTTCAATAATGGACACATCGAATGTGCCGCCGCCCAGATCATAGACAAGAATTTTCTGTGCCTGTCCGTTGTCAAGACCATATGCCAATGCTGCGGAAGTCGGCTCATTGATGATACGCAGTACATTTAACCCAGCAATCCGTCCCGCATCTTTAGTCGCCTGCCGCTGTGCATCGTTAAAATACGCCGGTACGGTAATCACGGCATCTGTGACCGTATCCCCCAGAAAATCTTCTGCGTCTTTTTTCAGCTTCATTAAAATAAAAGCAGATATTTCCTGCGGCGAATATGCTTTTCCGTCAATCTTTTTTCTGTAATCCGATCCCATATGACGTTTAATGGAAAAAATTGTCCGCTCTGCATTGACAGCCGCCTGCCTTCTTGCCGGATCTCCCACAAGCATCGTCTTGTCTTTTGCAAAAGCCACAACAGACGGTGTTGTCCGGTATCCTTCCTTATTGGCAATCACTGTCGGCACATCGCCCTCCAGCACTGCAACGCAGCTATTTGTTGTCCCTAAGTCAATTCCAATTACTCTACTCATGACCATCCACTTTCCAATCTTCGTTCTAGCACATAATCCGTAAAAATCATCGTTTGGGGACTTTTAACCCCAATACCATATATACATAATCATACCATAAATCTGCCGGGATAATTATTAATTTAGCGGAAAAAAATAAAAAAAATTATAAAACCGGGATTATCGTAAAACAGCGGTCAATACTCTTTGTGCATTTTTGTAAAATATTTTCTCCAGTTCATCCTCCGAAAGCCCTGTCTGATGAAGTGTTTCATACAGCATGACCATTTTGGCAGGACTGTCAATTTCCATCCGGCTCTCCACCCCGTCAAAATCCGAACCGATTGCCAGCACCTCACTGCCTGCAATTTTGCGGATATGCAGAATGTGTGTAACCATATCGCAGATACGGCTTTCACCGTCCGGCGGCTGTGTATCCGAAAGAAAATGCGATGCAAAATTCAAGCCCATAACGCCGCCCGCTTCCGAAAGCTTCCTTATATACATATCAGGCAGATTGCGTGGGTGCGCCGTTATGGCGCGTGCATTGGAATGGGATGCTACAAACGGCATGCCTGTCTTTTTTGCAAACTCCGCCACATTTAAAAATCCGCCGTCCGATAAATGCGATACATCAATTACCATGCCGAGCCGGTTCATTTCTTCAAGCACTTCAAATCCAAACGGTTTTAAGCCCTTCTGCATGATATCCCGGTCTGTGCTGTTGGGGTATCCGATTTCATTTTCATGATTCCATGTCAGGGTTACAAGGCGTACACCGTCTTCATACGCACGGTATAATTTCTGCATTTCTCCGCCCATAACGCCGCCATCCTCAATCGTAAGCAGTATACCCGTGCCTAAATCCTGCATTTTATCGTTCTGCCGGATATCCGGTATATCCCGCCGGGTCAGAACCCTGTACAGTTCTTTTGGGTTAGCATTTAATTCGCGTTTATAAACGGAAACTACACGGTCATACTCTGTCTGTATGGCTTCTTTTCTGTCCACTCCCGTATACGTCCCTGTCGGAATAAAAATGGATGCACACTGAATCACACACCCGCCCTTTTTCAAGGATTTTAAATCTACATTTTTATGATTCCGGACTAGCGTTTCCCCTTCTTTTAACTCTGTAAGCGTATCACAGTGCAGGTCAATATATTTCATAACATTCTCCTATTCTGAGCGACTTTGCCGCGAAGTGGAGATTTGCTTTCGTCTAGAAGCAAATCTTCTGTGTAAATCATCTTAAATTTAAGGATGATTTTCACTTTGTAGGCATTTTAATACCTGGGAAATCTTTGATTGATGGATTTTCGCATTGCTATTCAATATGAAAATCAATTTTACATCATATTATCAGACGAAAGGGAATATTACAAATGCGCATTACTGAAATACCGTCACAGCATTTATAAAGTAAAAGTGCGTCACGGAAACATAAACTTTTCCGTGACGCTTATTTTCTGTTTTTTGTTGTGCCGGCATCCTCGTTAGGAACTTTCGCCCCAACTTCATTTCTATTTACTTAACTGAAAATATTAAAATATACTTCTCCCGGTATTACATTGTTCTTACACTGTGTTGTAATACTGCTTACCGTTGCATTGACTGTGCTTCTAATCTGTGCCTGCTTTGAGGAAGACGGTATGGAAGCCGTATATCCGCTTGGCAGCTTGTTAGAAGATGCTCCTGAGAAGCTGAGGATATTGCTGAATTTCTTGAGTGTAAACGGCGGCATATAATAATTGTAGCCGTTGTCATAAGAAATGCAGTTGCTTAAATATGCCGTGCAGGAGCTGTTATTGTTATCAAAGCCTTTACTGCTGTGTCCAAAGGCTAAACAGTTGGTTACGGTTCTTACACAGCTGCTTGTAGTATTCACTGAACCGAACTTAAATCCGTTTGGATTGCCGTCATATTTGCTTTTCCAGTTTGCAATGCTTAAAGTTCCCTGTGTGGTGCTGATAAAGCTGCCGCCTGGCAGAGAGAACTTTCCTTTTTTGTAATTGCTTGCAAAAGAAGAATCCTTCTTGCTGATTAATTCTACTAAAAGTAAATCCGTATCCAGCGCATTTCCGTTATTATAATCGTATTCCCCGGTAAAAATGGTCGGGTCACCGTTGTTCCAGCATGCACAGTTGGTATATGTCAGGTTGTAGGTTAAGCTGTCCTTATCGTAAGAATCCCAGCCGTCATCTGAATTTTCCCATGAATAACAGCCGTAGAATACATTTCCCTTGCCTGCGCCAAGCTTCGGCGCAAAGCCGTCTGCGTTGCCACCAAGTGTATAGACATCACAATTTCTGTAGCTGTATACAAAACGCATGGTATTGCTATATGCACCACCTGTAATCTGCACCCCGGCATCATTGTTGTAACGCACCATGCAGTTTTCAATCGTATTGTTTCCTGCGCTGCTTCCCTTAATCTGGATGCCGTTATCCGGTGCTTTCTGGATAATCAGGTTCTTGATTGTATATTTGCTTCCCGAAATGCGGATGCCGACTTCTGAATCCGTTGTTGCTTTTCCGATATAAGCTGAACGGAATGCTGAAAAGTCTAACACCGGATAGGTACCATCACTGTTTTTTACACCGATAATAGATACATTGGCATTAGAAGCTTTTAATGCAAGCTGTGCCGTACAGCTGATACTACTGCCCTTCACATAGACAATGCCGCCGCCCGCTTTTTCAGCCTTTGTCACAGCCGCCGTCAGTTCTGAAAATGAAGTAACGACTGTTCCGTTGCTGGTATCAGTTGTGGAACTGCCGGAAGATGAACTTCCAGAACCGGATGAAGCAGAACTGTCCACCTGAATCTTGTAAATGTTAATACCGCTGTTTGAGGAATACAGGTACACGTATCCTGATGAACCGGAATAATTATATGAAACCGTTGCAGCCGTTGTGCCTGCATTCATCGTGCCAAGCTTATTTCCAGAACCGTCTGCCACAACGAGTGTTCTTGCCGCACTGCCGGAACTCATACAGGTTACTTTAATGGTGTCTGTTCCCGATACCGGTACTTTGACTGCACGATAGCTTGTCGAACCGCTGCCGCCCAATGCCAGTGCATATGTATATGCTGTTCCATCCACTGTCTGACTGTTTGCAATCACAGACATGGTCTTTGACGATGTTGCAATCAGTGACAGGTTATCCACTGTTACCGTAGAGGAAATTGTCCCCAGATTTTTAAAACCGGTATTTTTAAAATTCCATGATGTAGAAGCAGATGCTTTTGCCGTCATAGGACTGCCTGCAAGCACCATTGCCAGCATACAGACAATACTCATGCCCCATGCCAATACTTTTTTTAAACCCTTTTTCGCTTTCACCTTGTGAAACCTCCTTGTTTTTGCCTGTTTGTTTTTGCGAAACAAAAATCTCATGTGAGAAATGATTTTCCTCTTTATTTTTGCTTTGCCGGCACAATGCAGTCATTGTATTTTTTTACAAACCAAAAGTCAACGGCAATTTTTACAAATATATTCGTGTATTTTGTACATATTTTCTACATATAAAAAGTATTTTTATGCACTTTCTACAATTGATTGTTTTTTGCATTTTTTATTACCTTTAGCGTTTCCAGATACTGCCGTGTTTTACAAAGTTAAAGCTATTTATTTTTGAAAAAGTTTTTTTAATGCTATACAATTTTCACAAAATTGCACAGAAAATAATCAAGCCCGCTTTGCGGGCTTAATCTGTTCCCTGTACACACCTATTTTTCATTTCCATGTGGCAGACGGACTCTTAAAAGCTTGCGTTTCAGCATTTTTTTATCAAACGGAATCAGCGGATAAATATAGCTGCATCCCGTCATGGTACGGTTAAAAGCTATCGTTGCCGCTATTAAAAGGATTCCCGCAATATATCCTGCCAGGTTGAATGCCGCCGTCAGACACAGCAGAATAATCCGCATAAATTTCATTGCATATCCCATTTCAAAGCTTGCCTGCGAATACGTGCCTACCGAAACCACTGCCATATACAGCATGGATTCTGCATTAAACCATCCGGAGCTGACTGCATACTCACCTACCACAATACCGGCAACAACGCTGAGCGGTGTTGAAAGCAGGGTCGGCGTATTAACAGCTGCCAGCTTTAATCCGTCAATGGAGAGTTCCAGCAGTAACAGCTGGAAAAACACCGGTACGGTAATCTCATCAGACACTGTAATAAACATCATCCACTCCGGCAGCCACTGCGGATTGTCAATCAGTAACAGCCATGTCGGGGTCAGAAGCATTGTAACCAGTGTCAGCAGAAATCTTGAAATTCTTAAATACGTTCCGATGACCGGTGCAAAATTATAATCGTCTGCCTCTTCAATAATGTCAAAAATCGAAGTCGGCACAATCATGACCGCCGGTGAATTGTCTACCATAATCACAATATTTCCGTCCAAAACCGCAGCAGCGGCGGTGTCCGGACGTTCTGAATATTTAAATTTCGGAAACGGATTAATCCATTTATGCTCATATAAACACTCTGCAAGACTTTCTATATTCATTGTCAACGCTTCTACACGTATTGCCTGAATTCGCCTTTTTATGCTGTCTAACAGCTTTTTGTCGACTTTATCCTCCATATAGCAGACAGCAACGTCGGAACGCGAGCGTGTGCCTACCCCCATCAGCTCCAGGCTTAATTGGGGATCTCGGATTCTTCTGCGCAGAAGTGCCGCGTTTAAAACAAGTGTTTCCACAAAACCGTCCCTTGAACCACGAAGTACTTTATCCTTCCACGGCTCTGTCACACTACGCATCGGATACGTCCGGCAGTCTAAGGACAGGCACTCTGAAAAGCCGTCAATAAAGCAGACTGTTACTCCCGAAAAAAATGCCGTCAGTGCATCACTCTGCTTAGTAATTTTATTGACTTCTGTATAGGGCATGCCTTTTTCAAGAAAGGAATCCACATCCGATAAATCTTCCGGTTTGAGTGAATAAAAAAACTGCATCAGTTTTTCTATCATATCTTCCTGCACAAATCCATCTATAAAAAAGAATCCTGCCTTTTTTCCACCGATTATAATTTCTCTCGTTAAAATATCAAAATTCTCCTCAATGCGGATTTGTTTTTTCATACTGCGGATATTTTCATCCGCACTGGTTGAAAATTCTGTCCTGATATTATCTGTATTTATTGTCTGCATCGAAATAAATCCTCATTTCATTTCTGCGCTGGTTGCGCTTTTTATCCATAGGATATCCGCCGTCCGTGACTTCATACATCTTTTGAAAAAAAATAACAGAAATCCTATCCGCACGCGGTATATGATTTCTGTTATTTTTATCTTTTTTAAATTATTGTTTTAAAGTCGCTCTTAATACTCTTAAAGTTCTTCATCGGACTTTTTCTTTCGCTTACTGCCTGCAAATCCTGCCAGCATTGCTGAAACTGCCGCACCGAAAAGATACCATACGGAATGTGTTTTATCTGCTGTCTGCACACTTTCCTGCTGATTTTCCGCTGCATTTTCGGATGGATTATCATTACCATTCTGACTGCCGTCAGCTTCTCCCGTACCGCCCGGCTGGTTATTGTCCGGCTCTGAAGGCGTCGGAGTCGGTGTTGGCTCTGGCGTTGGTGTTGGCTCCGGCGTTGGTGTTGGCTCTGGGGTCGGTGTTGGTGTCGGTTCCGGCGTTGGCGTTGGCTCCGGTTCCGGTGTTGGCTCTGGTGCCGGGGTCATTGTTTCCAGATTTGCCACAGCTTCTATCAGCCTGTGTGCCAATACGCTGACTTCTTCCTGTGTTGCCGTTGTCCTGTCAAGTGCCTTTGCCGCATTTAATGCGGATTCAACTGTGCTGAAATCCTTGTAATCGGCGCTGTTTAAGCCCTCAGCATTCTGAATTGCCCTATCCAGTTCCGAAAAATCTACCGATACTGCTCCGCTTTCTGTGTAATCTGCGGAGGCTGCCGCATATGCCGCTACTGCATCCCAGCCTTCTGCAAATGCCATACCTTCGCCTGCTTCCCTTGCAAAGACCCCGTTGACTGTCAATGCTTCTCCTTCTGCTTTGGCTAGCTGTCGTCTGTCGGTATTAACCGCAAAGCCCGGTCCGTAGGACTGATATTCATAAAAACGTGCTGCACTGTGGGTATTGCCGCTCATATTATCATAGCCTTTTGTCTTAATATGACTGTCCATAAAGCATTTTACATACGTTACACAGGCATTTGACCGCCACGGTCTGCCCAGTGCCACACTATTTTCTGCCACCGAATCTGATTTTTTAAGCAGTCTGCTGTTTATGAATACATAGCCTGTTGTTTTTGTACTTTCAGTACTTGCCGCCGTTACATAGCCTGCCGCATTGGCGACAATATCGCAGTCGTCAAATACTGCCTGTGCACTGCCGAAAATCCAGTCTACATTTCCTTCAATATAACAATTCTTAAAATACTGGCGTCCGCCGCCGTCTGCCTGTAAGGTATCCTGCCATCCGGTCAGCCGTACATTGTTAAAAATAAGCTGATCTGCTCTTGTAAGCATTGCAACTGCCTGCTTGCCTTCAATCGTTTCATTCGGATAATCAAAGGTATTCGCAACCGTCAGATTTTCCATGTATGTATGGTGTGCCGCTGCTTCAATCGAAACCGATGCACTGCCTGAGGTTCCGTATGCTGCCCCCGTTACCGGGTCTGTTTTTCCCGAAGCCGCATCATAACACAGCACGGTCTTTTCGCTATCCTCGCCAATTAAAGTGATATACGGCGATGTAATGCTTAATTTTTCGTAATACGTACCGTTCTTTACAAAAATAACTTTCTGTTCCTGATTGTCTGCCGGCACTGCTGCCAGTGCTTCCGCTACTGTTGTATACACCGGTACAGACTCACTGTCAAGCGTTCTGATACCGGAAGCATCTACAACCATATCGTATGATGAAAGTTTAACAAAGTTAAAATTACGGTATGTCTTTATGCCCTGTGTATTTTCAAAGACAACTTTTACTGCATTTCTTCCGTCCTGTAACGGAATCGTTATATCCACCGCTTCTCCTGCTGCCGTTTCTTTTTCAGACAGCAGCCGATCTCCTGCATACACCGATACTTTTCCGGCTTCATCATAGGCAAACTTTAAAGCAGCTTCATTTCCCGTTACCGTATCATTAGACTTTTCAAGCACCGTCATCTGTGCCGCCTGAGAACCGAACATGTATTCGCCTGTGTGCCCTGCCGTTGCCATAATGGATACCGGCGCTGACGGGTTACTTTCGTTATCCTGTCCGACTGCCACTACCGTATAAAAATACGGGACTTCATTTTCCACAGTGGTATCCGTAAATGTCGTGCTTTCTGATGTTCCAATCTCTGTATAGCCTTCTGCACGCTGTGTTGAACGGTAAATTCTGTAGCTGACAGCTTCCGGCACAGCAGACCATGTAACCGTATTTGCTGCATTTCCGGATTCTGCACCAATAGACGGTGCTGTCATCGGCAGTACAAAATGTACGGACGAAGTTTCCATAGAATTGCTTTCCTGTCCGCCGCAGACACCTGTAATTCTGAACTGATAGTCACCTGAATTTTCCGGTACATAGCTGTAAGAAGTTTCAGCGGTGGTATCCAGCTCCTTATAAGTTACGCCGTTATCCTGTGATACCTCTACGCGGTACTTTCCGTCTAACTGCGCACCCTCGCCGCTCCATGATACCGTAATGGAAGAACGGTCCTCTGAAATTACCGGCGTATTTACTCCTGTAACAGCCGGTGCTGTTCCGGCATCTTTATAATAATCCTTCTGATTATATAAAATGTTGCCCTCAGCATCCTTTGCCACCCAGTTGGTAATTTCCACATCGGCGCCAACCAGTGCCAGTCCGTATGATACGGCATCTTCTGCTGTCAGTGTCATATCCTTCCACTTGAATTCCTTTTTATCTGAATACGTCTTATTGCCGTTAGCATCGACAAGCAGCGGCTTACCAAGACTTTCAAATTCAGCAAGATAGCCGTTTTCGGTTCTTGTAAAGGTTACGTTATATTTATTATCTGCTGCCACCTCATACTTTGGTGAACCGTTTCCGGCTTTTCCGGTGCCTTTCATCCAATAGCCCGAAAGTGCATCGGTTCCAACCGATGAATCATAGCCCCTGAATCCCAATGAAGCAAACGCATATTTACCCGAAGTCTGGAATGCACCGACAAAAACACCCGTCCTTTTTGCATTCTGACCCGTAATCGAATAATCCGTAATTTTAAGAGTCATGGACATAGATGCAAATGCATCATTTTCCGGCAGTAAAATGTAACTTGTATTGACTCCTGCATCACCTGTACTCTGTGTAATAGATCCGCTTTCTGCAGACTGTTCTGCTTTCATTACAGAACCCGCCCCGGTAACAGTTAGCAAATCTGAACCGGATACCTGCGGCTTATATCCGCTTTCCTCCTGACCTGAATTATCCCTATTCTGGTCATACAGTACATTTCCTGACATATCGGAAAGCACCATATCCGTCACTGTGACATCCGCACTGTAAACTGCCAGTCCGAACTGTGCCATAATATCCGGTGTCAGCGCAGAATCCGAAGCCTTAAAAGTCTTTTCATTGACAGCCGCGCTGCCTTCCTCCTGAAATGTGGCATAATAGGTATTGTTTGCTTTCTTTTCAATGCTTACCGTATAAACAGCCCCTTCTGTCCATGCCTGCTTCGGACTTCCGTTTCCAGCCTTGCCGGAAGCTTTCAGCCAGTACGGTGATACGGCATTTACATCACCTGTACCTCTGAATCCGATTGAATTATAAAGGTAATCTCCGTCCGGCTGGAATGCACCGGCATACACGCCGGAATATTTTCCATTGCTAAATGAATTGACCTTTAATTTCAACGTCATTTTTGCCGCTTCTTTCGACTGTGGGAATAAAATGTAGGAAACATTTTTCCCTGCCGTTCCCTTATTTCCAACCATACTTGCAGATTCTGCGGTCTGGCTGATTGTCATACTGCCTGCATCCTGTGTCACGGTTACATCTTCCGTATCGCCGTAGGTCTGCAATGTATAATCAATTTTAACATCTTCTTCTGCCTGTGCTGAAATTGTAAGCTTTACACCGGATGTCAGCCTGTCTGCCTTTACAACAATATCTCCGGTTTTGGCATCATAGGTATAATCCTGCTTTGCAAGAACATTTTCTCCTGCTTTAATTTCAATTGCATCCGGAAGATGATATCCGCTGTCTGCCGTAAGCTGCGTTGTAAAATCTGTACCGACTGCCGCATAATCCGCACCGCTTGTTGTAATGTGTTCAAGGTTATAGTCAACATCTGTAAATTCTTCATGAATCGCAATATTTGAAAACTTTGCCGTGCTTAAATTTTCAAGGCTGTTTGCCGCTTTATTCGCATCTACGGCAAATCCCACATAAATGTCTTGTGCCATTTCAATAGTCTTTGAACCGACCTTTGTCCACGTTACACCGTCATCAGATGCATATCCTGTAAAGGTATCGCCGCGTCTTATCAACTTAAACCATGTTCCGTTAAAGTCTGCACCGCTCTTAAAATGCAAATCACTTACCAGTGGTATTCCCGCTTTTTCTGCATTTGCAGGCGAATCAATCGTTTCAGAAATATCCGAAATTTTACCGTTTGTTTCAAGTCTGCTTGCAAGATAGGTTGACCATGTGGTTTCATTGCTGATTTTAACCATTGACATACCGAGTGCCGCCGTCTTTGAACCGCTCTCTAAGCTTTCACGGAACATCACACCGGTAAATACATGGTTGTCAACGGTTGTTGCTGAATCCAGTTTTGTAATAATTTCTGCATCACCTTTGACAAGCTGATACGTATACTGAAAATCATCGGTTGTGGCATCTGCATAGGTACTGCCGGATACGCAGCCTTCTGATGCGCCTAATTTTCCGGCACCTTTCACTGTCATCACACCATTTTCCAAACTTGCATTTCCCGCTACACCCGGATTGCCAATATCAGTGCTTGTCCACTCGCCTGTGCCAGCTGTGCTGTTAATATGCAGCTTCGATACAGATGACTGGGTCTGATTGCCATCATTATCATAGGCTCTAGCGGTGATATTGTACGTGCCGTCTGTCAACCCCGTATAATCAAAGGTAAATGGTGCGGTATCTGCTGTTTTAACAAGCTGTATACCATTGTAAAATTCTACCTTTGCAATGCTTCCCCCATTGTTTGCCTTTACATCAGCTGTCACTGTTACTGTCTGTCCTTCATCATACTGTGCATTATCCTGTAAATCAAGGGTAATATCCGGATTTGGTGCCGTATAACCGGACTGCTCTACATTTTCAACAAGTCCGTTAAAATATTCTTCTGCGTAGGCATATCCGGTTGCCGGATTGATTTTCTTGGAATCACTTGCATCATTCGGATTTAAGCCATGTGCCGTTTCCCATGTATCCGGAATTCCGTCCATATCTGTATCAAATGAAGCAGCCCGTACAGATTCTTTTGCCGGATAGCCGCCGACCTCATCTTCTGTATTCACATATCTTCCCGAATCTGTCCGCGTTTCGGCTACAACTCTCGCATCAATGGCATCACGGTACGGATAGGTTGCACCCGCCTGCGCAAGCACCGGTTCATAACAGTCCGTAGCACTTGTCACGGTGGCACTGTCAAATCCTTCTGCCGTATACGGTGTTTCTGAAACTACAGTTTTATTGGCTCCTTCTGTCACGCCTGACATTTTTGAACCTTTTGCATTGTCAGCGGTAATTTCAGCATTGCCGTCCATGTAGTTGCCGTTTACATAAAATCCGCCCGGTTTTGTGGCTTCACCCATATCAATGACCTGATACCGAACCTGTTCTCTCGTTCCCTGTCCCGGTTTTAAGAAATTGTTGATAAAATTGGTATACGCATAACCACCACCATAGCAGGTGTTATATCCCCAGTTATAAAGAACATTATTGCTTAACTGCAGTGTTGCCGTACTGCCTCCATCCTTTGTCGGATCGCCCATGCATCCGCCGCCGATTCTTGGATTTCTCGATGTATGATTCGCAATCAGGTTATTCTGAAACAATACATTGTCGCCACCAAAAATACCGCCATATCCGTGACGGCCTTTGGAATGTCCTGAAACAGTCAGACTTTCCGATACGATACACCACTGTACTGTTCCGTCCTGTCCGCGGTAAGTTGAAACTGTTTCATCGGTATTCCAGCTAAACGAACAGTGGTCGATCATAAAAGTCTTATTATCCCTTCCCCAGAGTGCATCCATGGAATCTCCGCCGGTATGTACATTTGCCGCACCCGGACGGAAACGCATATAACGGATAATCAGATTTTCAGAATTGCTGATATTTGTATCCCAGCCGGACAGGGTAATACCATCCCCCGGTGCTGTCTGTCCTGCTACGGTAATATTTTTTCTTTCTTTAAAGGTCAGTGTCTGCTTTAATTCTATCGTACCACCCACATTAAATACAATCATCGTTCCGCCTTTATCTTTGGCAAATTCTTCGATGCCATAACGCAAAGACCCTTCTACCGGTGTTTCACCTTTTCCGTAATCCTCCAGTGTTGTAACGACATACACATCATATCCGCGTCCGCCGGTTGCAAATCTTCCACCGCCTTCTGCGCCTGCAAATGCAAGCAGGGTGTTATTTTCCGCCCCATATGCAAATGTTCCCGCCGGCAGGGATATGCCTGATGTTGCCATCAGTCCTGCCAGTGCAAATGCCGTTGCCCTTTTTACGTGATGTCTGTTCGCCCTTCTCCGCTGTACGCGGTTTTGTGTCTTCTGATTCATTACTAACCCTCCAAATAAATATTTTCCATGATATCAGGGTCAAAAGGTCTAAACCGAATGAGCTTGCTCATAGGTGGGTGCTTTTCTCCCCAACATCTTCCCATATGTGTATCATAATCTTTCACCCCGGCATTTCAAAGATACAATCCATTTTTGTGCAAAATGTATCTTTTGCAATTATTTTTTGTAAAAGTTTTTTGCAAAATATCTTGTTTTTAGTTTTATTTTTCGTTATGATAGACGTGCAGGGTACAATTTTTTATTGTATAAAATGTATCCTGTATGGGAAATCTATCAGGCATCGCTTGATATTGGCATTATTGTGCTGCAGATATCGCAAAATATTCCTGATAGCAGATGAGAAATCGCCTGCGCGAATTTTTCATCGCTTTTTTGCAACAAGTTGCTCAGAAACGGAGATTGATATGAATGAACAATTATTAATACAAGGCGTTTTACATGAAGCATTTACACGGACAAGTTATGCACCGGAAGCGGAAGCCGCGGATTTTCTGCGCCGCCGTTTTCCCTATCCGAATTTCTGCATCACTGCATTTTCACTGTCCGGCACACGGCTGGCGGATTCCTACCGGCACCAGTTGATATCCATGATTCCAAAATACACTGCGGGACTGACAAAATTTCCGACCTTTGCCTACCGCACGGAAAATCATGAATTTTTACTGCTTTTTAATTATCCGGAGGAATCCGAGCCGCAGGAGTATATCCGGCAGTCTTATGAATATTTTAAACAGCGGCACAACTGCACGGTGTTTTGGGGTATCAGCCGTCCCTGTGTCGGTCTGTCTGAATTTATTTTTGCCAAAAAAGAGGCACTGACTGCGCTTTCATTTTCACTGACGGACAGCCATGACGATATTACCGTCTATTCCGACCAAATGTTTATTCCGGCAGAAAATTCATACGGCTGTTTCTATCCGCAGACTGCGGCAGATTTACTGATAAAGGGCATGAAAAACCACGATACGGATTTGATTCATTTTATCCTGACGGTGCTTGAAGATGAAAATACACGGTTACGCCCTTTTTCGTCTGAACAGATGATTGCTGGGCAAATGCTTGCCCTTCATAATGCCGTAACCGCCACTTTTTTCGGTCTGAATCCGGTGAAGTACGGCTTTTCAGAACAGTTGTTTGCTTTCCAGCAGGAAATTATCGGCTGTCAGGGAAATTTTGAACATTATTTTTCACACCTGCATGACCTATGTCTTTCGGTCAGTGCTTCACTTGCCGGACAACGGATGAGCAAAAAGAAAGAGCTTGTTCAGGAAACCGCTGATTTTATCCTGAAAAATTATGCCGATGCCAACTTAAATCTTTCCGGCACGGCACAGCATTTTCAAGTTTCCGAAGGCTATCTTTCGAGTATTTTTAAGGAACACGCCGGTATCTGTTTTGCGGAATACCTTGAAAAATGCCGCATTGAAAAAAGCTGTGTTTTGCTGTCGGACACTGCCTCGACAATTGAACAGATTGCCGAAGATGTCGGCTATAACAGTGTGTATTCTTACCGCCGTGCCTTTAAGCGGCTGTTTCATATCAGTCCGTCCGCTTACCGGGAACAGAAACTGCCGTAAAAAACAAAAATACCCCGCAGGGACTGTCAGATTTTATCGCTGACAGTCCCCGCGGGGCTTTTCTTTGCTTTTGAACCGACAATGCCTGTTCCGCTTAATGCCAGTAAGGCAAACAGCCATGTAACAGGGGTACTGTCACCGGTCTGGACAGGCGCACTCTGCGGCTGTTCCGGCTGTCTTCTGCCTGTGCCTGCTGTGCTTCGGATACATCTTCTTTTTCTTTACCGTCACCTCAACACGGTTGCCATCGACGTCCACTGCCGTAACCTTTACCGGCTGATTACTGCCCTGTATCGTATAGATTCCATTATCCGCAGTAAGCTGTGTATCTCCTGCAAATACTTTCTCTAAATTATCATCTTCCACCGTAAACTTTACATTTTCACAATAAATGCCGCCATCGCTGATTCCGATAAATACAGGCGGCTGTGTGACTTTCTGCACATAAACCTGTACATTTGCCATAGCTGTGTTTCCGGCTTTATCAGTAATCTTTGCATAAACAACCATTCTGCCGTCCGGCTCTACCGTAAATTCTTTTTTGTATAAATTCCACTTTCCGTTTGGCAGTGCATTTAACTGTTCTACACTCTGCTCACCCTCTGCAACATAGTAGACAATATTTGCAATGCCTGTTCCGGTATCGTGTGCCGTAATCTCTACTTTCTGTGTCTTATTAAAGAACTTTCCGAAAGTTATCTGATTCAGCCACTTGTTCCATGTCATGTCCGATATCGTAATACTGCCTTCCGGGATACCTACCACATAGCCTTCGGCACCGCCTGCTTTAACCGTAACAGTCTGATTGCCGGTATTTAAAATTTGTATCTGCTTTCCTGCCGCCTGTCTTTCCTGACCGTAGCCTTCTTCCACAGTACCCAGCCTTTTAAACGGTATTTTTTCTTCATACACCTTTCCTCCTTAAATCCTCACATAGTTCTTTTGTATCATCATATTCTATTTATAGTTCTATTATATCATAATGTTTTTTATCTATATATCTAATTTTGTAACAAAAAATGACCTCCGGTCGTCAGATTTTTGCTTTACTTCTAACGACCGGAGGTCTGCTTCATATATTCACTATATGATTTTTATTCTTTTATTTTACTTCTTTTTTCTTTCTGCCTGCCTGCACAACGAATGCTGTCATTGCCGCAAACATCATCAGTACAAATGGAACTGCACGCATGGTGTCCGCAGTTGCAACACCTGTATCATCTGTCTGTGCATCAGAAGTTGTTGCTACAGAACCTTCCGTAGACGGCTGTACCGTTTGTGTCGGCTGTACTGTTGTCGGCTCTAAAACAGTCGGCTGTTCCGGTTCTGACGGTGTGGTCGGCTGTTCATTTACTGTCTGATAAACTACCGCAAACGGACTGAATGAGGAAACTTCAACATAAAGTCCGATATCTGTCAGCTGCGGCATCAGTGTTTCCAGACCATTTTCTGTCAAATGAAGCACTGCAAATGAGTAACCGCTCTTTCCTGTTCCATCCGGATATTCCAAAGTAACCCCCATCTTGCCGTTCTTAAATGTTACAGTCTGACCTGCTTCATCTGTCAGATTCATTTCCAGATAAGAAATACTGCTGTTTTTCAAAGTTTCCGACATTTCATTTTCGATTGCCGCTTTCATCTGCTGTGCAGCTGTATCGT
>ERZ827522.1576-NODE-1576-length-19113-cov-5.427117_pt1 | contig 19113 bp, 17 predicted proteins | sample MGYA00519580_ERZ827522 | MGnify/ENA primary metagenome ERZ827522 (study PRJEB31778, sample SAMEA3449340) | human gut metagenome | biome: human gut; feature: human-associated habitat; material: faeces | place: United Kingdom | collected 2010/2012 ... | reverse complement strand
TGGCCATGTCAGTGTTCTTCACGTTGTGGATCCAGGGGATGTGCTTGTCGCCGATACCCTCGATGCGGTGGCCGCCAAAGCCGTTATCCAGGATGGTGGGGCACTGCAGGGCCTCGCCCACGGCCAGCTTCAGGTGGGGATAGCGCTCCTTCAGCAGGTCACCGGCGGACATGGTGCCGGCGGAGCCGGAGGTAAAGCAGGCGCCGGCGAAGTTCTGGCCGGGCTTCTTAACGGCCTCGAACAGGTCGGCCAGGGCGTAGCCGGTGACGTTGTAGTGCCACAGGGGATTGCCCATCTCGGCGAACTGGTTGAAGATCATCATGGTGGGATCCTGCTTCAGCTCCCAGGTCTTGTCGAAGATCTCCTTCACGTTGGACTCGCAGCCGGGGGTGGCGATGATCTGGCCGGCGATGGACTTCAGCCAGTCAAAACGCTCCTTGGACATATCCTGGGGCAGGATGGCCACGGACTCGCAGGCCAGCAGCTTGGAGTTGAAGGCGCCGCCGCGGCAGTAGTTGCCGGTGGAGGGCCATACGGCGTGATGATAGGTGGCGTCAAACTGTCCGGTCACCAGACGGGGAGCCAGGCAGCCGAAGGAAGCGCCCACCTTGTGACAGCCGGTGGGGAACCACTTGCCGGACATGGCAACGATACGGCAGGGAACGCCGGAGAGCTTGGTGGGGATCTCCACATAGTTGGGGACTGCCTGGAACAGGCCGCCGCTCTCCTTGGCCTCGTTGTGCCAGGAAATACGGAACAGGTTCACGGGATCCACGTCCCACAGGCCGGTGGTGGAAAGCTTGGCCTTGATCTTCTCCGGGATCAGATCGGGGTTCTGCATCTGAGCAATGGTGGGGATGATGATGTGGTTCTCCTTGGCCTTCTGGATGTTATGCTCCAAGCCAACCTTGTTGATGGACAGATCGATCATGTTTTTTCCTCCTGTTTCATTTGTCTCCGTCTTTGTTTGCGTCGATGTAGGAATATAGGGTATATTTGGAAATACCGAAGTATTTTGCCACTTTGTCGCCGGACTTGGTCACCAGAAAGGCCCCCGACTGGTTCAGAAACTGGATGGCCCGAACCTTGTCCTCCTTGTTCATCAGGGCCACGGGCTTTCCCACCATGGCCACCGACTGGTCGATGAGCTCGTCGAGGACGGCGTTGACGTTGATGATGCGCTCCGGCTCCGTCTGCTCCTTGTCACGGGTAGAAAGCAGCTCCCCGATGGTGTTCTGGATCATCATCAGCCCCGACACATCATAGTTGATGGAGAAGATGGCTACCACGCCGCCCCGGCTGTTGCGGATGTACAGCGACGAGGACTTGAGGATCTTGCCATCCGGGGTACGGGTCAGATAGCACAGGTGATCCTTTGGCTGCTCGTCCTGCCGGGCTAATTGGTCCAGCACCACCTGCGACGCTCCGTCGCCCACCTTACGGCCGGATACATGGCCGTTTTCGATGTGTACGATGGTGTGATCCGGCCGGTTGCCCGATACGTCGTGGATCACCACCTCGCAGTTGCTCCCGAACTGGGCCGCCACACCGGCGGCGATCTGTTTCAGCGTTTCCAGCCGTCTTGTCTCCATGTATCCGCCTCCTGTTTTGAATCTTTCACAGCTACATGATACCACACTTTTCACAGAAATCAATGCCTCATTCAGAAAAACTTTTTGGTTTCATGAATTTTTGTTTGACATCTGCCGGGACTGTGGTATGATGGTGCTGTAAGGGTAAATAATTTGTCTGAATACGTCTGTCACGATCATAAAATTTTAACGGAGGTATACTATGGATTTTGAAGCCATCAAAAAAGCAGCCGAGGGCTATAAGCCCGCTATGGTCAAGTTCCTACGGGACATGATCGCCATTCCTTCCGAATCCTGTGAGGAGAAGGGCGTGGTGCATCGCATCGCCGAGGAGATGAAGGCTCTGGGTTATGACAAGGTCGAGTTCGACAAGCTGGGCAATGTCATCGGCTGGATGGGCGAGGGCGACAAGATCATCGCTCTGGACTCCCATGTGGACACCGTGGGCATCGGCAACCGGGACAACTGGGAGGCCGACCCCTATCAGGGCTACGAAACCGACGATATCATCTACGGCCGCGGCGGCTCCGATCAGGAGGGCGGCATGGCCTCCGCCACCTACGGCGCCAGGATCATGAAGGATCTGGGCCTCATCCCCGCCGGCTATAAGATCATGGTGGTGGGCTCCGTGCAGGAGGAGGACTGCGACGGTATGTGCTGGCAGTCCATCGTCAATGAGTACTTCAACGGTCCTGAGGACGCCCGCAGCAAGATCGAATTCGTTATCTCCACCGAGCCTACCGACGGCGGCATCTACCGCGGCCACCGCGGCCGTATGGAGATCCGCGTGGATATGCACGGTGTGTCCTGCCACGGTTCCGCCCCCGAGCGCGGTGACAACGCCATCCACAAGATGGCTGAGGTCATCCTGAACGTCCGTGACCTGAACGAGAACCCCGCCGACGGCTCCACCGAGATCAACGGCCTGGTGAAGATGCTGGATCCCAAGTTCAACCCCGAGCACTACGAGGACGCCCGCTTCCTGGGCCGCGGCACCTGCACCACCAGCCAGATCTTCTACACCTCTCCCTCCCGCTGCGCCGTGGCCGACAGCTGCGCCATCTCCATCGACCGCCGCATGACCGCCGGCGAGACCTATCAGTCCTGCCTGAAGGAGATCGAGGACCTGCCCGCCTGCAAGAAGTATGCCAAGGACGTGAAGGTTTCCATGTATATGTATGACCGTCCCGCATGGACCGGCCATGTATATGAGACCGAGTGCTTCTTCCCCACCTGGATCAACAAGGAGACCGCGCCTCACGTCCAGGCCCTGGTGGATGCCCATCACAACCTGTGGGGCGACAAGCGCCTGATGCCCACCGAGCTGGCTGCCTCCAAGCGCGAGGGCCGTCCCCTGACCGACAAGTGGACGTTCTCCACCAACGGCGTGTCCATCCAGGGTCGCTACGGCATCCCCTGCGTGGGCTTCGGCCCCGGTGCCGAGTCTCAGGCACACGCCCCCAACGAGGTGACCTTCAAGCAGGACCTGGTGACCTGCGCCGCCCTGTATGCCGCCGTTCCCGGCCTGTACAAGCCCGAGAACAAGGACGGCTCCGCCACCAGCTTCCGCCAGGAGCTGACCGGCAACGACATCAAGTAATCATACGCCATATACGTTATATTAAACATACAAGGAGAACGATCAAAATGAGCAAGACTGTTGAACTGGCACGCCATCTGTCTACCCTGAACATCAACAATATGTACAAGACCGATTTCTATTGGACTTGGGACAAGACCGACGATGAGATCGACGCCATCTTCACCGTGGCCGACGCCCTGCGCGACCTGCGCGAGCGCAACAAGAGCACCCGCGTGTTCGATTCCGGCCTGGGCATCTCCATCTTCCGCGACAACTCCACCCGTACCCGCTTCTCCTTCGCCTCCGCCTGCAACCTGCTGGGCCTGGAGGTCCAGGACCTGGACGAGAAGAAGTCTCAGATCGCCCACGGCGAGACCGTCCGCGAAACCGCGAACATGGTGTCCTTCATGGCCGACGTCATCGGCATCCGCGATGATATGTTCATCGGCGAGGGCCACAAGTATCAGAAAACCTTTATGGACGCCGTGAAGGAAGGCTACCGCGACGGTATCCTGGAGCAGCAGCCCACCCTGGTGAACCTGCAGTGCGACGTGGACCACCCCACCCAGTGCATGGCCGATATGCTTCACGTCATCCACTACTTCGGCGGCGTGGAGAACCTGAAGGGCAAGAAGGTCGCTATGACCTGGGCCTATTCTCCCTCCTACGGCAAGCCCCTGTCCGTGCCCCAGGGCGTGATCGGCCTGTTCACCCGCTTCGGCATGGACGTAACCCTGGCCCATCCCGAGGGCTATGACGTGATGCCCGAGGTGGAAGAGGTCGCCCGCAAGAACTGCGAGAAGTACGGCTCCAAGTTCCACAAGACCAACAGCATGGCCGAGGCCTTTAAGGATGCCGATATCGTGTATCCCAAGAGCTGGGCTTCCTACGCCGCTATGGAAGAGCGCACCAAGCTGTACGCCGCCGGCGACAAGGAAGGCATTGACGCACTGGAGAAGCGCCTGCTGGCCCAGAACGCCCAGCACAAGGATTGGGCCTGCACCGAAGAGATGATGAAGCTCACCAAGGACGGCAAGGCCCTGTATCTGCACTGCCTGCCTGCCGACATCACTGGTCTGAGCTGCGCCGAGGGCGAGGTGGACAACTCCGTGTTCGACCGCTACATCGTGCCTCTGTACAAGCAGGCCTCCTACAAGCCCTATATCATCGCCGCCATGATCTTCATGGCCCAGGTGAAGGATCCCGTCAAGGCCCTGATGGAGCTGGACGAGACCAAGGACACCCGCAAGAAGTTCTAAATAATCGACCCGATAGCGGGAGGGGCTCCCCCTCCCGCTATTTTCTGTCCCCTGCCGCATTTTTGTGTAAATGTTGTGGGTGATAGATATTGTGTACTGTATACAATCTGTGTTATACTATCTAAGCCCGTCTCCTCCTCGCCCCGAAAACGCCCTTTCCCCCTGCGCTTCAGAGCGGGCACACGGAGACGAAAAAACGAAAACAGTGAGGTAGAGCATTATGTCTAAGAGAATCGTTATCGCGCTGGGCGGCAACGCACTGGGCAATACCGCCGCTGAGCAGCTCCAGCTGGTCACCGAGACCGCCAAGTCCATCGTGGACCTGATCGCCGCAGGCAATGAAGTCGTGGTCGCCCACGGCAACGGCCCCCAGGTGGGTATGATCAATCTGGGCCTGTCCACCGCTGCCGAGGCCAAGGCCATCAAGGCCGATATGCCCTTCCCTGAGTGCGGCGCCATGTCCGAGGGCTACATCGGCTATCACCTGCAGCAGGCCATCGGCAACGAGCTGGCCAGCCGCGGCATGGACAAGCCCGTGGCTACCATCGTGACCCAGACCGTGGTGTCCAAGGACGACCCCGCCTTCCAGAATCCCACCAAGCCCGTGGGCGCTTTTTATGACAAGGAGACGGCGGACCGCATCGCCGCCGAGAAGGGTTACACCATGGTAGAGGACGCCGGCCGCGGCTATCGCCAGGTCGTTCCCTCCCCCAAGCCCTTTGACATCGTGGAAAAGGCCAGCATCAAGGCGCTGGTAGACGCCGGTCACGTGGTCATCGCCGTGGGCGGCGGCGGCATCCCCGTTATCCGCGAGGGCAGCAAGCTCTCCGGCACCCCTGCCGTCATCGACAAGGACTTTGGCAGCGAGCTGCTGGCCGAGCTGCTGGACGCCGATATGCTCATCATCCTGACTGCCGTGGAGAAGGTGGCCATCAACTACAACAAGCCCGATCAGAAGGGTCTGGACGATCTGACCCCCGCCGAAGCCTACAAGTACATGGAGGAGAACCAGTTTGCCAAGGGCTCCATGCTGCCCAAGGTCCAGGCCGCGGTGAAGTTCGCCGAGTCCAAGGCCGGCCGTACCGCCCTTATCACCCTGCTCGAAAAGGCCAAGGACGGTATCGAGGGCAAGACCGGCACCCGTATTCATCAGTAACGCGCTTATCCCTGCCATATGGAACGGGTATTTCGGAACGGGAAATTTCTATCAAATGCCGCATACTGCACAAGATTTACAAAGATTTTTTGTGCGTCAGAAATAAATTTTGCCGTAATTCACATTTTCTGTTGAAATCGGCGGTGAAATCCTGTATAATACTCACGTTCTTATGAGTCGCGTGAATACCGGGCCAGACGCCCGTTGTTCAGACGCACGTCAAAATTTGCCTTACTTTTAAGCGTGCGTCACATATTTTAAGGAGGAAAACAAGAATGAAAAAGTTCCTTGCAATGCTCCTCGCCCTGGTCATGGCTCTGAGCCTGGTGGCCTGCGGTGAGAAGAAGGACGACACTCAGGGCAACGGCGACGGTGATGACACCGCTGCCAAGGTCAAGGTCGGCTTCATCACCCTGCATGATGAAAACTCCACCTATGACAAGAACTTCATCGATGCCGCCAAGGAAGCCTGCGCCAACCTGGGTCTGGTCGAGAATGAGGATTACTTCATCAAGACCAACGTGGGTGAGACCGAGCAGTGCGCCGAGGTCGCCGCTGATCTGGTGGACGCCGGCTGCAACATCATCTTTGCCGACAGCTTCGGTCATGAGCCTTACATGATCCAGGTCGCCAAGGAGAACCCCGATGTGCAGTTCTGCCACAGCACCGGTACCCGCGCTCACACCGAGGGTCTGGCCAACTACCACAACGCCTTCGCCTCCATCTATGAGGGCCGCTATCTGGCCGGTATCGCTGCCGGTATGAAGCTGAACGCGATGATCGAGGCCGGCGACATCAAGGCTGAAGAGGCCAAGATGGGCTATGTGGGTGCCTTCACCTACGCCGAAGTGGTTTCCGGTTACACCTCCTTCTATCTGGGTGCCAAGTCCGTCTGCCCCACCGTCACCATGGATGTGACCTTCACCGGCAGCTGGTACGATGAGACTCTGGAGAAGGAAGGTGCCGAGAAGCTGATCCAGGGCGGCTGCAAGCTGATCAGCCAGCACGCCGACTCTCTGGGTGCTCCTACCGCCTGCGAGAACGCCGGTGTTCCCAACGTTTCCTACAACGGCTCCACTCAGGCTGCCTGCCCCAACACCTACATCATCTCCTCCCGCATCAACTGGGCGCCCTACTATGAGTATGCCATCAAGGCTGTCATGGACGGCACCGCCATCGATGCTGACTGGACCGGCACTCTGTCCACCAACTCCGTGGTTCTGACCGACCTGAACACCACCGTGGCCGCCGAAGGCACTGCCGAGGCCATTGCCGCTGCTACCGAGAAGCTGGAGAAGGGCGAGATCCACGTGTTCGATTGCTCCACCTTCACCGTGAAGGGCGAGGCTCTGACCTCCTACATGGCTGACGTCAACACCGATGACGCTTACACTCCCGACACCGAGGTCGTGCACGACGGTTACTTCTCCGAGTCCGAGTTCCGTTCTGCTCCTTACTTCGATCTGCAGATCGACGGCATCAACCTGCTGGATACCAACTTCGGCGGCTAATCGCCAGGTTTTCCAACAGCATATTGCGCCACAACGAGGTGGACTGCGCAGGCAGTCCACCTCTTGCTTTTCCCCTCCTGCACGCGGCTTTGACGATTTACACAAAGAGAATGACTCTTTCTTGTGTAACCTCACATTCTTTGTATATACCTGACAAATTTTTTGCTGATTTTGATTTACAACGCTCACCATGTATGGTAGAATAAGTCGTATGGAATTTATCCCCGGCGTATTCGAGGTGTTGCAGCCATCTGCGCCGAAAGAAAGGATGACAGCCTTGGAAAAGAAATGCGCGATCAGAATGGAGAACATCACCAAGCGGTTCGGCAGCAAGGTCATCGCAAACAAAGATGTAAACCTTGAACTGTACGAAGGCGAGATCCTGTCCCTGCTGGGCGAGAACGGCAGCGGCAAGACCACGCTGATGAACATGCTCTCCGGCATCTACTTCCCCGACGAGGGGCAGATCTACGTCCACGACAAGCCTGTGACCATCGCATCTCCCAAGGATGCCTTCGATCTGGGTATCGGCATGATCCACCAGCACTTCAAGCTGGTCGATCTGTTCACCGCCACCGAGAATATCATCCTCGGCCTGGAGGGCAAGCTTGACCTGAACAATGCACGTCAAAAGGTCAAGGACATCTGTGATAAGTACGGCTTCGATATCGACCCGGACATGAAGATCTATGATATGTCTGTTTCCCAGAAGCAGACCGTGGAGATCGTCAAGGTGCTGTACCGCGGTGCCGATATTCTGATCCTGGACGAGCCCACCGCCGTGCTGACCCCGCAGGAGACGGACAAGCTGTTCGCCGTCATGCGCAACATGAAGGCCGACGGCAAGTCCCTCATCATCATCACCCACAAGCTCCACGAGGTGCTGGACGTATCCGACCGGGTGGCCGTGCTCCGCAAGGGCGAATACATAGGCGACGTGCTGACCAAGGACGCCGACCAGCAGTCCCTGACCGACATGATGGTGGGCCACAGCGTGTCGTTGAATATCAACCGCCCCACCCCCGTGAATGTGGAGCCCCGGCTGAAGATCGAGGGGCTGACCGTGTTCGACGAGCTGGGCGTCAAGCGTTTGGACAACGTGAGCTTTACTGTTAACGCCGGCGAGGTGCTGGGCGTAGCGGGTATCGCCGGTTCCGGCCAGCGTGAACTGCTGGAGTCCATCGCGGGCCTGTATCCCGTCAGCTCCGGCACCGTGACCTATATCTCCCCGGAGACCAACGAGGAGAAAAATCTGGTGGGCATGGATCCCATGGACATCCGCAAGAGCGGCGTAGCCATGAGCTTTGTCCCCGAGGATCGTCTGGGCATGGGTCTGGTAGGCTCCATGGGCATGACCGGCAACATGATGCTCCGCTCCTGGCGCAAGGGTGCCAGCATTTTCCTGGACCGCAAAAATCCTGAGGCGCTGGCACAGCGCATCTGGCAGGAGCTGGAGGTCGTCACCCCCAGCACGAATTTCCCCGTCCGCCGTATGTCCGGCGGTAACGTGCAGAAGGTCCTGGTGGGCCGTGAGATCGCCCAGCAGCCCTCCGTGCTGATGACTGCCTACGCTGTCCGTGGTCTGGACATCAATACATCTTACACCATCTACAACCTGCTGACCGAGCAGAAGATGAAGGGCGTCGCCGTCGTGTATGTAGGCGAGGACCTGGACGTGCTGCTGGAGCTGTGCGACCGGATCGTGGTGCTGTGCGGCGGTCAGGTCTCCGGCGTGGTGGACGGCCGCAAAACCAACAAGCTGGAAGTGGGCGCGCTGATGACCCGCGTGGAAGGAGGCAAGGCAGATGAATAAAAAAGGTTCGCTCTTTCATATTTCCAAGCGCGATGCGCTGCCTCTGCCCAAGGCACTGCTGATCCGCGGCGGTATCCTGCTGCTGGCACTGGTGTTCTGCGGACTGATCACCACCCTGCTGACCGGTCAGGATCCCATCGCCGTCTATGGCACGATCCTCAAGGGTGCCTTCGGCACCTCCCGTAAAATCTGGGTCACCGGGCAGAATGTTGCCGTCTTGCTGGGTATCTCCTTAGCGGTAACGCCCGCATTCAAGATGCGCTTCTGGAACATCGGCGCCGAGGGGCAGACCCTGATCGGCTGCCTGGCCACCACCACCTGCATGATCCTGCTGGGCGGCAAGGTCTCCAATTTCCTGCTGATCGTCATCTCTCTGGCGGCCGCGCTGCTGGCCGGCGCCGTATGGGGCTTCCTGCCCGCCTTCTTCAAGGCCAGATGGAACACCAACGAGACGCTGTTCACCCTGATGATGAACTACATCGCCATGCAGCTGGCCTCCTACTTTATCATTATCTGGGAGGTGCCCAAAGGCGCCGGTAAGATCGGCATCATCAACCAGGCTTCCGAGGCTGGCTGGCTGCCCCGCATCGGCGGACAGGCACAGCTGCTCCCCATTCTGGTGGTCGCACTGCTGACCGGCATGATGTATATCTATCTCACATACAGCAAGCACGGTTATGAGATCGCCGTCGTTGGCGAGAGCCAGCGCACCGCCAGCTATGCCGGTATCAAGGTGGATCGCGTGATCATCCGCACCATGGTACTCTCCGGCGCGATCTGCGGCCTGATGGGATATATCCTGACCGCCGGGATCAGCCACACCCTGACCACCACCATCGTGGACAGCCGCGGCTTTACCGCCGTCATGGTGTCCTGGATGTCCAAGTTCAACCCCTTCATCATGATCGCCGCCTCCCTGCTGCTGGTGACCATGGATCGCGGTGCCGGCGAGATCTCCACCGCCTTCAGCCTGAACCAGTCCTTCGCGGATATTCTGACCGGTATCATTCTGTTCTTCATCATTGCTACCGAGTTCTTCATCACCTACAAGGTCACTCTGCGCAAGAGCAGCAAAAAGGAGGCGTAACGGATGGGCTTCGACTTTGTATCCTTCTTCCCCCGCGCGGTCATGCAGGGTATCCCCCTGCTGTTCGGCAGCACCGGCGAGATCCTGACGGAGAAGTCCGGTAACCTGAACCTGGGTATTCCCGGCATCATGTACGTGGGCGGCATCAGCGGCGTTATCGGCTCGTTCTTCTATGAGCAGGCCGCCGGCGGGCAGCTGAACGGCTTTCTGGCCATCATGATCCCCATCCTGTGCTCCCTGCTGGGCTCCCTGCTGATGGGTCTGCTCTACTGCTTCCTGACCGTCACCCTGCGCGCCAACCAGAACGTCACCGGTCTGGCTATGACCACCTTCGGCGTGGGCGTAGGCAACTTCTTCGGTGGCTCCCTCATCAAGCTGACCAACAGTGAGGTTCCCTCCATCGCCCTGGCCAACACCAGTCTGTACTTCAAGACCACGTTGCCCGGTGCCGACAGCACCGGCTGGTTCGGAGAGCTGTTCCTGTCCTACGGCTTTTTGGCCTATGTGGCCATCATCATCGCCCTGGGCGCGTCCTACTTCCTGAACCACACCCGTCCCGGCCTGCACCTGCGCGCCGTGGGCGAGAGCGCCTCCACCGCCGACGCCGCCGGCATCAACGTGACCAAGTACAAGTATCTGGCCACCTGCATCGGCTCCATGATCGCGGGCCTGGGCGGACTGTACTACGTCATGGACTACGCCAACGGCGTGTGGTCCAACAACGCCTTCGGTGACCGCGGCTGGCTGGCCATCGCGCTGGTCATCTTCACCATCTGGCGTCCCAATGTCAGTATTCTGGCCTCCATCCTGTTTGGTGGTCTGTACATTCTGAACATCTATCTGCCCACCGGCGCACAGATGGCTGTCAAGGAGCTGTACAAGATGCTGCCCTACGTCATCACTCTGATCGTGCTGATCATCGTGTCCCTGCGTAAAAAGCGGGAGGATCAGCCCCCTGCGTCCCTCGGTCTCTCCTACTTCCGCGAGGAACGCTGACCTGATAATGAAAAGAGTAGGCCGCTTTGCGGCCTGCTCTTTTTCTCTATCCATTTTCGATCTGAAAGGAGAAACGATATGTCCTCCCTGCTCATTAAGAACATTCACCAGCTGGTCACCTGCGACGACGAAGACCGCGTCCTGCAAAACGCGGATATCTACTGCGAGGACGGCTTCATCAAGTCCATCGGCACGGCGCTGGACATCAGCGCCGACGAGGTCATCGACGGCAGCCATATGCTGTGCTACCCCGGTCTGGTCAACACCCACCACCACCTGTACCAGGTGTTCTCCCGGAACCTACCGCAGGTACAGAATATGGAGCTGTTCGACTGGCTAAAGACCCTGTATGAGATCTGGAAAAACCTGGACGAGGATGTGATCCGGCTGTCCAGCCTGACCGGCATGGGCGAGCTGATGAAACACGGCTGCACCACCTGCTTTGACCACCACTATGTGTTCCCCTCCCATAGCGGTGACCTGCTGGGCGCACAGCGCAGCGCCGCACGGGAGCTGGGCATTCGCCTCTACATGAGCCGGGGCAGCATGGACCTGAGCGTCAAGGACGGCGGCCTGCCGCCGGATAGCGTGGTGCAGACGGTAGACGAGATCATGGCAGACAGCGTCCGCTGTATCGAGAAATACCACGATGACAGCTACGGCGCCATGTGCCGTGTGGCACTGGCCCCCTGCTCTCCTTTCTCCGTGTCGGCGGAGCTGCTGCGGCAGAGCGCTATCCTGGCCCGACAGTACCACGTTCGGCTGCACACCCACCTGTGTGAGACGAAGGACGAGGAGAACTTCATGCTGCAGCGTGAGGGCATCCGGCCTTTGGAATACATGGCGCGGCTGGGCTGGCTGGGTGACGATGTGTGGTTTGCCCACGGCATACACTTCAACGACGAGGAACTGCGGCTGCTGGCCCGGACAGGCACCGGCGTGGCGCACTGCCCCATCAGCAACATGAAGCTCGCCAGCGGTGTGGCCCGCATCCCGGAAATGCTGGCCCTGGGTGTGCCGGTAGGACTGGCGGTGGACGGCAGCGCCAGCAACGACGGTTCAAGCCTGCTGGAGGAACTGCGGGTAGCCTTCTTGCTGCACCGGCTGCACGCCAGCCGTCAGGCTCCCACCGGCTATGACATCCTCAAAATGGCCACCCGGGGCAGTGCGCGGCTGCTGGGCCGGGACGACATCGGGCAGCTGTCCGTGGGCAAGTGCGCCGATCTGTTCATGATCGACAGCCGCCGGCTGGAGCTGGTAGGCTGTGATCAGGACGCCGGCTCTGTGCTGGGTACTGTGGGTGTCCGGGGGCCGGTGGACTACACCGTGGTGCAGGGACGCGTCACCGTGCGGCAGGGGCATCTTGTCACTGTGGATGAGGAACTGGTGGCCCGGGAAGCCAACAACAAGTGCCGGGACTATCTGGCAAACGTATAAGCGCAGCGGGCCATCCGACGGATGGCCCGCTGTTTCGTCCCGGAGCGTCGTTATCCGGCACTTTTCTCCGCGATAGTCAATGTTAACGAACTGTTAAAAATGCGCCCACTTTTATTTACATGAGTTGCTTTTTCTGCTATAATATTTTCAATAAGGAAAAAACGACCCACTGGAAAGGAAGGCAATGTGAAGAAGTACGTTCCCACTTACGAAGGCACCCTGCGTAAGCACGCATTGACCGTGCCCCACTGTATCAGCAAATGCAGCGGCATCCGCGTATTCGGCCGGCGTATCAAGTCGCTTGTATTCAGCACCGACGTGGCCATCATTAAGAACATCAACGCCGATGCGGTCATCGCCGTATATCCCTTTACGCCCCAGGCAGGCATTACCCAGGCCATTATCGGCGTGTCCGATGTGCCGGTGTTCGTTGGCGTAGGCGGCGGTCTGACCAAGGGCCAGCGTTCGGCCCACATCGCCGCTTTTGCTGAGCACCAGGGCGCCTTCGGCGTGGTGTGCAACACGTTCATTGACGACGATACCATCCGGGCCATCAAGGCCACCGTGGAGATCCCGGTGGTCTATACGGTGGTGTCGGAAAAAGTGGACCTGGAGAGCAAGCTGGCGGCGGGCATCGATTTTGTGAACGTCTCTGGTGCGGACAGGACGCCCGCCATTGTGGCAGAGATCCGGGCCCGCTATCCGGAGCTGCCCGTTATCGCCACCGGCGGTCCCACGGAGGAGACGATCCTGTCCACCATTGCCGCCGGGGCCAACGCCATCACCTACACACCGCCCAGCAACGGGCAGCTGTTCGCCAAGGATATGCACCGCTACCGGGAGTGGTTCGCCCACATCGATGACCCGGAGGACGAGAACGCCTCAGAGGAAACGTCCGCAGATGATGCGGAATAAATACATAAGGAAAGCCACCCTGACGGGTGGCTTTCCGCTTTTTATATCTTGATCAACTCATACTCCCGGGTGCCGATGCCGATCTTCTCGCCGTGCTCCAGACAGCTGCGCCAGTTGGTGTCCGGGTGCAGGCGCTGAAAGTGGTCATGCACATGGGCCTTGGCGTGCGCACCATCGGCGGCGGAGCCCCGCAGGGGCGTCTGGGCGTTGACGGCGTCCACACAGGCCATATCCAGCGCCACCGGGTCGAAGGAGGCGAACATGCCCACGTTGGGCACGATGGCCATGTCGTTCTCGGGACGGCAGTCGCAGTTGGGGGACACGTCGATGACCAGCGAGATGTGGAAACAGGGGCGGCCGTCCACCACCGCCTTGGTGTACTCGGCGATCTTCCGGTTCAGGTTAATGGTGGTCTCGTCCCAGTTGATCTGCACCGCGTTCTTGGGGCAGACGGCAATGCAGCGGCCGCAGCCCACGCATTTGTCGTGGTCGATATGGGCCTTGCCGTTTTCGATGATGGGCGCGCCGTAGGCGCATATCTTCCGGCACTGGCCGCAGCCGATGCAGTGCTTCTGTGCCACATGGGGCTTGCCGGCATTGTGCTGTTCCATCTTGCCGGCACGGCTGCCGCAGCCCATGCCGATATTTTTCAGGCAGCCGCCGAAGCCTGCCTCTTCATGTCCCTTAAAATGAGTCAGAGAGATAAACACATCGGCGTCCATAACGGCGCGGCCGATCTTGGCGTTCTTCACATACTCGCCGCCGACCACGGGAACCTCTACCTCATCGCTGCCCTTCAGGCCGTCGCCGATGATGATCTGGCAGCCGGTGGTCATGGGGTTGAAGCCGTTGAGCATGGCGCTGTCCATGTGATCCAGGGCGTTCTTGCGCCCGCCCACATACAGGGTGTTGCAGTCGGTGAGGAACGGCTTACCGCCCCTTTCCTTCACAAAATCCGCCACGGTCCGCGCCCAATTGGGGCGCAGGAACGCCAGATTTCCCGGCTCGCCGAAGTGCAGCTTGATGGCCACGAACTTATCCTGAAAGTCGATATCGCCCATACCGGCGGTCTTCATCAGACGGGTCAGCTTCTGCTGGAGATTTTCATGCACGTCGGCCCGCAGGTCGGCGAAGTATACCTTGGATGCCATAAAAAGCCCTCGCTTTCACGTTTTGTGAAGTTAGTATACCATATTCCCATAAATTCTGCTATACTAATTTCATTCAAGAGCAAGAGGAGGTGCCGTCTATGCGTGTTCTGACCCATACCGTCATTGAAGCGGAGGCTGGTCAGCCTGTAAAACAGCTGCTGCTGCACCTGTGGGGCATCTCCGGCAGCTTTCTCAGTCGGTTGAAATTCCGGCAGGCCATCACCGTCAATGGCGCGCCCGTCACCGTACGCTTCGTGCCGTACCCCGGAGATGTGCTGGCGGCGGACGTATCCGATCTGCCGGGAGAACACCCCCACATCCGGCCGGTGGACTTCCCTCTGGATATCCTGTACGAGGATGAGGACCTGCTGCTTATCAACAAGCCCGCCGGCATTGCCGTGCATCCGGCGGCGCTGACAGAGGAAACAGCCACCATTGCCGGCGCCGCGGCACACTATCTCCACAGCAGCTGCTTCCATGCGGTGAACCGGCTGGACCGCGGCACTACCGGCGTTATGGCCGTGGCAAAGACCGGCTTCATCCATGCCCGATGTATGGCCATGCTGCACACGGACGATTTCCGGCGGGAGTACCGGGCCGTGTGTGAGGGCATCCCCTCCCCGGCAGAGGGCGACATTGATCTTCCCATAGGACGCGCTGAGAGCTCGCTGCTGAAGCGGCAGACTGATCCCCTGGGTCAACCCGCCCACACCCACTATGAGGTGCTGGCGGCCTCTCAGGGCCGTGCGCTGCTGCGCCTGACGCCTACCACCGGACGCACGCATCAGCTGCGGGTCCACATGGCCGCCATCGGCCACCCGCTGACCGGTGACTGGCTCTACGGTACAGAGGACCGGGCCCTGATCGCCCGCCCGGCGCTGCACAGCTATCACCTGCGGATGATGCATCCCCTCACCGGCGCGGTCATCGATGTGACCGCGCCCCTGCCGGAGGATATACAGCGACTGTTGAAGGAGGAACGTCTATGAATTTTCGCCTGTTAACCGCAAAGGAATACCCCCGCTGGTATCACGACCAGCTATCCGAGGCTTTTGTCCCGCAGGAACGCAAGCCTCTGCCCGATATTCTCCGTCTGCTGGAGGAAGGACGTTACGAGGTATGGGGACTGTTTGACGAAGATGAGCTGCTGAGTTACGCCGCCCTGTGGAAAAATGCGACAATACCACTGGTACTGCTGGACTATCTGGGAACCACACGCGCTCGTCGTAATGAAGGGCTGGGCAGTGATTTGCTTTCGCGGCTGGAGCAGCAGGGACGGCCTCTGGTAGCGGAGGCGGAGTTTCCTGTGCCAGGAGGCAGTGATGTGGAAAACGCACTGCGTCTGCGGCGTATCCAGTTTTATATTCGCAATGGGTTCACTCCCGCCTATATCATGTCCACCTGCGGCATGGTCTGGCAGGCGCTGCTGTGTGGCACTGTCGAACCGTTGGAAAATATCATGGCGCAGCACAAGACGTTGTACGGCGACGTGCGGACAGACGTGGTCATTCCCCTACCCGAGGGGCAAACTCCTCAGTCTCCCTACTGGATGATCTAATAAAGCAACGACCGGCTCACGCCGGTCGTTGCTGTCACAGATCAACTTTTTCATACTGCGCCGCCGCCCTCCGGAACGTAAGCACCGTGCCGATGCCGTAGAGCAGCACGGCGGCGACGAAATACGGCAGCAGACGCACCTGCGTGGCCGCGTCCATATCGTCCAGCCACATGAGGCTGGGAACATGGGGCAGCGCCTCAAACACGATCATCGCCAGCGTGGTGGGAATGATCGCCTTGACAAATGCCACGCCCACCTTGTAGCCGTTCGCGTAAAACGACGGCAGAAAAACGGCATTGAACACCGCATACAGCAGGAACCCGGCGGCAAACAGCGCCAGATTGGGATCCAGCCCCACCAGGTTGTCCTTCCCCGGCTGCAAGCGGACCGCCAGCAGGGCGCAGGGCACCAGCACCGCCAGCGACAGCAGCTCGATCAGCGCCGTGAACAGACAGCCGGCCTTCACCGCGTCCCGTTTGGGAACAGGCAGCAGCGCCGTGTAGTACAGGTCCTTCTGCTCCCGCATATTCAGAAAGGTGAAAAACAGCCCCAGCATCACATAGAAAAAGATGACGGTGTAGGGGTAGTTTGGAATGATGACCATGAAGCCGAACAGGCAGAATACCGGCGTCATGGGATGGCACACCAGCCGCAGCTGCTTATATAATAGCGTCTTCATCCAGCGGCCTCCTTTCCACGTGCACGATGATATCCTCCAGCGTAGCGCCCACGTCCTTGTAGTGGGTGCGGAAATCGTCCAGAGAACCGGTATATTGCAGCTCGCCGTCCTTGATAAAGGCAATGTGGGTGGCACACTTCTCCAGATCGGAGGTGATGTGAGTAGAGAACAGCACGCTGCGCGTACCATCCGCCACCACCCGGCGCAGCAGCTCCGTCAGCTCGTCGCGGCTCACCGGGTCAAGGCCGCTGGTGGGTTCGTCCAGTATCAGCAGCCGGGCATTGTGGCTCAGCGCCAAGGCGATCATGTACTTGACCTTCATGCCGCTGGAAAGCTGATCCACCCGCTTGCTCTCATCAATATGGAACAGCTCCAAATAGTGGCGGTATTTTTCCTCGTCCCAGTTGTTATAAAACCTGCGGGTCACGTCTGTGATGGTCTTGATCTTCTTTTTGGGATAGAAATCGATCCCCCCCAGCACCACGCCCAGCTCACGCCGGATAGCGCGCTCATTCTCCGCGTAGTCCATGCCGAATACCCTGACCGCACCCGCGTCCGGGTGTACCATACCCAGAATGGACTTCAGCGTGGTGCTCTTGCCTGCGCCGTTACGACCGATAAACCCCATCACCGCGCCCTGCGGCACGTCAAAGGACACCCCATTCAGCGTAAACGCCGGGTAGCGCTTGGTCAGGCCCTGTACCTCCAGTACGTTCATTCGTCCTCCGCCTCCTCTTCCCCGCTGGGCAGACTGTTAAATACCGTCTTCATCAGCGGGTTCAGCTTATCCACGGTCTGCAGTGCCAGGCCTTTCTTTTTGTCCGCCATCAGCACCAGCGTATCTCCCGGCTGCAGGCCGAACATATCCCGTGCCTCCTTGGGGATAACGATCTGTCCCTTAGGGCCGATCTTGACGCTGCTCATAAAGTAGCGCTCATCTCTGCTCATATCCTCATTCCTTTCGGTTGGATTGGTATAACTTTTCTTACTTTTCACAGTTTAGCACTACAAGTCATCCCTGTCAAGAGGTTTACGGCGGGAAATTTCTGTGGTACAATGGGTATGAAAGGTGGTGACAGGCATGGAATTATGGGAACTGCTGGGTATTCGTCCCGGCCTGACCGCGGTGATCGGCAGCGGCGGCAAGACTTCCCTGCTGCGCGTGCTGGCACAGGAACTGTCCCACCGCGGCACGGTGCTGGTGTCCACCACCACCCGCATCATGCGCCCGAACTGGTGTCCCTTCGCCGCCACCGCAGCGGAGTTGTGTGATGGCTTTGCCCACAGCCCCATCGTCTGCGCCGGGTCCTATAACCCGGAGGGCAAACTGACCGCCCCGGACTTCCCCAGCTGGCAGTACGCCGCGGACTTTGTGCTGGTGGAGGCCGACGGCTCCAAGCGCCTGCCCGCCAAGGCCCACGCCGCCTGGGAACCAGTACTGCCACCGGAACGAAACCGCACCGTCTGCGTATTCGGTGCCTCCGCGCTGGGACAGCCCATACAGGACGCCGCCCACCGCCCGGAGCTGTACGCATCATTGGCGGAGGTCTCCCCGGAGGCTGTCATCACCCCGGCCATTGCCGCCCGGGTGCTGGCGAAGGAGGGTAACTTCGACATACTGTTCATCAACCAAGCGGATGTGCTGGATGATCCCACCGCAGCGCTTCAGCCCTTCGCGGATGCGCTCCCCTGCCCGGCGATATATGGCGCGCTGGCGGAGGGGTACTGGGCGAAATTGTAACCGACCAGGAACAGGAGGCGCCCATGCCCTTAGATAAACTGTGTATCGTTTTCATTTTCTTTGCCCTGCAATGTGGCGGAATACTTCGCTCCGGAATCGAGGACGCATATCAGTTCAAAATGAGCCACCGGGAAATACGCCAATATGATAAAACGCGCTCTCTGTGGTATCGCATACTGCTGCCTTACAGCCATATGAAATACTGCGGTGCCCCCCCGGCATATGCGGCTATTCCAGGCGCTGCGGGCACTCAATTGGGCTGCGATCATCGCTATGCTGGTCTTAGCCTACATCTTTCCCCCAACTCATTCTATCACTCTTTTCGCCTATTTTTTCATTGGCGCCTATTTTGTTCTACTATATATCCCATTATTGTGTTATTCTATCTACATGAGCAACTGGCCAAAAGGCCCGAAAGGTTGGAACTTCAGCAAGTCAAAACGGCCATAAAAAGTCCCCTTACAGCCATAAAAAGCACCCTTGCGGGTGCTTTTGTTCATCAAGTTCAGCAAAAACTCACTACCATATGACCCAAAAGTAAACCAAAAAGCAACAGCCCCACGACAAATGTCGTGGGGCTGTTGTGTTGGCGCTACCTATCTTTCCGGGCCGTCTCCAGCCAAGTATTGTCAGCAG
>ERZ827522.1572-NODE-1572-length-19144-cov-3.919954_pt1 | contig 19144 bp, 7 predicted proteins | sample MGYA00519580_ERZ827522 | MGnify/ENA primary metagenome ERZ827522 (study PRJEB31778, sample SAMEA3449340) | human gut metagenome | biome: human gut; feature: human-associated habitat; material: faeces | place: United Kingdom | collected 2010/2012 ... | reverse complement strand
GCCCACCCGGCAAACCGAGCGCAATGACGCCCAGTGGACGGCCCCGGTGCTCCAGCCGGAGCCCATAGAGGTCCCGGCCGTGGAGGAGGAGCCTGCCCCGGAGCCGGAGGACCTGCTGCCGCAGGTAGTGTCTCCGCTGGACGGCACCACCGTCACGGTGTTCAGCACCACGGAGCTGATGTATGACGAAACCATGGCGGACTGGCGCACCCACAACGGGCTGGATATCCAAGCCGCCGAGGGTGACGCCGTCAAAACCGCCGCCAGCGGCATGGTGGTGTCGATCAAGAGTGACGAGCTCATGGGAACCACCGTGGTCATCGAGCACGCCGGCGGCTACACCACCCAGTATAGCTGCCTGCAGGCCGAACCCCCGGTAACGGAGGGCCAGCAGGTGGCGGCGGGGGATATCATCGGTCTGGTGGGCAGCACCGCTGCCGCCGAGAGCAGCATGGGCCCCCATCTGCACTTCTCCGTGGCCAAGGACGGCGTCATCATTGACCCGTCGGAGTATATCGGCTAAGCCGTGCAGCGCTCCGGGTATCGTCCCCCCCACCAACCACGCACCCATAAAAGGCCCCGCTGCGGCATCGCCGCAGCGGGGCCTTTTGTGAGAGCCGCAAAACCTGCCAAAAACGTTTGAAATGTATGGAATATTTGGCTAAAAATTTCAATATTTTTGGCTCATATGTTCAATTTTTATGGAAAACGCACAGAAAATTCGTGTACCATTTTGCCCAAAAGCCGCAGACAGTCCCGCCGCCGGTTTGGTATAATATACCCGGAACAAAAAGAGCCGTCCCGGACGGCGAAAACGCAACAGGGTGAAAGGAAAAGGATTATGGCCATCAAAATTGGTATCAACGGCTTCGGCCGCATCGGCCGTGTGGTGCTGCGGATTCTGGCGGAGGATCCGGAGCAGTACGAGATCTGCGGCATCAACCTCCGCAAGGCGGACGTGGATTACATGGTGTACCTGCTGAAATATGACTCCGTATTCCGCAACTTCAACGGCACGGTGGAGCACGAGGGCGGCGATCTGGTGGTCAACGGCCATAAGATCAAGGTGTTCAGCCAGTCTGACGCCGCCATGATCCCCTGGCATGAGTGCGGTGCCGAGTACATCATCGAGTCCACCGGCGCCAACAACACCACCGAGAAGGCCTCCCGCCACTTCAAGGGCGGCGCCAAAAAGGTGCTGCTGACGGCCCCCGCCAAGGACGAGGTGACACCCACCTTCGTGTTCGGCGTCAACGACAGCCTGTACCGCCCGGATATGAAGGTAGTCTCCAATGCCAGCTGCACCACCAACTGTCTGGCCCCGCTGGCCAAGGTGGTGCATCAGGAGTTCGGCATCGAGCAGAGCCTCATGTCCACCATCCACGCCTCCACCGCCAAGCAGAAGGCCGTGGACTCCCGTGGCGGCAGCGACTGGCGCACCGGCCGCTCCATCCTCAACAACATCATCCCCACCTCCACCGGCGCCGCCAAGGCCGTGGGCCGGGTCATTCCCTCCCTGAAGGGTAAGATGACCGGCATGGCCTTCCGTGTGCCCACGGCGGACGTGTCCGTGGTGGATCTGACGGCCCGCCTGTCCCGCACCACCACCTATGCCGAGATCTGCTACGCCATCCGCCACGCCTCGGAGACGTACATGAAGGATATCATCGGCTACACCACCGATCAGGTGGTGTCCACCGACCTCATCGGCAATCCCTGCCCCTGCATCTTCGACGAGACCGCCGGCATTATGCTGGATCACGACTTCGTCAAGCTCATCGCCTGGTACGATAACGAGTGGGGTTACAGCAACATGGTGGTTCGTATGCTGCGGCATATGTACGAGCAGGATCAGGCTGCCCAGTAAACTTCTTTTTCACCCAAACCATACAAAACCGGGAGCGGAGCCGTTTCGGCCCCGCTCCCGGCCTTCTGCGCTCCATCGACAGGCAAGGCCCCTCAGTCATTTGGCTGAGGGGCCTTGCCCGATAAGGGGGGGGAAAAGAAGGGGATCAGATCCAGAACCGCCGTCTCCGCCGACGGGGCGCCATACCGGTAACGGCTGCGCCGTACATCCTGACGATCCCGACGCTCCGTCTCACGGGGAAGCTCCCTTCGGTTTGTAACGATTCCGTGAATCCTGCGGCGGGGCGCTTGCTTTCGCCGGGACCGGGTGCTACACTTTATCTATTATGCAGTGCAGTTCCCAAGGAGGAGCGTTCTATGGTCAAATTCAGCGTGAAAAAGCCCCTGACCGTCTTTGTGGCGGTGCTGGCGGTGTTGGTGCTGGGCGTGGTGGCGTATCTGAAAATGACACCGGATCTGCTGCCCAACATGGATTTCCCCTATGTGGTCATCGTCACCACCGACCCCGGTGCCAGCCCGGAGGCGGTGGAGTCCGCCGTCACCCGCCCCATGGAGCAGTCCATGTCCACGCTGGATCGAATCAAGTCCGTGACCTCCACCTCGCAGGACAGCGTCTCCATGGTGGTGCTGGAGTTTGAGGACGGCGTGAACATGGACACCGTCAGCGTGGACATCCAGCAGAAGATCAACATCCTGCAAGGCTCTTGGGACGACAGCGTCGGCACCCCCTATGTGCTGAAGATCAACCCCTCCATGCTGCCGGTGCAGGTGGCGGCGGTGTCGTACAGCGGCAAGGATGTGACGGAGCTGTCGGATTTTGTGGAAAACACCCTCACGCAGAAGCTGGAGGGCATCTCCGGCGTAGCCAGCGTCACCGTCAGCGGCACGGTGCAGCGGCAGGCCCATATCATCCTCAGTCAGGAGAAGCTGGATGCCCTCACCGCCACGCTGCGGGAGGCTATCGGCAAGACACTGGACGAGACGGCCAGTCGGCTGGAGGGGACCCGCAGCCAGCTGGAGAGCGCCAAGGGGGCCATCCGTGCGACGGAGGAGTCCGCCGTCCGGGAGGCCGCCATGCAGGCCCTGACCGCCGTGCAGCAGTCTCTGACCACCCTCCGCAGCAGCCAGAGCCGGCTGGAGGCGAACCTGAAGGAGCTGGCGGAGATTCAGGCGCTGAAGGTGCAGCTGGATGCCAAAAACGCCGTCTATCAGGCCCGGATGGAGGCTATCCGGCAGGACGATTCCCTGACGGAGGAGGAGAAGGCGGAGCAGCTGGCCGCCATCGAAAACGACCCGGAGTACATCCAGCTGCAGGCGGACCTTGCGGAGCTGGAGCTGCGAATCGCCGCACTGAACACCTCGTGGGAGCAGGCGGCGGAGGACGCCAAGCGGTGGCGGGAGACGCTGGAGCAGCTAAAAGAGCAGATCCGCCGGCTGGAGGATGATTCCGAGGTGGCCTCCATTGCCGATGAGGTAACATCGGGAGTCATCACCATGGCCGATGGCGTCACTCAGCTGCTCTCTGCCAATGTGCAGCTGGACAGCGCCCTGACCCAGCTGGAGCAGGGTCTCCGGACGCTGGAGTCCTCCCGTGCCTCGGCGCTGGAGCAGGCGGACCTCTCCGGGGCTCTGAACATCCAGACCATCACCGCCCTGCTGACGGCTCAGAACTTCTCCATGCCTGCCGGGTATCTGCAGGAGGACGGCGTGAACTACATGGTTTCCGTGGGCGACAGCATCTCCTCCCGTCAGGAGCTGTCGGACATGGTACTCTTTGATCTGGGCTTGGAGGGCGTGGAGCCGGTGAAGCTCTCCGACGTGGCGGAGATCGTGGTGACGGATAACTCCGATGAGATCTACGCCAAGCTCAACGGCGACAACGGCGTCATCGTCTCCTTCAACAAGCAGTCCGCCTACGCCACGGCGGAGGTGTCCGACAACATTCAGGCCCGCTGTGACACGCTGGAGAAAGAGTACGACGGCCTGCACTTCGTGCCACTGATGGATCAGGGGGACTACATCTATATCATCATTAACTCCATCCTGTCCTCCTTGGGCTGGGGCGCTCTGTTTGCGGTGCTGATCCTGTACCTGTTCCTGAAGGATCTGCGGCCCACCCTCATCACCCTCTGCTCCATCCCCGTCAGCGTGATCTTCGCCGTGGTGCTGATGTACTTCTCCGGCGTCACCATCAATATGATCTCCCTGTCGGGTCTGGCGGTGGCAGTGGGTATGCTGGTGGATAACTCCGTGGTGGTCATCGAGAATATCTACCGGCTGCGCTCCAAGGGAGCCACCGTCATTCAGGCGGCGGTGTCCGGTGCGGCGCAGGTGGTGGGGGCCATCACCGCCTCCACCCTGACCACGGTGTGCGTGTTCCTGCCCATTGTGTTCGTGGAGGGCATCACCAAGCAGCTGTTCACCGATCTGGCCTTGACCATGACGTATTCTCTCCTGGCCAGCCTCATCGTGGCCCTGACACTGGTGCCGGCCATGGCCTCCGGGATGCTGAAAAAGGAAAAAGCCGTGAAGACCGGCCTGCTGGAGCGGGTCTATCCCGCCTACCGCAGGGCGGTGGGCTGGTCGCTGGGCCATAAGGCCGTGGTACTGCTGCTGGCGGTGGTGCTGCTGGCTGGCTCTGCGTGGGGTGCCGTCAGCCGGGGCTTCGTGTTCATGCCCCAGATCGATATGAATAACGTCAGCCTCACCGTCACCATGCCGGAGGGCATCAGCCGGGAGGAGGCGGTGGCACTGGCGGACGAGGTGGTGCGCCGGGCCGGTACGGTGGAAAATGTGGATGCCGTGGGTGCCATGATGTCCTCCGGCAGCGGCATGGATATGAGCAGCATGATGGGCGGTTCCGGCGGTACCTATGACGTCACCGCCTACGTCACCATGCCGGAGGAGGCCTCCGGCGCCAAGGCAGGCAAGGCCATCGAGGAGCTGTGCGCCGACCTGCCCTGTCAGGTGACGGCCTCCGGTTCCATGGACAGTATGTCTACCTATCTGGCGGGCAGCGGAGTCTCTCTGAAGGTCTACGGCGATGACATGGAGGATCTCCAGTCCTCCGCCAAGGCGCTGGCGGCGACCCTGAAAACCGTGGAGGGTACCGGCGAGGTGTCCGACGGTCTGGAGGAGGCCACCACGGCCCTCCACATCTCCGTGGACCGCAACGCCGCCATGGAAAAGGGCGTCACCGTGGCGCAGGTGTATATGGCGGTGGCCTCTGCCCTGACCAACACCTCCGCCTCCTCCGGCCTGACGCTGGATGGGCTGGAGATGGAGGTTTCCGTCCAGTCCCCAGAGGAGAGCCGCATGACCCGTGAAAAGCTCATGGATCTGGAGATCACCCCGTCCAGTGGTACGGATCTGGACAGTATGAGTCACATAAGTGGTATGAGCGGCAGCACCTCCTCCATGGGCGGAATGTCTGCGCTGGCGGGCGGCAGCACGTCCTCCGGCGGCAGCGCCCTGACGGACGCTGCCGGTCAGGAAGTGTCCGGCTTCCGTCTGGGCGACGTGGCCACCATTGAGGAGACCGTCAGCCTCGGCAGCATCCAGCGGGAGCAGCAGCGCCGCTGCGTTACCGTCACGGCGGAGGTAGCCGAGGGCTACAACGTCACCAAGGTCACAGCCGCCGCTCAGACGGCGGTGGACGGGGTAGACCTGCCGCAGGGCATCACCGCCCAGTTCAGCGGCGAGAACGAGGCCATCATGGATGCCATGGGCCAGCTGCTGCTGATGCTGGGGCTGGGCGTGCTGCTGGTGTATCTGGTGATGGTGGCGCAGTTCCAGTCGCTGCGCTCCCCACTGATCGTCATGTTCACCATCCCGCTGGCCTTCACCGGCGGCTTTCTGGCCCTGCTGATCTCCGGCATCGAGCTGAGCGTGGTGTCCCTCATCGGCTTTGTGATGCTGGTGGGCGTCATCGTCAACAACGGCATCGTGCTGGTGGATTACATCAACCAGCTGCGCCTGTCGGGGATGGAGCCGCGGGAGGCCATTGTGGAGGCCGGTGTCACCCGTCTGCGGCCCATTCTCATGACGTCCCTGACCACCATTCTGGGCCTTGTGGTCATGGCCTTCGGCGGCGACGCCGGTACGGCTCTGATGCAGCCGGTGGCGCTGGTGTGCATCGGCGGTCTGCTGTACGCCACCCTCATGACGCTGCTGGTGGTGCCGTGTATGTATGACCTCCTCAGCCGCCGGGAGCTGCGGAAGGTGGAGGAGACGGACCTGCGGACGCTGGATATCTGATGAGACGGGGCACTTTTCCGGAAGAATTTTCTCTTATAGACAATTGGGAAATATAGGGAAATAGAAAAAAGCAGGCACATGGCCATCCGGCCATGTGCCTGCTTTTTGTCAGGATCCCGTATGGGACCGGCGCAGATGCTCCACCAGCGCATATACGATGCGGACGTCTGCCTCCGTCAATCCGGCGATGCTGATGGAGGCGGAGCGGTCCACATCCAAAAGGTAGTCCGTGGATATGTGGAAGATACCGGCCAGCTCCACAATGTACTGCGTGGAGGAAACGGATATGCCCATCTCCCATGCGTTCACGCTGGCTCGTGTAATGCTCAGCCTACGGGCCAGCTCCGCCTGCGTCATCTGGTTTTCCTCCCGCAGGGTCTTGATGCGGTCTGCCACCATGTTACCACCTCCATGCGGATATGGTAAAGTAATCGTATTGATATTACATTATCATAAAGATAATAATAATTGATAACCAAGAATTATTTCGCTATACTGGAAGGGACACAGGCTGTGTTGTACGAAAAATAGAAAAGGAGAGAGCAACATGGAAAACAGAGAAGAAATCTTTGACCGGCCCGAGGCGGCCTCTGCGGAGGGCACCGCCCCGGTGGAGAGCCAGCCCCGACAGAGCGAGGAGACGAGCCGCAAGGCGATGGAGGGTCTGCGGAAGGCGGGGGAGAAGCTGAGCGCCGTGGCTGCCGTCGGCGGTATCCTTTCCGGTATCCTATCGTTTATCTTTGGTATTGTTATGCTTTCCCAAGGGGTGGGAAGCTATGCAAACAATATGCAGTATGGCGGCGATGCCTATACCGGGATCCAGAACGCTGCGGCGCAGACGGCCCGCAATGTGAAGGCGCTGGCCACCATCGCAAAGGACGGCTTCGGCTTTTTGCTGATGGCGGTGGGGCTGATCGCAGTGTTTTATTTTGCGCTGCGGCTCAGCGACAAGCGCAAAAACGGCTGAGCGGGACAGTGTTTTGCTCTGCATGAGAGATGGTCAAGGGTGGGCAGATTTCTGTCCGGCAAAGCCATGCTTGCCCTCGTCCATCTATGGTATTCTGAACAGAAAAAACAGGGAGACGGCCCGGATGGGCCGCCTCCCTGTTTTTGATCCGCAGATAGATGGCAGCGAGGAGGCTGCCGCCATTATGCGGTGCGGTGGCTGTTTCTCCGCCGGAGCACCAGCAGCAGGAGCGCCAGACCGGCGCAGGCTGCCAGCACGATCACCCACAGCGTCAGGGGTGCTTCGTCCCCGGTGGGGGTGGCGGGCAGCTGCTCGGTAACGGTGTCCGCCTGCCGGAGTTCACGGCTGGCCGGTGCATCGGCAAAGTACTTGCCGCAGGCGGCGCAGTACCAGTACTCGATGTTGCCGGGGGCCTCCGTGGTGGCGGTCTTGGCCTCCACATGGCGCAGATCGGCGTGACGATGGGCGTCCACGTCGCCGTAGGCCCCGCCGCAGACCTCACACACGGCCCGGTCCACGCAAGTGGCCTCACCGCCGGTGCAGCTCTCGGTTTCCGAAGCGCCGCAGCCGGAGATGGTGCAGGTGCGGGTGTGGGTGTCATCGCCGTTGGAACTCCAGTCGCCCCAGGTATGGCCGTCGTTGATGGTGATCTCCAGCCGGGACTCGTTGCCGGCGGGATCGGTGGCCGTCACCAGCTGCGTCCCCTCGGCGGGCCGGAGCGCCAGCTGGCCCTCCGTCAGCTCCACGGGAGTGCCGTTTACGGTGACGGTGACGGGGTATGCGTCGGTGATGGTCAGGGTCACTGCGGCGCAGTACACGCCGCCGTTTTCAGCCCCGGTGATGGCGGGGGCTGTGGCGTCCAGCACCATGCCGTCGGAGCGGAGGCAGGTGACGTTGCCCGCCCGGTCGGTGATGCGGGCATAGACCACATACTCGCCGTCCGGAGCCAGCGCCAGCGCCTTTTCATAGGGCAGGAAGGTCTCCTGCTCCAGCGCCGGGATGTCCAGATCCTCGGCGCTCAGCAGATACTCCGTGGCCGCTACGCCGCTGGTCTCGTCGGCAGAGGTGATGACCACAGTCTGCTCCTCCCGATAGAAGAGGTCGAAGGTGATCCTGGACAGGAAGGACTGCCAGGCCGTCCGCTCGTCCACCCGGATCTCGCCGGTGGGCTGGGTGCGGTCGATGCGGTACTGCTCCGTTACCTGAAGGGAGATGGCGCCGGTGGCCAGATCCTTCACATAGAAGGTCAGCCGGCCCTCCGCCGTCTCGTCGGCGGCCCGCAGGGTCTGCTGCCACACGCCGTCGGCGGTGTCCGTCAGGGACAGGAGATAGCCCTCCGCCGCCGTCACCACGAAGTCGTGGTTGATCCAGTCGTTGGAGTTGACGGCATACTCGCCGCCGGTGAGGGCGTAGGGGAGGATGGAGGCAGTAATGCCGGTGGGCTGGGTCAGGGCGTAGTTCCCGGCGTCAGCGCCGGTGAGGGAGAACTCGGTGAAACGAATGGCGATGTCCTCTGCCGTCCGGATGGAGGTGAAGGAGGGAGCCCCCTTCACCAGCGCCACATCGTCGCCGGACACGGCGTTGCCCAGAGTGGGCTTACCGTCGTACTCCGCCCGATCCGTGCCGTCGTAGAGCTTATCCTGAATGCGCAGGTCCTCCACCGTTACCGGCCGGACGGTGATGTCCGCCGTGGTGCCGGCAGGCTGGGAAGCCAGAGTGTAGTTTTCGGCGGCGTCGCCCTCCAGCGAGAAGCCGGAGAAGGAGACGGTCTTGCCGGTGCCGACGTTCTTGCCGTCGTAGGCGGCAGAGCCGGTGACGATGCGGAGGTCATTGCCGTCGAAGTTGGCGCTGAGGGTGCCGCCCGTCACGATGGTGGCGTCGGTGGTGCCGTCATAGGTCTTGGAGGGCTCCACGGTGACGCCGTCGATGGTGACGCTCTTGGCGGTGATGCGGAAGTCCCGCTGGGCGCTGGCGGAGGCGTAATCATCGTCGGCCGCCGCCGTGACCCGGACGGTATAGCTGCCCACAGCCTTGGGGGCCTGCGTGGTGAACTCGCCGCCCTGCGCCCGGTATTCCACCGTGAGAGCGCCGGTTCCCAGAGAGGTGATGGTGGGAGCTTCCACCGGCTGGCCGTTGTAGTCACGGCTCACGTCATCCAGAATGGCGACGCTGCCTTCGGCCTTCTGGACGGACAGGGCCACGGAGGTCATGGCCGGTGCCTCGCTGGCCTCGTAGCGGGCGTTGTAGGCCACGCCCAAGGGGGCGTAGGTGACGTACAGGGTGTAGTCCCCGGCGGCCAGCGCCTGCAGCGTGGCGGCAGGCAGGGTCACGGTGCCGTCCTCGGCGGCGGTGAAGCCGGTCAGGGGCGTGCCGTCCGCCAGCTGCACGCCGGTGACGGTGTTGCCGTTGAGGGCGACGTGGAAGGAGACATCCTGTCCGCTGCGCTTGACATAGGTGATCTGCCGGGTATCCGCCTGAGCGTCGGTGTAGACCACCACGCCGTCGGAGTTCAGAACGGTGATGTTCCCGGCCCGGTCCGTGACCCGCAGGTACACATAGCCCTTCTGGCCGGGCTGGATGGAGAAGCTGCCGCTGCCGTCGGTGAGGGACAGGTCCGTCCAGCTGCCGGTGATGGCATCCTGACTGGCAAAGACGGTGTCAGACAGCATCCATGCCGCCGTGTCCACGCCGCTGCCCAGATCGGAGGCCGTCACCGTCACGGTTTGGGTGCTCTTGAAGAACAGGCCGAAGGTGACGGTGTTCAGGAACTGGCGGAAGGGATTCCCGGCGATGGTCAGCTCCGCCTCCGGCGGGGTGATATCCGCCACGCCGGTGACGGTGATGGTCAGGTCGCCCTCCACGCTGGGGATCAGGCACTCGTCGAAGTCCACATCGCCCATGCCGCCGGGGGTCTGGCCGTTGACCAGCAGGGAGTAATCCGGCAGCTTGGAGTAGCCGGGGGCGATATCCACCCGGAACCGGTAATCCTGCCCGTGGCGGACGGTGGTCTCGCCGGTGAAGGTGAAGCCTGTGCCGGTGGGCGGTGTCACGGTATAGACCTGATACACCGACACCGTGACAGTGGTGCGGTTGCCGGCCACGTCTACGGCCACGATCTCGTGGGAGACGTTGTCGGCGGGGAGGGTGTACGGGCCGTCCTCGGCGGCGGCAGGCTGGCCGTCCACCGTGACGGTGAAGTCGTGGGCATCGGTGACGGTGAAGGTCACGTCGCCGTAATAGGTCTCACCGTCGGTGATACCGGTGATGACCGGGGCGTCGGCGTCCTCATCTGCCACATGGCCGCAGCCGCACAGCAGCTTCTGGTTCAGCCAGACGTACTGGTGCTGGGCATGGGGGACCACGTCCACGCCACTGACGATGGGGACATAGCCGTTGATGATGCCGCCGTCGGAATAGGCATAGCCCTCCGCCAGAAGGGCGGCGCAGAGGCTGCCATTGCTCTGCGTGATCTCGCCGAAGTGGCCGCCGGTGAGAGCGCCGCCTCCGCCGGACTGGACGGTGACGCTGCCGAAGGTGCCGGCGCTGGCGACCAGCTTGCCGCCATGGTCGATGGTGACATCACCGGTGAAGGTACCGCCGGTGACGGTGACGGTGTCGGAGATGGTGACGGCGCCGAGGAAGCTGCCGCCGGAGACGGAGGAGCCGTCCCGCAGAGCCACGGCACCGTAGAAGGTGCCGCCTTCGATGCGGTTGGGCCCGAAGATGCTGGCGGAGCTGGTGTAGCTGCCGCCGGAGAGGGTGACGTTGGCCTTCTTGCCGAGAGTCACCTTGCCGCCCAGCGTCACGCCCTGCGCCGCCGTCAGCGTGAAGGAGCCGCTATTGACGGAGATGGTATCGGTGCTGCTGCGGAGAACCGTGAGGGTGCAGCCACGGTAGGCATCGGTCCGGGCCAACGCCAGAGCCTCCGACAGGGACAGGTAGTAGCCGGTGGAGCCGTTCAGCTCCACGGAGGCGGCTACCTCCGCACGGCACTGGCTGCACCGATTGTCGGCATCTACGCCGGGGTGGTCACAGACCAGCTCCCGTACCGTCAGAACGTCGGTGCGGACGGAATAGCCCTTGTAGGAGAAGATGCCGTAGTACTGGGCCGGTCCGTCGATGAAGGTGTAGATGGTGAAGGGGTTCTGCCAGACCAATGCACTGCCGTAGCTCTTGATCCGGTCGGGGTCGCCCACCTGATACCACTGGAATTCGATGGTGGGGTCACTCTCGGGGATGTGGAAGGTGACCTCCGTGACGAAGTCCGGCCGATAGCCGACGGGGGTGGTGGTATAGAGGTCCGTGTCCACAGGGTAACGGGTGATGGTGAAGGGAGGTGTGGTGACGGTGACGTCCTCCAGATAGCGGAGATCTTCCTCCGTGACCACGTCACCGGTATTGGCGTAGCTGCCGTCGGCCTTTTGGAAGGTATAGCCCTCCGCCGGGAAGAACAGAGGCGTGCGGGAGGTATCCTCGCCGCTGTAAGCGATGCGGGCGAAGGTGCCGCCGGTGACGGACAGATCAGCGCTGTCGGAGGCCAGATATACCCGGTTGAACTGGCCGCCGGTGATGGCGACATGGCCGCCCAGCACCCAAATGGTGCCGTCCCGCCACAGCTTACCGCCACCCTGACTGTCGCAGATGGTAAAGCTGCCGTCGATCATCAGATCGTTGGAGCCGGAGAGGGTCTTGCCGTTGAGATCCAGCGTATAGGTGCCGGTGGGGAGGCCCATGCTGCTCCAGAGGGCATCCTTCAGCAGGGTGATGGCGGAGCCCTCCAGCGTTGCGGCATACTGGGCAGCGTCCTCAAAGTCGGCGAAGTAGCGGAGGGTATCATCCTTAGCCACCTTGGCCACCATCTTGGTGCCGCAGATGCGGCAGGTGATGCCGTCGATCTCATCGTGGGGGCAGGAGACCACGGCGATATTTTCCAGCGTGGGCGTGATGTCACTGCGGCGGATCAGCTGGCCGTCCGCCTGCTGATAGGCAGCGCCGGAGGCCAGAGCCGCACGGGGATATGCGGCATCCTCCGACGTAATGCGGGCGAAGGTGCCGCCGAAGAGGGTCACGTTGTAGTCCTGAAGGTGCAGCGTGTTTTCAAAGCAGCCGGCCTCCACCGTCAGGCGGCCGCCCTTTACCGTCAGTGCCTGACCGGTGATCTTGCCGGAGCTGGTGCTGTCACGGATGGTGAGGCTGCCGGAGCTCTGCTCCAGCGTCATGGGAGCCGACAGGGTCAGGGTGTGGCCCTCCAGCGCCAGCACGGCTCTTATGCCGTCCAGAGAGAAGGCATCGGCAGGCAGAGAGACATTGGTCAGCATGACCACCGCCGTGAAACGGGCGCCGTCCTCGGCGGCATCGGCGGAGGTCAGCGCATCCTCCAGATGCGGGAAGAAGGCGTCGTTCCACCGGGCCTCTGCCTGAAGGCCGCAGTGACTGCACAGGCCGGTATCGTCAAAGCTGTGACCGGCGTACCACTGGAAGTGAACGGTGGTGCCGTTGCCGGCCTCATCGGTGACGGTCAGGGTCTGCTGTCCCTCCTGAGAGCCGGAGACGGCGCTGAGGCGGAGGACACACCAGCCGTCCTCGGCGGCGTAGGTCATCTCCGTGCCGTTGAGAGTGACGCTCTTGAGATGGTCATCCCGGAAGGCGATGCGGAGACCGTCCTGGCAGTAAATTTGGTTCTCGGTCACATCGGGGGAGATCTCCGGGGCAGTGGCGTCCACCGTCAGGTCATCGGTGCTGAGGTAGGTGACATTGCCCGCCCAGTCGGTGATCTTGGCATAGACGATGCTGGTCTGATCGTCCGGCAGGGCCACGGCCTTGCCGGGATAGGACTGGAACTGATCGGCAAGATCGCCCATCTTGTCGGAGGTATAGCGCTGATCTGTCACCAGATACTCCACCGTCACGGGGTAGAGCTCGGGGTCATAGCCGGCGTGGTCAACGCTGTCATCGGCAGCCTCGATGGTGAACCGGGCGCCGGTGGGGAAGAACAGGCCGAAGGTGACGGTGTTCAGGAAGTCCTGCCACCAGTTGTTTTCATCGATGATGATCTTGCCGGTGGGCGTGCGCAGGTCCTTGAGGGGAGTGCCGTAGGAGACGCCGCACAGGGAGCAAACCGGCAGCGTAAAGTAGCTGTCCGGCATCTGGCCGTCGTGGGGGCAGGCATAGCCGCAGCCACAGTAGCCCGGCCGTCCGCTGCGGACGTTGTGGGTGTGGGCCACCACCTGCACCTCGCCGCTGAGCGTATAGGTGCCGAAGAGGCGGCTGAAGGAGGGCTCGGTACCCAGATCCACCGGCGTGCCGTCGGCGTGAGCCAGCGCATAGCCCTCCTTCAGAATGGCCAGAAGGGTGGCGGCGTTGGCCTCCGTCTCGTGGATGGAGTAGGACAGGCCGTTGTGGAAGGTACCTCCGGCGAGGGAGACGTGGGGCGTCTCCGCCGGAGCAGAGGCGTAGGTGCCGGCAACCCGGCCGGTGAACTCGCCGCTTTCGATGGTGAGACGGGCGCCGTCGGGGGCATAGACGGAGGCGCTGGTGTCGCCGTTGGGGGGCGTGGCCCCGATGGCGGTGACATTGGCCAGCGTCACATGGGTGTCGGTGCCCAGAAGGGTCAGGGCCTGGGCCTTGCTGTCGTTGCCGGTGTAGAGGTTCTCCAGTGTGCCGCTTTCGATGCGAAGCTGGCCGCCGGTGACGGTGATGACGCCCTCCTTATAGTCGGAGGTCTTGCCCGCTATGGTGTGGTTGTGGAGGTCCAGCGTGAACCGACCGCCGGTGATGGTCACCACCGGGTCGTGGACCAGAGGCGTGCCGTCGTCGATGAGATCTGTCAGCAGCCGCAGGGTGCAGCCCTGATGCTCCTCCGTCTGGGCGGCGGTGAAGGCTTCGCCGGCGGCGGCATAGCGCTGGGTGACGGCACCGTCCGTCAGCAGCACAGCCTCGTATACCCGCTTGCCGCACTTGGTACACAGGCCGGTATCATCGCTGGCGCTGTGGAGGCAGGCGGCGGCGGACAGGGACAGGGCCGCCGTGCCGTCCTTCCGGTATTGCTTGTCGGAGAAGGTGTAGCCATCGGTGAGGGTGTCGGCCCCGGCATCGTAGGCGGAGGAGGCGGTGATCTCCGGCAGGAGGCCGCCGTCTGCCAGAGCGGTGGCGTAAAGGGCCGTGTTCCGGCCGGTGACGTAGAGACTCAGGGGCTGGGCGGCGTCCTCGGTATTGGTCATGGTGAGGGTAGAGCCGGTGCCGAGGATCCGCATACCGTAGCTGCGGTCATCGTTGGAGACACCGGCTCTGGCGTAGATGGTGCCGCCGCTGAGCTGGGTCTTGGACTTGTTGGAGACCACGCTGAGGGCCGCCAGCGTCCCGGAACTGGCGTTAGGGGTGTCGCCGGTGGTGGCCCGGAGGGTGCCGCCGCTCATGGTCAGCTCATTGCTTCCGCAGAAGCCGTAGGCGCTGTAGTCCAGTTCCCGGTCCGTGCCGTTGGCGGTGCCGATCAGCTCACCGCCGGTGATCTTGGCGGTGCCGGTGCAGTAAAGGCCGTAGGCGTTAAACTGGCCGCCCCAGGTCTGGTACGACGAGTCGGGGCTGCCGGAGATGCCCTCCAGCTTGCCGCTTTCCATAGTGAGACGCTTGAACTCGACGCCCACATTTCTGGAGCTGGTGCAGGACACGCCGCCCTGACCGAAGACGCAGCCGTCGGTGAGAGTGAAGCGGCTGTCGCATCGGACACCCTTGGAATCGCCCTTGACGGAGGTGCCGCCGTAGCCCAGCACCTTGGAGTTCTCTCCGGACACGGTGAGCCAGCTGACGGCATTGAAGCCGACGCTCTCATAGGAGCTGTTGACCTGTCCGCCGGTGGCGGTGACGGTGGCGCCGTTCTTGACGATGATCTCCTCGCCGGCGAACACGCCCTGACTGCCGTACTGGTCACTCTCGCCGCCCATGGCCGTCAGCTGAGTGCCGTCCAGCTCCAGCGCATTGACGGAGCTGTAATCCACGTACAGGCCGTAGCTGTAGTTGCTCAGGGCGTGGCCTGCGGCGGCGGTCACCTTGCCCAGTCCCATGGTCCAGGTGTCGCCCCGGCCACTGCCCTGCTTGTCGAAGTACAGACCATAGCTGGCATAGCCGGTGCGGGCGGTGAGCTGGGCCTCCACGGAGCTGCCGTGGGTGGTGAGGCGGCCCCGGAGGCCGACGCTGCTGCCGTCATCGGCGGAGGCAAAGTCCGGACCGGTGGCCCGGAGGATGCCGTTATCCAGCGTGACGTTGGCGCAGATGGCTGCGCCCTCGGTACCCTCGTCGGTCTTGAGCACGGCACCGCCGTCGGGGTCGTCATACTCCACCGTCAGCGTGCCGGGGATGAACATATCCAGCGTGGCGCTGCGCCAGCCCCGGCCATAGACCGTCAGGCTGCCGCTGCCGCGCAGCTTCACCTCGCCGCTGCTGTATACGGTGGATCTGCTGCCGCCGGTGAGGGTGCTGGTGGTACCGTCGGCCAGATCGATGGTGGCCCCGTCGGGCAGGATCAGCGCATGGGTGCTGTCGCCGCTGACCGTCAGGGTCAGGCCCGTGAGGGTCAGGGTCTTGGTGCTTTGTGTCCACGACCAGCCGTCGCCGGAGGTATCCTCCGTGATGGCGGTCAGGTCCATGGGAGTGGTCACTGGCGGCGTCTCCTGAGCCAGGACCTCCATCGGCAGCATGGATAGGACCATGACGACCGACAGGATCGCCGACAGGAACTGCTGCACGGTCTTACTGCGCAAGTGCATTCGATCATCTCCTTATCAATTCCATTTGCCTGCCTGCCGGTATCGGCAGGGCATATTACAACATCTACATTCTATCGGGATGCCTCCGCCGCCGCAACGGCTTTGGCACAAACGGTCAGAATTTGACACAAACGGTTGATTTGTGATAAAGAGGGCGATGGACAGACCATCGGAATGCATATAAAAACACGGGGTCTGCGGCAGCGCCGCAGACCCCGTGTCCGGAATGAGAAGGCTTATTCGTAGATTTTGGCGGTCTCCTCGCCTCGCAGCACCCGCAGAGCGCCCTCCGCCAGCGCCAGCAGCTCGCCCTCGCCGGGGTATACCGTCACCGGTGCGATCCAGCTGACGTAGCCCTTCAGGGCGTCCACCGTCTCCTGACCGTGGGCAATGCCGCCGGTAAGGATGATCTGATCCACCTGCCCCTTCATGGCGGCGGCCATAGCACCGATCTCCTTGGCGACCCGGTAGTGGAAGGCGTCGATGACCTCCCGCACCTTGGCGTCGGTGGCGGCCCGGCGCATCAGCTCCTGCATATCCGTGGAGCCGGTGTAGGCCAGCAGACCGCCGTTGCCGGATCATGCGGCGAATTTCCTGCTCGGTATACTTGCCGCTGAAGCACAGATCCACCAGTGCGCCGCTGGGCAGCGTCCCGGACCGCTCCGGGGAGAAGGGACCCTCGCCCTCCAGAGCATTGCCGGTGTCCACCACCTCGCCCTTGACGTGAGCACCCACGGACACGCCGCCGCCCATGTGGCAGACGATGAGGTTCAGGGACTCATAGGACTTGCCGATCTCCTTGGCGTAGCGCTTGGCCACGGCCTTCTGGTTCAGGGCGTGGAAAATGCTGCGGCGGGGGATGAGGGGGTGGCCGGAGTAGCGGGCCAGAGGCGCCAGCTCATCCACCACGGGGGGATCCACGATGTAGGAGGGGATGTGCAGCGCCGAGCCGATCTCACGGGCCAGCAGGCCGCCCAGATTGCTGGCATGGTGGCCGTAGGGACCCTTTTTCAGGGTGTCGATCATGGCATCGGTGGTGAGGTAAGTACCGCCGTGGACAGGCTTGAGAACGCCGCCCCGGCCGCACACGGCGCTGAGACTCTCCAGCGGGATATGGTGCTCCTCCAGCGCCTTCAGGACCAGCCGACGGCGGAAGGCCTCCTGCTGGGGAATGGTTTCGAACTGGGCCAGCTCCTCGGCAGAGTGGTGCAGGTTCTCCTCAAACAGCATCTTCTCGTCGTCAAACACGCCGATCTTGGTGGACGTGGAGCCGGGATCGATGGTCAGAATTCTGTAAGACATAAGACATACCTCCTGTATGCGTGTATCGTTTGCTCTTTTTTTAACGAATCGATTATAACACCGGCCAAAACCTCCGTAAATGGCATTTTTCAACATTTTGCGACACTTTTTTGCAGGAAATCCTGTTTATTTTTTGCCAGCATCGACAGGCGGGAGGCCGAGCGGCACTTACGCCTGCCCGGAGGAGGTGTCCAGCTGCAGGACCACGGGGCAGTGGTCGCTGCCGTAGACCTCTGTGCGGATGGCGGCGTCCGTCACACGGGGCAGCAGCCGCCGGGACACGATGAAGTAGTCGATGCGCCAACCGGCGTTCTTCTCCCGTGCGTGGAAGCGGTAGCTCCACCAGGAGTAGGTGACCTCCTCCGGGTGCAGGGTGCGGAAGGTGTCGGCAAAGCCGCTTTCCAGCAGCCGGGTCATTTTCGCCCGCTCCTGGTCGGAGAAACCGGGGTTCATGCGGTTGGTCTTGGGATTTTTCAGGTCCATCTCCTGATGGGCCACGTTCAGGTCGCCGCAGTACACCACGGGCTTTTTCCCGTCCAGCTCCAGAAGATACGCCCGCAGATCGTCCTCCCACTGCATCCGGTAGGGGAGCCGCTTCAGCCCGTCCTGACTGTTGGGGGTATAGCAGCACACCAGATAGAAGTCCGGGTACTCCGCCGTGATGACCCGGCCCTCGTGGCGGTGGATATCCTCTCCGAAGCCGTAGGTGACGGACAGGGGCTCCTCCTTGGTCAGCACCGCCGTGCCGGAGTAGCCTTTTTTATCGGCGGAGTGAAAGTAGCGGTGATAGCCCTCCAGATCGAACACCGCCTGCTCCGGCTGGAGTTTGGTCTCCTGCAGGCAGAGGATGTCCGGGTCCTCGTTTTTCACATATTCCAGAAAGCCCTTGGTCAGGCACGACCGCAGGCCATTGACGTTCCAGCTTACCAGCTTCATAGGGGATTCCTCCTTTTTTCGGCAGGATTTTCTGATATTATACCGTGTTTCCGCGGGAAAAGCAACAAAGCGGTTGACAGACCGGGCGGCATGGGATAAACTGAACGTGTCTATCGTCCCGGCCCGTGGCTCTGTGCGCCGCTGCGGCGCTTTTTCTTTGCCCGGACGATGGCGGTTCTGTGCCTGTAATTTTAAGCCGTCCTTCCATTCGGGACGGCGGAAAAGGAGATATCCACCCATGGAAAAGAAGAAGTTCTATATCACTACCCCCATTTACTACCCCTCCGACAAGCTCCACATCGGACACACCTACTGCACCGTGGCCACCGACGCCATGGCCCGCTATAAGCGGCTCACCGGCTGCGATGTCATGTTCCTCACCGGCACTGACGAGCACGGCCAGAAGATCGAGGACAAGGCCAAGGCCGCAGGCAAGACCCCCAAGGAGTTTCTGGATGAGATCGTGGAGGGCCCCAGAGGAATCCTCGACCTATGGAAGCTGATGAACATCTCCAACGACCGGTTCATCCGCACCACCGATGACTATCATGTGGCCTCCATCCAGAAGATCTTCCGGAGGATGTATGACAAGGGGGATATCTATAAGGGGACCTACCGGGGTAAGTACTGCAAGCCCTGCGAGAGTTTCTGGACCGAGAGCCAGCTGGTGGACGGCAAATGCCCCGACTGCGGCCGTGAGGTGACGGACGCCGAGGAGGAGGCCTACTTCTTCCGGCTGAGCAAGTACGCCGACCGGGTGCGTCACCTGCTGGAGGACACGGATTTTCTGGAGCCCCGGAGCCGTGTCAATGAGATGGTCAACAACTTCATCAAGCCCGGTCTGGAGGATCTGTGCGTCAGCCGCACCAGCTTCTCCTGGGGCATCCCGGTGGACTTCGACCCCGGCCACGTGGTCTATGTGTGGGTGGACGCGCTGTTCAACTACACCACGGCGCTGGGCTTCCTGAATGACAGGTATAACGACTACGAGAAGTACTGGCCCGCCGATGTCCACTTCGTGGGCAAGGAGATCGTGCGCTTCCACTCCATCATC